>JAABUK010011671.1_pt1 | contig 11372 bp, 5 predicted proteins | sample 5559141 | NCBI WGS metagenome assembly JAABUK01 (sample SAMN10711869, study PRJNA513367) | rock metagenome | isolation source: Antarctica rocks | place: Antarctica: Victoria Land, Pudding Butte nord | collected 2016-01-03 | reverse complement strand
ATTTCAAATCAAGTATTAAAGATAGCAGAAGAATAACTAGTTTCTCAGCTGATTACAATCTTTAACACATTAATATAGCTGAGATATTATTTATTAGTCTGAAAGATAGTAGTTATACTTGTTATAAGAAAATTAAATAAGAAGAATTATAATAATTTAAAAGTATATTAACTAATCACTCTATTAAATATAATAAGGAAACTGCTGAAACTTATAATCACTTATAAACTATTATATCTTATTAAAACTTATTATCTTCTTTTAAATTCTTAAATAAGAGTGAGAAAGAAGAGATTTATTAAGATAGCATTTTAATTAATAATAGAGTAAGTTTATATTATATAGAGTCTTTTAGAAAGATTATAAGTTGCGTCTATATTATATATAAATATTAGTGAAATCTTCGACTATATTACTTATAAGAGATTTATTATAAGTCTTTATAATTATAAAATTTTAATTATACTTATCTGCTAAATATAAAGCTTTTTAATTAAAAGAATAATCATTATTAAGATCTTTAAGAGAGAGTTGTAATAGTTTATAACTGAGATAGAAATTTCATAAAAATCTCTAATCTTATTAATTCTTTTTCTTTTCTTTATAACGAAACTTCTAAATATAATTAATAATTCATCATTATAAATATCTGTAATAGACTTCATGAATAATACTTACATACTCATCTATAACTACTTAATAAAAAGAAATTGTATAGTGCTTGAATAAATTCATGAAAAATATGTAAAATAAATAAAGAGATATAAAGCAAAATTCGCGTTAGAAAAATATAAACTGATTCACTTTATTATATAACTAAAACGCTTTAATATAAAGATTACAGTTAATATTAATAAAATATAAAAGAAGATAAGTGAATTCATCTAAATACTAAGAGTATAGATTAACTCTAAACTAAAATAAAAAGCTTATCTTAAAGAAATCGCAAGTAAGTTTAAATTATAAAGTCTCGCATTAAGTCGTATCTCTATATTAATATAAGAAGTCTATTTTAAGATAACGCGATTAATCTATATCTTTATAATTTAGCCCGCTATTATATATGGCGCAATAATATAATACAGCTCGTAGGAAACTGAAACAGCTCGCAAAGAAATGAAGAAACTACTTAATATATTATAGATAAAAAGTCTCAGATCAGTCTTAGAAGTATATCAGATTATACATTCTTATATTCTTAAAAAAGAGATTTAGATCTTATTAATCAGTACTATTATAGAAAGATATATAGTAAATATAGTTAGAAGAAGAATCGATTCTGAGGCGGAATAAGTTATTACTAATATCTGCGCATAAATAAGATTAAGAGTAGTTGAATCTAAAACGCGTGCGTATAATTAATAATATCTTAATCTTTTATAAATTGAGAATTGTTATAATTAATAGATAATTAAAGAACTGTTCTATATCTTAAAAGATATCGCATTTAATAATACTGTTGTGAAGAATCTTAGTAAGAAAGATTAGATTAATAATAATTAATTCTGTTTATGATTTACTATTATATTCTCTTGTAATAAAGCCGGAGGGAAGTGATAATAAAGCGCGTGTAACTTATATGCTTTTTAATAAAGTGTTTATTAGGCGATATTAAAATAGATATAATGGATTAGTTTAGAGAGAATAATATAAATTAAAATCGTCTAAAATAATTTGCTTATCATCTTCTCATACTACATTTATTAGCGTTATTAGACTGCTCTAATTAAATATCTCTTCGTAAGTTATCGGGGAAGAATTATAGATATTGTGAATTTAAATAATATAAGAAATCAATAAATTATCTATAAGATATAGATGAAGAGTGTAGAGATCATTTAATATAAAGTGCGCGTTTCAGTTGTTTATAAATAGTCGCTTGTTCATATATATATAAACACAAGATTTAAAATCTTTCTTTTTAATAATATAAAAATTGTTTATTAGCGAGTTATATATATGCGAGTTAAAGACGTTTTATTATAATTTCTAATTATAGAGAATGGAATCAGCAAGTATCAAGACTATTAGATAGATAACGCAGAGATGGAAAGACTCATACAAAGAAGTAAAGCTAGCAGTTTCGTAAGAGAAGATGCGCGCTCTTATTCGACTGATTCTGTAAATCTGTTCATACGCAGAAAACGCGATAAAAGACGCGTTAAAAGACGCGTTAGAACGCGCAAATCATTTTCCGTCTAAATAATCATCTAATTTAATAGAGATAAGATTACGCAGAATTAAGAAATCTATTATTAGACTAGAAAATCAAAATTAGTAGGAAAAACTCTCAATCTTATATATAAAGATAATACGCGATATCTTAAAAAAGAAATTAGTTTCTATAATTTAATTCTCTTTAAAAATAGAGGTAAGAAAAATCATTATTTAAATCTTAGATAAAAAAAAGAAGATTAGAATTAATAAACTCTTAATTAAAGAGATTATAGATCGGGTTAATTAGAAATTAACGAGAACATCTTATATATATTATATGATTACAGTAAAGAAACTTTTAAAGAGAGAAATTGTATTATACGCGAAAGATAACTTAAATTATACGGAGCTTAAATAAGATTTAATATAGATAAAGTCGCTAAGCTTACTCATATAATTTAAGATAAGATTATATAAAGTATTAATACGAGCAGTATAAATAAGATAAGAAGAGAAAGAGAAGAAGTAACTTATATAAGAACTAAAGAATGAGAATGCTAGACTTATTTCAGATCTAAAAATTAAAAATCTGCGATAAATAAAAAGATACGCGGAGATAAATATAATCACACACGCAATTCTGAAACTTTCTTATTCAGATCTAATAAATAGAATTATTTAAAAAGATCTTATTTATAAGATAAAGTTTAAGATGATTATATAATATAATCTAATCCTCTAATCATATTAATACTTTCGCTGTTAGAAATATAAACACTTATTTCATACGTGTAAAAAGATATAATTCTGCGCATATTATATAGAACATTATTAAATTAATAAATGCGAGAAAAAGCTTAAAAGAAAGATTGTATAATATAATAATTACTTAGAGAAATATAAAGCTTAATCTTATAACTGCTTATAGAAGAAAAGAGAACAGTCTTATATAAAGAAAATATATAATAAGAAATTAAGATACTTTTAATCTCAAAATTAATAAGAGATTATTTCTATTTTCTCTTCTTTCTTCTTCTTATTAATCTCAAATCTATTAACAAAAGTTAGTAGAAGTGACTCTAAATCAGAGATGAAATAAAGTTAAGTAGAAGACTTATAAAAAAGAAGATTAACTTATCTAAAAAACTGTTTATAAGAATCTAAGAATTATATAAAGACTAATCTTATATTAAATTAAGATATTTAACTTCTTCTAATTAGAGAAAGTTATTAACTCATATCTAAAGATATTATATATTAGAAAATATCTTTATATAAAGTCTTAAGATTCTGTAATATAATATTAATAAATTTAGGAATAAGATAATAATAGAGTTACTTTAAGATTTAGAGATTAAAAAGTATAATATTCTCATAATTTAAGAGCTATAAAAGAGTATATTTAATTATGCTTTATATAATTCAAGATAAAGCATCTTTTACAGTAGTGATTAAAGATAAAAAAGATTTAAGAATTCTCACGTTTATTAATAAGCGCATTTATACGAATATATAAGTAGAGATATATTACTTAAAAGATCTTATTATAATTATATTAAAACTTTAAGAAATATAGATCACTAATTATATGATTAATATTTATAATATCTATAATTTCTTAAGTTAATACTCGAAATTAAAAGAAACGAAGTCTCTCAGCACTCTTTATATAATACTTAGAATATCTAAAGAATACATTATATTAAATAATCTGAATCTTTATTATCTTAGTTAATCAGATCTGATATACTTATTATAATATAAACTCTTAAATACATTACTAGAGATTATATAAGAAGTAGAGTTAAAACTGATTCTCTTCTTAGAAATAATAATAAGAGACTGTTAAAGAGAAGATTCATATAAATAAATAATTATAAATCTTATCTTTATAATATTAATATTAAAGAATCAACTCATATAATATTAGATAGAAGTAGAAAGAGAATAGTTATTAGATTATCTTCTAATCAGTATGGAATTTAAGTGACTAAATCAATCTAGAAAAGAGTTACTGAAAAGATGTAGAGTATAGAAAAAGATGAATTAAGAAGTCTTTATTAAAAGTCTCTATAATTATATAAAGTTACTTGAAAGTCGTATACTAAATACTAAAGAAGAGATTAATCATTTCATGTATGAATTAATAAGACTCACACACGCGATAATAGAAGACTTAACATTATAAATAAGACAATCTCAGTATAATTAAAGATTCTGAATAAAAGAATGTTAAGAGATGATAAAGAATATAAGAAAAGCCCGCAGAAACTTTATTAAGAATTTATCACTCTTCTTATAATAAAATTTCATATAATAGCGCAGTTAAAAAGAAAAGACATTATTAAAGATAAAAAGAGAAGACTTTAGAAATGTAATATAAAAGATAGTATAGAGATTATAAAAAATTTAAAAGATTGTATAATAAATAAGATAGCGATTATAAGAATAAATCACTTAAGTATTCTTTCTCACTCTTAAATAAGAAATGTATAAAGCGAAAGATGTAGAGAGTAAAATAAAGCTTCTACGCGATATCTACTTTTTCTCTCTCTCTAAAATAGATCTTATAGATATTAAAGAATATAAATATTCTTAAAGAATTCTATAATAGAAAGAGATTAAGAAAAGAGAAATCTTAAAAGTAGTTAGTTATATAAAAAAAGATAAGATTTCTAAATCAGATAAAATTTTAAATAGAGTTATTCAGATTCTTATATAAGAAAAGTTAGATCTAATTAGAAGACTATTTCAGATCTATCTTATATAAGAAATCTAATTAGATCACTTTAAAAGCGTCTGTATAATAATACTGAAGAAGTTAAATAAAAGAGACTACTCAAATCTATTAGCATATAAATTAATTATACTATTAAACACGCTAGAAAAGATCTTAAAGACAATAATATTTAATTAAATAAAATATATTACTAAATTATACAATCTTTTATCAGACTTATAATATAGAGCACGCCTTTTAAGAGTAATAAAGATAATATTATAATAGATTACGAAGAAAATATATATAATCTAAAAGAGAGAAAATAGAAGAGTTATAAGTCTTCTCTTACTAAACGTAATAAAGGTATTTAATAAGATCTCACACGTATAACTAACTTATAATCTGAGAAAAAGGCAAATCTCAGAGTTACTTATATAATAGATAACAGATTTCCTCTTTAACTATTATATAAAGATAAAGATTAACGAGTTTATGCTATTAGAAACGCTAATTATAGTAGGAATCTTATAAGACTTATCGATATTTCTAATTCTATACCTCTTCTATAATATTAATTTATTAGAAAAGTGTGATAATATCAGATTTTATACGAGCGTAATAAGATTTGTAGATAATATTAATATCTTAATATATAATGAAAGTACGGAGAGAAACTATTAAATACTTACTAAAATTTATAAGAAATATACGGATTAAGTAAGAAAATATAACTTAAAATTCTGTCTAAATAAGTATGAACTGATTTACTTTAATTATATAAAGAGGAATTTTAATATAAAGATGAAGTTAAAGCTCGAGAAATAAGAAATCAACTTAAAGAATGATGTATAAATCCTTAATATTTAACTAAATATTATGCTTAGATAATAATCTTATCTTTAAATAATTAAAGCAAAATTAGTTTATCTAATTAACGCTCTTTATATAATTATAAAATTTATCTAAGACGTCTTTCTGAAAACAGAAAAATAAGTATATTAAATAGTTATACGCCCAGTTATTACGTACGAAGTAAGTATCTAATATATATTAGAAGGGATTAAAGAATATTATAAAGAAGTAAGTAGAAAATTATAAACTCTTTAAGATAAGTATCTTTATATAATTATAGAAGTATATAAAGCAATCTTAATAGAGATCTTAGAAGTGAAGATATATATTTAATCTCTAAATCTTTATACGAAAAATCTAATAACTAAGATTATAGTTAGAATTTAAGTATTTAAAGTTATTCAAGAAATTAATAATATATGTGCTAAAATCGTAAGATAAACTGTAGATAGAAGAGATTATATAATAATAACCCGCGTAATATTAAGAGATTGTATAACTAAGTAACTCACTTAATTTAATCTAAAAAATCAGAATATAATAAGATTAGATAATGAGACTCTTCTGTTAGATTTATTATAGAAAGAATTAAAGAAGTGTATAAAGTCTTAAAAGCTAAGAAAAATATATAAAGAAATTCGCTTAGTCTGCGAACGAAAATAAAAAAAGAGATAAAAGAACGATTAAAAGAAGAAGCATTTAAGAATAATCCTTTCAGAATTAAATGAAAATTTAATAATATTATATTAGGAACTTAAGAAATATAAGAGCACACTTCTTATATAGCTTCATATAAGTAAAATTGGCTTTAATCAGTTCTTATATAAAAGAAAAATGTCCAGAATTAAAAGCTCTTAATATAAGTGTATATAAGATAATATGATAGTAAAATATATTCTACTGAAATGTTTTTAATAAATCACGGAAAGAATGGAACTTATTAACTCTCTTCGTATAATAGATCTGAGAATAATCCTCTTAGAAAAGAAAGAATATAGAGCAGCTATTAAAATGATACTTCGTATGAAGCTGCTTAATTAATTTAGATCAACGAAGAAAGTCTTATAGAGTGAGAGAGAAGAGAAGAGAAGAGAAAAAGAGAGAGAAAGAATAAATTAAGTGGGAAACAGAAAATTTGATTTAATAGACGTTTAAATGTTTGTATAAGAAGATCTATATAGATTAGTTTTAGTCTGAATTAGATAAATAGAATTTACTACTACTATTATAATTTCTAAATAGTTAAGATATTAAAGATCTAAATTTTTAGATTATAAAATAATAATATTATAATCTTATTTCTTAATTTATTAATATTATATTACAGAATCTTTAGATTAAATATATGCTTATTTAGCTTATTTAAGAGAGTAGAATATTTCATTATTTAGAAAATGTAAGAGAGATTATCTTCATTAAATCAGCTTCTATTAATATCTATAAGACGCTTACGTTATTATTATATTAAGAGAGAAAGAATATTATTAAGTTGATTTAGAAGAATAAGAGAAGAGAGAAGAAGTCTTATATCTTATCTACATCTTATATGCGATCTGAGATTATTTTTCTCTTCTTACTTCTCTTCATTATTATTTAAGATGAATTATAAGAATTATCTGAGAGAAGTATATTAAGCGCCTGCGAGAATCCTGCGATAAATTCATTTATTAAGATTATTAGAAAGAAGATTATTTTAATAAATCTGAGAACTATATAAAATAGAGCTTTAATTTTCCTTATTAATTAAGTATTAGAAACTGTTAAGACTAGTTATAACAAGATTTAGATATTAAAGAATTGTGAATAAAAATCACTGTTCTTATATAGAAGAATTAAAGACAGATTGCAATTAATAATATAAGTTGATTATGAAAGAAGAACAAGATTATAAAATTATGAAATAAACGATTATTTATATAATCATTATTAATAAGCTGTATACAGTGCTTCTGAATGCTCTTCTTAAGCACTCTTAAGCACTTATTTCTAAATACTTTTCTTAAATACTCTTAAGCACTTATTTTAATATTTATCTCTAATTATTCTAATTAAATATAACTTTCTAAGTCAGATCTTCGTAATTCTAAAAGATGTTCGTCTGCGGAATTTACTGTCTTAATTAATTATTAAGACTTCGATAATTAAAATCAAATCTACTAGCTGCTAATTTATAATTATAATATTATGTCCTTCCGAATTAACTTAATCTCTTAAGCTACCTAAACTTATTTTTATAATTTTAATAATTCTTACTTTCTTCTTTCTTTATTATATCTTAATATCGTGTTAATAAATCTTTCTCTTATAAATAATATTAAGTTCAAATAAAGAAGATAACTTTATTAGAAGTGCTGATTATAATTGCGTATTTTATCTGCGTTAAATAAAATTATCTTTATATATTTTTTAAAGATATTTTAAAGTGTTTAAAGTATATTTATTATAATATTTATTATAATAATAACTTCTCGAAGATTAACTTTTAAAGATTATAATAGAAAGAGCTGCGTTTAAAAACTATATAAAAGACAACTCTTCTTCATCTTTAATAGAATATTGCGGAGATAGCGAGCTTAAACTTTTATATTAAGTCTCTTTAAACAGCTTAAAATAAGATAATTACTCGGGAGATTAAGTCTTTAAAAGAGCTTAATTAAAAAGAGAGATATTTAAGAAAGAAAGAATTATTAGTCAATATTAAATTAGATATTACTTTTAATAAAGAGTAGCTAACTGCTTTCTTTAATTCTTTTTATATTAAGAATTCCGGCGGTAATAATTCTTAAGATTGAGATTTGTTTCTGATTTCTATATATTTTCTAACATGTTATAATCTGATTGTTTTATTAAATAATAAGTTTTATCTTTAATCTCTTAATTATTGAGCACTTTTTCTATCTTATACTTCTAATCTTAATTATTTAATTAAATTAAAGTCTATTTAATGTTCTTTAATATAGATTTTAAGAGGGAAATATTAAATATAAAATGAATTCTTATAATATTTAAGAGTTTAAGTCTATAGATTAACTTGTTTAAGACTTTCTATATTAAATAGAGATTAAGTTTCGTGTGATTTAGTTTTATATTAAATCTTTTAATTTTAATATTTCGACGAAATAAATATATTAAATTCTTCTCTTTAAGATTTAATTCATTAATTCTCTTAAAATTATAATATATATCAGAGTTCTAATTAATGAATTTAAGATCTTTTATTAATTTTTAATATAGATTAATTAATAATTATATATTGATAACTGCTTTTTATATAAATTATTTTATTTCTCTTAATTATTTATATGAAATTGATTTCCATTTATAATTAATATAGAAAGATAACACTTCAGTTATTGTTAAGACATTATTATATGCAAATTATATTAGTAATAGAAATATTACTCAGTTATTCTGACAATAATTTATATAGTATCGTAGATATTATTTCAATATCTAATTAATTCTCTTAGTTTATTTATTTATTTATGAGTAATAAATTATAAATAGCTTATATTTAATTTCGAGTTGATTTATTAATAACTTTCAGAATTTAAAAGTGAATAGTTTATTTCAATTAGAGATAATCTCTATTAATATATTATAATTTGCGAATATTATTTATAAAAATGTGTAAATCAAATCTTCGGCGTTTAATACTTTTATATAATTCATAAAGTAGATATACTTTATCAATCTATTAATAATAACTAGAATATTATTATAACTAATATTAATTATTAAGTCTTTAGACAATAATAGCTTGATAATAAAGTTCAGTGTAATAAATCTTTATACTTCTTTAAATTATTTTGAAGATTATATCTTCTTATATAATTTATATTAAAAGTACTTGATTTTTTAATAAGTATCGTAATTAACAATCTATTATCGAACCGCTTTATTTATTTCTAAAAAATAATAGAATCTAAAAATATGTTTCAGAATCTTCTTTATTTCTTAATATCTATAAGATATTTCCTTATAATATTATTAAATAATTATTTTCTTTACTTAATTTATAATATATATCAGTTCTTTATATAAGATCAGCCCGCTATTTTATTTTTAAAAGACTAAGTATTTTTTAAAACTTTTTTGAATCTTATAAGATAAATAATTATTTAAATATAATCTAATAATTCGATCTTTTTAATCTTAATTAAAGATCTGAAATATCAAAGTAATCACAACATGATTATATATTATAAATCCGTTCTTATTCTCGCGTAAAACTGATTATAAAGCGGGTTTAATATCTCGGGCGTGATTCGCTTAATAACTTAAAGCGTTAGCTTTAATATTATTATTTCTCTTTTAATAGAAAATTCTAAAGTTATAAATTAATAATAGCTTAGATTATTATATTTAATATCTGTTTAACATTTTAATAATGATAAAGTATAATAGATTTTTATAATTTATATATACTTTTATAGAATACTTGAATTCTTTTAAGTATATTTATTATTTATTAAACGCGATAATTATAATTAGAAGTTTCTTATTATGAATCTTATAATTAAGTTCTACTAAAATCATCTTTCTAAAATAGAAGGCGATAAGTCTCAATTATTCTTTATTATTAGATTGACTTATATATATATTAATAATATAATTTAATATATTTATCTTAAGCACGATTTATCTTTTAAGATTAAATATTATAAGAATAAAGATTGTTATAAATTTCTATTTCAGCTTTTAAAACGGAGACTCTACTTCTATTCTTTAAATGAAGAATACTTTCTTCCGTGTTATTTATATTAATGAGGCGGTTATCTTTAAATAATCTATAATAAATCTTCGATAAAAGTTAACGAATTTGAGAAATGATTATAATTTCTTTAGTAATATAAATTATAATTATTTGAGTATAATCATTATCTTAAATTTGTTTATTTAAATCTTTATAATTATTAAAATAAATTTAAGAAACTTAACACTTTACTTATAAAACTCATACTTCTTAATCTTTATTAATAGATTTTTCGTTTAAAGAGCGCGAAATATCTTCTGAACATATTTAATATATTATTTCTTAATTTCCGAGTATATAAGAATGTCGTCTAAATAAGTAATATAGAACTGATCTAAATATTCTCTCAGAATATTATTTATTAAAGATTAAAAGAAGATAAAGATATTTATTAATTTAAAGAATATAATTAGATACTTATAATAATTATAATAAGTTTAGAACGCGATTTTCCATTTCTCTCTCTTCTTCATTTTTATTAAATTATACACTTCTCGTAAATTGAGCGTAATAAATTATTTTATCTTATAAATATAATTATATAACTTTAAGATCAATAATAATATATATCGATTTTTTATTATGATATTATTTAGTTATTAATAATTAATATATAAATATATTTCATTATTGAGTTTTAAAACAAATAGAACTAAGTATTCTACAGATAAAATTGAAGATTAAATAAATTCTTTCTTCTAATTCTTATTAAGATACTCTTATAAAATCTTAAATTCTTTCTTAGAAAAAGAATAAATAGATTTATAAATAAGTTTCTTATTAGATTTTAAAGAAATCTTATCCCTTATATCACTGAATTGGTTATATTTCCTATTTAGATTTAGCGTTTGGAGAAACTATTATTGCCTGCATCAGGCTAATTAT
>JAABUK010011670.1_pt1 | contig 11373 bp, 13 predicted proteins | sample 5559141 | NCBI WGS metagenome assembly JAABUK01 (sample SAMN10711869, study PRJNA513367) | rock metagenome | isolation source: Antarctica rocks | place: Antarctica: Victoria Land, Pudding Butte nord | collected 2016-01-03 | reverse complement strand
CGGCGCGCGCTGGACGGTTAAGAACGACCGCAGCTATTTTGGCTAACCGTCTGCACCTGGGCACGGACCAGGAGCACAACATCATCCGCACGGTGGCGTTCACGCTGGCAAACGTAGGCGAGAGCCCGGTTGCAGAGAGCCTGGTCAGCGGCGACGAGGCGGCGGTGCATGGCGACAAGGGCGACGAGAACAAGCGACGGCGGGCCCGGCTAAAGGCGCGCGGCTGCAAGGACCGCATCTGCCACCGCCCGCACAAGAACCAGGACGGCCTGCCGTTCTGGCAGACCCGGCGCAACACCGGCATTGCCAAGCGGCGCGCGCAGGTCGAGCAGGTGTTCGGCACGGCCAAGCGTGTGTTCGGCTATGTGGGGGCGCGGTCGGTGAACTTCATGACCAATCTCGGGCAGGCGTTCTGCTGCGCCACCGTGTTCAACCTGCGCCGGGCGGCAGGAGTGCGGACGGCATGACAGGCAAGGTCTGTCCAAACCACCGACATCAGGGCAAGTCAGCAGCCCAAACCGGGCGGCGGGGGCCGAAAATTGCCGATCCAGCCCCTCAGTCCAGGAAACCGACCCTTTTGCAAAGGTCGCCGCAGGGAGAGGGTCGGGGTGAGGGAAGCCACAAAGCACAGTCGTCAACCGATGAAGAACGGCCCGGGTCCGGGCAGGTCCGTGTTTGCGGTTTCCCTCATCCCGACCCTGTCCCGGAGGGAGAGGGAGCAGGTAGGCGTTTGCTGGCAACTGCCTTCATACGCGGCCCGCCGCACGCTGCTTGCGGTGCCGGCGTGAGTGCCCCCTTGCCCCCCGACGTGCCTACGCCCGTCGGGTAGTTCGGCCTGCAAGGCACGGTGTGCGCCGTGACGGGTGCGGCTGGCGGCATCGGCCGGGCCATTGCGCTGAGCCTGGCGCGGGCCGGCGGGCGCGTGGCGCTGCTGGACCGGGACGAGGCCGGATCGGCTGAAACCCTCCGGCGCCTGCAGGAAGCCGGCGCAGACGCCGTCGCGGTAGGCTGCGACGTGTCGGACCTGGAAAGCGTCGCCGCCGCAGCGGAGGCGGTCAGCCGCCAGCTCGGTCCCGGCGGTGTGCTGGTCAACAACGCCGGCCTGCTGCGCTCCGGCCCGGCAAGCGACGCCTTCGCGCAGCGCTCCGCCGAGGGTGCGGTCAAGCTGGTCGCGGTCCGGATGGGCAAGGAGCCTGCTGACTTGAAGGTCTGGATCGAGCACAAGGACTCCGCCTTCGGCACCTCCATCGCCACGGAGCAGCAGCGGCTATTGAAGGAGGCCGGAGTCACCCACGTCGGGATCGGCGCCCATAGCGCCCAGGCCGTGGACCTGTCGGATTCCATCCTGCGCGCCCGCAACTTCGGCCCGGAACTATGGCTCAGCACCGCCTACGTCGCCGACCGCAACTTGCTGCTCCGCACCGCGTGCGAGCGGGCGTTCAAGCCCGGCGCGATGATGCTGGTTGGCACCGGCGACACCTTTGAAACCCTAGACGCCGTCGGCAAGGACGCGCTGGAGGGCGTGCTGCTCGTGTCCTACCCGCGCGCAGACGTAGGCGAGGCGTATGCGCCCGGCGCGGCCAAGTTCCTCGCGGCATACCGCGCCAAGTATAACCGCGACCCCATCGCACCCCAGGCCATGAGCGCCTATGTTGGCATGCGCGCGCTGCTGGGGTGCATCGCCGCCGCCGGGACCCCCGGCTACGAGGGCGTGATCGCCGCGGCTGCCAAGGTGGACAAGCCGTTCGGCACCTACGAGACGGGCTATGGCCTCAAGTTCGACAAGACCATGCAGAACATCCGCGCGCTGCCGCTGATCGCGCAGTGGCAGGATGGCCGGGTGGTGGCGGTCTATCCGGCCCGCGGCCGCGGCGCCGGGCATGCAGATGGCCAGCCTGGCGCGCAAGTAGCGCGGGTCCGCGGGGACGCCCCCGGACGACGCCCGTGTCGGACATCTTGAATGTCGTCGCCGTCGGTCCCGTGGCAGATCGGGCTGTCGCGGTTGATCGTGCTCGCGGCGGCGACGGTCGTTGCGCTGGCGCTGGGCGCGTTCCTGCGGCGGACGATGCTGGGCCGGGCCATACGCGCCGTGGCGCAGGACCGGCAGGCGGCGATCCTGATGGGCGTGAACGCCGAGCAGATCTGCATGATCACCTTCGGCGCCGGCGCCGCCCTGGCGGGGCTGGCCGGGTGCCTGCTGACGCCGATCTACCCCCTGTCGCCGCAGATCGGCACCAACTTCATCCTGCCCGCCTTTGCCGTCTTCGTGCTGGGCAGCCTGGGCAGCGTGCTGGGCGCTTATGTCGGCGGCTTCATCGTCGGCGTGACGGAGGCGCTGGCCGGCTACTACCTCGATCCCGCGCTCAAGCACGTCGTGCTGTTCGCCGTCCTCATCCTCGTGCTGGTCGTCCGTCCGCCCGGCCTGTTCGGACAGCCCGGGGCGGAGCAGGTCGGGTTGCGCGGACATGCCTGACATCGCCCTGCCCGGCTTACGGGCCATGCGCCCGGCAGCGCCGGCTGAGGCGCGGACCTCCCTGCGCGACCTGCCTGTACTGCTGCTGGTGCTGGTGCTGATGGTCCTGCTGGTGTGGCTGGCGTCGGCGGACCCGTTCACGCTCAACATGCTGGCCACGACCATCTTGGTCGCCGGGCTGGCGACGGCGTGGAACATCATCGGCGGCATCGGCGGGCAGTTCTCCCTGGGGCACAGCGTGTTCTTCGCGGTGGGCGCCTACACGGCGGCCAACCTTTATCTGCGTGCGGACGTGTCCCTTGGATCGGGCTTCTGCCCGGCGCGGCCCTGTCGGCGGCGGCCGCGGCGCTGGTGTCCTGTCCGGTGTTCCGGCTGCGCGGGCCGTTCTTCGCCATCGCCACGATGGCCCTGACGGAGGTGGCGTTGGCGCTCACCAACTACGCCCAATCCATCACCGGCGGTACGCGCGGCCTGCATCCCGTTCCGGCTGGGCCTGGCCAACATAATATTCCGCGACCGGCTGAGCTACGCGTTGCTGATGGGCGGCTTCGCGGCGCTGTGCCTGCTGGTCGCCCTCGCCGTCACGCGCTCCCGGTTGGGCTACCAGCTCAAGGCGGTGCGGGACAACGAGGCGGCTGCCGGGGCGTCGGGGATCAACGCGCTGCGGACCAAGCTGGCCGGCATGGCGATCAGCGCCGCGCTGACGGGGGTGGGCGGCGGGCTGTTCCTGATGTCCACCCGCGTGGCGAACCCGGCGACGCTGCTGTCCCTGTTCGACTTCGGGGTGAAGTTCGCGCTGATCGTGCTGATCTGCGGTCTAGACACCGTTTACGGCCCGCTCCTGGGCGCGTTGCTGGTGGTGCCGCTGGAGGGCTGGCTGTGGGCCGAGTTCGGCGGGCTGGCGCCGGGCGCGAACGTCATCGTGCTCAGCGCCGTGCTGATCCTGGCGTCACTGTTCCTCAAGCGCGGCATCGTCGGTGCATGGCAGGCCGGCATGGGCCGGTAACGCCGGTGAGCGCCGCGGCCACGACTGGTCGTTGAAGACCGGCGCGTTGAAGACTGGCGCGTTGAAGATGGGCGCGCTGCAGGTCCAATGGGTGCGCTGCAGATCCAGGGGGTGACCAAGCGGTTCGGCGGGCTGCTCGCCGTGGACGGCATCAGCTTCGACGTGCAGCCAGGGGAGTTGGTCAGCATCATCGGGCCGAACGGCGCGGGCAAGACGACGCTGTTCAACCTGTTGACCGGGCAGCTCGCCCCAGCGCCGGCCGGGTGCTGCTGGATGGGCAGGACGTGAGCCGCCTGCCGCCGGACCGCCGGGCCAGGGCGGGCTTCGGGCGGACGTTCCAGATCTCGGAGACGCTGGTGTCGCTGACCACGCTGGAGAACGCGATGGTGGGCGCCTTCCTGCATCACCGCAGGGTGGCGGCGGCGGCACGGCACGCCCGGGCGATGCGGGACCTGGTGGGGCTGGGCCACCGCGCCGGAGTGCAGGCCGGGGTGCTGACCCTCAGCGAGCGCCGGCGGCTGGACGTGGCGCGTGCCCTGGCGATGGACCCGCAGGTGATGCTGCTGGACGAGGTGATGGCCGGGCTGAACCCAACCAAGATCCAGGAGGCCGCGGCGCTGGTGCAGCGGCTGAATGCGGAGGGCCAGACCTTCCTGGTGATCGAGCACAACCTGAAGGTGGTGCGCCAGTTCTTCCACCGGGTCATCGTGCCGGACCGCGGCGCGATGCTGGCGCAGGGCACGGCTGAGCAGGTGCTGGGCGACCCGCGGGTGATCGAGGCCTATGTGGGCAAGGGGCGGCGGACGTGAGGCAGGTCAGGTCGCCGCGGGCTGGCCGCCGGGTGCCGCGGACGTGGCACCCTGCGTTTGGCCGCTACCCCGCACGTTCCGGCCACGGTGACCTGCCAGCTAGCGTCCGAGGTACTTGGACAATCCCGCCAATGCCAGCACCGCCAGGACGAATCCGATCATCTGGATCGTACTGGGCAGTTGGGACACGCGGCCCTTCAACTCCGCCATGTCGATCTTCAGTCCCGCAAAGTCGGTTTTCAGTCCGGAAAAGTTGGTCGTCAGTCCAACCAAGTCGGTTTCGATCTTCCTTGTCCGCTCGTCCACGCGCGCCAGCACCGCCTCGAGCCTGGCCAGGACAGCCCTTACCTCTTGGAAGCCGGCTTCGAGACTTGCCACGCGGGTTTCCATATCACGTCCTAGTGAAGGGCCACTGCCGCCGGGGGAAGGGGTGTCCGGTGCGGCCACACGTGGGTTGTCCAACTTCATGCAGGCACCGTAGCAAACCGAGGGATGCCGCGCCAAGAACCCTGCGAGGCCTCGCCCGCGCACCCGCGCGCTCCGGCCACCGCGAGGTGGTGACGAGGCGGACCATGCAGAGCCAGGCGCCGGCTCCCACGGCCTCTGGATCGCCGCAGCGCACGCGGCCCGCAATGACGGATGGCCGCAGAGAACTGTCCGCATGACACCGCTGCTGGAACTCCAGGCCGTCACCGCCGGCTACGGCGATGCGACGGTGCTGTGGGACGTGTCCATCGCCGTCCACCCCGGCGACCCCTGCAATGCCGCGGTGGAGGCCGTGTTGACCACCGCCCCACTGCCCTGGACGCAGCATCACCGGCAAGACGTGGCGCAGGCCAAGGAACACGCCCTTCAGGTTCACCGTGATCACCGCGTCGAACACCGCCTCGTCATACTCGGCGGTGGGCGCCACCTTGCCCTCGATCCCCGCATTGTTGAAGAAGCAGTCAATGGCGCCATAAGCGTCCAGCGCCGCCTGAACGTAGCCCTGTCGTCCGCGCTGCGCGTCACGTCCGCCGTCACGAAGCGCACCTTCCCTCCGCCGCCGCGTATGCCGGCCGCCAGCGCCTCGCCGGCCGCCACGTCCCGGTCCACCAGCACGACCCGCGCGCCCAGTCCGGCGAAGGCGCGCGCGGCCCCGGCGCCGATGCCATTTGCCGCGCCTTTCACCAGCGCGACCTTGCCCGTGAAATCTATCTGCACCGTGCTCTCCTTGCCATTCAGGCGACCCCTGCCGTTCAGGCGACCCGCCACGCGTCGCGCAGCGCCAGCGCCGCCGTTTGCAGCACGCCGTCCGCCGCGCCGATCACCCGGCCCATCGTAAGCAGCCCGTGGACGTGATCCGACAGGTGCAGCGCCGTGACCCGCACCCCCTCCGCCTCCAGCCGCCGGGCATAGGCCTGTCCCTCGTCCGCCAGGGGATCGTGCCCGACCGTCAGCACGAAGGCTGGCGCCGTGCCCGCCAGCCGCCCGGCCCGCAATGGCGACGCCCGCCAGTCCCCGCGCTGCGCCGGGTCCGGCACGTAGTGACCGGCGAAGTACTGCATCGTCACCGCGGTCAGCGGCACGCCCTCCGTCACCCGCGCATAGGACGGGGTGTCCATCGCGAGGTCCGTGACGGGATAAAGCAGCAGCTGGAACATCGGCTCGGGCACGGCGCCATCGCGGCCCAGCAGGGCGAGAACCGCGGCCAGGGTGCCGCCCGCACTGTCGCCGCCCACGGCGATGCGCGCCGGGTCAACGCCCAGTTCGGCGGCGTGCGCGGCCACCCAGGCCAGCGCGGCGGCGGCGTCCTCGACGGCAGCGGGAAACGGGTGCTCGGGCGCGAGGCGGTAGTCAACGGCGATCACGCGGCAGGCGCCGAGGTTCGCCAGGCGGCAGCACACGCCGTCATGGCTGTCGAGGTCGCCCACTACCCAGCCGCCCCCGTGCAGATACACCAGGCACGGCAGCGTGGCGGCGCCGTCGGTCCCGGCGCCGCGATAGCTGCGGAGCGGCAGCGTCCCGCCGGGTCCGGGGATGGCGAGGTCCAACACCTCAGCCACCGCGTCCGGCGGAGGCTGCAGCAGGTTGCGGCCGTTGGTGTAGGCGATGCGGGCCTCGGCGGGTGTCAGGTCCTGGAACGCCGGCCGGCCGGCGGCGCGGATCAGCTCCAGCAACTGCACGGCATCCGGGTGCATCGCGCTCATGGGTCCGTCTCCTCGTACGCCGCAGCTTGCATCCTCGCCACGGTCAAATCCAGCCGAGGCAGCCCGCCGGACCGGCATAATATGCTTGCGTATCATATGCACGCCGCTAATCTGGATGCAAAGCTGCGGTCAGGCATTCCGCCCAGCGCGGCAGAAGTCCGAGACCACCCGGACCCGCCTGCAAGGGAGGCGTCCATGACGGTCCAACACCGCACCTATGCCGGCATGAGGTCGGCATCTTCGGCGGCGAGATCACCCTGCCGTTGATCGGCTTCATCTTCCGCGTCCACGCGATCCTGGTCAGCCTGACCGGGACGGTCGGGACCTGCACGAGGTTGCGCGACTGGCGCGTGATGGCAAGCTGGCGCCTTTGCCCGTGACGACGGCGTCCAAGGACGAGGCCAACTCGGCGCTGATGCGCCTGCGCGACGGCAAGGTCACGGGCCGGCTGGTGCTGACAGCGGAGGCTGTGTCGCCCTAGCAGGGCGGAGTTCTCTTATCAGGGCAGGGATGGTTAGGTTGCGTATGGTATGCGATCTGACCGCGGGACCCAGACGGTGCGCCCGAAGGTTCCCGCCCCCATGTCCGGTGCGTTGAAGGTGTGTCACACGCATGTCGCTGCCCAAGCCGCCCCAGCCGAAGCTGCCCCAGGACGTCCGCATCGGCTTCCTGGTGCATGACGTGTCACGGATGCGTCGGACGCTGTTCGACCAGGCTATGAAGCCGCTGGGCATCACCAGATCGCAATGGTGGGTGTTGAGCCAGTTGTCCCGCCACGCCCGCACCGGGACGCTGCAAACTGACCTGGCACGCGACCTGGATGTGGGCAAGGTGACGGTAGGGGGGCTGATAGACCGGCTGGAAGCCGCCGGCTACGTCGTGCGGCAGCCGGATGCGGTGGACCGCCGGGCCAAGCGCATTGTCGTCACCGGGGAAGGCCGCAACGTGCTGAAGCAGATGGTCACGGTCGGCCAGAGCCTGAACCAGGTCATCCTGGCCGGCTTGTCGCCGGAGGAGATCGAAGCCACGGAGCGGGCGCTGTCGGTGATGAAAGACAATATCCGTCAGGCTACGGCGGACCGCGACGATGCCGACCTGTCCGTGGGCGTGTTCGAGCCTGCCGATGAGACCCAGGAAGCGCCGCCGTTGCGGAAGGCTGCTGCCCGCTAGTACTGCAGCTGGGCTTCACTGGATGCCCCTGTGTTCGCCTATGCCAGTGGGCGCGCTTGGCGCGTTGCTGGTGGCGTCGCCGCCAGGTTGACCATCGCAGGGCGGCGTCGGGCCTGGATGGCCGATGGAGCGCGATGGCTGCGATGAGCCGCCTGACCTCGGGCACGGTGAGCGGCAGCAGGTCCGGCTTGAGGCTTGCTGGGTCCGCACCCCCCCGGCGGCGCCCTGTTCGGCGCTTTGCTCGGCATGGCGGCGGATGGCGGCGAGGTAGGCCAGGGCGAACATAGACAGGGTAATGCGGCGGTGCCACCCGACCCAGGAGCGCACCTCGTATTGGTCCAGCCCCACCTCGCCCTTGGCCTGCTCGAACAGGCTCTCGATGTCCGGCGAACCTCTTGGTTCGACGTCCCAGCGCGTGCCCGCCACCCGCACCAGCTCGGCCAGGGCGGTGCCTTAGGGCCACCCCTTTCAGGGTGTTCATCGGCGCTCCAGCTTCAATGGATGAGCAAGGGTCCTGTTGCGGTTGGTTCGGTGTGGTCTTCGGTTATGGAGCGGTTTGAGCGGCACGCGCCGGCGGGCGTGATGGCGCGCCTGGTGCTGGAGCACGCGTTTCCGGCGAGCTGCGCAGCCTCGGCCATCCCCGCGCCGCACTGCTCGGCTTTGCCGCAGCCGTCCTGGCCTACAACGTCCTGGCCCTGTTGCAGCGCGCGGTGGAGCAGGCGCACCAGCCGCCGCCAGATCCGCCATCGCCCGCCGCCTCGCCGCCGCCGCTGCTGGAGGTGTCTTGCTTCCGCCTCGCCGTTCAGGTCAGGAGCGGCTACGAGGGCCTGCTCATCGCTCTGCCGCCCGAACACTGGCCGTGCTGGAACGAGGCCGACCCGGCCGGCTTGGCCCAGCACCTGCTCCGCCTGGCCCGCCATATCAACCCGCGCCAGGTCGCCACCAGCAAGCGCGGACCCAAAACCGCCAAACCCAAGGGCTACGTCGATGGCAAAACCGCACGCGCCCACGTCGCAACCGCACGCCTGCTCGAACAAGCGAAGGCAACACCCTGAAAGGGGTGCCTCTGAAGGCTCGCTGGCGTTCACGAGCCTGGTCTTTGCGATGATGCTGTTCGGCACGATGGCAAGGTCGTTCATGAGGGTGAGTATCTGCGTCGCCCTCCAGTTGGTCTCGACCACCCGGCCTTCGATGCCGCCGTCCAGGATCACCCAGTCGCCGGGGAGGAAGGGCTTGGCCAGGTTCAGAACGACGCCCGAGAACATGTCGCCCAGCGTGCTTTGCAGGGCCAGGCCAAGGACGATCGCGATTACCCCGGATGCCGCCAGCAGGCCGCTGACCGGGATGTCGAGGACGTAGGCAACGATGCCCAGCACCGCGCCGACATAGGCGAAGGCGGCGAACAGGTCCTGCAGGAAGCGGGTCTCGACGGATTTCCGCTTGAACACCAGGAGCGCGCGGAGGAACCCCCGCGACCAGCCAGGCCGCGGCAAGCCACCATGCCGCCTTGAACACGCTGATCGTCACATAGGCCACGGTCCAGGCGATCGCGGGCGCCGGCATGACCGGCGCCACATCGGCGGCGGCGAGCAGGACGGTGAAGCCGGCGAACACGGCGAACCGGCACAGGAACTGCCACACCGGCCTGCCGCGCAACGCGAACCGTGCGGCCAGGACGCCTGCCGCCAGGACGACGCCTTCAGGGACCAAGCCGTTTACGGCGTGCGGCGGCAGATGGCTCAGGTCCGGAAACATCCACGGCTCTGCGAAATTTCAATAGTGCATGTGGCCGCGGAGGACGACAGCGGGAGCAGCAGGATAGTATCTCAGCTTGCAGTCAGGTCCGTCGCAAAGCCTGGAGCCATCCAAGCCGCGACCGTTTGGCCTACCGGGGTGGAGCTGCGATCTCACGGATAATAAGCCGGTCAATCTCCAAGGTGCCGAAGCGAGCCTTGCGAACCGAAAGTCGTCCAATCGCGAAGGCGCCTATGGCGATTGTCCCGATCGCAAGAGCACCGACGGCAAGTGCGCCGGTTGCGAGTGCGCGCGTGGCGGCTGCCGGTGACGTGACGTCTGTGCCCATCGTGATCGCTCCAATGTTGGTTGAGGCAGGTATATCGGAAGCTCCAGCGGGTCCCGGGCGACTGCAAGTCTTTGGCAAGCGAACTGAGGCATCACCAGCAGCGTATTTTGGGTGCGGCCGCCCCTGCCGCGACGTTTTTGCCCCGTTGGCGTCAAGCCAGGGTCAGCTTCAAACCGCGGTGCCAGATGCCGCGCCGATCCCGGCCGTGGCCGTCCCGGTGGTCGAGCATGGCAGCATCTCCATAGGCGGCTAACGTCGGCACGGGATCAGCCCTGCTGGGATGCCGCCCGGCCCTCGCGGTCCAGGGCCAGGAACTCCTCGTCAGACAGGACGATCTCCGCCGCCGCGACATTCTGCTCCAGGTGCGCGACGCAGGAGGTGCCCGGGATCGGCAGCAGCACGGGGCTGCGCCGCAGCAGCCACGCGAGCGCGACCTGGCCGGGCGATGCATGGTGAGCCTTCGCCACACCGTCCAGCAGCGGGCCGGGCTTCGCCAGGCTGCCCGAGGCCAGCGGGAACCAGGGGATGAACCCGATGCCCTGCGCCTCACAGTCATCCAGCACGCCCTCGCTGGTGCGGTCGGTCAGGTTGAAGCGGTTCTGCACCGTCGCCACCGGGAACACCTGCCGTGCCGCCTCGATCTCCTCGACCGACACGTTGCTGAGGCCGGCGTAGCGGATCAGGCCATCATCCAGCAGCGACTTGATGGCCCCGAACTGCTCTTCGCGCGGCACCCTGGGATCAATCTTGTGCAACTGCCACAGGTCGATCTGCTCCAGCCCGAGGAAGCGCAGGCTCATCAGGGTCTGTTGCCGAAGGTACTCGGGCCGTCCCACCGGGTGCCACTCGCCCGGCCCGGTGCGCGTCAGCCCGCCCTTGGTGGCGACCAGGATATCGCCGTAGGGGTGCAGCGCCTCATGGACCAGGTGCTCCGACACGTCGGGTCCGTAGGAGTCCGCGGTGTCAACCAGGGTCACGCCCAGCTCCGGCAGGCGCCGCAGCGTCCGCAGGCACTCCGCGCGGTCGGCAGGCTCGCCCCAGACGCCCGTGCCCGTCAGCCGCATCGCGCCGAAGCCGAGCCGGTTGACGGTGATGCCGCCGCCGATGCGGAACGTGCCGGACCTGCAGGCATCCAACTGCCGCGTCGCCATTGCCCCGTCCATCATGCCGCCTCCGCCCCGAACTCCAGCACGACCCGCGACGGCACCTGCCCGTGCTCCAGCCGGTCCAGCACGCTGTTGATCGCCGACAGCGGCTGCAGCTCGATATCGGCGTGGACCTTGCCCTGGGCGGCAAAGGCCAGCGCCTCCGCCATGTCCTCGCGCGTGCCGACGAACGAGCCGCGGATGGTGATGCAGTTGGCCACCACGTCGAACAGCGGCACCGGGAAGTCGCCCGGCGGCAGCCCGACCAGCACGCAGGTGCCGCGCTTCCTGGCCATGCCGATGCCCTGCTTGAACGCGCCGAGCGAGGGCGCGGTGATCAGCACGCCGTGCGCGCCGCCGCCGGTGCCGCGCCTAAGGCAACGCCCAATAATATCCGCTTCAATCTGGTGGTTTTGGTGCGATGGTGTAGTTCCACTCTGGATGAAAGGCGTCGCTGGTGATGTTGAGGCCGGCCATCTCCAGGTCGGTCACCTTGAT
>JAABUK010011669.1_pt1 | contig 11374 bp, 15 predicted proteins | sample 5559141 | NCBI WGS metagenome assembly JAABUK01 (sample SAMN10711869, study PRJNA513367) | rock metagenome | isolation source: Antarctica rocks | place: Antarctica: Victoria Land, Pudding Butte nord | collected 2016-01-03 | reverse complement strand
GCCAAGCCTCAGAAACGAGCTGCGCTGGCGCTAGCCATCAAAATAGGCTCTGCAGTGGAGCAAGATGACGAGCAAGGTGTGGCTCATATTGTGGAGCACTTGGCTTTTAATGCAACAGAGGTGGGACCCAGAAACTTTCTGTATACTGTGATTACAGCTACATGGCATGCCAGCTACAGGACAGAAAGTGGACTTTGCATCACATCATGCCAAGTATCAGATGCAAAGCTCATACAACATCGACAGCATGTACACTCTCTGCATGGAGTCTGCAACTGTGCTGGTAGCACATTGTGACTCATCGCCGTCATGATTTGATGCAATCTTCATAGCATGTCTGTTAGAGTAATGCACTCACAGCGCCTTGCCTCCTGACTGCAGAAGTACGCAAATCATGATCTCATCAAGTACCTGGAGAGCATTGGAGCTGAATTTGGCGCATGCCAGAATGCATATACTTCAGCGGATGACACCGTGTATGAGTTCATGGTTCCCACCGATGATGAAAACCTGCAGATCCTGGACCGCAGCTTTGATGTGTTTGCTGAATTTGCTACAAAGATCCGGTATGACTGCACTTCCCACTCCAGTGCAGCTGACAACAACTTAGCTGCTCAAGCAGATCTTGTCTGATTGTGACTGGCTACTGCTTGATTAACATCTTGGGCCAACAGTCACAATCAAACAATATATTCCTCTCAACTGTGTTGGCAAGCAGCTCAGTAGCAGCGTCAAACTCCTGCCTCAAAGGATAATGCTGTGATCCCCAGACGTTGCTGATTTCATTTGTTCATCATGAAAGCAGTGTTTCGCAATTGTGATGTCATTGTATTTCCAGGATCACATAATCTAGGAATGAACAAACAAAGGAATGATCAAACAAACGAGGGAACAAGCAAGTGAGTGAACAAGCAAATGAAGGAACTGTATAGGTGCTCAACAGCAGATCTGGACAATGAGAGGGGGGCGGTAATGGAGGAGTGGCGGTCAGGTAAAGACAGCCGGGGTCGTGTGGCTGAGGCCCAGTGGAAGCTCATCATGCAGGGCACCAAGGTATGCCACCATTTCTGCTACCCTCATCTGCTCTCGCACGGCCTCTGCGCCAACCATGTTCTTTGACGTGACCTTCAATGTCATGTGGCCTGCACTGTGACATGGCCTTCGTTTTTAGCAGAGTATTGGCAAAAGGTCAAGCATGCTGGTTCTTTGCCTGTTTTCCCACACTTGCAGACTTCAGAACAGGTGCTGACTGGCAGAACTTGTTGCCAACCCTCGCTGCTGACTTCCTGTTTGCCGTATGCATGCCCCCTGCATACAGGCAAGGGGGGATGTCATTCAAGGCATGCTTACCAGTCACTTGGGGCCTGCCTTGCAGCTTTGCCCATTGGCATCCCTGGTCTGCCTTTCAATCCTCTGCTTGCAGTATGCAGAAAGGCTCCCGATAGGCAAGGAAGACATCATTCAGGGCATTCCTGCCTCCAAGGTGCTTGCCTTCTACAAGCGCTGGTACCGCCCAGAGAACATGGCTGTCATCGCTGTTGGGGACTTTGCTGATCCCCAGGCTGTGGTGGGCATGATTGAGCATCACATGGCCAAATGCCAAGCCTCTGGGGACAATGCAAAACCAATCCCCAGGTCAGTCAGCTTCATGTCTGTCTTCAGCTGCTAATATCAAAGCTGCACATCTTGTTGCTGCATCTGACTCATGCAGACAGCTACAAGCAGCTGATGCTGCACAAGCAGGCGACGTGCACACTCTCACCCCTCATGCTTCTTTCATGTGTCCTGCATGCATGCACCTCTCACAAGGTGTTTGTGAGCTGGCACCTTCATTGCATACGACTGCTTGTGTTCACCTCCTGCACTTACTTCACAACAGCACTAGTTGCTTGCGTGGTGGATTCTCTGTGTGGGAGGCGCACCTTGCAGCACAGACAGTGTATAATAGATTCTGTGATGTAGACTTGATGCAGTCTTGAATTGACATCGCACGATCAATGCTTGACTGGTCTGGTCCAAATCAGGCACCACCAGTCTCTGCACACTCACCAGACTCAAAATGTCGTGTGATGCAGGTATGAGCTGACGCCTCATAGTCAGCCAAGGCTGAGTGCATTCGTGGACAAGGAGCAGCAGCATGCCAACATTCACATTACCTTCAACCACCCCAGAGGCCAGATCAGCACGCCTGCTGCCTTTGTCAACTTCCTACAAGATGGCATGTTTCAAGCTGCCGTGAACAACCGCTTCTACAAGCTCAGCAGAAAGTTAGACCCCCCTTTCTGGGTTGGACAGGTGCTTGCTCACCTTTGCTGGCCATCTTTGTCATGAGATAGCACCTGACACACTTTGCGACATTGTGAGGTGCTGGAACCAGCTCAAGTCATCTCTTTTCACCTCAGATGAGCTCAACCTAGTGCTGTGCTGTGCTGTGCTGTGCTGTGCTGTGCTGTGCTGTGCTGTGCTGTGCTGAGTGCAACCTTTGTGGAAGTGAGCTCAACTCACCTCATCCCCACTCAACCTAGCTCAGCTCATCTCCTCTTGCGTCACCTCAAATCAATCATGTGGACCTTTTGACCTGGCACAAGAGCCTGACATCAGTTGATTCTCAGATCACTGTAATTACTGTGTTTGGCAATGTGGTTGACAGACCTCACATGAGCTTGGCAGTCAATTTTTTGTTCTGATTGTTTCTTCTTGTTTCCTTTTTTTTGGCCGCGACCTGCCTAGTGTATAAGGCACAACCTGATGGGTGCAGTATACATTCTTGCCAAGGCTACAGCCAAACCCCGTCAGGGGGCATTGGCTCTTGTCATGAGTGTAGCAATGTGCATGTCCAGGTGGCTACCGAGCAGGTGACGAAGACGATTGAGGGTTACATCCTGGCAGCAACGCTTGGCGAGGGCGGCATCACCAGAGCCATGCATGTAAGCCCTCTCTCTTCCTTTCCTGCACTCCTCTCTTTCCCTGTACTGCCCTTCTCTCCTTCCCTTTCCTGCCCTTCTCTCCTTCCCTTTCCTGCCCTTCTCTCTTTCCCTTTCCTGCCCTTGTCTTCTTCCCTTTCATGCCCTTCTCTTTTCTCTTCTCCTGCCCTTGCCTGCCCTTCTCTCCTTTCCTATCTGGCCTTGTTAGGGTGTCATGTTCTGACAAGCTGTGAAAGGTCTCCTCAAGCCAGGTTTGGACCTGGATCAGCAACCCCAACAGGTACCGCCACCTTCATTTATCCCCCATCCTATCCCCCCCCCCCATTTTATAACTTACAGTCTGGGGTGTGGAGCCAGTTGTGACTCATCAGACATCCTGGGATGATAAATGGGACAATAAGTAGGAGAGTGCTGTGTTTGAACGATACAAGTCTCAAACTCAGGATGCTCCCAGCTGTTGTCTGTTGACTCCCCTGATGAGTTCTGAAGACATGCAATGTACATTGATTGATTGAGTTATATTAACTCCCTTCATGAGCTTCCTGTATGAGTGTATGAGTGCAAGGCAGTTCTGAGTAGCTCCCTTCATGAGATTCTTGTATAAGTGTAAGGCCTGTTACAAACTTCCACACCTGCACAAAGCAATTTGTTGTGCTGGTATGGGCACAAAGCAATTTGTTGTGCCTGTTTAGGCATTGCTGGTAGAGATGGCGCGCATTCGGCTGCATGGCTTTTCAGAAAAGGAAGTACAGAAGGCGTGCACCTCCATGATGTCGGACGTGGAGTCTGCTTATATTGAGCGTGACCAGGACTACTCACAGGTTTCACACACACTCTTGCTGGCAGTGCATTCAGGATAACACAGGCTGTTCCCAGACGTCGCACAAACTCTTGCTAACACACCGTTTCTGTGAGGGGCCAGCAAGCATGGCCAAGCATGGTGGGAGCAAGCAAGATGCACGCAGTGGCATACATCATGTTGTGGGGGAGCTCGCCAGAGCATGTGCATGAACACCTAAAGTCCTGTACACACTCGTTGCTAGCAATGCACACAATGACTTGCTATTTATGTTGCTGCTGCTGCCGATGTTGCATGCGCCATGTGAGCTGACTGACGTCAAACGTATCAGCTTTATCTAAATCATGTGTGGTCATGATAACTGTGCTAAGCCAGCAACTTTGACCCTCAGAGGCAAGTGTGCTGTGTGTTAGCTGAGGATACACTGCTGCTTGTTGCATGTCCTTGTCTGCACTTGACTTCACTCATAGGCATGTGCTTTGGAGAGCAGCACGGCTTGCAAGCTTTGGGATGCAACACTCTTGCAACACGTGCAAAGACAACAGGTCCTTGGCAGTTCCTGTCTCGTCAAGCGCAAAAGAGCCTGAGTGTCCCCCTTTTTGCAAGCACAGCAACGGCTTCCAACAAAAACAACGACAGTAACATGCATCGTGTGTCTGGATGTACAGGATCTGAGAGATGAGTACGTGCGTCACTTCCAGAACCAGGACTTCGTGGTTGGGCGCAAGTATGAGGCTCAGCTGTCAAAGACCTTGCTGCCCAGGATCTCGGCTGCAGACCTGCAGAAGCTGGCAGACAGATTCAAGCCCAGCAGCAGCTGCACAGTGAAGGCAATCAGTCACAACAGGTACAACCCACGAAAGTATTTGACCACAGACGAAAAAGTGGCTGCAGACCTACAGAAACTGGCAGATGGGTTTGAGTCCAGTAGCAGCTGCACAGTGAAGGCAATCAGCCACAACAGGTACATGCCCAAAATTACTTGACAAATTTAACAAAGCAACTTGAGGTGGGGCAAATCACACAGAAGGGATTAGGCAAATCATACCAAGAGATTGCACTATGAAATGTTTGCTGTTCTGGCCTTTGATGGTGTGGGTCATTCCTTCCTTAGGGCGATTGTGGCAATGCAACCTCAAGATTTTCAGCGTGCACTGTCACAATTGCCCTGAGGAGGGAATGACCCTCACTATCAAAGGTCAGAACAGCAATAACAGAAGAGGAATGAAAATCTTGAGGGCTCAGTGTGATGGGCTACAGCATCGGATCTCAGGTTTCTTCTCTTCTTGCTTTCCTATGCCCTGTCCACCTGCCTGTGCCAAGGCTGGTTGACTCACTTCAGCTCATGCTGTGTCTTTCTCAGCCAGTCCATGCTTGTGCACGAGCATTGACAACAACTACAAGGAATAGCATGCCGTTTTGACCATGCTCATGCTCAACCTTTTGGGAAATGCATCTCTTGGTGGATACCCAAATGAATCATCTGGATTAATCTGCTGAACCCTTCATCTGCTGAAGCCTTCACAGCAGGTCAGGGGCACAATGTCAGCAGTCTGCCAGAAGCTCTGCTTTTGAATGTGCGTTTTAACGCAGCAAGCAGAGGCCGGCAGCTGCTGCTCAGCGTCCCCTTGTCAGTGCTGCCTTGCCACGCCAGAGTGCAATGGCGTTAGCTAGCTATGTACAAGCCAGCAAGGCCAGGGTAGTACTTACAGTTCGTAACAGCGTCATATCCTAGATCTGGCAAATGGACAGGTGGATATATAGAGTTGGACTTGCAGCAGCGCAAACAACAGTTGTTCTAAGAGGTTTGACTAGCCAGCTCATGGACCTGGCTTTGATTCATCCACAATCTGTTTTGTACTAAGTTTTAGGTGGCGCCATTGAGGGATGCAAGGCTGGCATGCAGGTCTGTCAGCACAGATGAGCTGCAGCGGGTCATTGCAGAAGTGCAGCAGCAAGAGGCAGCAGGTGCAATTGAGCCTCTGCCTGAGGATGACACGCCCACCAGGATCCTAGAAACAGACCCACAGCCTGGGCAAATCGTGGACAGGAAAGAGTACCCGGTCTTTGGAGCTACTGAGCTCACACTTAATAATGGCATGAGGGTGAGTCGTCTTGTGCTGGCACAATGCCTGGTCACTTGCTGTGCACGAAAGGCTTTGAACAAAAGGGTCTCAGAGATACGATTAGGACCTGGGCAGATCGAAGACAGGAAAGAGTAAGTGGTCTTTGGAGCTTTTGAGTTGAAACTTGGTAATGGCATGATCGTGAGTCAAGTCTTGTTGTCGCAATGTCTGGTCACTTGCTGTGCTTGAAAGGCTCTGCTTAGCACAGAAGGCTCTCAAGGACACGGTTAGGGTCTGGGCAGACTGTGGACAGTGAAGAGTACGCAGTATCTTTCAAGAGATAACAAGCTCAAGTTCAGCAATGGCATCAGGGGGAGTCAGCTTGAAGCATCAGGGGGAGTCAGCGTGAAGTGTCACAGTGCCTTACACTGTGCAGTGCCAAATATTCTATATTTCGCACAAAAGGGTGTTGGGGGCAAATCTAGGCCCTGTGCAGTATGGTCCACATGCTTGTTCTGAGCAGATGTGCTAGGAAGAGACAGACAGTCTGGTCTTGTAGGGCACAGGCACATCCGATCACAAGTTGCTTCCAGCTGTAGGGTTGATGCTGGAAGACACCAACAGAGTATAGGGTTGATGCTGGAAGACACCACCAGGGTTGATGCTGGAAGACACCAATAGAGTATATCGCTGGCTCAGTCTTTCGTACAGTTTAGAGGTTTTCCTGGACAATGATGGTTGCCGTTGGTGCCAGAATAGCTGCCAGCTGTTCACCGTTCAACATCTTGTTCCTTCAAAGGGGAACGGGGTACTGAATGATGACCAGCTGGCAGCCATGATGGTACCAATGGCAATGCTCATTGTCAAGAAAGTCCTCCAAGCTGTGTGAACCAATGACCCAGCATCATACTCTCAGCTTGTCAGTGGGCCATCAGGTCGCTACTGATGCGCTGACAATTCCGGTTTGTGTACTGAGTAGAGTCAATGTAACGTAATATTCAAGGAGAATATGCTGCTGAATAACCTCGCACTCATTGGTGTCATGGATCAAATGTCATGGATCAAATGTCATGGATCAAATGCGGTGTTTATCTTTGGGGCTCTTTGTAGGGCTGCTGTAAGCGTGAAACTTGCAGTTTCTTTGCTGCGGTCAGGAAACAAGCAGGTGCGTCAAAAGCCTTTTCTGCAAACTAAAAGTCTTTTGAGCAGCTAGACAGGCTTTTGGAGCATACAGACCCTGCTGACAGGCTTTGCCCCTTTCCTGACAATCTTCCCATTTTGCAGCCTTTCCTCTACCTGCTCCCCCCTCCCCCAATTTATTACTTTACCCCTTCTCCCCCCCCTTTCCACTTGGCCCCTTCTTCTACCTGCTCCTCTCCTGCTACCTGCCCCCCCTCCTTTCTACTTTCGCCCCCCCCTTATATCTGCTCCTCCCCTTCTACCTGCCCCTCCCCCCACCCTCCCCCACCCCCTTCCTGCTAGGCATGCATTGGGCAGATGAAATGGTAGCTGTATGCAGGTCTGCTATAAGAAGACAGACTTCCTGGGAGACCAAGTCCTGCTGACCGCCTTTGCGCCTGGTGGGCTGACAGAGGTGGCTGAAGCAGACTTCAAGACCTACAGCATGGCCAACACACTTGCCCAGGAGCTGGGACCCTTTGGCTTCAAACCTGAGGTGCCTCCTCCCACCACTCATTCACTGGTTCATTCATTCACTCACTCTTTCACTCATTAACATCCATCCATGCATCCATTCATCCGTCCATCCATCTATTTATGCATTGATCCCTCCATCCATCTAATTGTCCATCCAGACACCCACCCACCCACCCAGTTATCACACCTGACATTCTCGATGCATTGATTCATTCATCCATTACACATCAGTATATTTCTGGGCAAGTCCGGAAGGGGGTCCTGTTTTGCAGCCACATGGCAAGCCACGGGTCACTCAGCCTACCAGTAGCAACAAGGCACTATCACACCAGCTGAGTACGAGTCCAGTCAGCTCACTTGCATGACAAACCTGTGAGGCGCATCAAGCAAGCAATCATGAGTATGGTGTTGCGCCGGCAGGTGTTTGATTACACAGCTGATGTGGACTCTCTTGCTGACCAGTATCTGACATACAAATGTCAGCAGATCTGCCTATTGGAAGCAGAGCTCAACAGCACATGTCAGCAGGAATTTTTCACTCCGCCAAATGCTGATCAACCTGCACCTTGTGCGTTCCAGGTGCTGGCAAATCTGCTGACTAGCAAGAGAGTCCATCTGAGCATGCCAGAACGCTCTTTTCATCCCGTAGTATAGTAACTGACCCATATCATATGTACAAGTGCTGGCAGTACGCATCTCTGCCTCTGCCATCCACCATGCAGATCTCATTGGCCTTGTGTAATCTAGGTGCTGGCAGAACTGATGACTGGCAAGAGAGTCCAGCTGAGCGTGTCAGAAGGCGCTGTTCATCTCATAGTACAGTACAGTAACTTACCCATAGTACAGTAACTAACCAATATTACAGTAACTTTCCCATACCGTCTATATTACAGGTGCTGGCAGTATGCATCTCTACCTCTGCCATTCACCAGGCACTATGCTGATCAGATTCGCCGATGAACTCCAGGTGTTGGCAGATCTGCTGACTGGCAAGAGAGTCCACCTAAGCATGTCAGAAGGCGCTGTTCATCCCGTAGTATAGTATCGTAACCTACCCATAGCACAGTATCGTAACCTACCCATAGTACAGTAATTTCCCCATACCGTCTGTATTACAGGTGCTAGCAGATCTGCTGACTGGCAAGAGAGTCCAGCTGAGCATGTCAGAGAGCTCCTACTGGCGCAAGTTTGCTGGAGAGAACTCGCCCGGAGACCTGGAGCCGGGCCTGCAGCTGTTGCACAAGCTCTTCAGCCATAAAGTCACGCCCAACACGGAAGACCTGCAGACTGTCATGCTGTAAGTCATGCTGTGCTTTGAGTCTGTTGTACTTGTGCGGCGGGGTGGGGGGTGTGTGGGGGATGAGACGGGGTCGGACAGGGGGAAGGGGGGCCAATGCAGTCAAGAAAGTGTCCATCTGCAAAGTCACATCAACATAGATCTGCAGACTAGCATGCTGAAAGCGGCCATCTTTTGTGACATTGATTGTTACAAGATGCACTCCCGCCCTGCAGCTGATGTAGAAGCTTTATCACTACTAAGCTGTTCAGCCTCAAAAGTCTCACTCAACACACAGGACTGGCAGGCTGTCATGCAGTCAGTCAAGCTGTGCTCGAGTCTGTTGTACTTGTGTGGGGGCATCGGGGCAGGCAGGGGCGGGGAGAAGGGAAATGTGGCGGGGAGGGGGGGCAGTGAACAAGCTTTAACTCACACTCTTCTCAGAGTGATCGCACACCTCTCTGGCCATAGTGGATCGTTGACTGCTGCTGCACAATAAGCCACTCAACCACATTGTCACAACTCAGACACATGACCTACAGGCTGTCTTGTTGAAAGGAGTGCTGACCTGTTTCAGACTCGCACACGTTTGCAAGCTTCATGCAATTGCACAAACCGACATGTCTGACGTACATGCTCAGGTACATGAGAGAAAGCCTGATTACATGAAGTAGGGTTCAGACTTGCACAAATGAGCAAGCTTTACGTAAGTGCACAAGTTGGAAACCCTTCTGTTCATGCTCAGGTACACGAGAGCAACATAAAGTAGGGTTCAGACTTGCAGAAAATAGCAAGCTTTATGCAACTGCACAATTTGCCAACCCTGCTGTATGTGCTCAGGTATATGAGGGAAAGCCTGATTGCACAAACTAGAGTTCAAACTTGCACAGATTAGCAAGCTTGACATGATGGCACAAGTCGGCAACCCTGCTGTGCATGCTCAGGTACATGAGGGAAAGCCTGATTGCACAAATCAGGAACCCTGCTACCTCCTTTCTCAAGCGCAGCAGAGCCATCAACTACGGCAACTGCTACTATTTCCAGATGCCCGAATTGGAGGATTTGGATACCCTAGACGTGGATGCAGCCTGTGATCATTTCAACACATGTTACAAGGACCCTGCAGAGTTCACAATCTGCCTGACGGGACAAGTTGAGGTATGTCACTGATCTCAATATGCAATTGGAGAGACAAGACTTCTCTTGCACGTACCTAGCTCATCATCAGCGGGGAACAATAAATTGTCTAACATGTTAGTGTTTGCATCGTTTGCCATGACTGCAGCTGTTGTCGATACTGCAGAAAGCATGTGTGTGCTGCGTTTTGGTTGTTCACCAAGTTTTACTCACGGCGGGAGCACAGTGTCATGACACAGCACACAGGCCGAGCATTTTCGTGCACACACTGGATCATGTTGTTGCCTGTGGAATCTTGGTTGACGGGTATGTCAAGCAAGAGCTGGTCTACTGGCTGTGGCAAAATTCCTGAATGTTTGCAAATCTCAGGCTTTCCCTCATGGGCCTGAGCACATACATCAGACATACCGTATGTGCAACTGCATCAAGCATGTTAACCTGTGCAAGTCTGAAAGTACACAGCCGGCCATTCTGCTCAACAGAACATGGTGTTACAGGAGGACACGTTGCTAAAGCTTGTAGAGACATACTTGGCGTCCATCCCTAGACCTAGTGATGCTGCCCCTAGGGCCATAGCATCATTAACCCCTCTGCCTGTTCAGTTCCCCCAGGGAGTCATCACAGAGGATGTCAAGTAAGCCTTGCTTGCATACTGGCTGTCATCACACACATGCCCTTGTTTTCTCTGTTGTCTTTTGCACCTAGATGCTCCTGTTTGACTGCCTTCTGTGTCATTGATTAGTTGATTGATTGGCTGTTGGTCAGGTGATCTTGTATCATGCAAGTCCAGTGTGAGTGCCGCGTAACTAGGTGCTCGTATGTCAACTTGCATTGTAAATGTATGAAGGCTGACTGATCTTTGATAATGTCTAATGTATATGCCTGATGCCTAGGTGATCTTGTGTTGACTTTCTTATTGTAAGAAAGATCATTGAGATTGAAATGAGCTGCGCACATTGCTCTGCACACTCACACCGTCTGCACCTCGCTACCTCTGCACAGATGCATCAGCAGCTGTTGCTCAATGACAAGCATCCAGCTGTTTCCCAGCTGCTGTGGTTCAGCCAGGCTTGATAAGGGAAGCTTGCTGTGGAGGTTGTGGTGAGAGTATGGGTTGCTTGCAGGTGCGACATGGTGATGCCGCAGGCTCTGGCCCAGGTCACCTTCCCTGTCACTCTGCAGTGGTCCTTGACTCAGCTGCAGGAGCCTCACTGGCTGCAGTATGTCTGCCAGCTGCTGGAAATGAGCCTCACAAGAGTCATGCGCTTTGAGCAGAGCAAGGTACATCTCGATTTTTCCCTCTTGTAAATCAAGTCGTGTCTGTGATTTCGCAAGGGTCATGCATTTTGAGCAGAGCAAGGAACATCTCATTTGTTTTTTCTTTGGGTTTTGCATCAATTTGTGTCTCTTGTGGAATGAGAAATGTGCGGTTGAAGCAGAGCAAGGTAGGTGTCTCCCAAATTCTGCTTTTGCTTACTAGTTGTGTGATTGTTCCTCCCCACACCCATGTTCCTGT
>JAABUK010011667.1_pt1 | contig 11376 bp, 14 predicted proteins | sample 5559141 | NCBI WGS metagenome assembly JAABUK01 (sample SAMN10711869, study PRJNA513367) | rock metagenome | isolation source: Antarctica rocks | place: Antarctica: Victoria Land, Pudding Butte nord | collected 2016-01-03 | reverse complement strand
ACAACAGGGGCATGAAAGGCAATACAGGCAACTTCACGCGCAACCTTCAACCGCCCCAGACAATTAGCAAAGCCAAAAAGTTACACTCCTTAAAATACTCCGCTGCTCGCGGCGGAGATTCTTTATTCAGGCCGCTATGGAAAACAAATTTATCTCGTTAACGCAACCGATTTACAACTATCTGCTGGAAAAACGCAGCGATGCGCATGACGAACTATTGCTGGAACTGCGCCGCGAAACCGCTGCTTTGGGTGACATCAGCACCATGCAAATCGGGCCGGAACAAGGCGCCTTTATGAGCCTCTTGGCTGCCGTCTCGGGCGCGCGGCGCGCTCTGGAGATCGGCACTTTCACCGGCTACAGCGCGCTTTGCATCGCGCGCGGCTTACAAAATGGCGCAACGCTGACGTGTCTTGACCAAAGCGGCGAATGGACGCAAATCGCGCAACGCTTCTGGCAGCGCGCCCATATCGCAGATCGCATTGAACTACGCTTGGGCGACGCGAACGAAACCTTGCAAACATTGGTGGATGAAGGCAGCGCACCGTTTGATTTCGTTTTCATCGACGCCTATAAAATCGACTACGAAAATTATTTCGACATCGTTATGCCGCATCTGCCGCCCAACGCTCTCGTCATTTTCGACAATATGCTGCGCGAAGGTCGCGTCGCTGAGCCGCCTTTAACCGATCCCAGCGACATCGCCATCGACGCCTTGAACACCAGACTGGCCAACGATGCGCGCCTGGAAACGGTACTGATTCCGGTTGGCGACGGCTTGCTGCTGTGCCGCGTGAAATAAGATGTGCAAGCACCAACAACGAGTACTCAAATCGAGTACTCGTTATTTTGACTTTCAAGCTTCATCAGATGCGCGTTCTTCGTCGCGCTGCAGGCCACGAACGAGAGCCTTCGCCAAAGGACGTGCGCCGCTGAAAAGCACCAGGCCAAAAAGGAAGTTTAATGCGATTCGCACCAACCACATGTTGGCGTCCAAACGGTAGTAAGCTACCGCCGTGGTAGTCCGCGCAAGGTAAATACTCGTCATGTAACGCGGCAAATAAGTGGAGTCAAAGGCCATGTTGGCAAAGAACGGCAGCGCGGTTACGCGAAGCATGATGATGGCGAAATGTGTTGGTTTCATAAAACCCTTATTCAAAGTACTCGTTTCGAGTACTCGTTGGTGCTTAAAATTGCAAATTGCATTGCAGATTGTTTCGCTTAACGCGGCGGCATCTAACGCGGCGGCATCAGCCATTGTAGACACAAAGCCCACGCGAAAACTACGACAAGATACGTCCACAGCAGCGAAAACAGAAGGTGCATACGCGTGTTGAACGTGTCGCCTTGCCACAAGCGCTTGTCGTAAACGAAGAACTGAAACAGCCAGCGAGTCGCCCAGAAGATGACCAAACCAGCCAGCAACAAGCGCGCAAGCTGCGACGGCGCCAACAGTTCTCGCGCCCAAAACAAACACAAAACGCCCTGCAAAGTGACGACAAGGGCCACGAAGAAGTAATGAACGTAGAAAATCTGGCGCGTTAAAAGCGACACGTTTTGCAGTTCGTCTTTCCAACCGAAGCGGCGCGGAAAGGCGGCGTGCGCCAATCCCAGGAACACGAGCAAAGCGCCCACAAAGCGGAAATGCCAGTTCAAATTGAAGGCATTCGACAGCAAAAATTGAATCATCGAGTACTCGATTGCAGCACCCAGACGCGAACCCACGGCGTCAGGCGTGTTTCGCTGTGAACCGAAAATTGCGTTTCGCGGAACAAGCGCAACCACTCGCCGCGCGGCAGAAAATGCCCGAAGCCCGGCCCAAAAGCCAAGAAGTTCGCCGCATCGCGCAAATGTTCGACAAGGACAATTGTGCCGCCGTCATCGAGTACTCGATGCAACTCGCGCCAGAACCGTTCGCGCGAAGCGGCCTCGCGGATTTCGTGCGCGGCGAAAATAAGGAAAATCGCGTCCAAAGCATTGTCGCTAAACGGCAACTGGCGATAATCAGCGCTGATCGCTTCAACAGGCGCGGGCGTGATGCGGCGCGCGCGAGCAATCGACGGTTCGGTCATCTCCTGTGCATTGTAAATGTCAATCGTCGCGCCGTCGCCACCAAACATTTCGCGCAAAGCCAGACTGCTTTCATCCAAACCCGAATGAATGTTCGCCCAGCGCGTTGGCATTTGCGGCAGCAAAGCGGGCAGCCAGCGCCAGGTGTAAAGCGGCGACACGTCGTAAACCCAATACGAAACGAGCAGCGAAGCCAGCAGCCACCACCCGCCAACCGCGACGCCCAGCCAACCCAAAACGAACAACGCTTTGGGCCACGCGAACACTTGCAAAACGACGGCGCCGAACGCACAAGCCAAAGTTCCCGCAACATAAAAAGGCCAATTGTAGCGCACGATCTGCCACACGCCTTGAAAAGGACGCCGTGCTGTGGAAGTTGAAGCCGAAGTCATGGCGTTGCCTCCGCCTGGTGAGTTTCGGCTTCGCGGCGCAAGGTTTCGCGGCGCCCGCGCTCCCAGCGATAGGGAATGTTTTCGATGAAAAAAGCGTTCGCCAAAATCGGCGTCGCACCTCGAAACAAAGGGTTTTGCAAGAAAGTGTTGCGCGCCACTTCGACTTGAATCGGCTGCGGGTCCCACTTTTTGCGCACGCCTTTAATCAAAATCAGCGAATTGGTTTGCGCTTCGTAATCGAAGGTGTAGGGCAAAGGCCCGGCAAATTGGCGCGCGGTTTCCAAGTTGGGAAAAGGTGAATTGGCGGGCAAAGATGCGGGGCGCGACGTTAAGTCGGCGCGCACCTGCAAGTCGGCTGTTTGGCGCGGCGTCCCAATCGAGTACTCGATTTGTGTCCGCGTTTCGCTGATGCGCACGCGCGCCAGATGATAATGGTAATGCGTCAGCAGGTTGCCGCCCAAAGCCATCGAAGGCTTGTCCGTATCGCTGCGCAAAATCTGTAGGCCGCGCAAATGCGCGCCGGACTTCGAGGTGTAGCGCGCGAAAATGCGATAACCCGACAAGAAGAAATCGCGCCCCACAAAGCGCGGCGCGCCCAGTGGCCGCAAGCCTTCGGTTTGCACCAGCGCAATCGCCAAGAACCCGAAGTCTCCGAACGTATCGAGCGTGAGAGACGGCGCCAGCAACAGCATCAAAACTTCGCGTGGCAACGCATAAGTCAGCACCAGGCTGTGACGAAAAAAGGCTTCGATAGGAACCGGATGTCGCTTGAGCCAATACATAATGGTAAGTTTTCAAGCCATCGAACTTCAGCCCTCGGTCATAATTTCTTGATAACGTTGTGTGGAAACATACTTTGACCGAAAAACTGAATAGTAAAGCAAAACGCTCGGTTTGCTCGATCCAACTTCGGATAAATCGAAACTTCGCCAAAACGTTTTGTTGCGGTTGCTTTCCTGCTTCATGGTGATGATGTATGTTCTCTTTCCTACTTTAACGAAAGTCTTCTTCTGCCCGGCACGCGGCGGATTTGTCTCAATGAGAGTTGTGTGGTTAATCTCAAGCCAATCGTCTCGAGGCGCAAAATCAGGATCGTTGAAACCTTCCAAGTCATGGTAATCAAAAGCGTCCTGGTAGATTTTGTCGCTTTCGATCTTCGGTAGCTTCGCAATGTCATTCCCATTCCATTTCCAAGTTGTCCATACATCTTGAAGAGATTTTGCTGTGCTGTAAAGCAATTCGCCTCGATATATGAGCGGGCCGCCCGCGTCGAATTTCCGGTGAATGCGTTTGCTGATTTTGCCATCGCGTGTGTGCCACAAAATCAACTTGCGATCCCACTTGTCGACAGGGGCCCAAGCGAAGAACTGCTGCCACAAGTTCTGCATTTCGTTACCTGACCAACCATTTGTTTGTTCCTGAATGAAAACAAACAACTCGCCGTGATGTCGAATGACTGTTATCGTCTCCGCGTCTTGGCTGAACAGAAGATGAATTGGTCGCAACAGAAACGCGCATATTGCGATAACAGGAAAAGCAACCAGAACAACTTTTTTGTTTTTTCTTTTCAAGGGGCTTTCCTCACGCGCAACACGCGGATATTTTTGCAAAACAACGAGCGATCTTGTTTTTTCAAATCACGCGACCATTCTTGGTCAAGGTAAAAGCCGGGGAACAGTTCGGTTTCGTTCGGCGGAAAAATCGAGCGCAGACACATCATCGCATTGGGTGTTGCAGCGCGTTGGACAGCGAGAAATAACCGTTTCGAGTACTCGATTGTCGTCACTTCCAAGATGTTCGACAGCGCGAAAAAGTCAATTGAATCGGGCGGCTGCGCTTCGAGATAAGTCGCAGCGTCCGCGTGTTGCAGCGTGACGCAGTTCATGTTCGCGCGAATTGTCTGCAAGTTTTCGACTTGTAAATAAAGTGGCAAGGCTTCGTCTCGCAAAGGCACTTGGCCACGAAACGTTTGCCATAGATATGGGTTTGTCGCCGTAGGGAAACGCGAGAAAACTTCATCGACGCGACCTTTCATCTGCTGTGCAAAATTTGTTGGAAGTTCGCGCATGAAGCCTCGTGCATACAGCAAACGCAAAATCGGCTTGCTGAGCACCATCGAAAACGCCGCGCGCCACAACCCTTTGTCCCACGAACGACGATAATAAGCGCGCTGTTTTCTGATGTCCTGAAAAGCGAACATTCGCTCGACGCGCCTGGTGCCGAACGCCAGTTGCAGACCGAGCGCAATCGCGCGCGACAACTATTCGATAATGCCACAACGATTTAATCCGTGCGAGAGCCGCGCGCGGTTTTCGTCCCAAAAATCTTGTGTTCGAGTACTCGAACGCGTTCGCAAAAGCGCATAGAATGGTCGCGCGTCGCGCAGAAAACAAGGCACGATTTCGTCGTGTCGAAGTGTTTGTAAAGCGGCAATCTTGAGTTCGATCAGACAAACCTGTGCGCTGTTGATGTCAACGATGTGCAGCTGCGAAGGCTGTTCGAGCAACAAACTCAACGCTGTGCAGCCGCCCGAACCGATGCAAAACGCGGCAGGTTTCTTCACCGTTTCGCGCACGCGCCGCAAAACTGCGACTTCAACAGCGGTGTCTTCGTGAACCATGCCGAAAAGGATGCGCGGCGCTCTTTTGGCTTTCTTGCCCAAAGTTCCGCTCGCCCACAGTTCGTGCGCGCCTTGCGCCCAATCGTGCGAAGCGTTTCGAGTACTCGATGTGTCATTTGGCGCGAGCGAAGAAGTCATAAACGGATTTTACGCCGTGGAAACGGGAGTGCCCACGCGCCCGCGCCATAAGTTCCGACCAGCGCGATGCAAAGAAGAAACGGCATATTGTGAATCAGCAAATCGAACGGCTGCGCGATGTTGCCGCCGCCAAACACGATGCCGCAAACGTTCATCATCAGCAGCAGCGCACCCGCGACACCCGCGACAAATCGCGGCCACCAACCACTGAAAAATCCCAGCGCGAGCAAGGTTTCGCCACTTCCGATGAGGCTCATAAAAGCCTGCGGCGAAAACGGTGGCAAGCCCAGCGGCGGAGTCAGCGCGAACGATTGCACAATCGCCAGTTGATGTGCGTCGCGCACCAGGATTTTCATCCACAAGCCCTCGTAAAGCCACAATGACGCCACAGCACAACGCACCGCAAACAAGAACTTCGGCGAAAGCGGGCGTTGCATTGTTGGCGTCATTGTGTTCGGTCTATCGAGTACTCGATTATGCGTCTTCGCCAGGCGGCAGCATCGGCGCGGCCTGATTTTCGGGCAGCATTTGAATTCGCGTCTGCGTTTGAAGCGGCAAACCCCACAGCTTGATAAAGCCCATCGCGGCGTCCTGGTCGAAGGTGTCGCCTTTGTCGTAAGTCGCTAGGTCATATTGATACAGCGACATGGCCGATTTGCGACCGATAACCGAAGAATGACCTTTGAACAGCTTGATTCTGACCGTTCCTTCGACATGGCGCTGACTGGATTCGACGAAAGCGCGCAAGTCCTGATGAAGAGAACTGAACCACAAACCGTTGTAAATCATCTCGGCGATTTGATTGGAAACCGTGGCCTTGAATCTCGCCTGATCGCGCGACAATGTCATGTCTTCCAATGCCTGATGCGCCTGATGCAAGACAACCGATGCGGGTGCTTCATAAATCTCGCGGCTCTTGATGCCGACCAAGCGGTTTTCAACGTGATCAATTCTGCCGACGCCATGTTCGCCCGCCAGATCGTTCAGCTTGTTGACCAACGTCACGCTGTCCAACTCTTCGCCATCGAGCGCGACCGGAATGCCTTTGTCGAACTCAAGTTCGATGATTTGCGGCGTGTTGGGCGCGTCTTCGGGGTTTTTCGTCCACAGCCAAACGTCGGCGGGCGGCTCAACCCACGGGTCTTCCAAGATGCCGGCCTCGACGCTGCGTCCCCACAAATTGACATCAGTCGAGTAGGGGCTATCGACGGTCGCCGGAATTGGAATGTTGTTCTGGCGCGCGTATTCGATTTCTTCGGGACGCGACATTTTCCATTCCCGAACCGGCGCGATAATTTGCAATTTCGGGTCGAGCGCCTGAACCGAAACATCCAGCCGAACCTGATCGTTGCCTTTGCCGGTGCAGCCATGCGCGACGGCTTTGGCGCCATACTCGTGCGCCACATCGACCAATAATTTCGCAATCAAAGGTCGTCCAATCGCGGTCGCCAATGGATATTCTTTCTCGTAAATCGCGCCCGCCTGCAAAGCCGGAAACGCGAAATGCTTCAGGAAAATATCGCGGCCATCGACGACTTTGGCGTCAATTGCGCCAACGTCCAGCGCGCGCTGTCGAATTGAAGCCAGATCGCGCTCGCTGCCCAGGTCGATGGTCAAAGCGATGACATCGAGATTGTATTTTTCCTTGATCCACTTGATGGCAACGCTGGTGTCCAGCCCGCCCGAATACGCCAAAATTACGGTGTCCAAAAAAACTCCTTCGTCAGAAATTGACGTTTTGTTGCATAAATTTAAGTTCGTTCGTCGGTGTCTTGCGCCTGGGTTCGAGTACTCGATTGCGCATCCAGCGGCGTTTCCGGCGTTTCTTGCTTGGCTTGAATTGTCTTCAATCGGTCGTTGAGATTCGCGTCGCTTTTGGCCAAATCCTGCCGCAATTTGCCCAACTGCTGCGCCGTCGAGTTAAGCTGGCGCAGCAACACAATCGCGTAACCGCACGCCAGAAACAAGAGAATGATGATGATGAGAACTTTAAGCATTAAGTTAGGTTTCCTCTGAAATCACAAGAACGAACTTCCAAGACTTCGACTGTGCGACACTGGAATCGCAAAGCGAAACCATCACCTATTGCGTCCTCAAAAGTAACCGCTAAGTGTTTTTCAACTTCGTTAATCCGCAAATCAAACAAAAGCATTCCGCTCGCAGGAATTTCTAAAATCAAGTCTTCGACTTCACTAAACGTCAAAGTCGCCAACGTGTGATTTTGCAAAACGAAAAACCCTTGAGCATCAACTTCCTGGGTCATCTGGAAGACGTGAATATTGGTAGTAACAGAACGCTGCGGCAAATCTTTTACGACAACACGTTTAACGGTCGCGTCGTGAAATGAAGGCCAGCGACCGAAAATTGCAGTCAGTTTTTCTTTGTTGACAATATTCATCTCAACCCATCAGCCAACTGAGAACCGCTTTTTGCGCGTGCAAGCGATTCTCGGCTTGCTCCCAAACGCGCGATTGGGGTGATTCGAGTACTCGTTCGGTAATCTCCTCACCTCGATGAGCCGGCAAACAGTGCAACACAATCGCGTCAGGTTTGGCGTGGCTCATCAATTCCTCGTTGATTTGATACGGCGGAAACACTTCCAGCCGCCGCGCGCTTTCTTCTTCCTGTCCCATCGAAGTCCACACATCGGCGTAAACCGCATCAGCATTTTGAACGGCTTCAACGGCGTCGTTTGTCACCGAGACTTTGCCATCCTGTCGTGCGCGTTCAACGAACTTCTCGTCCGGCGCGTAGCCTTCAGGTGTGGCAACGGCGAACTCGACGCCTAATTTAGAACACAAAAGCATCAAGCTATTGCAAACGTTGTTACCGTCGCCGACATAGGTGATTTTACGACCTCCCAAACCTTTGCATTCGTGCAAAGTCAGCAAATCGGCCAGCGCCTGGCACGGATGTTCAATGTCACAAAGCCCGTTGATGACCGGAACATTCGCCCATTGCGCCAGTTCAACGACCGTTTCGTGCTTGAAAACGCGCGCCATGATGCCATCGCACATTCGTCCCAAAACGCGCGCGACATCGGGAATGCTTTCGCGCGAACCCAGACCGATATCGGCGGGCGCCAGATAAATCGAATGCCCGCCCAGTTGGTTCATGCCGACATCGAAGGAAACGCGCGTGCGCAAACTGGGTTTTTCAAAGATCATCGCCAGCGTTTGGCCGCGCAAAGTTTCGCGCTGCAAAGCGGGATTGACGCGCAATTCCTGCTTCAAGCGCACCGCTTCGGCCAGCAGGAAAAGTGCATCATCGCGCGACAAATCATTGATTGAAAGCAAATGTCTCATGGGAAAGTTGAACCACAAAGACAGGAAAGGAAATTGTAGGGACGCAGCTTGCTGCGTCCGTGAGTGCTACATTCGTTTGTGAGAATCGAGTACTCGAACACCACAGCAACGGACGCAGCAAGCTGCGTCCCTACGATTTTCTTCCCGATCTTCGCACTAATTCAGTTCTTGATAAGCGGCGCGCAAGGTTGTCATCGCTTCGTCCACGTCAGCGCGTGAAATCGTCAGCGGCGGCAGAAAGCGCAGGTAAGAATCGCCGATGGCATTGAAAATCAGGCCGCGCTGCAAAGAGGTTTTCATCAGTTCGCGCGCGATGGAATTGGTCGTTGTCGCGCCGATCATCAGGCCGCTGCCGCGCACATTGGAAATGAAATCGAGCGACTGCAACTGCGATTGAAAGTAATCGCCGACATCGAGCGCGTTTTGCATCAGGTTCTCGCTTTCGAGTACTCGAAGTGTCGCCAGAGCCGCGGCGCAACTCAGGAAATTGCCGCCAAAGGTGCAGCCGTGAGTTCCGGGGCCGAGCGCCTTGGCGACTTCATCACGCGCCAGCAGCGCACCGATGGGAACGCCGTTGCCCAAACCTTTAGCCAAGACAATGATGTCGGGCGCAATGCCGCTCCATTCGTGCGCGAAGAACTTGCCGGTGCGACCAATTCCGGCCTGAACTTCGTCCATCACCAACAGCAAACCATGCTCGTCACATAACGCGCGCACTTGCTGCAAATACTCGACATCGCATGGCCAGATGCCGCTTTCGCCTTGAATCGGCTCCAGCAAAATCGCCGCAGTTTGTTCGTTGACTGCCGCTTTCAAAGCCGCGAAATCGTTGCGCGGCACATAGCGAAATCCCTGTGGCATCGGCGCGAAACCTTCGTGATACTTCGGTTGTCCGGTCGCCGCCAGGCTACCGTAAGTGCGGCCATGAAAACTGTCTTCAATCGAAATAATCTCGAATCGAGTACTCGATTGCGCGTTGTTCTGTGTGCTGTCACTTAGCGCATCGACGTTCTGCGTGGTGACGTTCTGCGCGGCGCTTTGGGAGCTGAAGTATTTGCGCACCAGTTTCAAGGCGGCTTCATTCGCCTCGGCGCCGCTGTTGCAGAAAAAGGCGCGCATTCCGCCGGAAAGCTGTGACAATTTCTCGGCCAGATGAACTTGCGGCTCGATATAGTAAAGGTTCGCCGTGTGCATCAAAGTCGCGGCTTGTTCGCTGATGGCGCGCGTAATCTCGGGATGCGAATGTCCCAGCGTGACGACCGCAATGCCGCCCAGAAAATCGAGATATTCTTTCCCATCAACGTCCCACAAGCGCGCGCCTTGTCCGCGCACAAACGCGACCGGCAGGCGCCCGTAATTCTGGAATCCGTGTTCGGCGTCAGTCGCAATCAATTCGTGCAAGCGCGAAGTTTGATCGACTTGTTCTTCGATTTGCTGCGAAGTGTCGGTTGTTTGCGCGACATCGCCGGTTGCAGTCGCGGGTTGCGCAATTTGCGATTGCGCAATTGCCGGCTGCGGCGTCGTTGGTGTTTCGATTGTTGCCGCCGGTGCGGGCGCAATCGGTTCGACTTGTGGCGGAGTTTCCGCCGTTGTCAAAGACATGTTTTTCTCCTTGGTAATCCGTTGCACCGGCACCAGCTCAGTGCAACGTTTGGTGATCATCGGGTCTCGAATCGAGTACTCGATGACGCACGATTAAACAGAATATCCCAAAGCGCGCCGATGTGCTTGCATTCACAACATTTTATTCATGGCGCTTCGTGTTTTTTCGTTCCGCCCATTCGCGCCAATTCGCTGTTGCCATCAGGTAGAAGACGAAAAGAACCGCGCCCACGATGACTGGAACGAAGATGAGCGCCGCCAGCGTGTAAGGCGCCATGAGAACTCCACCGGCGACAATCGCCCACAGTTTTCCACGACCAATTCCCCACGCGCACAACAAGCCACCGAGCAAACACGCGATTGCCGCCCAACATCCCAAGCGGCTTTTTAGAAACAGATAAACACGATCCAGAGGCGACGGATTAGCCGGTTCGGGAAGTCCCATTTTCACGACCTCGCATCGAGTACTCGAAAGCGTTTCAGGTTTCCTATTTCATCCTTCTGTTATCATCGTGCCGCAACCTTCATCAGTGAAGAGTTCGGTCAATATCGCGTGCGGCGCGCGGCCATCGACGATGTGCGCGCGCCCGACGCCGCCTTCAACGGCTTCGATGCAGCAGCGCAACTTGGGAATCATGCCGGTCGAGGCGGCGCCGCTGGCGATGAACTCTTCGGTTTGCGCGAGGGTCATGCGGTCGATGAGCGAACTTTTATCGCTGAAATCACGGTAAACACCTTCGACATCGGTCAGTAGCAGCAGTTTGGCGGCGCCCAAAGCGGCGGCTATCGCGCCTGCCGCCAAATCCGCGTTGATGTTGTAGGTTTCGCCTTCAAGACCGGGCGCAACCGGCGTCACGACCGGCACGAAACCTTCGCGCGCCAGGGTTTGCAAAACCTCGACGTTGACTTTTTCGACTTCGCCGACCAAACCCCAATCCGCGTTGCGGCTTTGGTCGATGAACTTGCGCGCCTGCAAAAGCCCGGCGTCCTTGCCGGAAAGCCCAACGGCGGGCGCGCCCTTTTCGTGCAGCAGTTGCGCGATATTCTTGCCGATTTGTCCCATCACCATTTCGGTCACGCGCATTGTTTCGCGGTCGGTGACGCGCATTCCATCGACGAAATTCGGCTCGATGCCCAACTGCGCGCACATCGCGGAAATCTCTTTGCCGCCGCCATGCACCACAACCGGATGCACGCCGACATAATGCAGCAGCGCGACATCGCCCATCACAGCGGCCTTGAGTTCGTC
>JAABUK010011666.1_pt1 | contig 11378 bp, 16 predicted proteins | sample 5559141 | NCBI WGS metagenome assembly JAABUK01 (sample SAMN10711869, study PRJNA513367) | rock metagenome | isolation source: Antarctica rocks | place: Antarctica: Victoria Land, Pudding Butte nord | collected 2016-01-03 | reverse complement strand
GCAGCATCGTCAACTTCCACCATGGCGACGCCGTCACCATCTTCGGCTTCACGGCGGGCACCAGCACGCTGCCGTTCACCGCCAGCGACGGCGCGGCGGGCTACACCGGCGCCACCCTGCACTCCGAACTGTCCGGCGCCGGCACCGGGGTCAACGGGTCCGTCACCTTCGCGGGCATCAGCCTGGCGGACGCGCAAACCAAGTTCACCATCAGCACCGGCAACGTCGGCGGCGCGAACTACCTGAGCATCGCCTACACCGGCTGACGCCCGCACGTCCTGCCCAGAGCTGGGCAGGACACCCGCCGCATCATCAAGCGCGACGCCGATCTGGACGCTGCCGTGCTGCCCGTCCTGCGCGAGGTCAGCGAGGAATGGACCATGGCCAAGGATGGGCGGTCTTGGTCAGGCCAGCACATCCCCAAGCTGATGCGGAAGTAGGCTCGACTCGCGCCTATCCAGGATGCTTGTCAGCCCTTTCCCTTGAGGCCACTTCCTGTTCGGCTCGCCGGAGGTGGAGTCGAAGGTCGGGACGGCTTCCCGTCCCGGCGTCCTTCGGGCCGCACGGCGCGCAGGGGCGGTCAAGGATGGTCGCAGGTTACCGCGCAGCAGCGCACGCCAAGGGCATACGTCCTTGACGGCTCCGAGTACCGTGCCACCAGCCCAGCCGTAAGAGGGGGGTTGCTGGGCCTGTTAGCCTCTCCCGCCCCATCGCTCCGCGCGTTTGTCGTGCCACTCGGCAGTGAGTCGCGCCCACCGGGCTTCCTGGATGCCTTTTAGCCGTCGCTGTTCGGTCTCTGTCAGTTCCGGCAAGCCTTTTAGGATAACCTGGGAAGGGGTTTCTCGGGCAGGCTGCCGGTCGCAGTCAGGACGGTGCCGCACGGCGCTGCACCGGCGCTCCTCACGCGGCGCCACCGGCCGGTCCGGCAGCAGCAGCTCGTAGGCGTTGCTGGTTTGCTCGGCCCGTGTCGCACCAGGTCCGCCCGCGGGCCAGGGCCGGCGCACTAGGCGCCGCTCCCACGCCACCAGGCCCACGCCCTGCAACGCCTTCAGCGCCCGCAACACGCTGCTCGGGTCGCAGCCGGCATCCCGGGCCAGGGTGGCGTGCGCGGGGTCGCACTGCCCGTCCACGCCCAGGCGACGCAGCAGCACTCGGGCGACCTCGACATACAGCGCGGTCAGTCGCCCGGTCCGGCGCTCGCCATCAGCACGGGTGATCCAGGCACGGCGCTCGTCGGCCGACAACGGCCGGCGCGGGCCGTTGCCGAACAGGCTGCCCCGCCGCCAGGGGCGGGGGTGGTGTAGATGGGGGGCACTCGGATGCACGCGGGCGCAAGGGCGTCCGATGCTGGCGGCAACAGGCTGTACGTCGGGCAAAGCAGTCCCTTTCTCGGCTGGACCAAGGGGCTGGGAGGGCTGGCACCAGGACGTGCAGAACCGTCGCAAGACAGGGCTTGCAAAAGTCGGCCGATTGAGGGATTCTGCTGATTGTCACTTCATCAGAATTCCAGCCTCGGCTGGGTGTCCTTCGGCCCGCCCTCCAAAGGCGGGCCTTGGCATTTCTAGGTGCTGGGTGTCAGCGGTCCTTTCTGGCTTACCGCGGCTCCATTCGCGGCAGTCCCCACCTTGTCACATTGTCCGGCGCATGGTCGAGATGCATTCCGGATTCCAAGCAAATTTTACGTCATGACGTGACAAAGCAATGGCGTCATGACTGCACTGGTGGCAGCCCATGCTCCGCGAACACCCTGGAGAGACCTATAACTGCAAGGGTTTGAAGGCTAACCCCTTCTGCAACTGCGAGCTGATGCAATCGCACCCAATCAGCACGAGGAAGGCGCACCGTTAGGGCTACGGTTTCACCCTGGGCGCGCTTGCGGGCGGTAGCTGGCTTGTCATCGGATGCCGCCCCTCGGTTGCGCGTGAAGGCTGCCAGTCCGGTCGGCTTTGCACTCATGCCATCTGCTCCTTTAACCATGCCCACAGGGCGCGTATCTCGGCCGCGGCTTTGCCGTCCCCTTCGAACTCCGTCACAGCCCGACCCGACGCGACTGCACGCGCGAAGGCCCGGCGATCTGTAATCTCCACTGGCGCGACCAGCAGGCCATACCCTTCAAGTGCTTCCCGCGTCTCTGAGATCTCTGGCGCCCGGAAAGGACAAGCGGACAGCACGAATACGGCTTGCGCCTTGGCTGCTCTCACGATTCGAACGGCAGCCTCGGCCGCAGCTAAGTCGAACGCAGTAGGTCGGCAGGGGATGACAACCAGATCGGCCACCCTCGCGATCCTGGCCGCTTCGGGAGCGGCATGAGGGGCGGCATCTACAATGGCAAGTGCCATGCCATCCTCAAGAGCAGCTTTTAGTACGCGCTCAAGCTCGGAAACGTTGGCCGTCGCCACGATGGGGGCCACACCCTGCCGAGCATCACCCCATACGCTTGCTGACTTCTGCGGATCGGTATCGATCAGCACCGCTGCCTCACCGGATTCATGAGCTGCAACTGCAGTGTGGACGGCCAGCGTTGTTTTGCCGGCGCCGCCTTTCTGGCTGAGGAACGCTAGAACCTTCATGACGCCATGATGGCGTAACGTCATTGCTTTAGGAAGTCAGACGTTTTGACGTTGTGACTTCATGACGCCATACTGGTTCCAACAACCGCCGGACCAATGCGGCAGTCACTTGGCCTCGCCCTGCCGCTCAACCGACTGGCGCTGCCGGGACCACGGTGTTCTGCGCCGGCCTGGGGTGGACGGTGACGGCCACCTCCACCTCCTGGCCGAGCCGGTCCAGCACCGCCATAAGCCGGTCCACGGTGAAGCGGCCGAGCTTGGCCCGGCGGAGGCGCGAGAAGTCTGCCGCCGCAACCCCGGTCAGCTCCTGCGCCCGGCGCACCGTCAGCCCCTCCTCGTCCAGCACCCGCACAATCCGGGCCGCAAGGATCGCGCGTAGTTGCTCTAGGTCAGGATTGGGCAAGCCGAGGTCGCGGAACACGTTGCCGCTGCCTCGCACCACCGCCAGGTCGTCGTCCCCGCTCATAGCCCCTCCTTGATCCGCCTCAGCCGCTCGCGCACCACGTCGATCTCCGCCTGCGGCGTGGCGATGCCGCTCTTGGCCTTCTTCTGAAACGCATGCACCACCCAGATGTCGGCGCTGAGTTGGATGGCAAACACCACCCGGAAAGCGTCGCCGCGGTAGCGCAAGGCCAGCTCCATGATACCTGTCCCAAGGCCCTTGAGCGGCTTGGCCACATCCGGCATCCCGCCCTCGGCAATGACCGTCAGGGCCTGTGCAGCCTCGACCTGGGCAGTCTGCGGGAACGCTTCGAACGCTTTCCGGGCGGCCTTGATCCAGGAAATCGGCCGAGTGTTCCTTACCATTCGGCTTATGTTGTCACAAATGACAACATGGGTCAAGCTGGACCTACACATACGTTTCTCGCAACGACCCCGGCAAGTCCTCGCGGCCCTCTGGCGGCCTCCGGCCGGGGCCGAACACTGCCCCCGGCCAAGTCCTCACGCCGCCCAAACCGCCGCGCCTTCCAGCTACTGCCCCGCTGCTTCCCCTCGACTTCCGCTCTCTTTCCATAATGCACGTTCGGCGCTGCTGCGGTGCAGCATGGCGCGCGCCTGATGACTTAAAGTTGCGCTCTTGCAACGCTGGGCGCCATCAGCAAATCTACAGGATCGTAGTCGAGTAGTCACACAATGAGCGACAAGGTGAGCCGCTTCTTCACAAACAGACTTGCTCAAGGTATGCTTCTATCGTTCTTCGCAACAGCAGGCTGGTTCGTCGTCTTCGTGCTCTGGGTGCGGCCACCGCTGCATCTACAAACAGACACTATCAGGCTTCCCTCTCCAAATTGGGACAGCGCCAGGCTACAGAAGGAGTGCCGCCCGCCTGACGAGCTTGAGCAGCAACGTAACCAGCTTGCCTTGCAAGTACTGAAGACGTTCCGGCCAAACGACACGTGGTCAGCGCTACGCAGCGCAACCATAAGCCAGTTTGTGTATGGGAACCCTGGTCGGATTGGGGACAGACAAAAAGTCTGCCCTCCGGCTTACCTGGATGCCGACGTAGCGCAGGCCGCGATATCTGCGGGCATATTCAACAGAAATGCTGCTCTGGGTCCTGACAGTTTTCTAGACCGTGAGGCTTTGGACCTGGCTCACCGACTTGGACCGATTGACCCTCGCATAGTTGATGGCGTCATCCGGACTGCATTCTATTCGAGAGCTATTTTCCAGGGAGGAAACTACTCTCGTGACGTGAGGACTGATGCACTGTTGGCCCTCGCTGACTTCTGTAGGATCGTCCCCATACCCTACGAGCAAGCATTGCAGCGGATGTCTTTTGAAAGCCAGTATGGCCGAGCAGCCGCCCGGCTTGCAACTGCTTGCGGAGATCAAAAGGCCTTGCCGATTGTGAGCGGGTGGATGCAGAAGCTGCTGGAACGTTTTGGAGGGACGCTTATTCAATCTGAATTCGAGGTTCTGGAAGAGCTTGCCTATGCCCTGGAAATCGCTGGGACCAAGGCGCAGCCTTACTCTGGCCCAATCCTCACCCTGCTTGATCGAAAAGTTCGATCATGGGAGCCCCCCTTCGGTATGTTGGTGGGTCCACCCACAGAGATGTGCAGCATTGCGAGAAGGATTGGTGGCACCGTGGCAGAGGAGGCCATGACAAAATCCGCTTGTTGGGTGGAGCAGTAGATGTGCCGGCTCGCAGGTTTACATAACGCCCGTTATGGGCTTTAGTCTAGCCTAAAGATTGTCTAGTAAACTGGCCTGCGGATCGTCCGGTGGTAGATCAAGGTCGGCAAGCCGATACCCCTGCATGCCGGCCTCTTTGGCGTAGTTGATTACGTCGCTATCATCGGAATAGATAGCTGAGGCGCCTTCGGCGGCTGCAATGGCGGCAATCTGCCGGTCAAACTTGATTTTGGCCTTTGGCGCGTCGGGATTACCGCCTTTTCTGTGGCCACGCTGACGGGCCTGAAAGGTGCGGATAGCTGCTTCAATGGCGGCTTTCTGGTCGAAACTGGCGACACGAAAACAAGCGCGTTTGTTGATAATCGTGAGATAGTCAGGTCCGGCAGGCCCGGCATAGACTAGGCATTCACTAAGGGCAGGGGTCGGAATGATGATTTTTTCGCCCGCCTCCGAAAGCCTGTCGATCAGAAATTCAACACGTTCTCTAGCCTTGGGGATGGATGCCGGGGTATTCGGATCAAACACGAATAGCAAAATAGATGCGTCAAATACTACCATTCAGTGTAGCTCATCTGTGTCGCGCCGGATATCGTCCAGCTCTGCAAGTGGGTCCCTCACATCCTTCCAGCCATTGCCCGGTACTGCCCGTAAAGCAGCTATGGTGTCGCGTAGCGATCCATCCTCAAGCGCGGTAAAAGACTGCACACGAAAGCCAATCAGATTCCATTTGCCGTTTTCTTCTCGAAGCCAACGGCCCATCCCATGAATGCGTACAGGCTCAAACAGATATTTGCCAAGTTCGCGGGCAACAGCGCGGCTCGTCTCGCACTTGCTGTATGTCATTTCACCATTTTGGAGGCGAATGCTGATAGTCTCGTCCTTGCCCCCCACCGAGATCAGCACACCGTCTAAATGGCCTTCCTGTGTGAAGGGACCATAGCTTTGCGGCTTCGGCCTGCTGCGACCGGCAAAAGCGATAATTTCAGCGCCCGGATGGCCTTCCGCATCGACTTCGTAAACTCGGCCGATAGCGTTGTCGTTAGCCAGCCGGTCGTCGATCTGTTCAACGATCCGGGCCGTTTCCTTAGTCAGGTTGCCCCGGCTGATATCGCGCAAGCGCGTAATGACTTTAGGCGTGTCCTCAAACTCGATGCGGCTGACAATCTTGGTGCTGCCCATTTCCAGATGATCGAAGTGAACGCTATGCTCCTTGCCGAGAAGGGCAGCAAAATCCCCCATATATTCCGCCAGCTTTGCCATAGGAATAGTATCGGGCGAATACACGTCGATATAGAAAGTTAGCTTTTTATCATCTGTCATGGTTCATCTCACAGGTTCATCATGCCCTTTGTCGCTTCGATCAGTCAACGACCACACTGCGCCCTGTCGTCCCGCGCCACCCTGCCGGGTACTAGGGACGAAGGCAATCCACGGCTGGCTAGCTCGCCTTCAGCCGCGCAATGGTAGCAATTCCCACATCGTAGCTCCGCGCCAGCTCCTTGAGCGTAGCCCCGTCTGCTCGGCGTTGACGGGCCTCTGCCTGCTGCTGCGGGGTGAGGGCGGGCGGACGGCCCATATGCTGCCCCCGGCCCTTGGCGCGGCTCCTGCCCTCTGCCGTGCGGGTGCGGATCAGGTCGCGCTCCACGTCCGCCAGCCCGCCCAGGACGGCAATCATCAGCCGCCCGGTGCTGGTGGCAGTGTCGGCCCACGGCTCCGCCAGTGACCGGAATTGGCCGCCTGCTTCGGTGATGGCCTTGACGATGGCGAACAGGTCGAAGGTCGAGCGGGCCAGCCGGTCAATCCGTGTCACTATCACCAAGTCGCCGGGCTGAGTCGCTTTCAGCAGGCGTTGCAGCTCGCGCCGGTCAGCCTGTGCGCCGCTGGCCTTCTCGCGGTAGATCGTGGTGCAGCCGTCGCCGCGTAGCTGTTCAAGCTGGGCATCGAGCATCTGGCCGTAGGTGCTGACGCGGGCATAGCCTAGGCGTCGAGTCTGGGGGGAAGTTTCGGTCATATGTTGCGGTAAGCCTAACCCGTTGATGCAACAGGGTCAAGCTCCCTTACCGAAAGTCTTGATTTATGCGGAACACGCTTGAGCCGGGCACCTCGACCAATCGCCGCAGATTTTGCTCGTGAACCGCCTAGACGCGCGGGCTCGATCCACCATCACCCTAGCGGCGGCCGTTGCAGCCGTTTCAACTTGGTCGCCGCGGCTTTGGCTCCCGCGCGCAAACCCGAGCCGGTCAATGCCTTGGTGACGGCGGCCTTGGCTCCTGCACGCAGTCCGGACCCGCTAAGTTTCTTGGTCGCCGCGGCCTGGCGAGCGACCAACATCCAATCCTCGCGGAGGATCCCCTGGAATCCCTCACCGCCTGCAAGCACATTCCATAGGGTGCCGCCCTCAGTCTCGCGCCGGTGCTTGGCGATCAGACTGGCCTCCATTGCATAGGCGTCGGCCTGGCTCAGCCCGCCAGCCACCACGGCCGCTCGCAACTGGCGGCCGATCTGGATATCGGCGGCGAAACGGCGATGCACCTTGCTTGCCCTTGTCGCCGGTGCGCCCGCAGCGAGCGCTAGGATCATGCCAAGATGGGAATCGACCCGGCGGCCGGTCCCTTTCCCGACGTAGCGCACCACGCCGTCAGCATCAATCAAGTTGTAAACGTAATATCCGGCCATTGACCCCACCGCCACCATCGCCGGCAGGATACTAACAGAGCCTTGGCACTGCCTCATCATTATCGATGCAAAATAGTGTGAGCCTTCTGCTAGCCCCCGGCGGATCGCCGCTACGGCAGGTGAAGGCTACCTTCTTCGCCGCCAGTTTGCAGCCTTAAGCCGCAAATGTTTGCCTAGGATAAGCGCCGCCGGCCGTCCGCGTGGACCCAGTGGTCAGGTCACTACGCTCCCTATTACGGGGGTATTTTCCGGAAACCTGGAAGTCTTGGTTTATGCATTTGCCATATTATCCGTTCGGCGTTGCCGCGGTGCAGCATGGGGCTGGTTCGATGCGCGCACCCCCACGCCAGCGAACAGCACGTCAGCTTAACGCAGCGGTTAAGCTGATTATTACGGTGTTGATATTATATTTGACATATGCAAGTCTCAAAAACTATAAGTCTTTGATATTATTATATGGCATGAAACTTGCGAGGTGGCCTGTAGATCGCCAGTGATCCCCAACCCCGGAGCCTCCATGCGTCAGTTCCTCTTGGCCTCAGCCATGGCCCTCGCCGCCGCCCTCCCGATCACAAGCGGGGCTGAGGCCGCGCCGATGCTCGGCCTCACCGTGCAGTCAGGCGGCCAGTCCTCCTTCCAGTCGGTCGCGCTCGGCTCCGACGGCGGGTCGTACAACTTCGCCCCTGTTAGCGTCGGCAACTTCACCGCCAACAACATCGGCACCCAGCTGTTCTCCCCGGACTACATCGACATCGCGACGTTCGACCTTTCCAGCAATGCAGGGGGAACCCTTGTCATCACCTTGACCGGCGCAGGCTTCACCTCGCCGTTCGGGGCGTCGAACTGGCTGACGCAGTTCACGGGCAACGTGGCCAACGGCACAGCCACCGTGACCGCCCAGTCGTACCTGGACAACTCCGATACCTTGAACAACCCAGGGTGCGCCGTCGGCTGCACGCTGCTGAGCAGCGTCAACCTGGGCAGCAGCGCCACCGCATCCGCCGTCACCGACGGTTCGTTCGCCCTGACCGAGGTGCTCACCATCACGACGACGGGCAACACGCGGCTGAGCCTGGATGCGTCGGTCAGCAACGTTCCCGAGCCCATGTCGCTCGCACTGCTCGGGACCGGCCTCGCCGGCGTCGGCCTGTTCCGGCGCCGCGCCGCTCGCAACGCCGCCTAAAGGGCTTTGGGGGCTAGCCTTTCTCGCATCCTGACAGGCTCTGCCTTGGAGCGGGAACGAGAAAGGCAGCCCTCATGAGCGCCGCCTGCCCCCATCCAGCGACTGCGCGCCAGCAGGCCCAAGTGTCGTTTGCGAAACACAGCTTCCCACGTCCGTGAAAGCCGCCCCGATGCACCTGCCCATCCTGCTCCTTGAGGACAACGCCGACGTGCGGGACCTCTTGGTCGAGGCTCTCTCGGACGACGGCGCCTTCATGGTCCACGCCGCCGCAACCATCGGCGAAGCGCAGGCCCTGGTGGCGGAGCACGGCAACAGCTTCGCTGCTGCCGTGCTCGACGTCAGCCTGCCGGACGGGGACGGGCGCCAATTCTGCGCCAGCCTGCGTCGGCAAGGGTTCCACTTTCCGGTGATCCTGCTGAGCGGCCTAAGCGATGAAGACGATGTCGTCCGCGGTCTGGAAGCAGGGGCGGACGACCACCTGGCCAAGCCGTTCAGCATCGCCGAGCTGCTGGCGCGCATCGCTGCCAAGCTGCGGCACGCAGCGCCACAAGCCGGGCTGATGCCAGGGCACCTCGAGGCTGCAGCCTGACGGAGGCGGCGATGCTGACCGCTGTGAGACAACGCCTACATAAGGTGGCAAGATGCTGTTCAAATCAACGTCTAGGAATAAGTGTTGCGGGCTTCTGGCTCAAGCAGCGTCCACGCTTCCTCGCAGCCTGTGGGCAGATCGAAGAGGCGTGACCTCTGTGGAATATGCCCTGCTCGCCTCCGTCCTTGCTGTGGTCCTTCTCATGGGTGAAACCACGGTCAGCACGGCCCTGAAGAACTCGTTTTCTACGGTGTCGCAATCTTTGGGGCAGGCCACCGCGCCTTATGCAAACAACCCGGATGCTTGTCGTCAAATCTTTCAAAAAGCATTGCGCGGCAGGACGGAAGACTCTAGTACACCGGAGCGATGAGGTGTGGAATGCCACAAATGCCAGAATGCTTGCCCAGGACTGCCCGCCAGTTGCCACAACTGCACGTTCGGCGTTGCTGCGGTGCAGCATGGGATACTGTCACCCTAAACGAGGGCTTAGGGTCGCAATAACTGTGAGGGCACCATATCCGTCGGGCAAATGTAGTGACGAACGCAGCGGCACCGGACCCGCCTTGTTAATCTTATCTGGCGTTGGGCTGGACTTGACCCTCGTATATGAGCATGAAACCTGGCTCTGGCTTGAATCGTCCGGTCATCAAAGTGAGCGTCATATCTCCCTGAAGATGGTCCCATCTGACTACCAGCCCAGCGCGTCCATTTTGGCCCGAAACGGTCCTAGGCTGGCCGATACCCAAGGCTGTGGTGAGTGCTGCCTGCATTTCGCCTACTGTTGCGTTTGGCGCTGCAACTCCGCACGTCGTGAGCGGGCGCGGACCGCCCGTCGCATCGGAAGCGGATAGGGCAAGTGGTCCTCCACTGATTTCCATCAGCCAAGTTTTGCTCCGGATTGATAGATCGTTCACTTGGGGCGGGACGAAACTGGTTAGGACGCGCAGCTCCATCGCAGTTGCCTTCTGGACAAGGCGCTCAAAGTTGAACGGTTCCACCATGCACATAACGCGAAGGGTATTCACGAGAGTGTCCACCCTACTCTCTGCCGAAGCCGGACGAACAAAGCTGATCGAGACCGCAAGGATAGCCAAGAGGACGCGCATACTGCACCAATTCTGCCTCAGATAGCATAGTTGCCAATGGCTTCTCGGCGCAGTCAAATTATGTCATGAATTCTGTCTAAGCAAGACAGTCTCTGCCGATGCCAACTCTGGTCAAGCGTCAACCTTAATCAGCCGCGACCTTCGACGAACGCTGGCGCCATACCCCGGACGTGAGCTTCATCCATGCCCACAACGCCAAGCGAGGCTGCTACTCCGGCCGGATCGAGCGGGTCGGGTAAGGCGCGGGCTCGCGGCGGCGGGCCGACAAGCTTCGCCAGCTATACATGGCTCTAAATCTTGACTTTGCATTTGTCATATTAGCCGTTATGCGCCAGGCCCTCGCACCCGCGAGGAATAATGCTATGCGGAGCTTGGCGGCAAACCGCCTAGCAAAGTTTGTGTGCCGCAACCATATCTCACGGAGAGCGTGAACAGGAATTCACTATGAGCATTAAAATAACTCAGAAAACCGGCACTTGCATATTTTGTGGGGAAGGCGGCTTAACAAAAGAACATGTTTGGCCAGATTGGTTGCAAAAACATCTTCCGTCTAGGCCCGGAAATACCACTCACAAGACTGGTATGGTTTTTACTAGTAGATATGGTATGGCAATTTCCCCAATTGAGCAAGGAAAGCAGAGCAGACCTGGACCGCCTACATCGAGGAAACTAAGAATAGTATGCAATACATGCAACAATGAATGGATGTCGATATTACAAAATAAAGCTAAAAGTTTGTTATTAGAGCTGTTTGAACAAAGATGGAGTATAGTCTCAGAGGATGATCGAAAGATAGTCATTAACTGGATAACCATGTTTACGATGGTTTCAGAATTTTTAAACCAGGAAAGAGTAGGTATTTCTCGTGCTGACAGAGAGACGTTTTATAGAACGGTAAGTCCACTTCCAAACTGGAAGATATGGCTATCGTGGCATAATGGTCGCAGTGTAGATGGAACTAAGGTAGCTCATGGTGCTATCTTTCATGGGCGTTTATATACGTGTGTGACCTGAACCATCATAGCCCAAGTTTCGCCTGCCTCCCGGTCACTTCCCGCGCCGCTCGCTTGAATGCCCCCCCGGTGTCAATCAGGGGGACGGCCGGCTTCATGCCG
>JAABUK010011665.1_pt1 | contig 11379 bp, 11 predicted proteins | sample 5559141 | NCBI WGS metagenome assembly JAABUK01 (sample SAMN10711869, study PRJNA513367) | rock metagenome | isolation source: Antarctica rocks | place: Antarctica: Victoria Land, Pudding Butte nord | collected 2016-01-03 | reverse complement strand
CTCCCTCTCTCTTTCTCGGATGGTGCAAGTGGAGCAAGCGTTTTGAAAGGGGATTTAGTCTGATTTGATTTGATTTGACTTGACTGGGAGACAGGTGCAGCTTGAATGGAAAGACATTCTTGTTGAGAACTGCATAGACTAGCATCCTTATTGTGTTTCATGGCTCTTGGCTCGTGGCTTGTTCAAAGTCCCCACTATTTCGCTGATACACACCCATCCGGCAACAGATTGCCACCTTCCTCCCTGGCCCTCCCTACCGGTGAGTCGTGCTAGTCGTAGGTAGTACCCCCCTAGCCCTCCCCCTCATCTCCCCCAGCGACCTCTCAATGCCCTCACCACTCCCCGCGACCATCCCCATCCTCTCCCTAACCTCAGCCTCATACCTGGCCGTGACATCCCTCCTCCTGTCTCTCGCAAGCCTCAACTCCTTGCACAACTCTCCCAGCCTGTTCTCAAAGAACTCTGCTGACGCCGTCCATTGGTCTTTGGTCTGTGCGGAGAAGAGTTTGGCGCGCTCGGTGTCGGAGAGGGATTTCAGGGTGGAAAGTTTTTGGAGGTGCGGGTCGAGGTTGGCGGTGGAGGTGGCCTGGGCCGGGCGGCGAGGATCGAGATCGAAGGGTTGGTTGTCGAGGTCGGTGAAGGAAATGGATTTGAGGGCTGGGCGGTCGTAGTCGAGGAGGTCGGAGATTGGTCGTTTCTTTTTGTTCTTCTCTCGGGAGTATTCGGGAGGAGGTGGGGTTGTTGTGGCGGATGAGTCGGTGTAGGAGGATGTTTTGTCGAACGTGGTGGGTTGAGTTGTGGTCGTGACCGGTTGGATAACGACGCTGGATTTTTGGGGGTTTGGCGTTGGTGGTGCCATGGTGCTTCTTTGGGATGAGCGAGGGGCTAGGTTTCTGAACGCCATTGGGGAAGTTGACCGGACAGGGACTGGGTTTCGGAGGACATTTGGACGTAATGGTGATTGGGAGTGCAAGTAGCGGACATTATCTGCAACATTTCTGCGAGCTACGGCTATCTCGTCGAAGGTAACAGGCCCAAATTGTATTTCGTCCATATCGTCAGCGTAGAGGTCATTTCGACGGTGGTCCCCATCTTCCTCGATCTTCGGATTGGGATGACCTTCGTCGTCGTCGGCGGCGGCTTCAGCATACTGCTGCTCGTAATGTTCCTCATGGGCAGTCCTGATCACTTCGGGTGAAAATCGATTGTAATCGGTGCTCATAACACACCGCTGCTCCTGTGGTATTCCATCCAGGGAACTGATCGTACTATCTTCAAGCTCGGTGTCATCAAATTTACTTTTCTGCTGCTCGAGGTCAGTAATGTTGTGTCCCTTTGAGATCGTACTCACAGATCCCAAATCTGAGTCAGAGCGGAGAGGATGGCGAGCTGCAAGGGCTTTAGCGAGGGTCGTCAGGCTACTCACATTATTGCCCTCCGGCTTTGCTTCCAAGCGAGTCACCGGCACTTTGACGCGTAGGTCATCGACTCGACGATGTCTCTCGGTAGAAGCATGATTTGACGTCCGCTTGTCATTGCCAAATGGACTCTTTGGTGGTTCCACATCATTGCGATTTTTTACGAAGCGATCTACTCTTCCCATCACATTGACGCGCCCAGATGCTGGTTTTTATGATGTGGGTCGAGTCTGCCCAGTGGACGACGTCGGACGGCAGCAGGCTTCAAATCAACTAGCTCAAAGCAGCCGGAAAGAACCAGTCGGCGGTACCGTTTCGTTGATGGCTGCGGTGAACGTTGAGCCTCCCACTTTGCCGGTCGAGTCTAATGTCTGGGAATATCTATCAAGCGTCACGAAGATCGCACGAAGATCACGTGCCAAGCCATAATTCAACGATGAAGCTGGCACAAGAACGCCACGCTGAGTGACGGTTATCATTTTAAGGCGCTCAAAAGTCAACATGCAGTACCCAAGCATTGACACATGTCAAGCGCGGAACCTCTACAACATCAAACACGTTATCGCTCCCAATGTAAACCCCTGAGAGGCGTATTCGGGGTCCAGAAATCCAATCCTTGCGTATATACACCTGTTATTGACGGTCCACCTTCCTCTTTCGTGCACGAGCACCGCCATTGTCCGGCTCTTTTGGGTCTCCTTCGGAATTGAAAGCATCCATGTGTGCTCGCCTCGATGGCCTTCTCCATTCTGGCATTACTTTTGCTCTTTTGAAAACAATTTCGTCCTCGCTGCTACTAGCTTCGTTGAACTCCTCGTTAGTTCGCCGGTGGCTATTGTCAGCAAAACCGTTGAACTCATCGTTCTCCAGATGGTTTGAGTATGGGTCCCAGACAGGTAAACCATCTGGTGGTAGAGCCTCTCCCTCGGGCTGGCCTCTACCGTGCTGAATCAATGAACCATTGATCCCTGTCAATGACCAAGCAAAGACCGCAACCTCACGAATCGCATTCATAACGGTGCTTCTCTCTGGTCCTGCTGAAGCTATGGACACAGATGCTGCTACAGATGCCGCCACAGATGCCGCCAAAGGGCCACCCTCGTCAACGACTTGCGCTTCAGGCGGTGCCCCTGGCTCGGTTGCAAGCATGGCCCATGGAGATGCAAATAGGCTGTTCCCGAAGTTGTCTGGCTGCTCCGGACCGAAGAACTGTGAAACAGATGGTCTGGCTCGCCGGATTACCACGACTAATCCGTCCGAGGTGCATGACACAACCGCCTCAACTTCTGTAGGCTCAAGGTTCAGGGCCATGTCTTCCACAGGCGTCAGCGATGATCTCGACGATCGTGCTGTTGTAGGTTGATCGAAGACGGCGTCGCTTGCATTATTACCAAGGTCGGCGCTGTTACCAGACGTCGATCTGGATTTGTTCACTTCATCAGTAGCCAGTGAGGCGGGTGCTTTGGTTTCATCGGTGTGAGATCGGGGGCGAGTCGTGCCCATAGGTGCCTCGTCATATGCAGGAGCCTGATCTGGTCGCTGGAGACGTACACCGCCATCATCTTCATCTTCACCACTGCTTTGCGTCTCGTCTCTGGACGCTGCGCGGTTTCTTTCCTCCAATAAGGGATTGCGGAACCAGAACCGAAGATAGGCTATCGAATCGTTCGATTTGGCACTTTCTAAGCATCGAACGGCGTCCTGAAGACAATCCTCTGCGATGCAGAAGTAAAAACTCTTGTTAACCAATTGGTCTGACCTGACCCCAAGGATGCTGGATACGCCATCGGTAGCGTACATGATAGTGGAAGTTCGACTGAACCGGTTGAGAAATAGTGCAGCCCTCGGTTCATGAGAGGCCGACGTAGGGGCTTCCGAGAACTTGCTGGAGATGTAGGACAACATATGATACCGCGGATCTCGGGGGGACGACGAAAATAACCGTTGGACCATAGGAGCTTCTTTCTGCCGTTCTGAGTCTAGCTTAGTCAACTGCTTCCCATTCACTTGCTGATGACTTACGCAAGCTTCTTGCTCCTTGGCGGTAGATGCTGGTACTGGCAACAAGAACATCATAGACCACGGTGAAAACGCACTCGCAACTGACGAAAGAACCATCTCTGTGCTGCACTTTGCAATAAAAAAGAGCTGCAGCCTTGTCCAATTCAATCCCACGTCCATGGCTCGCTTTGGCAAACGGAATCTCTTGAGGGTGAAAATAGTCCCAACATGATCTACCGACGACCTCATCTGGGCGATAGGCAAGAATATCCTCTACAGAATCAGACGCATACCGGATTCGGGCGTCAAGCGAAAGATCTGACCAGGGTCAGACAACGCTCAACCTGACGTGATAACGACGTACCATGAATTGTGATGAAAGTGGTCTCCATTTTGGAAATAAATGGTCAATCGCACCAGGGCGAGAAACTTTGGCCAGGAGGAGCAGTCCTGAAAGACGCTGATCTTTCTACCCGCATGGAAGCACGAGCTCTCTTTAAGGGGTGGGATGCCGTGTTGTTGCACTTTCCAAGCCTTGAAGCCACTGTCATACATGGGACGACAGCACTAATGCACAAACCCGAAAGGCGTTGAAGAAAAGTGAGCACTCGGCCGGTAGTCAAGTAGGGACAAGGAGAAGATGACGCCGAGGATGTACTCTTAGTGCCAGCAGGAAGCACGTTAGAAATCATCAATTAATCCTCCGGAGCAATAACGGGAGAACTCGCGGCAGCGGCAATAAAGTTCAGGTCAGACTGCTGGGTCAGAACCGTTTGATAGAAAGAAGGTTGTGCCACGGTGGAGAAGTGGTGAAGGTACACCGAAATGCAGTGAATCATTTGAGGCTCAACTTTTGCCACCCGTGTGCTGTTCTGGCCCAACTCGAGTGACCAATGATTGGGCAGCCTGTTTGATTCTCATCTGAACTTCGATGGATCTTCACTGAGCCATCTTCAACGTACGTCAAGGAGCTGCTGGACAAGGGGAAACAATGTCTCGGTCTCGGTAGATGGAATCGATGTCTGGACTCGGTAACAGGACCCTGGACAGTCGCAGGGGTCTGAGCTCCACGCCACCAGCCTTAATTTTCCAAGCAGACCGGGTTGAGTTGGATCAAAATTGGGGTAGATCACAATGCAACCATCGCGCGGTGCTCGGAGCACGAGGACTTGCAGTGCCTGAAGGCTCGTCCTACTTGAGCAGTTGATAACTGAGTCTGATGCTTGTCGGCTGAAGAGGAAGAAGATTGATCAAGCTTCGCAAAAGACACAGATTACCAGGAGGTGTTCACCAATGACGAGACCCAGAAACCGGAGAGGAACTCGTACATCCAGCGCCAGTGGGACCAAAATTCCAAAGTGATGGATATGGGGGGACTTGTAAGTTATCCGTCTTCATCAAGGAGGGGCCGGTTGTGGGCTCATTGGTAGCAAAACGTATCCTTGTTGAGGTGGTTGTAATGACTCTGAATCTAGAAGTTGCAAATACAGAGATAATGAGGCCGCAGCGCCAAGCCTTCGCCAAGGCTCTACACCGGCTCTCTGATTGCCTTCGGTCTGGTGGCAGAAGGTGCGGGTGAACTCTGAGTCTCAGCCACATCGACGTTCCGGCAGCCCTGACATCAGCGCTAAGCTTCTAGCGTCGCCAGATCGCCGATGGACTTTTCACCTCTCAGCCTCTCAGCCTCTCAGCGTCACCTCACTGTTACCTCACTGTTGCCTCACTGGCTGCACTCAAGGAGCATCGTACGACGGAAGATTCATGTACTGTGGTCTGCGCCTGCTCGTCTTCACACATGAATTGCAACGCCGATAGCTAGGCCGCGATGTGAGATCATGGCCAGAGCCCCAGCCCACGTCCTGCCCCGAACCATGTGTCTCAGCTTGAGCGACTCCATGCAGGACCAGGGACTGGTCAGAGACGAGCCTGGGCGGCCCCAGCAGCCTGAGATGCTGGGTGAGGCGCTAGCTTCTCCGTCTCCCGCTCGATCCTGGCACCCAGACCTTTGTTAATCCGTCTGAACATCTCATAAGTGCGTCTGCGCACGGGCTCCCTGGCTGCGCATAGGTGCCCGGCCACATTGCCAACGAAATTCTCCTGTTGACCCGGCTGTCGTCCTAGCACTTCCCACAATCCATTCGGCTGGACAAAGTCTTCATCGGTTACGGGGATTTGCTGCGCAATCGCCGCCCCGGCCCATTTTTCATGCTCCTGACTGGGCTTGACGGGCTTGTACGTCATGCTGCGGAAAGAACCTAGATGGGGAAGCGGTCAACGAACGCAGCGAACGAAGGAAGCAGCAGTTTGGACGTACTGGGATAAGAAGGATTGGCGCCATAGTTTCCATTGACAGCCATTAGTCCATCTCTCTGATATGGGTTGAAAGCACGCAAGGGCTGGTTGACAGGAATCTTTGATAATTGACGCCGAGACGATGTCGATGGGTGTCTGGATACGAGAACAAGCGGGATTGGAGAACGGGATCAGCCGACGGTTCCACCCCAGGGACCATGTGTGACGGAGAAAATGCAACTTGCTCCATCTCCGCAAAATAGTTGTCGGGATTCTTATTCAGCGTAAATTTGCCAAACTTACGAAGAGGCACATCCTTTTGCGGCCAGACCTTGGTCAAGTCGAAAATGTTCCAGCGGAACTTCTCCGCCTGCTCTGGACTCAAAACCTGGACATAACAAGTCCAAGAAGGATATTCGCCCTTCTCAATGGAGTCAAATAGATCTTGTGTATGATGATCCGGGTTTGCGGATGCCATCTCACCCGCTTCACCGTTGGTGAAGGTTCTACTGCCCTGGTCTGTCTTGCAGTGGATCTGGATGTAGTTGAACGTACCGTCGGGTTTGGTGAACTTGTAGGTGTGCCCAGAGTAGCCGTTCATGTGACGATACGAGTACGGCGTGCCACGATCAGAGAAGAGATGCATCACTTGGTGGGCAGCCTCTTGATGAGTCGATAGATAGTCCCAAAACATGGTAGCATCCTTGAGGTTGGTTTGTGGATTTCGTTTCTGGGTATGAATAAACTGTACGAATCAGTACTTTCATGTCATGCATCCAGACATCCAGGAAATACCCACAATGGGGAATTTGCTCGGATCTCTCAAGAAAAAGATGGGAGTGTTATTGAAGACCCAATCCCAATTGCCCTCGTCGGTGTAGAATTTGACCGAGAAGCCACGAGGATCGCGAGCGCTGTCTGCGGAACCCTTCTCGCCGCCGACGGTCGAGAAGCGCGCAATGCATTTCGTCCTCTTCCCAGCTTGAGACAGCATGTCAATTGAAGTCTGATAGCAATCAACGATCGGTTGAGACTCTACACGGTTGGCTTCCTACCAGGTCCGAGATGTCGTCCGTCACCTCAAACTCTCCATAAGCACCAGACCCTTTGGCATGTACAACTCTTTCAGGAATGCGTTCGCGATCAAAGTGCGCCAGGAGGTCGATCAGATGGCTGAATTTGCATTAGCAGATCGTGGTCTCACTGGTAGATATCTGTCACAAGGCCTCTCACAAATCTTGCAGAAGTAGAGGTCCGTTCTGTCCAATCCTTTGCGATGCCTCGGGGTCCATGACTGTAAATCGCAGCATCAGTATCGACAGAGAACGAGTGGTCTCTGCTATACCTACCAGGGCAGCCATTGCTGGTGGTGTAGACGGGGGCCTCCTCGTACTGAAAAGCTGTTTGCACTTAGCGCAGGGAAATGCGAGCGAGCACAGAACATCATACTGCCTGGCTTGTCATTCGCAACCATCTTGATTATGGAAATTCGCCTTCAGGGAGAGGACTAGAAGTGGCTCAGATGACAATTTAGCAAACGATCAGCAAGCAGATTGGGGAGCGGATAGATAGTATCGGAGACGAGCCAACTCCGCCAAAGAGGAAAATATGATACCGATCATGACTTAGGGAAGGCTGCACCACTCTAAGTTAGACAGCTTCCACCTGCGACCAATCACACGCCGGAAAATTCCTCCTTTGCAGAGCTGGGCAGGTACTGACAAGGCCTGGCAGACTGAATTCTACCGGTAGAATTGTTCCATTTCGCGGCTAGTACTACTGGACAATATACACTGGTCACCATTTGCGGCTATGGAGGACACCGACATTGCCAATGAGGGACACACATGGTCCGGAAAATGGGGAATAGAGAGTAGGCAAGGGCGGAGTTCCATGCCACCTAATAAGGAGGCAAATACTCCCAGGTCATGAGAGGGCCATGTGAGCGGTTATATCCTCGGCTTCTGGTGAGGACAGACTATGCATGCGAAAAACAATGGATAAAGGAAAACGTGCGCCGTAAATTGGCAGTCCATCGTGACGTTACCATCCATCCAAGGGCGAGTCATGTCCTCAAGAAGCGCCACGTTCATGCTCCCCTAATGATGCCCTGCGTATCTTGATGAAGCAAACAATGTGCAGTAAGTCACAGCAGCCATACCATTTCCCACGAGAGCGCGCCAGCCCTCAACGCCATCAAACGCGAGAAGGATGAGTCTATACCGATTCAGTGAAAGCTAGCCTCGTCGATGATCTCAAAGTCGTCGTAGTCTGCATCGGCCACATCATTGTCTTTGCCATCGACAAACTCATATTCCTTGGCGAGCTTTTCTGTTTCTTTGTTCTCGAATCGTTGGAGGGCCTTGGTGACGGCCACGCTCAGGATCTGGCTTCCAGCGCCTGGACCACGGGTAGCATCGAAGCTGTACATAATCTCAGCGTCGGGCTCAGGCGCCGCCGAAGATTCCCGGATGTCTTCCTCGCCAGCAGAAGAGTCGGATGGACCTGTGGTGTCATCGACCTCTCGCCGCGATGTTTTTCTTGCTGCGTTGTAGTCTTTGCAGTTGGCTCGGCTGGTGCCAGAGACGTGAGTATGCTTGCCGCAGCTGCTGAAAGAAGCATGTTAAATCGATCGATCGAGGCAGACAGCAAAGCCAGACTTACCGGACCGATTTGGGGTGCGCCGGCTTATCCCAGCAATCGGCACACGCCTCAAAGCCGTCTAAGTGAACGCAACGTCGCTTGCCAGAAGCTGGCACTCCACCTCTTACCCATTTGTGGTTGTGGTTACGGACACGCTGGACGTCTTTAGCTTGGCTGCGCAAGTCACCAGCTGGGAAGGTCATGGTTGTCGAGATTTCGAGGGAATTTCGAGATTTCAAGATCAGAGAGCCGCTTGAGGCGAGAAGTGCCTGGAATGTTACGTCGAATCGGCTGCGCAGATGCAAAATAGAGGGGCTTGTCAAGTGTGATAAGCAAGGAGAGAAGCCGGATGGACAAGGATAAAAACTGGTGATGGTTTAAGATAAGGTGTTGAAAGCGTGGTGCCGAAGGCTGCCTGTGGACCTTGATGGAATGGTCGAGGGGTCACGGAATGAGGACGCGTTAGGATGGCTTGTGACGTTGTCTAAAGGAGACAAAGGAGGTGTTGGCTGTGCTGTGTGACAGATGGGTAACAAAGGATGTTTCGGGAGCAGATACAGTAGGAAAGAGTGAGAGGGTATTTGCGGTGGGCAGAGAGCGAAGGAGGTAGAGAACGATGATGGGAAACAGTGACCGTCAAATGAAGAGCCGATGCTGGCGTTATCACTGAAGAGTCATCTGGGCCTGGTCAGTGTCAGGATCTCGAGGCGAGAAGCAAGTTGTGTCGCCAAGCCTTACCGTAATCTGGATAACGCTGCACTGCGCAAACAACGGAACTGAGCTGAACGGCACCACGATAACCAATCGCCCCCGAAACCTTCCCCTCTCTCCACGTCTGCCCTGCCCAGCGCCTGGGACTATCTTGATGAGACGTACTCAGGGTCATGTCACTTGAAGTGTCGCAGACCTTTGATCGAAGCTGTACGTGCAATTCCGATCCACGTGAAGCAGAGTGCGGCTGTAACTGACGGAAGTAATCCTGATACAAGCTTGTATGACCTTGGCGTGTGAGTCTCTGACTGCGGCCGCTGGAGGAGTCATCCCTCCGCAGATTCAGCCTTCAGGGTTTGGTTCCTGATTTCATCATCCGGACCTACTTCCAATCATATGGCGCATCCAGCGCCACTCCAGTAAAGGTTGGCAGAAGCACTTGAATCTCTCCATGGCCCAAGGCACGTGTACCATCAGCAACCTCTCGTGAGCCTGGCACTTTGCGAAGTCGACCGAGACAGACCGACAGAAGTCATGGCCTAATCTCTTGCATATCCTGCGTGAATGCGGCCCCAACTTTGGGTGCCGCTACCTCGGGCATCATCACTTTCGAGGACGCGGACCTTGACGGCACCCACGTGCTCTCGTAGTAACAGGTAGTGGCCAGCTTTGACAGCCATCAGGGAAGAAGTATGAAATCGATTTGTAGACGAACCTGGCCCTGAAAGCTCGTGTGGCACACCCCAATGGCGACGAAGTCTTGTCAGTGCTGTGTGTACAAGGCAGCGATTTGGAGGCCACCCGTCAGTAGAACATCGATGACAAATAAGTTCCGCTTTGACTGTCATGGAGCACTGCAACGAGACACCACCCTCAGTCCTCCACGAGACGATGCGATCTGTTGCCCTCAAGGTTGCACCCGTGCACGCAGCTCGTTCAACGTTCTGCACCGTCTGACTCACTCTCTTCCTCCCCTGGAATCCTGCTAGGAAACCATCCCCATCTTCCCAAATCCACCCAAGCCTCTGCAATTCCATTCCCCTGATCGTTCACTGCAGTACCCTCACCTCTCAATTTCTGCACCTGTCTACTCGCACCCGAACCGCCATCACCCCTCGGACTTATCCCACCTTTTGCATTGACAACCCTCTGCCAGGGCACATTCTGATCATGGTAGAAATGACCATCGGGAGCGGTAGGGTCAAACGAAGGGAGGTGCTTGAGGCAGACGCCGACTTGACGCGCACGTTGCGGGTGACCAAGGAGGAGAGCGATGTGGCCATAGGATGTGCATTGACCTTGGGGGATTAATTGGACGGTGGAATAGACAGCATCATACCACCATTGTGCTTCTTCAGTGCGCGGCATGATTGTGAGCCGAATGCGCTCTACGTTGCAAATTTCACACGGTGCTGAATAGATGTTTTGGCAATCATTTTGGGGCTGGGGATTTTGTGCGGCTTGGCCTGCGACTTTCAGTGCCAAGCCAGGAGTTGGCAGTGCAAACATGTCAAAGTTGATGCTCCAGAGCGAAGTTGCACATCCAGACTGTCCTTCCATTATTTTCCAACAGGCGCATTCCATTTAGAGCCTCTCAACATGTCTTCCCTCGCAACCTACCTAGCCAAGAGATACCTCACAGCTTCCACTTCTACCACCTCAGACCTCTCCACCCGCCCTAAAAAGCGCCGGAAAAAAGACAAACCATCATCCAGCACGGGGCTCATAATCGCCGATGACGACAAAGATCTTGGGCTCTCCAAACATGTCAACGCTGGGAATGACGAGGACAACCCCATCCTCGACACAAACGCCCGCTCTGCCGAATTCCGTCGCGCCAAGAAGAATAATTGGAGGACGATCGGCGCGCCCGCACCCAGGGACGCGGATCAAGCGGCCGCAGACCGCATCCTCGCTGATGCTGCCATTGACAGCGATGTGCGCCGAAGACAGGCGGAAGGGGAAGATGCGCCCACCATTGCTGGAGAGACAGAGGATATGGAGCCAAAGGGGCAGCCGCAGAAGCCGAGAGGCGGTCTACAAACGGCGGAAGAAACAGCTGGACTCGAAGCAGCGGCTCAAGCACGTCGAGCCGCAGACGTAAAGGCGTTAAAAAGTATGCGTGGAGCAGAGGCTGAAGAGACGGTGTACCGTGACGCAACAGGTCGACGGATCGATATCAGCATGAAGAGGGCTGAGGCGCGGGCGGCGGAGCAGTTGAAGCTGAGTCAGGGGAGGCAGGAGAAGGAGGAGGCGATGGGGGATGTGCAGAGGCGGGAGAAGGAAGAAAGGAAGCAGGGGGTGGAGGAAGCGA
>JAABUK010011664.1_pt1 | contig 11380 bp, 17 predicted proteins | sample 5559141 | NCBI WGS metagenome assembly JAABUK01 (sample SAMN10711869, study PRJNA513367) | rock metagenome | isolation source: Antarctica rocks | place: Antarctica: Victoria Land, Pudding Butte nord | collected 2016-01-03 | reverse complement strand
TGTTGTTGTTGTTGTTGTTGTTGTTGTTGTTGTTGTTGTTGTTGTTGTTGTTGTTGTTGTTGTTGTTGTTGTTGTTGTTGTTGTTGTTGTTGTTGTTGTTGTTGTTATCATTACATTTACATTATTATTATTATTATTATTGAGGCATGGTGAATTGTCCTACCAGCTCAGCGTGTGCTTGCAGGTTGTCCAGCATCTGGCGGGTGCCCAGGGGAAAGGCTGACTTGATGGTCTGGTATGCTGTTCGGGGCACCACCAGCACTCTACACACCGTGACTGTTCTCACGGTTTGCATCTGGGGGATCTCTGTGAAGAAGGCCACCTCACCAAAGCAGTCCCCTACTGTCAAGTGGCTCCTGCAGCAGAACAGCAGAGTGGCTGACTCAGTGTTTGGCAAGTGTGCACACAAACAGAGAGGGATCTATATCTGCTCTGAGACCTATGTTACAGCGCATCTCCATGATGTAATGCATCTCCAGCCTCCACATGCTGAGTCAACAACCCTATGTGAGAGTTAGGGTTTGCGCTGATCACCCATACCTGCTCATGGACCCATGGTAAGAAGCATCTCCATGATGTGTTGTATCTCTGGCCTCATACTGAAACCCTATTTGCGGGGTAGGGTTTTATTTGATCAGGGTTTTAATTGATCACCGATACCTGCTCATGGACCCATGGTAAGAAGCATCTCCATGGTGTGACGCATCTCCAGCCTCCATGTGCAGGGAGATGTCCTCAGCATTCTCTGCCACGCCAGGCTTGAAGGTCTCAACCAGACCAGCCAGGACAATGTAGAGCTCATGCAGATGGTCCCCTTCAGACACCACCTCCACTCTGGGCATGAAGAGCTGAACGGTGCTGGCACCCAGCAGGGAATCTAGCAGTTTCTGCCTGCAGCCTTGGAACAGGTAGCACCTGCTCGCACAAGAAGTATGTTTAGGGTTTTGGGTCAAGGGTTGCAAGTCATAGGCATGAAGAGTTGAACGGTGCTGGCGCCCAGCGGGGAATCTAGCAGCTTCTGCCTGCAGCCTTGGAACAGGTAGCACCTGCTCGCACAAGAAGTATGGGTTCAGGGTTCTGGGTCAAGGGTTGCTGGCATAGGCATGCTGGCATGAGAAGTAGGCAGTGGGAGGCCTGCTGTTCTTTTCTGAGATCTTAAGTTCATCTCAGGAAAAGAGCTCCGGACTGAACCGTGGACCCTAGAGTGACCTATACCATCCAACACAGAAGACCTGTCATATCCAGCTGTGAGATGTTTTGCTGTGTCACTTACCTTGAACCCAAGAACCCCTTCATGAAGCAACAGCATGTGCACAGTCACATGTGCACAGTCACATGCTGTGTGAGATTTGTGCACATGCTACTGCTTTATGAAGGGGCTCCTGGGTTCAAGGTAAGTCACAGAATGGGAATGCCTGATGGCGAGTCCCAGGAGGAGAGGAGGAGAGGATTTTACAGCTTCAGCCAACCAACTAGGTTGTACAGATGTGCCAGGGTTGTCAGTGACCTGGTCAAAACCCATCAGTACTAAGCGTTTATCATGTCTAAACAGTCTGAAATGAATCTGTAAACGATCATGCAATCCTTCTGGGCAAAGAAGGATCGCGTTGAAGCCCCCGTCCTAGCAAAAATTTGTATAGTCTTGCATCAGGAGGAACATACACTCACTCTGGAGAAGGGACCAAAACTCTGAATCATCAGAGCTGTCTACTGTAGCACTGCACTGTTGCACCATGACCATGACATAGGCAGGGACTGTTGTGAAGGTAGGCAGGCTTGTTAGTCAAGGCAGGGATCACATTACAGCTACCATAACCAGTACACACTGATGCTGGTAAGAGGAAGTGCAAGTGTTCAACCAGAATGGCACGCATGCTACATCAGTATATGGAAGCTAGGCAGAAGTTCTGCCGCAGAACAGACAAGACGTCTGCTCACATCTGGGTGTTTGGAGGTAGGTGGAGAAGCCTGAAGGTGCGCCTCAGTCAAGGTGCCAAACCAGGACAGCAGCAAGGCCATTGCATTAGAAGCAGGCAGACAGAAAGGAGAAGTCTGCTCACATCTAGGTGTTTTGAAGGTAGGTAAAGATGTCTCAAGGCTTATCTCAGGTTGAGATTCTCAGTCAAGGTGCCAAATCAGGACGGTGGCAAGGACAGTACATTAGAAGCAGGCAGAAAGGAGGAGAGGTCTGCTCACATCTGGGTGTTTTGAAGGTAGAGATGCCTCAAAGCATGCCTCACTCAAGGTGCCAAACCAGGACAGTTGCAGCAACAATACGTGCATACAGGCATACATGCAGGCAGAAAGGAGGAGAGGTGTGCTCACATCTGGGTGTTTCGAAGGTAGAGATGCCTCAGGGCGCGTCTTCTGAGGGTAGTGGGGTAGATTGATAACACCTTCTGGTCTGCCAGCTCATCATTCACAAAGTGCAGCCGTAAATGTGCATTCATAGCTTCCACCAAATCCTGCCACACGCCAGTTTGTCATGGCTCTTAGTCAGAGCATTTTCCAACAGAAACACTGTGCAGCACAGACAGCGGCTGGAAGGCAGTTGCAGCTCATACAGGTGTGTATAGTCAGTCTGCAAGTGGGCAAGAAAAGGAAAGATACGTTTACGCTTTTCAACGGTCATAACGGGAGCCTGCTAAGGCGAGCAGCAACTCCAACAAATGCGCACTTGCAAGTGTTTTGCGGCCTGTCTGTACGTATGTATATGACACTGCTCATGTGCATAGCAGCGAGTGAGCTATTCAATCATCACCGCATAACATGTTGCCGTGTTGAGGTGGTGAATGCATCACAGATTGATGAGCACGCCTTGCTGACTCACCCTTGGGAGCTTATTGAGTGAGGAGTAATCTTTGAGGACTCCTGTCTTGTCTCTGAAGTTCCCGGTCTGCTCGTCATGCTTGATGATCAGCAGTGTGATAGTACCTATGTGCACAATCCAATAACAGCTCAGGCCAGTGTGAATTGCACTCTGCAGGCGGCACAATGGGAATTTGCAGACATTGTAAACAATAAGGCAGAGGACAGAAGAAGAAGTCCTGGGCAAATTCCAAGCAGCAACAGTCACTCAAAGAACCACTTGAGGTTCATGTTTGCCCAAAGTTCAAGAAGCCACTACATGAAGAAGTTCAAGAGTCCACCAGAAGAGGAAGTTCAAGAAGCCACCAGAAGAAAAAGTCGAAGAAGCCACAATTTGACAAGCTGATTAGAGCAGCAAGTACTACTGGTACAACAAACAGTCAATGTTATACAATTAGTACTTGATGCTCTAACCAGCTTGTCAAATAGTGAGCTTGTTGGACTTGTGGGCAAACAGTTGATGCTGATGTGTGATGCTGATGTGTGATACTGATGTGTGATGCTGATGTGTGATGCTGATGGTGACTGATTTGATTCACGCACAGTGCCTGCACAACAGAAATAGCAACAGGGAGATGCAGCTACATCCTCACCAGCAGCGCATCTCATGAAACAGACACAAATTGTCCAGTCAAGCAGCAGGCGCATGCAAGGCAAACAGTCCAGTGAAGCAGCAGTCAGGTGCAAGGCAAACAATTCAGTCAAACAGCAGTCAGATGCAAGGCAAACAGTCCAGACCAGTCAAGTAGCATTCAGATGCAGGGCAAACACTCCAGTGAAGCAGCAGTCAGATGCAAGGCAAACAATCCAGTAAAGCAGCACTCAGATGCAAGGCAAACACTCCAGTGAAGCAGCAGTCAGATGCAAGGCAAACAATCCAGTAAAGCAACACTCAGATGCAAGGCAAACAATCCAGTCAAGCAGCAGTCAGATGCAAGGCAAACAATCCAGTAAAGCAGCACTCAGATGCAAGGCAAACAATCCAGTCAAGCAGCAGTCAGATGCACAGCAAACAGTCCAGTGAAGCAGCAGTCAGATGCAAAGCAAAAAGTCCAGTCAAGCAGTGAAACACACACGGCAGCAGCTTGGCAGAGCAGATTGTGAGTCACCCACCAAGGATGTAGGCATTCAGGATGATGCCAAAGAACATGTAGCACAGAATGAAGGCTGCCTCAATGGGGCCGTACGCATGCAGGTCTCCATATCCCACAGTAGCTAGTGTCGTAACACTCCAGTATAGACTCCATATATACCTGCAGCAAAATCGCAATGATCAAAATAGTCATCAGAAATATCAGAAGTCATGGCAGCAGCAGCAGCAGCAGCAGCGTTTGTGTCTTCCGGCTGATAATGAGCTAGGTACATGCAGGTCACTCCAGAGCAGTTTGTCGCGAGCTGGGATAACACAGTCAGCTAACTAGTTGTGTATTGAAACGTGCAGCATGGAGGAAACTCAAAACAATGCACCTCTGTATGATGCACAACTTGTAAATTGTGACCAATAGTCCTTGCAGTACAGCTCTATGCATGATACTAAGACAAAGAAAAGAAAAGACTACGCCTGTCGGCATCGAGTTAATGAGAAGCCAAGTATTATACCAGGCTGCCCAGGATACTCATTCAAACATATGTTTGAGCAGGTGTGGTGACCATGCATCACACCCTTCTTGGATGACACAAACAAACACTTGATTCATGCATCCATGGCGCTGCCAGTGATGGGATTGCATTTTCAGCTTTGATTCAAACGCCTGTGCTGCTGGTGAGGTGACATAAGTTTGAGCTGCTTCATGCATTCACAATCATGTTGCTGCTTTGGGGTGTAGTCGCAGACTTCATGTATGGTTCTGTGCTGCTGATGGTTTAGATCTTGGTTGCTTCAAGCATATTTGACGATGTCAGTGCTTTGAGTAGTGGTGAGAGCCCTCACCGGATGATATTGGGCTTGCCATCGAACAACGGGCCGTTGTTTCCCACCCAGGTTGTGTCAGTGAAGTTGTTCTGGCGAGCAATGAAGTAGAAGATGCAGGCCGCCCAGTGAGCTACCAGCCATGCATACTGCACCACACAAGAGAAAGATAAGAGTGACATCAAATATGTACTGATGCTATCAGCCATGCGTACTGCACCACACAAGAGAAAGATATGAGTGACGTCAAAACACGCACTGATGCAGATGCACAATGTCTCAATCCCAAACCTTTTGACGTGCCCTATGATGGCAAAGTACAACCTGAATGATGGTCTTGACCTATCATAAACAACTCTTGAGTTTGCCAGAGCTGTTCTTTGAAGAAGTGTCAACAGGCTTGTTTCAGACTACAGATTGCGCTTCTGTTGTTGCCACAATTGAAAATTGTGTACACTGCAGCTGACAGTCTTGCAAAACCAAGCATTTTGGTGTTTGCACTGAGAAACGACTTGCTGAGACTTGCTTTGAGCACACTGCAGCTAACAGTCATTTGTGTCACTACCAAGCTATGTCACACAAACTCAAACACAGCAGCTCACCGATTTGTTTCTGAAGGGTGACAAACATGATCAAGTCAAACATGCATGTGATACTTGGCAATCTTGCCAGTTTTGTCTGTAGCCTTACGATTCATTGCAGACGAACAAGCACACAAAAATTAAAGAGACAAGAGTCAATGCCCCCTTCACAGGGTAGGGCATTAGCCTCAGCAGAAATGTAACTCATGCCGGCAACCATTGGGGTGAACACAAGAATCAGATGTCGAGAGAGGGGATACGACAGCTCACCGACATGTTTCTGAAGAGGGTGAGCCACAACAGCTTGATGTTGGAGCTGTACTCACACCACTGGTAGAACCACACCACTCTGTACATCCTCAACTGCAACAGGCATCATACTTGCTACCAGGCTGTATAGCAGGCTGTATAGCAGGCTGTATAGCAGGCTGTATAGCACACATATGACTGAGCTGTCAACACCACACCACTTTGTACATCCTCAACTGCAACAGGCATCATACTTGCTACCAGGCTGTATAGCAGGCTGTATAGCAGGCTGTATAGCAGGCTGTATAGCAGGCTGTATAGCAGGCTGTATAGCACACATATGACTGAGCTGTCAACACCACACCACTTTGTACATCCTCAACTGCAACAGGCATGATACTTTCCACCAGGCCGTATAGCAAACGTATGACTGTGCTGCCAACACCATGGTACTCTGTACAGCCACAAGTGCACCCAACATGACATTCGTAGGACTGGACTCTATAACAAGCATGTGACTGTGCCAACAAAACAACAGTACTCTGTTCATTTGGCACTGCAACTAGTGTGATACACACTGCACCAGACTCTGTAGCAGGTATGTGATTAGGAGCAGGATTTCATGGTCAGATGCGGAGAGGAGGAAAGACACACTTGCAATACGCAAGCTGCTTATACTGCTGCTGACACAGGGTCATTTGCACCAACAGATCTTGAACCACTGGCAGCATGGCAACTTTCACACACAGCAGAAATAGCAGTGCAGCCAGCATGTTGGTGACGCAAGTTGCACACCCCACATGCATGCCACCAAAGTGCAGCATCTGAAAACTTGCCAAGAGTGGTAGTAAGTTTGAGGTTGAAAAGCAGCCTGTGTTCACAAAGAGGAAGCTGACAATTGCATCAAAGCATAACATGCACACATGTAAGGTGGAGGATGTACCATGCGCAGCAATGTCAGTAGTCCCAGCCAGCGATGGAAGTTATTTGACTGTGCAGCGTCAAAACACCACAGCACAATCCAGTCAAATGGGAACCAGGCCGCAAAGTCCACCCAGAAGCGTGCACTGCAATCCATACCAGGCGTGTCTTCAGCAAAAGGTGGAAGAGTTATTGCTGTATATCTGGCATGACTCTCTGATGCTGCATTGGCTCATAGCTTGCAATACGCAAAGGATGCAGGATGCCGTTGACAGTCAATTGGATCGACTTTCATGACATGGATCTGCCACCAATGCAACCAGGTACATTATTAAGCAGTGCAACGAATATTGCAATCCAAAATTGGGATTCAGCCAAGCGTAACGCATGAAGTACAATGTGATCATGTCTAGGCAACTGGTAGGCACCAACATACATCACCTGTCTAGGAAAGAAGGCAAAGCACTGATGACTAACCTGAGGTAGTTTTTGGCAATTTCGCGCGAATCTGTAATTAGGATATCGTTTTCGATGATGGCGACACGAAAGCTGAGGCAGGAGTCCACGAAGAAGATGACCATGAAGATGTAGTTGAAGACAGCATTGCCATCTGTGTACGGGCTGCACCACACAGGAGGGCAAGTCAGCAACAAGGAACCACTTTTGGTAGGAGCATGAGGATGGCTTGCAGAAGTCACGGAACAAATGGTTGGATGCAACGGTGCATCATTGCTAAGTGCATGTGCAGTCAGGTAGCAGCTTGAGATGTACATGCAGGCGTTCTTTGACATCCACAAAATGCACCACAGTGGCCCAGACCTATGTTCAGTCTCAAGATCTGCAGCAGAAGAATTGGATCTGATGTTGCAATATGCATGACAGCTAGCAGGGACACATCATGCAATCTGCATTGATGCTGATATACTTGTGTGGGCAGATCATGAAAGTAATTGCAGCAAGCCCAGCTAGCAAAAACAGCAGCATGCGAGGAAGCAAAGGAGTGATTGGAGCTTACTAAAGGCCAGGCACATGCTGAAAGGCCAGAGCAAAGGGGATGTAGATGCCGGACCAGGCTGCTGCCAGCACAAAAATCAGAAACACCCACAAACGATAGCTGCACGCACACACACACACAGAGATTTGAGAGTGCAGACTGACAGGTGGGAATCTGATGCAGGTCAGGATGAATGCATCTGGCAGCTTATATGCTATCCTATTGAATAAGATACTAAGCACTCAAGGTACTGCGTAAGAGCCAATGACTTGCAACACAAGCTTCATGCATTGCTCAGCAGAATGTCAGAAGGCAGCGGCATTGCATATACACAATCAGACAGGTATGTAGTCTGACTGCAGCAGGCAGTCGTGAGTGTTATAGAAGCTCTACAGAACCTACTGGAAATCATATGGATGGATGATGAATGCAGGAATCATCAAGCCAGCCTCCACTTTCTGCCGCTTCTTTGCTGTCATCACCTGCAATGAAGGACAAAACTCTAAATGGTTTGCACTCCTGCATTGGACAAACATAAAGAGCTTCTGGACCATGCAAAGCGGTGTCCATTGGCAACTTTGACATGCTGCATGGCATATGCACGTATGCAGAGATATGCTCTCTCCTGGCAACATTTCGCGCAATGCAGGCAGAGAGTGGGAATATGTGTGCTAGTGTAAGACGTGGGTAGTATGCTATCGAAGGAAGTCTAGGCAAGCCCTTTGGTGACAATTGAGCACCTTGGTAGAAGGCACTGCTTTGAGCACAGGTGCTGCACTCTGGCGATTGGCTTGTTGTTGCTGCTGTGCAAGCCTAACAGTCTCAGCAAAAGCCTGGTTGCCGGCCTTGTTGTCATTAAAGCTTTTGCCAAGTTTTGTTAGATTCAGGCTGCTGCTGATCCTTGGACCCAAGCTGCTCCTGCCAAGGAGACCTGATGGCTTCCTCTCCATTGCAGCCGCAAGCGGTGTGTCTCTGTGAGCGGTGTCGTTGGCAGATGGCTCCGCCGGGGCGTGAGTATCATCCGCTTCGAACCTAATTGTACCCTTCTCAGCAATCTTTTTCCCGGCGTCACGCCATCTATCTCGTGGCGTTTTGCGGGTCACTTGATTCAGATTTTCGTTGATCTCGCTTTCGTCCCGAACGTTAGCTTGATGGCTCCCGAAAGGAGACTGAATTGGTTGTTGCACAGCTGCTGGGTCAGTAATGACAGCGTCTGCACGGCCTGCACTGTGGCCATTGGCGCCATGCTGCCCAGGCGCGACATTATCATAGGCGGGCGGTGGACGTGTCATGCCCTCGGCAGCAAGCTCGTTGCGGCTCATGTTTGATCTATGTTCGTGCTCAGGTGTGAGGTTGTCCATGTCTGGCAAGAGAGGCTGCAATAAATAGTCCGACTCTTGCGCCCGCCATGGCTGGCTGCGAGCGCCATGCCGTGGAAGTATGTATCCTGCCGTGCTCGCAGCTCACGACTACGTGCCCACCTGTTGGCTATCTTTGTAGCGCAGGATAGTGACGAGGTTTGCGACCTTCTTTGACCAGCGTGGGTCGGTCACATGGCTCATGTGCTCCACGTGACATGTCTTCGCAGTCCGTTTGCCTTCGGATCGCGCTCGGTCCAAACCGCTGCCCTGACCGCTGCCAGACTCCCCCCCGTGGGCCCCGTCCCTGTGCGTGTTCCGTGCCTTTCTTTGATGATCGGCAAACAGGCACTGGCAATGCCGCTCTGCGGGAACTTGGAGGGTGCTAGCTGGTCGAATGTTTAGGCGCCTTTCATGGGTAGGCGCCTTGAAGGTAAGCGCAAAGGCTGGAAACAAATACCTTAAAGAGCCCTGCCTAAGCTTTTGCACTCGCTTTGTTACTTCCGTAGGTTTGTGCAGGGTTATGCTAATTTAGTAGGGCCTCTACTAATTTGCTGCGAAAGGATGCCCCCTTTGTCTGGTGTGCAGATTGCTTTGATGGGGTACTTTTTAGAGAGCGTAGTACATTAGTAAATACGAATTAACTACAGCAAAAGTACTGAATGAGCTGTTTAGGGCCCTAATTGACATGGTACAATGGATTAGGCTGATAATTGGGAGGTTTTTGATGGACAGATGCAGGCCCTAATTTCAAGCTTTGAAACATTGCTTAGTAACAAAAGAGGTTTTGTCACACTCACACCTGGCTGCTTGCTTTTGATTCCTTACATAATCTGACAAAACACAGAAATCTGGATGTGGTCAGTAGTCAGTTGGGCAAATATGTATAGTTGTCAATATTGCTCGTTGCTCTGTTGATGACCTCCTCTGCCGCCTCGTCCTCGATTTGATTGCTTCTTCTTCTTCCAATAACCCTTGTTCTTTTCCTTTTTCTTGCTGGAGTTGCTCTGTGCAGCCGGCTCTGTATCCCCATGCTCAGCAGTCCCATGTTTCAAATTGGACTCATCTGCAACATGGCAAATTACACTTGAGCCATACATTGGCTTCCATACGACTCTGCATGTAACAATTGACAGACAGCATGTCTTGCGCTGCTGCTGCACTTTCCTGGCCGCTGGATGACTCACAAAATGCCTAGACTATGCTATATGCTATCACCATTTCACGTCATGACTGGAGGCTCTGCTCTGTTTGTTATATTGGGAACAGCAAGCAGTGCTGTGGAAGATGAGCAATGTCAGAGTGTCTTGCATTCACTGCATGTAAGCAGTCAGCAGCTGACCTAAAAAGTCATCCCTGCCATTAGCACTGGGGCCAGGTTCATCCCCGGTCAATCCAGCATCTGGCACATCACCGCCCTGATATGACACATCTTGGGGGCCGTATCCAACAGCCCCGTCAGGTCTGGCCCTGTTGAACTGAGATCTTGCTGGTGGCTGACGTGGAACCGTCAACACCCTGCCTGAATGCGTCCTGTCAAACAAGCCTGTGCTGACCTGCCTCTGGATCTGATCCTGGCTTTGCTGGGGCTCATCTCTGATTTGCCACTGTTCCTCCGCAGCAGTTGAGCTTGAGCGGGGATCCCAGCTGTCAACCTGCTGGGACTGAGCATCATGTCCAAGAAAGCCCGGAGAAGGGAACTGGGGCTGAGCACCATATCCAGAAAAGCCGTGAGACTGTGATTGGGGATGCACCTGCCTCTGGAAGCCCTGGTGATGTTGGTGGGGATTCTGGCCCTGACTACCATCCCGAGAGAACGCTGGGGATTCAGGCTGCTTGTGGGGCTCATAGGGCGTGCGCCTCTGCCTTTGCTGAGGCTGCAAGCCTAGCTTGGGTCTGTCCGTGAGGGTGACACCACTCCTGCTGCTGTGTTGACCATTCACAAGGTTGTCGGGATGAGCATACTGCTGATGAGATGAAGATGATTCAGGCAGGGAGTGTGGCTGCACATGATCATCCACCCGCAAACGACCTAGCATGTGGTTGACATGTGGCTGCTGGGCATGCTGAGCTGACATGTCACTGCTGGGATACTCAGATCTAAAACCGGCTGGCTGCTGTGCATGTTGTGCTGGCACTCTACTGCCAAACTGTTCCCGTTGAAAATCCGCCTGCTGCTGTGCATGCTGTGCATCAAATCCATCATTTGCAGCCTCAGTTCCAGCAGCAGGGTTGAACCTGGTGAGGTCATGGTCCCAGCCGCTACTGCCAGCAGTTTCAAGGTCGGCGTTGTGATCCAGACTCAGATTCTGTCTTGGTTGCCGTGCGGCAAGCACCTGAACCTGCCCGTAGCGCAGGTCTGCACTCACTTGCTGACTCATGCTATTGCTTGGTGTACGCTGCAGGCCGAGCTGCTGACTGTGCACAAAGCGCCCCTCTAGCTCGGGGGGTGGCCTTGTGGGGGGTTCTGAGCTGGCATGAGGTGAGTAGGGCTGCTGAA
>JAABUK010011663.1_pt1 | contig 11380 bp, 17 predicted proteins | sample 5559141 | NCBI WGS metagenome assembly JAABUK01 (sample SAMN10711869, study PRJNA513367) | rock metagenome | isolation source: Antarctica rocks | place: Antarctica: Victoria Land, Pudding Butte nord | collected 2016-01-03 | reverse complement strand
CTTCATGTTTGTACAGTCACTTTTTGCTGTCAGCCTTGATCATTACAACATCAGACCGGCTCTGACAATCCCAAAAGATTGTGCACTAGTTGGACAGACTCACCCCAAGTAGTTTCAGTTGTAATTACTTGGGGTGAGTATATGCAAGTAGTGCATAATCTTTTTGGATTGTCCGAGCCGGTCTGATGCTGCTCAAACAGTTGCCTTAATGGTGTACAGAGAGCTCTTTTCCATCCCATACCGTCTTATTTCAATTCAGAGACATTTATTCCACAATGGAAATCTAAACCCAGAGACACCTGGGGAGAGTAAGACCGCAATTCTACATTGCAGAGATGTTTCTAGTTGGCTGGAGGCAGTACCTGCACATACCTAGCTCATCATGAGCTGAAAGCATTACTATTGTTGTTGTTATTATTATTATTACTATTCTCTATTATTATTACTATTATTGTTTTCTATTATTGTTAGTACCTGCAACCCAGGGCATGACCCTTTCCAAAAGCCTCAAGGGCATTGCTCGCAAGGTGCGCCACACCATGGCGCGCTGCTCGGCAGCGCACAGATGCGCCTCCAGCAGAGGTAGCACTTCTTGCTCTTCATGAGCCATGTGCTTGTTGGTGTCCCCACGCACGGCATCAGCGATCCTGACCAGCTCCAAGATCAATTCATCTGCCTCCTTTGCTCCGCGCCTATCACATCATGTTCATGATTCATTTGTCATTCGCTCAATCAATCATTGCTGACATGTCTGCCCCTAGGGTCAAGCAGAGACGGCCCTGATGAGCTGTATCAGGTCTGCATGATGTTAAAGCATAAGGATTCCAAGGCACAAGTTGCACCACAAAAGCACATGACTGTTGCAGGCATTCACAAAGCAAACTGGGCACCCAACTTTCACCGTCATCTCTTCCTACCTTCTTTCATAGCTGTTCGAGTTCACACATAGTGCTAACAGGTGTGTACACAGATCAAGAACGGAAAACAAACAAATTTTGCAACCTTCCAGGACAGACCTGGCAGATGCTTTGACCTCCCCCAGGAGGCGGCCCAGCTCCTCCATAAGGACCCCCTCGCTCTGGTGCTCCATCTCACACTTCTTTGCATGCTGGTCATTGGCAACCGTCATCAGCTTCCTGCCAAGTCACACACACATGCATGAGTATGCTGCTGCTGACCAGCGCAGCAAGCTCTGCAGCTTCGACTTTGGATATACATGGGACAGATGTTATCAGAAGCTGTCTGCCTCCATGCTAACGCCTTAGGAGGCTCCCATTGATTGCTGAAAAGTGCAAATTTTGCTTTTCTTTGTTGAAGCTGTCTGCAGCAGGGATATGCCAGACGCTGACTGCACTCTATGCAATGTGCAGTCTTTGCGCATTATCATCCTGTGTCATTGTGTGCTGTTGAATGTCAGGAAGATACTTGGGAGCACCATGCAAAACAGCCATGCTGGAAGCTATGTGAAGTATGCCTGGGAGCGCGTATGTCTGCAGACTCTAGCTACACTAGCAGTTCAGACAGGCTACTCAAGACTGCATGTACTTGACATGGGCGAAGACATGGGGGTAGGCATGGGGTGAATGCAAGAATGGACACACAGACAGACAAAAGAGCCATGAAACAAGCCAGCAAACAAATGAGTGCATGCCACCGGGCAAACTGAAGGGCAGAGGTTGCGAGCCAGGCAGTGCAAACGCCAATATGCACTTTCAACAGCTGCAATGGCAAGGTTACCATTTTTTGACTTTCACAAGCCTTTTATGCGAGCAGGAATGTACCTAGCGGCAGGTAGAAGAATGTCATCCTCAGATGCAGAGTGGAAGGTACACACAGAGCGCAGAAACCTGTGCTTTTCCACCAGAGCTTTCAGCCTGTTGGCAGTGATCTGGGCGCCGCCCTGCATGCTATGGGCCTCCACAGCAAAGCTTTCCAGGGCTGAGCGGATGGCAGCATGAATGTATGTGATCTCCTGCAAGGGAGGTCGACTGCCTGAAGCTGTTGCAGGCTGCTGCTTGTTGCTGGACTGCATCTGCTGCTGAGCACAGTCTTCAGCACAGAGAACTGCCACGCCTAGCTGGGCCTTGCAGCATTTGCTGGGGCTGAATGAGGGGGTCGCTTGTGGGGCAGATGAGGGGCAGCGGGGCTTTGTGTGCTGGGGCTGCGCTGCTGGTGATAGCCATGTTGAGAGCAACTGCACAAGGAGGCGGTCGGAGACTACATCCTTCACCTGCATACAAGAAAGCTGAAGGCTCAGTCAGGAATGAGAAAGGAAAAATAACGCTTTTCAGCAATCATAAAGGGAGCCTCCTAGGGCGGCAGCCTGGAGCGGCTTAGTCAGGCTCAGATGATCTATGTTCAGGGAACCACCCTGAAGATGAACGCTGATGCTCTGAACACTGTTGCAGAGTTGAACAGCGAACATGCAATGCTTTGTAGAGTAAGCAGTTTAGCTCAGGTGAAAGCTGAGGCTGGCATAGACAACAGACATGACTGGATCATGTGAACTCACATGGTTGAGCAGCTCTGCCTGCTCCTCTTCTGGTACCACTGGTTTCAGCCATGCAAGTACCACCTCCACGGTTGCCAGAGGAATGCAGCATAGGAATTGTGCAACTAGCTCTGCCTGCAGCACCACAGGATGTGATGCACTGAGAAGTACTGGACTACAGACCGCTGCCTCACTGAGCACAGAAGCATGACACAGCTGGCCGTGCCAAGTGTAGAGTGAATCTGCTGCTGGAAAGTCTACCTGTTCTGCAAATGTGAAGTGCTTTAACAGCAGAGGAAACAGCTGCTCTTCCTCCTTGGCAAGATGCTTTCTGAGAGTGGTGTGAACCTCTTCAATCTTGCACTCAAGTTGCCGCAGAGTGGCAGCACGCTGCTTGCCATCCTGACGCACTGCTATTGACAGCAGTGCTGAGAGCTGTTCAAACAGTCTTTCCTCATCTTCATGCTCCACTGAGTAGGCAGAAGTCACGTTCTTGACTTTTGCATCAAGAGCGGGGTACACCACCTGCAAGCAAGATACCAAGATCTTGCGAGGTATTGACACGACAAGTTATATTAAACACAAGGAGCAGCAGGGGACGGCTGCCTTGCCAAAGTCATGCGGCATTGCGCTGCAAGAACTCATGAGCAGTTGACGGGCACACCTCGTCCTCGACACTGCTGTGATACTTGTACACTTGTTCCAAAAAGCGGTAGCGATCCTTCAACGCGGAGAGGCTCTCGTGCACATCCTCTTGTGCCGCTGATGTCAGCACTGACACCGAATGGGACAGGGCGTCGAGCTCGTTGCGAATGGAGTTGTGAAAGTGAGAATAAAAGAAGTTGATAGGTGGATGGCTGGAGGTAGCCACCTTAGGAACGCTGCAACAATTAGCGTTGATGTGGAGGGCGGCTGCCATGCCTTTGGCGTTAAAGTTGCATCGTATTTGTAAAGTTTGAGCTGCACAACTACAGAGGTGGGTTTGCCAAGGACAACCTCAGACAAAAGAGTGAAGGCTGCGACAGGGAGACAAGACAGTGCGCAGGCTTGTAGACAAGCCCGTGAAGCGCCGTCGCCCGGGCTGTAGAGTAACTGGAGCGTACACCGAAGAAGGTACTGCCGCTGCCTACTGCCGCGTGTGCAGGGTCGAGGTCTGCACAAGTCCCATGCGCGTAACACACAGGCTCCAGGCGAGCTTCGCGGCACGTGAGGGCACGAGCTCAGCCCATTTACTAACGACGTGAATCTAGGGTTTGTCACAGCCTTCCGTGCTGTCCGTGCTGCGACTGTTCACCAACTGTGAGTCACAACATAGACTCCACACACTTTGGATGCATACAATAGAGAAAGTCACGTAGAGGCTCTCACCAGTGTCACCAGCAACCCAGTTGATTGTTTGGTACAGCAACACAACCTGGGCACCTCCTAAGCGACAGTGCAGATGCAACTCTGAGTCTGCTTGTCTGGGGCCGTCTCTGCATGCGCGTCTAAACATCTGGGAAAGTAGTCATGTCCCAAGACAAGAGCTTGTACGAGGTGAACCTGCAGACCTCCTTGATGATCAGCTACTGCTGCATCACCGACTGTAGAGCTTGATCTTGTCTCGGCATCTGTAGGTACTGGGTGTCGAGGAAGATGCCTCTCAGGTAACGCGAACATGGTCAAACTTGCTGAAACTCAAGCCAAAGCCAGCCTGCTCAAACGTACTTGCTGGTTCTAGGCCAACATCAAGAAGGCCTACTACAAGCTTGCCATGCAGCTGCACCCTGATAAGAATCAAGGTGATGAGGTACGCTATCCAAACTTTACTGACCATCTTTCTCAGACACACGGTGTCCTGACACTCACTTATAAGCTGCCATTCCAGGAAGCCAAGGGCAAATTCCAGTCATTGCAGCGTATCTATGGTGTGTTGAGTGATCCTGAGAAGTAAGCATCCTAGTCAGCTGCTACACAGCATGTCCTGTTTACAATGCAAGTGGTCAAGCTTGTGGCCTGCACCCTGCGCCAGAGCAAGCTTTGTCTTGCTGCACAGCACCCTCATCCCAGTCTTGATCAGTTTGTCACCCAGCTTGCATCCCATGGATTCTCTGCTTGCCTATTCTTGATGTTGCCCAAATGTTAGGTTTCTCCTTCATGCAAGAGATGCGCTGTGAAGGAAATCCAATTGTGTTGTTCAGGCGTAAGGTGTATGATCAGACAGGGAGTCTGGAGGACAGTGATGAGCTGGCAGGAGAGCAGTTTGACAGCCTGTACAAGTACTACAGAGGCTTATACCGCAAGGTAACTCTTTGATACGCTTCATTGCTCATGTTTGAAGCCTTCATGCTAATGCTGCAGGGGCTTGTATCACAACACCACACTACGTAACTGCTACAATGTTGTCAGAAATGATTGCACAAGTCTTACAGGGTGTGCGAGACTGTAAAAACAGTTGCATAAGGCCTACAGAAACTGCAGGACTGCCAACTGCATGCTGTCATGTTTTTCCATGTCCTTTGTTGAAAACCTCGTAGCTCTACACTGCGAGATGAACGTTAAGTATGCTGTACTGCAAGCTTGAGTGCACTGGCAGTACAGCATACTGCTGAGTTTCTCTGCACAGAAGAGCTGCATGGCCTGTGCCAGGGCCTAAAGCACGATACAGCTTGTACAAATACGATTCAGTCTCATGCTACAAGGTTAGCGTGCTCATACCTCATACAGTGGCTGTCGCACTGTTGCTGCACAGTGCCACAAGGAGTGAATGCACTCGCCTCGGCGTGTCATGCAACGGGTACGGTACCCCCCTTGTCCCCCAGCGTTATTTCGCATCGGATCTCACCGTTAGGGTTTCCATAAACCCTAAGTTTTTCAAACTTTCAATTTTGTTAGGGTTGTTTGATAGGTTGTAGGGTTTAGGGTTTTAGCTGCTTTTGCAGTTTTCACTTTAGGGTATAAGATCTGATGCGAAATAACGCCGGGGTCCCTTGTCAGCCTGTCAGAGCGCTGCAATGGATCCTGTTGCTCCCTTAAGAGTTGCATCTCAGAGTAAAGCTTGTTGGTGCCCAACGCCAGACTATGCGTCTATGGCACTCACCCTGTCAGCGCACACCCCTTGTGTACAATTTAGTGTCTCATGTTGGCTCACAGGACTAGGGTATAGGCACACCTAGTAGGTACCTGGCAGAAACGATTAGCTGGAACGCCTGTAAATTGTTGTTATTATAACGCCAGACTCTTCAGCAGGCGCACTGTAGCTCTGACTTGTTCATAAATCGGCATGCAAGAGATCGTTGTAGTGGACAGCATGGGTCAGAGGCTCAGCACATACTCTGTTGGTCACAGGGTGTATGCCTTGTTTGTGACCAACAGAGTATGTGCTGAGCCTCTGACCCATGCTGTCGTCTACAACAATCTCTTGCATGCCGACCCTGCACAGAGGAATCATAAGAGTCAAGGAACATTCCTTTGATGTGCCATGCCTAGTCAGCATCAATGCAGCCATTAAGGGTTTTTAAATGCCTTCCCCAAGCTTCCAGCACTTTGCAAACATGAATAGGAAGGAGGCCCAAATCATGGCAATCATTTAATGGCCAGCTTGCAGTTGCTTACTTGAGCGTCTCGCCTACAACGCCCAGTTCAAAACATGGCATGATGCTACAAAACAGAGTTGATCAAAAGCACTTCAAGCATGCTTGACAGCTTCAAGTGCTTTTGATCAGCCCTGTTTTGCAGCATGATGCTGAAGTTCCGGATAAGGTCCAATGCAGGGTCGCATTGCCCACCTGTCCCAACCCTCCTTTTCCTGCATGAATGACCTAGAATCTGCTTGATCATCCAATGCTGTAGGTGACAGAAGAGGACCTTGACAGCTTCCAAGCTGACTACCGAGGGAGTGAAGAAGAGGCAGCTGATCTGCTTCAGATGTACGCACGCTTCAAAGGCAACATGGACATGGTACGTCAAGACACCTTGCTGGCTGTTGCTCTTCTACATCATGTGCCTCATCGGTAATGTTTCACTGTCTGTTCACATTGTTGCTGACTGGATGCTGAATGAGGTGTCAGCAAGCATGTTGCCACATGATTGAGAGGCAGGCTTGTTTGGTGTATCCGTGTGGTTTATCAGCTGTATGCAAAGCGTGCAGCACCCAAGCGCAAAATGCAGAACTCAAACCTTTTCTCAAGAAGAGAGAAAAATGAAGAGACATAGTTGCTAAAACGAAAGTCGTGCATTCATGCAGGTCTTCCAATGGCAGATCTGCAGTGACTCAAAGCTGGACTCGCACAGGTTTAAGGACTGCATACAAGATGCCATTAGCAGTGCCAAGGTAACAAGGTAACACACCATCTGTGCTGAGCATGTGCTTCCATTCTTGTCACATGCCTGCTGTCATACTTGGTATGACTCATAGGCATATGCCGGCTGGCGTTCATGTGACTCATGTGCACATGCCTGCTGTCATTCTGCGCTTGACCTGCATAGTTACCACTCCTCATGTGTGCCATGGCTACCATGTACCTTTACAGTCCTCTGAACTGTCCCTCAAGGAAGGCATGTACTCTGTGGCTGAACAAACGCACGTCTGAAGGAATGCAAGGTTGGTTGAATAGACGAGTACATGATATAATGCATTGAACTATTTGCAGGTACAAGACCTTCACTGCGTGGGCAAAGGAAGTAGAGGCACGGCCAGCCCCCAAGAACCCACTCGCCAAAAAGAAGAAGAAAGCTGGGCAGGCAGATAGTGAGCAAGCACTGGTTGCTGCCATCAGGTCTGCATTCCTCATGTTGCTCATGTCAGCCTTGCTGTTCAGCAAACTGACAAACTCCATGCAGCAGATCTCATGGCTTGTGAGCCCTTCAGCCTATGTGCATGCAGCTGTCAGCCTATGTGCATGCATGTGTCGCAAGCCACTGCCAAATTCAGTTGCATCAACAGATTTTGGTCCTGACAAAGATCTTAGTCCATGAGCTTCAGGAGAGATAGCCGAGATCTGTTTGAACAACTGGCCTCTGCTTGGCTGCCTTTGCATTTCTCATGAAGTGCTCAGCACAACAAACACAGTCTGTATTGCTGTTAGGCACAATACCAGCCATCCCCAGCAATTTGTAATATGGTGATTAATTACAAACAGAGCAAATTTGCGCAGCAAAATACAGCTTCTGTATGAGAATGCAATTTGACAAGTTGACTGTGCTTCAGAGGCAAGGCGCCAACTCAGATGAATGGGTTGATCGCCTCTCTGGAGGCTAAGTACAGCAAGAGCTCAGCTCGCAAGGGGAAGGGCAAGAGGGAACCAAGTGTTGCTGCTGAAGAGCCATCTGAAGAACAGTTTGCAGCCGCCAGGTTGGTTTTTCGCTCCCTGAGTCACATTGGAAAACCCTTTGATCCCTGATTCACGTTTCAAAACATGTCTGTTGTTCCAACGACACCACCGAGTGTGTCACCAAAACACAAAGTACTGCATGGCAAATTACAATCTGAGCTTTCAAGCCCTGATGAGCAGGTGCAGTACGTCAGATGCGTTGCCAAGCTGACTTGGTAGGGTCAAACGCATATTCAGCATCATTCCATGCAGCAGCTTACAATTTGTAGACCAATAGATTACATGAGTTGTCCTGCCTGTTGTGGTACCATGTACCTGATACATGGTACATGACTGCTCTCTACCAAAATTAATTGGAATGTGGTTGGTGTTTGGGCGAAAAACTCAGCATGCCAAGCAGAAGTGTCGGCCTGAAACAGTATTCATTGTTCTGCAGAGCTCGACTGGAGAATGATCATGCAGCAGCAAATGGTGAAGCCACAACCGGCCAGCCTAGTCCCAAGAAGGAACTGAAACGGAAACGATAGCTTGCACCAACTGTCTTGAAGATGTCATTTAGGGTTACTGTGTTGCTTGTGTCACGTAGCAGTAATTGTGAATTGATACGTATGATGGGAAATTCTTTCTGCGCTCTAGTAGTTTATGACAAGCTCTTTAGATAACATGCACAGTGCAAGACTTAGCATCAACTTGCAGCATCAGCCCAGTCACCTTAGGCCCTGCTACTACCAGCTGATGTCTAATTGCAAGACATAGATCTATCTAGATCTGTCATGTATGTTTGGTTGAAAGCACCAATAAGCTGAATTAAATTAACAGCTCTTTGGAAAGGGTCCAACATCTAGGTAATGATAAGGCATTGTGTTAGTTGCCTTCCCTTATCGTCCTTTGCTGCCTCCACCGTCCTGTCTGCTTTTCTTGACAGAACTCTGCCTGTTAGCGGCAGGTCTGCGAACACCTGTTGGGCAACCTGCAAACTTGTCTGGACAAAGTCTGGTTGGAACATTGGTTGCTCAATGAACATGGGAGTGGAAACCTGATGGCAACCAAGCAACTCCAGGAGAGGACATCTGTGTGGGGTTTCTGTGTGGGGTCAAGTAACGGCTCTTGTTACCAGTTCCTATCTCACTGCAACATAGGTGTATAGACCTCAAAGCTGTATACATGCAGGAAGAACAGACTGGACTAAACTCTTAAGTGCACTATCATAAGTACCAAGCCTCTGTTGTGTGTTCGCAAAGCTGCACCCTGCAGTATAGTACATGTCTGCTGACATCAAGCTACGTGAGAAGCATGACCAGTTACTGTACCGACATCTTTTGACTACTGCATGAGAGCCGAAATGGAATTGTAGCTGTTGGGGTATCTGCCCATGCGCAGGCTGCTGTGGGAGCAGCAATACCACCGATTGGGTGAGGAGCATGCCGACACAGCTGCATTCTGACGCAGTTGAAACACATAGGTGGGACGTACGTGCAGGATGGTTCTGTGTGCAAGAAGCTCAGTGCTCAGACGCCACCAAGTTTGAACACTGGTCAACACAACATTTTGTACTTCCGCAAGCTTTTGACGCAGCAGATGTACGATGAAACATAGCTGCAGGCTTGCTTTGTAGAAACACCATTTTGGCCTGATATGCATATAGGGAGGAGGCTCAGGGAGCAGTGCCTGTTCTGCATATGCAGTCAACGGCTTGCGTGTTCGCCTAACCTCGGGTAGTGATATGGGTAGTGATGGCGTCGGCTTGTGACTTGAGTGCCCGACTCGCAGGATAAATTCTGTGCATGCACATCTGCCAGCTGCCCCTGCCTCCGCGGGCTGTTCATACGCTGCGGCCGATGCGGTAGCGTGACAGACACCAAGAGCTGATACCTTGGCCGACAGCCGTGGTTGCTTGGTTCGCATCGGCGGCAACATCTGGACCCATACCTTGAACATTTGGTAAACCCTCTGCTCATGTCATAAAGGAATTCGCGAACAATGACCAAATCACGAACCGAAGTAGGAGCGCCTGATCGTGAGACGAACAAGATGGTTTGTCGGGCAACATTCTGAGGTTACCAGGCCTGTGTACGTGCACGGTGCAAACTGGCTCAGAGCAGACATTGTTCAAACAATGGCAGAGGGTCGAACTGCTACTTGTATGAGAGGCCGATCCTCGGCAAAGCAACTCTCTACAACACTCTCGGAGTGTGTTCGGCAATTCGGCGAGCCGGTGCACTGGCTCGCCTACCGACCTCTGGGAGGGGGTGCAACATCCCTTCGGGGATGGGGTGTCCTAGCAACAGCTCCTTACAACGGTTCAAATCAATTTCAAATCTCACAACATTTAAATCAAATCACAACCCACCAAATTAAATCAACTCGATCACACCCAAAAGACAATCAGAATTACACTGAATTCTCTTCAACAGCGCCAGCATTTACTAGCTAGATCTATAGAATCTCCAAAATCAAACGACAGATGCAGGTATCAAAGAGCAATGCAGTGCAGATGATAATCTTTATGCTCTCGTGACATCACAGAATTTTGAGCTGAGGTGCGTGTGCGGCTGGCACAACAGTTCTGATGAAGACCGAAAATGCAGAGGTGGCTGATACTCTGGGACGTTCTACTCATTAGCCAGGCAGACATGCGCAGACAGTACTGCTTACTAGTAAGCAATGAAGATTCCAACATTTACATGATACTAAGGCTATGCATTGTGCATGTCACACATGCAGACATGACTACTTGTCTACTAGAGAGGTTGTACGCGCTGCACTAGTACACTCATCTACTTTATACTACCTCCCATGATACTGTGTACAGTGCAAGGTCCCTTCGAGGTACTCAAGGGGACTCCTTTATAGCATGCTAACTTCATTGCACTGGTCTTCAAGTCCGGTGTCACCTGCACCAGTTCACAGGGCCACTTCATCTTCCATACATCACATATGCAGTTCCCACCATGCAAACAAGGGCACGTGAAATAGATATGCACGCATTGATAAGTGCATGCAAACAGCTCAAGTTCATGCCACAACTTCAGCAGCTGCACATATCCTGCATGTATGGCATGCATGTTCACATGCTTGAATGTCAATGCATGATGGAGGGCCTGGGAGGTGCATATCAAACACGGATCCTGTCATCGCAGCACAGTCACCTGCTCAAAGATCTTCTTCTTCGGGTTGAGCTGCTCATCAGGCTCTTCTTCATACCCTTGCACTGTGACTCTGTCCCCGGGTGCACTGTCCTGAGGGGGCTCCACCAACTCCACCTGCAGGTTGATGCCAGCTGCACAGTCAGCAAACACACCAGATATGCACTGCACAGAACCCTGAGACACCACAGGATGGCATAGGGTATCAAGCTTGCTTCAATTCAGTCAAGCAATCAATCATGTTCATGCTGTTGATAGACATTGCATTTGTGCTGGCTCCGCAATGGTACGACGCTTGAACTGCATGCGGGATGCATCAGACACGTAAAGTATGCATGCAGTGACAGTTGCAATTTTGTTGTCTTTATTGATTGTGACTGTCAAATCATGCTTGATGCAGGGCTCTTCAGACACCAAGCCAGGCACGTCAG
>JAABUK010011662.1_pt1 | contig 11380 bp, 15 predicted proteins | sample 5559141 | NCBI WGS metagenome assembly JAABUK01 (sample SAMN10711869, study PRJNA513367) | rock metagenome | isolation source: Antarctica rocks | place: Antarctica: Victoria Land, Pudding Butte nord | collected 2016-01-03 | reverse complement strand
CAGCAAGCTTGTAGCAAAGGATCCCAACATTTTCTGATGCGCCCTGAAGGCTGTGGGCAGAGCTTGCAGCGCAGAATTGAGGGCTTTCAGCATGTCAGAAGTCACACTGCCGTGGCTCGGCACTCCTATACCAGGCTCAACAATTCCTGCAATGCAGTACTTCAGACCTGTAACGAAAACGTACGGATGCAGTGCTGTGGAGGTTCAGATCTGTTCATGTGTGTGAAGCTGGCATTCAATGAGGAGAAGGAGACACTGTAAATGGGGATCTGAGGCAAGTTCTTGGGTGAAAGAAAGCCCTTGTGCTTTTTTTGGTGTTCCAGGCAACAGCAGCAACAGTGCAGACATGTTTCAGAATGGTGTGTACACACTACCTGCTGCGAAAACGGGCTGCAGCACAGCAATGAGCTTTGGCGCCAAATTGGAGGCTTCCCGCCGCAGGCCAGGCACATCCAGCAGCTGCGCTATCCTGCAAGTCAACAAAACACCTTTCAGGTGCATGCAAGGTATTTTGAACGGCCACACCAAGTCTGCCTGGCCTTTCAGCATGTATTGCTGCTTATATAAGCTTTTGTACTATGGCATACACCTATGACATGTTATCTATGCAAGCACATGTATAGCATGATTTGAGGTTGAAAGTCTGTTTGCATGTGTGCTTTAGCGGCCTCACACATGAAGTGATTAATGTGCTTCGAAACAAATGCTGTGCTTGAAGCAGATGCTCCTCAAAGAGCACAAAAGCAGTGCAGATGATGCTGAGCAGATGCACTTGCACATCAGCAAGCGGAGCGTTCAAAGAGGTAGTGTGCACCCATAGATGACTGATTGCAACAGGTCACACATGTATGCTAAGAGCAACTGCAGGGGTAGTCAGCAGTTCTGAGATGGCAGCAAGTGTACAGCACATTGTTGCTCAAAGCTACACGTGGCAGGATATTGAACCGCTGCTGTTTGCAGCGCATGCTGAGTTTTCCTAACCTTCTAAAGGCAGCTGTGACGATTGGCCACAGCTGAGGATGGGCTGCTCTTTCTTGAGGTGGTTTGCGCAACAGCTCCAGCACTACTTGAACATACGCAATGTAGTGCTCTACAAAGAGGCTGCTGCTGCTGCCTGTCATGGCAGCTACTGCCATTCGACATGCTAGCTGACGTTTGGTTGTCTGCATTAAAGCGTGCCATGTCGCAGCACAGTCTTGCTAATAGTGAGCAGGATAGCTGCCTGAGTGGTATAACTGCTGCACCTGTGTATCCGAGATGAGCACCAGTAGGCTATGCAGCCACTCTTTTGCAGCAGCTGACCACTTCAAGTGCTGCTGTGCTGAGCCCATCGGCATTTCTGCCAGGAGTCCTTGCTGTGACACTGTTTCGGCAAGATCGTTGGACTCTGCCTGCCTCAAAGAATCGGCCTGTCGCAAAGTGGCGGTCAGGCTGGTCAGCATTTCGCTTCTCATGTCCATAGCTAAACCGTCAGTCATAAGGAGTTGTAGCGGTGACTGTGGTCAAGACGGCAAGATGCCTTTGCCGTCAGCGCAAGATTGGCGATTCACCCCTATATGCAAAATAGGGCAACCAAGCGCGTTGCTCGATGCAGTCGCTTGAAGCCTCTTAGCGAGACTTGCCGTCGCTTGCGCAAAAGCTCAGGCCAGCCGTTACATCGGCGTTTCGGCAGAGAGAGGGGCTAGAAGAGGAGGGGGCTAAGGGAGGGGGCTAAGGGAGAAGCAGAAAGAGAAGAAAAGAGAGACATTAGTAAAGACGACTTCTATTTGTCGGCCAGCAACCCAGTCTTGGCAAAGCATGAAATTCACAATCATTGACAAGTTTGTGACCTAAGTCACAGCACAGTTGTCATTTGAACTGTTGTATTACACTTGACAGTCAAGTCATGACATGTTCTGTTTTGTGGTTGTACTCTTCCCTTTCTCTGGTTGCAGCTGCCTGCTGCACGGACAACGTTCTCTGTTTCTTTTCTGTCTGCTGCAGCTGCATTTGTTGTGTTACCTTGCTGATTAGCTGTACTTGAATGAATAGCTTGGTAATGTGCTGCAGCCTGGTTTTGCACACCGTGCCACTGGCTAGCCCTATGTACTGTGTAGTCATCACAATTGAGTCATCCACATCAGCTACGTAGCTACGCTATCAGTGTACTGATTCAGAAGCTGCAACCGGCACAAAGCGGACCGCTGCAGACAAGGACTGACAGTGATGAGCATTGTGTCAGTAGCAGGATGTGGTTCCCAGCTGGACTGCAGTCCTTTCCATGTTCTGTGCACATACTGATTTTGGTATCCTTCAACAACGGCTTCAGCAGAAAAAGGAGTGGCAGCATCCAAAATTGACAACTGGTCCAATCCTTGCGGCTTTATATAGCCTCCTCCTTCCAGGATTCAATCTTGCTGCCTTGCAAGCTGGCAGCTGATTTGATCGAATGTCTTTTGCCCGCAAACCATGGTCCATCCTGAACACAGCTTTTGGTGGTGCCTTTGCCAACCTTGAAGGCTTGCGCACGGTGGCAGGCAGGCTGACATCATCCATGGCATTGCGACTGTGTGAAGTGCCTGTGTAAAACTGGGGAAGTAGGTCTAGCAGTGGACACAACCTTCCAGTAGCTTGGGTCCCCACAAGCATCAATCCTGGCCTTTCGGAGATCAACTTGCAAGCCTTCGGCCCCAGTCGCCCCGTCGTGACCCAAACAAAGACAAGCTGCAGGATGCAAGTTGGCTCAGCCTCATTCCACCTGTATGCAAACACATTCTCAAGGCGGCCCCTGGTTGCCTGTAGCCATCTCATGATCAATAGGTGTACTTTGAGGCAACAGCAGCTCACACAAAACAAACAACCACATGCTCATTAAACTCTGGGCCAACCCACGGCCGCTGACAGCTGTGGTATGTGAAGCGTCCTGAATTTGATGCAAGATCAAGTGCTGCTATGTCGCATCCAGCAAACAAGGCGGGTACCAAGTGACACGCAATAGTTTGTTGCATGCTGTACTGTATGTCACCTGTCGACGCATTCCTGGAGGTCATCATAGGCATTGGCAATCTGAGCAGGGTGCACAGTGCCATTGCCAGCATGCTTCTTGCATTGGATGATAACCAGCTGACGAACGCCTTGCTTGGTATCAATGACAAATCTGAGGTCTCCTACAGGGGCCTTGCCGCCGTGTATGGCATCCATGTGCACCACATATCCCATTGCCATCCGATCTGGAACATCCACAATGCCCTTGGGATGCGTGATGAACTTATCTAAGCCAGGCACGATCTCTATAGCTTCCCTCTGCCCTTTGGCAGCTACAGATGCCTTTGGATTGGGGATACCTGCACCATGCCGTTCACATTGTAGCAAACTGGGACTGTAGCTGTCAGTGATGCCCCTCATCCAGACAGCACTCCTGTTTCACCATCATGTTGATCAGTGATGAGCCACACGCTTCATTTGAATCCATCAGCTGCAACAACCACAAGATGATGCAAAACACCTGTCACAGCTCTTACCATAAGTCTTCCAAACTGCATAGCAATGTGCAATCATCTCACAACACACAATGAGCTGGACGCTCGCAACTCTGCATGTTTGCGTCTTGAGACGCTCTTATCAGGTCTACACAATCAAGTAATTCAAGGCAAGCAATCAAAGCAAACTGGCTGTGTTCAAACGACGCTCGCCTGCATAGCAAACTGCACAGCACAAATGGAGCCAACCTTGCCAGAGACAAGGAAAGCCTTTCTTGGAATGAGCTGTGGTGACTAGAGGCTTGAGTCAGCATGCTATACAGTTTCTCTAAGCAGATTAGGAGAACAGAGACAGCTAGCGGCACACTCTGTCTGTGGAGTGCTTGCCACCACAGTGTACAGTGGTACCCTTGCTGTGAAAGAGATAGGCATGCTACCCCACCTTCGAATTTTTGCTGGATATCTTGTGCTGGCAACATCAGCGTGAGAAGCAGCTTGTCCTTATGCCTGGCATCTGAGCAGTGTGCACCTGGGAAGATCTCAGCCCATGTACTGTAATCGCCAGGTACCTGAGCAGACAAGCAAGATGTAGATGATGCACTAGGCCAGAGGGATCGCTATGGTTACTAGGGCAAGCAGGCTGGACGCTGCCACTATGTTTGTCTGCCATGACCGGTGCAACAGAAATGTGGCAGGCCTTCTGGAGTCCTTGCTGCACTGTGAGAGTTGTGAAGCAGACATGCTTAGGCACTACTTACTGGCGATGCAATTTTTTGGGACAGCAAGCGGATCCTACAACACAGACTGACTGCAACCAGACGCTCAAATGGATCTCCAGCCAAATCACTGTTGAAAGGAAATGGCAATGCCTCCCTCATGGCTGCCAGTAGGGGCTGTAGTGCCGTCACTGCCTGTGACAGAAAGCATATAGTTGTGATCATCTTTGCTTTCAGTTATGAGGTCTGTAGTTCAACACACTACATGCAAGTAAAAGCAGAGGTGGGCGACATGGTGTGCTGAAGGCAATGCTGAGGTGTTGCAGGCCCGCTCACCGTTTCCTGACAGTGGCAAATGGCTGCATGCTGGACAACAGGTTGTAAAAACGCTTGCACACGGTCTCCAACAGGCACGGTCCAGATGATGCCACTGGCTGTGCTTGCGTGGCTGAGCGCCATACCATCAGCCAGAATTGTATTCCTGAGGAGCGCAAGCTTGTTTTAGTATGTACAACCTCTGATTGCAGGGGTGGAGTCACCATAAAGCAGAAAATCAGGTGAAGGTTCTTACTTCATATCAAGTGTCAATCCTGAGAATGAGAGCATCAGCAGCTTGACAAGCACTTCTGGGCCAAGTGCTTTAAAGTCATCCTTCAGTCTGGTGGCCAACTCATGGCTGATGTGTTGGGAAATGCTGCCAGCCAAACGTCTGCATGCATTGTGCAAGTCAGAATGCTGTGTAAGCCTGGCACAATCAACCACGCAGCTGCTTGTTGGAATCTGAGGATGTAGCTTAGAACATCTTACTTGCGTTCCTCGCTAGAACCAGGGAAGCTTTGAAGCAAAGCAGCTGTCAAGAATTGAGTAGCCATGTCCAAGAAGCCTGGCAAGCCTCTTAACAACCTGAGCTGAGTGGCCATGATGGGATATTGAAATAGAGCTGTGAGAGATTGCACAGATTCAGCTGTCTTACGAGAAAGCTCATTGATCAACAACTTCGTGACCTCTTCAATGGACAGGAAATTGATTGTCCTAGAGAGCTGTCTGTAATGTGGCAGACCAATTCCAGCATCTTGAAGCCCGGTCCCCATCAGGACACAGATGCCAACATACCTGCTTGAATCTACAGACAGCCACAACACACTTGAGATGTGGTTGCAGCTGCTGAGCAACCAGCAAGACATGAGAGGCGCACCTGCTGCCATCCATTCACCCAGCACGTCCACCATTAAGTTCGCAACAGCAGCATCAATGTTGAGGTGCCGCAGCTGTGCTTGCCTGGTTGCTAGCTGCAGCTCGTCCACAGTGATCAGTTGCAAAACAACGGAGTCAGCATCAAGGCTGAGAGCCTTCCGCTGCTGTGTGGCTAAAAATCTCATGACAGCTGGCAAAATCGCTGCAGGACTGGGTCTGGAAACTTCATCATTGTTTCAGCATCACATCCAAAGATGGCACCAGCTGCAATTCGGACACCCAGCATGCAGCTAGGTGACAGCACTTCATCTCGACGCCTGACCTTTTGGCCTTGCCCATTGAAGTTGACCATGTATGCTGCCCCTGCACAAGAGGAGCGCCACAGTTGTCTCAGACTCGTTGACATGCATTTCCTGTGCAGGGACTAGCCAGCAAGATTGGATGTCAACATCAGATGTGGACCAAGTCAACAGCAACCAATCTATGGCTAAATTCTGAAGCATGTTGCTCTATGCACGGCAGATTGTGCACCTGATGCCCAAATTTGATCGAAATGCTGTCCTTGCTTCCTCTTGTCAAGTTCCTGAAGCCTCTGGTCATGAAGCAATCGGCAGATCTCAAACCCCATTCTTGTCTTTCCTAAAGCACAAAACATGTTCAGAACTCATGAATCAAAGAGGAGTATGAATGGTGGCACTGCCACAGTAACAACATAGAAGCTATTGGATTCCTTGAACCAGCGCCGGCTAAGTGAATGGAATGCGTGTCCAGCATTTTTGCTCTGTCACACTACTGTGCGTTGCAAAGCAATATGCTATAGTGGACCATACTTGGCGAACTGGGAGCATACCTGATCCAGAGCTGCCTGTGACGAGATGAAATGCCACTCGTTTCTTGAGGCTTATAGAAGGAGTGTAGATGTCCCGACTTGCGTTCTCAACCTGTCCACAACAGACTTTGTAGAGCCCCTTTGCAGAGATTTGCAGTGAATATTCCAGTTTGCGCAGGCACCACAGGTCAAAGCTACCTTGCTGATAATGTCTTTCACAGAATTGGCTGTGTAGGGAAAAACGGGCTCAACCCAATCTTCCTGTACTGATGCTGCAGGTAAAAGGGTTTGTGCTTCCCGCACAACATCCTCGAAAGGTGCACTGGACGCAACAAGGCAACTTGAGACAAGCAGCTTGAGACTCCTGGGCTTCAAAAATCTTGGCAATCATGTGTGGCATACAGCTTGACAAGTGCAAAGCTGCTTACCTCTGGAGAGACAAGAGATCCAAACCAAGAGCAGGAGATGATGCAAGGGGACCTGCATTGCAGCGAGTCACGTTGCAGCAAGCCTGTTATGGGTGGGGATCCTTGGCACAGCAAACCCTCAAGCAACTGGCAAGGCTGACAGGCTGCGTTGATCTGCTGGGATAAATGCAGAGCAGATGTGCAATAATGGCAATAGGAAGGGATTGAAATTCCCTGTCAGCCACTACATGCAGGGACCAACACTCAAGTCGAGACCTGCACCAAGAGCGATGGTTGCCAAGGGGGTACTTGCTGAGCAGCATGCAACATTGTGCAGGTTGCGTATCAACTTGAGGCTCCCCAACAGACAGCAGGGGTGCAATGTGCTACAGTGTGTGGGGAGGTTCGCCTGCAAGGTGTGCTTGACCAACTCAAAGTCAAGCAGTGACCCCTGTTTGACACCTAGAAGCTAATGGCTGCGTGAATGTGCAGCCAAGGTGCAAATAGCAGGGTGAGCAGTTCTGACCTGACACCTGGCCTTGCAACAGAATGTTCTCTTTCTCACGCAGCACAACGATCTCCTGGCGCAATGATGTCGCCGATGTGCGCAAGAAATCCACTTGAGCTGCATCTTCTGCGCGCTGAGCTACAGCAAGGTCCGTCTCCTTGTCACGTAATTGTGCCTTCACATGGTCTATCTCCTTCTGCACTGTCTGCAGCTGACTGGGAGTTGCCATCCTGCAAGCAGGTAAGTAAGTCTCAACGATCTTCAGCCCAGTGCAATAGAGATGGGGCAAATTCACTTTCACGCAACCAGACAGAGCAGTGGCAAAGCAGACTGTGCGGCAGCTTGCCCTTGCCTGAGTACCACTAGGCAGTTGTACACAAGCCAACGCTACTCAGACGCGCTCCAGACCCTGCAAGCGGGACCGGCACTCTGCAGCGCGGCCATTGAGCCATTGGAACCCTGGTAGCGAAAAGCGGTGACATGTCGACACCGAGAGAGCCAATAACAATGCCTCAATACGCCGAATTAGGTTAATTCGGGGAAAGGGTTCACTGTTAAATGGGCTCGGGAGGGGCGGAGCCGCTTGAAATCCTATTCGGGGCCCTATACATCGTAGGGCCCTGTCGGGAAATCGCAGTCGAATTCAAGTCACGGCGCTCATAGGGAGTTGGCTCATTGCTGTTTGCCCTTGATGGTCTACTGCACTGTGCTATATGCCTTCTTGGCAGACAGCGCTGACAGAGAGGGCTTAGACATTGAGCTGGCTGCCGGTCAGCGACACCAGCAGGTCAGTTTCAGGCCCTTCCTTGGACTGCTAGCACTCCTTCAGTCCTCTTGACTTACAGTCTTTCTTTGACTGCTGTGACATCTCAAATATTCAGCTGCTGTCTTTGTCGGACTGCTGTGACATCTTAAATGCTCAGTTGCAGCCTTTGTTGACTGCTGCAGTAGTGTTTGTTGTTAGCGCGTTGTACAACCCTGCTACCAGTATCGCAGACACAAAATAACAGAATGTGACGCCATCAGCAACATAGTCGAAGATTCTGTTTAGCTGCATAGCTGTTTAGCACATCAAAATAAATAGTGTGCATAGCTGCTCAACACATGAAAATAAGTAACATGCCTAAAGACATAGTATCACAGGATGCATTCATGGCGTGTACATTCTAAATTGAATTTGTATGCCCCACTGGGACGCTTTACCGGTAAGTTTCATGTGAATTTTGATGTAATTGGCAGCCTCAAGACCATGGCGGCGCTCAATGGTCAGCTCCAGGCCGTGCATGAACCATCTGCACAATCTTGAGGAAGATCTCCGGGTTTGGAAGGGGCAAGGACCTTTCAGCAAGCAGCCTGGCTTCTTCCACTGCTGATACATCTTGAGGGGATAGCAGGATGAGCTGTACGTGCGAATTCTGGATGGCAAATTCAAGCAAGGCAGCCAAGCTGACCTGCAGGCCACAGACAAGCCTACTGAACAGGCACAGAATCTAGTGCATATGCAGCACAAAAGTCATCATGTTGCTTGGGACAAAGAGCTGGCCCTGTCCAGCTGGCGCTAAATGAGTCGCCCCTTGATAAACAAATCCAATTTGAAGAGAACAATGCTGTGTTTAGAGGGCCAACGGTGAAGCATAGCACCTTGTGCCTATTCAGCAGAGCGCAACAAAATGAAAAGAGATGGAAACAAGGACACCTGCACATGTAAGGAACACACACACACACACACACACACAAAACACACATGCATGGCACAGAGAACTGCAAGCATGTGCTAAATGACGAATTACCCGGCGATTGATAGCATCCATGAAGACATCAAACTCATCCATACAGTGGAAGGGCGCAGAGATGACATTGGCCAGAGCCATGATGAAGCACACAGAAGTATAACTGCGCTCTCCTCCAGACAGACTCTTCATGTCTTTGACTACGCTCCTCCTGTTGCTGGTGCTGCCATCCATGTCCACCTTCAGCTCTAGCTTTTCAACATCGTGGAGCAGCTTGATGGAGCCTCTGTGACCTTTCTTGCTCAGATACCTGCATGTCAGTCCATGACAGTGTTGTGTCGATCTGACTGACAGTTACTTGGGTTCTGCGTGCAACTCTGGCATCCAGAGTTTTGTCTATCTGACTGATAGTTACTTGGGTTCTGCAGGCATCTCTGGCATCTGCAGAACAACTTTGCGCTGTTGCATGAAAGACCTGTATGCAATGCTGCTTACATGTTGAACAGCTGACTGATCTGCTGCTCTGTCAGGTTGCGTATCCTCTTGCTGGTGGTCTTGCGCCTGTCCACGCCATCAGTCAGCAGCTCGTGAGCCTGCGCCACTTTGGTGAACTTCAGCTCCAACTTGGCCACCTGATTCTCAAGCTGGTGGTGTTGAACCTGCATAGCAGGCGACAACTGTTTTCAGAACAGGGACAGAATCAAGCACAGCAATCGCCCATAGTGGGAGCACCTGATTCTCAAGCTGGTGATGTTGAACCTGCATACCAGGCGACGACTGTTTTTGATTCCTCCCATGGGAGCGCCTGATTGTGGTCGACTGACCAAGCGCACGTGCAGCCTAAAGATTGACATGTTGCTAAGTACAGATTGGTGCATGGAATGGCTGAGTAAGGTTGTCATTGCAGACGTGGGGCAAAGCAGCCTCCACAGAGTCTTGCTGCTTCGCTGGCAGCAGGAGCTGCCAGGGCATCAGCTCCAGCATCGATCCACACAACACAGCTCAGACATGCACTTACACGCAACTCATTTGGGCAACTGACACCAAACAGGACTTACATGTGACAGCCGCCAAAGTCTCAAAGCAAAATATCAAATTAAGACTTTGCAGGCATGGAATGTGCAATGCAAGGTCGAGGATGGTAAGTACAGCTTGGAAAGCAGTGTGATGTGGCGTGCAGGACAAAACAGGCACCTTGAGGGTGGCCAGGTCAGTTCCTGCAACTCTCTCCTTCTGGGCAATCTGGGCTTCCACCTTCCTGAGACGATCTACCAGCACATCCACCTGCATTCCACCAGGCATGCACTCTGAGGCAACAGGGTCCAATAACCTAGGCACATTTGCACATGTCCCATGTGTGGACTTGTGAGGCAAATGTACAATGGGCTGTGCGCACTGTGCTCTTGCATAGTGCAAGCAACCCATCAAAGAAATGATGCTGCAGTGTTGCTGTGAGTGATGCTGCCGGCAAAGTAGATTATTGGACTTTTGAGTTGTACTGACTGAATTTTAGCATGTTGCTTTCACTGCTAGTCGCCAGCACAAAAGCCATTGTACCGCTAACAGTGAGCACCATGACAACCATGACAAACGCAAATAGGAAGTGCTGTGACAGTCAAAGGCTGTTGCCATAGCGCTAAACATAGTAATGCACCACACTTGCTGTTGTAGCAGGACTTGCATATGTTCTCACCTGAAGGCAGTTCTGGATCTGTTCTGGCGTCCAGTTGTCCTCTTCCCATGCGCGGCACAGCTCAGCCCTTGCAGCAGCCTCCTCCTCAGGAGTCGACATCTGCAGGCCACAACAAGGTGTTCCAAATGCAGCGTGCCACATCATGTTTGTGAGTCCAGCACAGGCCATGGGACCAGCCTTTCAGGAGCCATAACAGAGGCAGGTGAGTATGGCATGGAGTCCCCTTGTTACCTGTCCAGCATGACCAGGTAGCAGCTGTCATGTGCACATCCTCTGTGCATGAGAAAGACCACGATTTCTCCTCAGCCCATGATTATCCCGCAAACCATCAATGCTATCACTGATACAAAGGTGTCACGCAAGGCAGGCTTTCTTGGACACACCAGGGGCAGGCTTTCCTGACGTTGCATGCTAGGCTATGCAACAGCACAATGTTGCAATGCAACCATCTACTAAGTGTGGTACCAACCTCAAGAGCCCTTCTTTTCAAGTCATCCTGCTGGACCCTAAACTGCTCAAGCTGCTGTTCTGCATTGACCATCGCGTCATGCCGCTCTTGCTCTTTCTCTGTCAAGTACTGGACATACTGCCTTGCATGCTGCACAGCACACCACATGTTTTGTCAGCACCACTCTAGCAGTCTTGGGACCCTACCAGACACCTACCAACAGGCAATTTCAGACATGCATCTTGCCAGTGTAGCATATGCCATGCACAGCCAATTTTGTGTGAGAAAAGGCAGCATGAGTGTGCCATGTGTTGAGCCTTACAGCATCCTTGGTATGAAAAGGGAGACCAACCCTTGTGGGCAGAGCATAACAACATCAGTCATGCATCCGCAGCAA
>JAABUK010011661.1_pt1 | contig 11381 bp, 16 predicted proteins | sample 5559141 | NCBI WGS metagenome assembly JAABUK01 (sample SAMN10711869, study PRJNA513367) | rock metagenome | isolation source: Antarctica rocks | place: Antarctica: Victoria Land, Pudding Butte nord | collected 2016-01-03 | reverse complement strand
TTGTAGCTGCCGCCTGCAGGGACAAGCATATAGAAACCTCCGCTTAGAAAGCCAAGCTGCAGACAGGACAGGATGTTTCATGCAAAGTCAGGCTTACCGGCCTGCCGAAGCTGGCAAGGGTCGTTGAAGGTCCAGCTGCAGCATTGAGTCTGCAACAATCAATTTGGCAATGCCAATCCTCGCTGAAGAGTCACTGCCGCACTGAATAGGCTTCAGCTAATGTTACAACTATGACGTGATACAGCGATACGAGACCCCAGACTCGTCAGCTGCTGTGATCGGCAATCCGATCGTCAGATCCACAGTTATCGCTCCAGAAGAGTGTCACTGCCCAAGCGTAGCGACGGAGAAATGACAAAAGATGCAGACAGTTTGCATGCACAACTGCATTTTTGCGGCAGGGCGTTTGCTAGTAGCAGCCCTAGGTCTGGCCCCTGGCCTCTATCTCAACTTTGACTAGTCAATTGTTGAGATCAATTGGTGCGGACATGCTACATAACCCAGCGCAATGACGCAGACAATGCTGCATTCCCAGGTTGTATGCCGGCAGGGCGCACTTGACCGAAGTAGTCGGGTGCCGTCTGTTGCCACCACTCAGCATGCTCGACCGCATGCATTTAGGACGTCGAAGTTGACCAGCAAGACTGGTGGCATCGCCGGGCGTTGCTTGCACTCCAAATCGCACACATCACATTATGATTCCACACGCACTCCCGGAGTGGTCCTCTTTCAGGCGGCTTCAGAAAAGATGGTCATAGCGGTCACAGGTGAGTCCCAGTCGCTGTCGACTTGTCGCACCTGCGACAGTCAGGACGTGCATATTAACGCAATGCAGGAGCCACAGGACTGGTCGGCAGCAGGCTTGTCTCAAGGCTGTCAGCTCAAGGCCACACAGTCAGGGTGTTGACCAGAAACCCGGACAAAGCACGAAGCAAGCTCCCATATGCACGCCTCCAATTTTTCAACATTGGCCAGCAATTACCAGATGCTCTGAAAGGAGCAACCGGTGTAGTAAATTTGGCAGGTGAAATGCAGTGTTGAAAGCACACCGCTGCTGTTGCAGAACAGGTGGTGACATGCTTTATAACGAAGCATGATGTATGTCTTCTGACGTGCCTACACTTTTGCTGTAGGTGAGCCCATTGCCACACGATGGTCTGCTAGCTTGAAGCGAGAGATCAAGGCCTCCAGAGTGAACATCACCGCACACCTTGCAGTGAGTACGCGCATCTCAAAGGGGCATGCAGCATCTTCACAACAAGCTTGACAGCAGTCCTGCCTCTACGTCATTTGCACTTACAGGTTTTACACTGCACTACACAGCGCATGAGGTCTCAAATGCGCATGCCATTGCTGTATATTGTGTTTTGTAAAGCATGCTGTCTCCAATAAGTAAGCTAGGAACACAGTCATGCGACTCTTATGTAGTTTACCAAGTCTTGCTCCACTTGTGCTGAAAGCCATATTGACGCCAAGATGAGTGACACAATGCACAAAACTCACAACACTCAGCAAGCTTATGTCAATTCAAAGTAAGCTTGTGTTCCAATGCAGGATGCCATCAATGCTCTGCCAGAAGCTGAGCGGCCTGAAGTCATTTGCTCTGCCTCAGCTGTCGGTGAGCCATCCGCTTTCCATTTGTACTGTCTGTATCTCAATGTGAAGTTTGATGTAAGACGTGACCTCACACACCTTCCGTCAAGTCACTCACAATGTGCTCTGTCACTGCACACCTTCTGGTGCATTCATGCCATGCAGCTGCATTAGCATACCGCTAGATGACTGGATTGCATAAGGGAGTAACATGGCATGCTATTCAAGCTGGCATGCATGCGTTCACCTGTGTCTGCAGCATGAAGGCTTCTGTAGTCAGCTGAATGCTTGCAGGCGGGCAGGACGCTGCATGCTTCTCACCTTGGCACATACTGCATTCCCTCTTATCTGACCACATGCATTCACCCTTGCCTACCCATATGCCACCACCCTTGTCTACCAATGTGCATACAGCCTTGCCTACTCATATGCAATCCCCCTTGTCAACCACTGCGCATTCAATATTGCTGTTTAATGATGCGCAACTACCCTTGTCTGCCGATGTGCATTCACCCTTGTCTAGCCATGTCCACTCACCTATGTCTGCCAATGTGCAGGCTACTATGGCAACAGCCAAAGCCAGACCTTCAATGAGAGCAGCACCAGCGGCAGAGACTACCTAGCTGAAGTGTGCAGAGACTGGGAGAATGCGGCACAGCAGGCCAAAACCAAGAGGGTGGTCATAGTGCGCACCGGCATTGTGCTTGCTAAAGAGGGCGGTGCCATGGCCAAAATGCTGCCCATCTTTAACATCTTTGCTGGCGGTCCCTTGGGAAATGGCCAACAATGGTGCTCCTGGATACACAGGTTTGTTACTGCTTTTTGGGCATTCAATGATTTCATATTTGTGACATGTACCACCTGAATGTCTGGGGTGTGGAGCCCAGTTGTGACTCACCAGGCATCCTGGCTTGAAAGCACAAGGGAATGCGATGTGTTGCAAAGCCACACTGGTGAGAGCTGCGTTGAAACACAGAACCCTATGTCCTGTTGCTGGTAGCCAATAACGCTTGTGTTTTTGTGACTTTATTGGTTCTAAAAGAGGCTCGTGCCTATGCTGCTGTACTGCCAGTCCTGCTTCTTCCATGCATACTCACAACTTGCAACACATTGCATCAATTCTGCTTCTTACATTCCTGCTTGTGGTCTGGTGCAACATCCTGCATCAGCTGAGTGTCTGGTTCTGTACTCCTGTGATGTGTTTGAGGGGCAGCAGTGGTGCTCATCTCCAGCATTGCATCATAAGTATGAATGGACGCATGCAGTGTTTGTACCATCACATTGTGTTAAATTGATGGCCCTTAGGCCCTGCAAACAAAACGAGCCGCAAACCAAAGGATACACATATGCATTACACTCTCTGTCAGTAGGGCAGCTGGATGCGCCTCGTGCATAGCATCAAATTATAACGACACCTTTGCAGCAGCTTGTATGTTACGGTGGTTCTGTCCATTGATAGTGGTTTGTGCACTGATGGTCAGCTGCATGCAGGGATGATCTTGTGAACCTATACATAGAAGCATTGCAGAATAGCTCATTCAAGGGCACCTACAACGCCACAGCGCCCAACCCAGTGCGCATGTCAGAGCTATGCAGCTCCCTGGGGCGTGTCTTGGGGCGCCCCTCCTGGCTCCCTGTTCCCGAATTTGCCCTTCAGGTAAAAATTCGCCCTCAGCCTTCTCCCATGACTTCCCTACGACACTCTGTGCCGGTGCTCTTTTGCTGCTGCAATGTTATAAAAAAGTTTGGTCACTACAAACAAAGCAGCTGTCATCACTAAACTTCTGAGTCTCAAGTTGGCTGTCTGTTGCACACGCAAGCTGTCTGACAGCTGTTTTACTTTCTGACAGCTGTCTCACTTTCTGACTCTCCACCCAATCTGGAGCACCTCTTGCACCTTGTCTCTTCTATAACAGTCAATCACAAACAACAGCATGAACCTTACTCTCATAATGCTATGATGCTTTCAAGAACATTCCTGAAATCATAAGTTTGGAAGCAGCATCTCTATTGTTTGGGCTTGATGGCGCAGCACCCTGGTAAAATCAAACCTATAAAGCCCACCCTTCTTGTCTGTGCCTCTGCAACAGTGAACGGCTTTTGAGCTCTTTCACAATTCTGCAAGTCCATTCATACCCACAAAGTTGCATCTGTCACCACTGCTGCCATAGTGCACAAGTACAGAGCTGTTCAACAGCCCAGCTAATTGCTTCTCACCCACATTGCTGCATTCGTGTCAGCCACCACTATGGTGCGGTAATTTTGAACTTTTTTGTAACTCAGCCTGTCAGCTTCTACCCACTTTGCTGCATCTGTCATCCCCATCACCATGGTCCAGTAACATCAAGCTCTTCTGCAACTCAGCCAGTTGACTTTTAGCCACTCTGCTGCGTCTGTCACTGCCTGATCACAGACTGCATGCGTGACTGCCTCAACACAGACTGCAAGGACTAAGGAGTGGCTGTGGCTGCTGCTTGCAGTCTATGTTGGGGGAGGGCGCCTCAGTCGTGCTGGAGGGCCAGAAAGTCATTTCATCCAGAACCCAGGATGCTGGTTTCAAGTTTCGCTACAACTCCCTACAAGATGCTCTGCTCAGTGTGCGATGACACATGGTGGTCGCATGTCAGCACATGTGTCAGCACATGTGCAATGACACATGGTGGTTTCAGCTGGTCATGCGTTAGCAGAAAAGCTGGACGGTTTACATGATTGGGCTTTGCTGACACGTGGAGTTTTCAGCTGGTCATGTATCAGCAACACTGCTGTATGGTTCATATGGTTGGGGCCTTTGCGCCTGAGTGCTGGTTTTGGCACAAGACAACTGCTTTTCTCCCTTTTGCTATTGGCTAGGTAGTTTACAATACTTTAGCCAGCCAACATGTCTGCTCTCATATAGAACAAGACGCAGGTCAAAGCTGGGGATCGCAAATGACGGCCGTTTAGCACAGAAACTAATGACTCTGCTGAATGGATGCATTGCAATTACAATAGACTCAAGTAGGAGCCACAAGCACAAGTCTTGGTCTTTGTGGTGACTCAGCATTGCTCACTGAGCAGGAAGTCCAGTTTGAGGATGTGCTGAGAGCTGCCTTGTGTAATTTCTGACTTGCTGCCTTGTGTAATTTCTGACTTGTAGACAAGAGAATTTCGTTGAAATTTCTTGTTCAACTGAGTGTTAGCTGTTCAGACCACAAAATGCTTTGAACAGATAAGAAAACGCACCGTTTCACCAAATTTTCATCAGCCAACACAAGTCATACATTAATCTGTGTGCTCATGTAAACAGACAAAGTGATGTCCTGGTGTTGCTGAATCTGCCTCTGCTGATATTTGTGTGTTGAACTGAGCTGCCAAGGTTGCAATGGATGGCCAGCTTTTCCCTGACAAGAAGTGTATCGTTGATGTCAATCAGTCATACTGCTTATGTACATGTACACTCAGTGTGATGGCCACTGCAGCACACCGCCTGACATATATGTGCATGATCATCTCTCATTTACCACATGTGGTGCTGTCATGCAGACACTGTTGGGAGAAGGGGCAAAGGTGGTGCTAGAGGGACAGCGAGTTTTGCCAGCACGGGCGCAAGAGCAGGGTTTCGACTTTGAGTTTGATGATGTAGACCTTGCTGTGCGGGATATTGTATCGGCATAAGTTTCATCCCTGAAGTTATCTTTTGCATCTGCGAGGCCAGTTTAGTGGCTGAAATGCTGCCTCTCCGAGAGTCTCATCGAGCTTTGAAGGGTGTAGTCGACAGCTCATGATTAACTAGCTTGTTATGCTTCATGTGGGATTTGTACTCATCCCTGCTGTCTACCCTGAGTGTTGCATCTTGATATATACATTTTACGATCTGCATATGAGCCAAACAGATGATACATGCAAGTTTACCTTTCCAAGGCTGAGCTCTTGGGGCAGCAATTGTAGTCAGGAGGTGAAAATGCTTTTTGCTGAAAGTCCATGAAACATCTTGTGTAAAGTCTGAAAACTAGTCAACAGAAGTTCAGACATCATTGTCCTTTATCAAGAGGTGATGTCAGAGACGTCCATTGTTCTGCCCCCTGCACTGTCTGCCATGGAGTATGTGTCGGCACGACCACTCTTCCGAGCCTTCTTGTCACGCTTGGCCTGCCTCCTGGCTGCTTTCTCTTCTGTCGTTTCCATCTCTCTGCACCAGAGCATAAGGATTAGGATGCCATACACAGGCTTGCAAATGTGTCCACAACAACACTCCTCACGCTGCACAGCTGTACTGACATGCACACAAAAGACGAGGGGCAGGTTGCAGGCTTTCTGTCTAGCTGGCATCACACTGCAAAGACTTTCTGATGTGCATGGTGCAATGCAACTGCTGCGGACTATCAGAGCGGTGCCCAAGGGTGGGCTTCGTCCTAGGCACTGCAACCCACCCACAACCAGGGGCTACAGCTGTTACATCCAATTTGCACAAGCTGATGCACCGTCACGTGATCCAAATCAGGCAATGCGCATGCAGCAATGCCAGAGGCTGGACAACAGCTGGCAACAGCAAGCAAGAACAAGTAGTTCTCACTTCAGTCGCTGCTTCTCCTCTTGCTTCAGGCGCTTACGCTCCAACCGCTCTTCTTCAGTGCCCCATGCAGAATCACTAGCCACAGAACCTCCATAGGACTCAGCAGGCCTTGCTGGCGCTCTGCCTGGTGGCACACTAGGTTGTGCTTGGCCAGCTGCAGCAGAAGCTTCTGCTGCTGCTGAGGGCTGGGCCAGACCGCCCTGCTCTAGGGCTGCATGGGGCTGTTGGGTGCGGCCCTGCCCTGCAGGTGCTGCCCCAGAGACCCTGGGTGGAGGCATGACGAAAGGTCCACCTGTCTGGTGACTAGCAGCTGCTGCTGAAGCTGCTGACTCACCCCTTGCAGACTGTTGATCTGCCGTGCCTGTATCCAATCTAGCCCTGTTGGCATCAAGTTGCTGTCCTGACTCTGAATCTTTGCCCCTGCCAGCTTGAACAAGTGGTCTTGCTGGGGCTGCTGAGCTAGAGTCCCTGTTTGGGGGCGCTGCAAAGTGCCCTGGCCCTGTAAGCTGGGCTGTTATCTGTTGCTGCTGCTGCTGATGATGCGCAGTGGCAGTAGCATTGATGGGAGCAGGAGATATGGAGCGCTCCTGGCTGCTGGGTGCTGCGGCTGCGTCAGTCTTCTGCTTCTTGCGGCGGGGCTTGGGCTGCTGATCTGCCACTCCCCCCTTCATGATGGCCTCTAGTTCCTCAGCAGTCACTGGGGCTGGTCCAGAAGGGCCCCCTGGCTCCTGCATGTGCAGAAAAGCCCTAGTGTTGGTTTGTCCATAGAAGGAACACAGTCAGCATCCTGTGTAGATACACGCAGAAACTCAAGAGACAGCCTCGAAATTCCAGGCAGGCAGCATAAGACCTTGTGCATGCAGGGAACAAAGGTTGTTGCATGTCGGCACATCAATTTCAAGGTAACCATACATGCCTGCCTGCAAAGGTGCACACTGCTCTGCTGGTGAAAGCACCAGCAGACTCCAGTGGTAACGGTAATGGGCATGAGTAAGCATGACTAAGCCTGCTTCTATGCAACAGCAGGATGACATAGCATAGCAGCGCAATCACAGCTCTTAGTTTTGACACAACTACACTGCTTTGGTCTGGACAGGCACTGAGCTGTTTTGCACAGACGCTGAACTGCTGGGATGGACAGGCGCAAATTGAGGCAACTCGAAAATTGTGTGACACAATTACTTTTGTGCGGTGAGAGCACACCTGTGATGCTGCAAGACCAGGGGCAGGTGATGTAGATTTGGGACGCTTCCTGGAAGGCCCTGCAGGCTGACCCTGGGTGTTTTGAGGAGCCCCCTCCTGCTGGGGTCGAGCAGCAGGGTGGGCGGTTCCTGGGGGCTGGTGGGGGTCTGCAGCGTATGAAGAGGGGGCTCTGGGATCTATTGTAGCCTCTACTCTGAAAGGTGACTGGATCTCCTTTCCTGTAACCTCTGCAGAGAAGTGCCTAATTAGACTGCAGAGAAGTGCCTATTTAGACTGTGTTTGTTCACAGCACACACCAGCAGACATATCACAGAGCAGAAGCAGCTTGCAAGCCCATGTCAAAGGTTGCACCTCTGACATGCATCAGACTGCAAACTAAATTTGCTTTTCCATCATATAGCAGTACTGCAATCCATGTGTCAAAGCACACACCATCCTGCATCTTCTGCTGTTATGGCCTTCTCGTATTTGATCGCAACTTTCCGAGCCATTGCGCTTCCTGTTCCGCTAAGGCAAACCATTTCACAGGCAAACAAACACTGCCTGACAAGGAGAACTTTACAAGAGCCACCTTCAAGATCACGCATGGATGGTTCTGCAGACAGCATCCTCTGGGGACCGGAGACTGCTCCATGGGGACCAGACAGGGCCCCGTGCCTGCCCCCAGACTTGGCAGAGAGTGCAGGGCCACCCCCCATGGCATGGGTCTGCAAGCTGCTTGCTGGCTCTGCATCACCATTGCCACAAAATTGTCAAGTTGTGATTGCATGAAGCCAGAAGAACTGTCGAATGCTTGCATGTCTATGTCAGGGTCACAAGAGCTGACACCCCCTCATGGGATAGGGCCTTAGTTTTGGCAGAATTGGTAAACTTATGCCGGCAACCATCGGGTCATGTCTTGAACAATAGGCCTATTACAACTAAATATCAAAAGCTGTCAAGTTGTGTTTGCATGAGTCCAGAGGAAATGTTGAGTGCTTGCAAGTCTGCGTTAAACACCTAGACCTGGAACTGCTCCACCAGAAAGCCATCTTTCATCATTCAGTGATAAAATCCATGCCTTTTCCCAGGACCAGGTATATACAGGCCTGAATAGCTCCCTGTATGAGGTCCTGTTCTGCCCCAGTCAGCGTACCAGCAACAACATGCGTTGATGTGGTTTGAATCAAACTGGACAAGTTCATGCCAGAGTGCAATACGGTGATGTCTCCTGCTTGCTCTCTGCAAAGCATGCCTGTGGGGATCACCCTTGGGTTGTGAACTCTGCAAGAGTGGCAACAGGGACACCAAGACAGCTTAGAAGATGTTTGTGCTTGATGAGTGCCGTGAAAAGCTGTGTTCTGGTCACCTTGTGACTGAAATCAAACATGGAACAGCATCAACAGCAAGGCTGCAGCGGCCTACTGCCATCCTTGCTATTGCTGCTAACCCATGTTTGATGTCAGTCATGACGTGACCAGAAGACAACGTTCCATCGCACCCAGCTGGCAGCCATTAGGACCGTAAGTCTAGCTACCTTGAGTGCCAACCACTTCAGGCTCCTCCAGGGGTCGGTACAGGGTGGGGGGTAGGCCCCCCAGCCTTGACAGCAGCATGAACGCCAGGTGGCGCAGCTTCATGCTGTGCTGCTGACTGAACACGCTGTGCAACCTCAGCAGGGTGTCTTGCTCAACCTGTCCTGCTGCCATGTCTTGCCTCTCTGCTATTGCAGGGACAGTACCATGCTGGGCATGCTGGGCGTGCTGGACGTGCTGCTGAGTTTGAAAGGGGGAGCTATGGGGATCAGCAGGATTTGCAGGGGATTGACTCCTTAGAGCCTTTAATGTGATTGGCTGGAGATCCTCCATTACACCCAGCCTGTCAGCAAGAAGAAGACTCATAAATTTTGCATCAGGGTCGAGATTCGTAATCTGCTGGTCACGTGTGCAGTTCTATGCTGATGCTTGGTGTTGCCAGTCATCAGCTACTTTGCAAAAGCTCACAGGTTACGCATTTCTTAGGACAGTAACCAACTGACAAATAATGGATGCATGCGTGCAAGTGGGATGTGGGCAATACCCCCGTCAAAGGAAATGTGTTTTGATAGTCCCAAGGGCGTTGCTTGATTTAGGTATACTCTGTGAAGCTCACACTTTTCTCTGGAAAAAGATGGTCTTTCTGTAAGTTGGAGAGCTGTACCTAACAAGGGGTGCTGTCTCTAGCTCCACTGCATCTAAGGCCAGGTTGATGGTTGCCTCCAGGCCTGCCACAGCTGCTGTCATGCGCATGAGGCAGTCGTAGGCCGTGCGCCTCAGGTCTGGATGCCACTGCCCTTGGCTATGCTCAACACAGACTCCACACACCCTGCAGTGAAGAGGAGCGCTGCTGCCACAGCATTTGCAAACCGTTTGTGCCAGGCAAGCGTAGGCTGTACACCTTGGCCTGATGTACTTGTGTACTGAAACCACAGACTATGCCAAAGCATTTGAATTTGACGGTATAAATGTCAGTTGTGGTCACAGTGCAATGTAACACATCATTCAACAGCACAGCACAGCACGGCACAGCAGAGCAAAGGAAAGCATGCCACAGCACAGCACAGCACAGCACAGCACAGCACCGTTCAGCACAGCATGGCACGACACAGCATGGCAAAGGAAAGCATGCCACAGCACAGCATAGCACAGCACAGCACAGCACAGCACAGCACAGCACAGCACAGCACAGCACAGCACAGCACCGCACAGCACTGCACAGCACCGTTCAGCACAGCATGGCACGGCACAGCATGGCACGGCACAGCATAGCATTAGAATACGGCCAGCCGGGGCTATGCAGATTAAGGACACATGTGCCCACACACCTGGAGATGAGTGAGGCAGCTGCAGGCCACATGGAGAGAGCCAGTTCCACAAAAGCCTTTAGGGCTGCTTGGGCCACCACAGCGTGATAAGAGGGCAGCACCTTCTCTCTGGCCAAGAACCTGTCCAGCTGCTTTGTGACAGGCTGCAGGCTTTTCAAGTCTGGGAGCCGCAAATGTCCCAAGGCTTCCAAAGCTGCTGCTAGCATGCTGCTATTGTCATAGAAGCTGCCTCTGTTGTCTGTGTGCTTGAGGACGTCCACCTGAAGTAGGACGTGCACCATGCTTGGAAAGAAGGAAAGAAGGAAGGAAAGGAAGACAGGAAGGAAGGCGGGACGGAGGGAAGGAAGGAAGGAAGGAAGGAAGGAAGGAAGGAAGGAAGGAAGGAAGGAAGGAAGGAAGGAAGAGAGCCGCACGATCAGCATAATGGCAATACATAAGATATATGCAGCCTGAAGTACTGCATGATTGTACTGTGGAGAGCACCTGGGTACCGTACGTCCTCGAAATCATCGCGCAATAAATAATTGCTAACGCCTCAAAAACGACCGTAATACACCGTAAATCTGCACATACATACTGAAATACGTAGTGGTGACACCGTATATACGCGGTGTGCGCGGTATATGCGTGATAGCGTTTAACAATTATTTTTTGAAGCCCGCGTGATGATATCGAGGACGTACGGTAGCTTCAACATCTCATGACCACTACTCATCATTCAACACCACATACCAGTTTGAAGCATATTCTTCTGCAGCCTCTGACAGGGGTGAGCCTGTCGTCCCCCAATTGAGGTTGTCCCACAGGTGCCGACGCACCCACTCACAGACACCACAGCAGCTGCTCAAGAAGTCGCTTACCAGCACTTCTACAGCTTCAGGTGGTGAGAATCCCCTCTCATCTCTGACACATGCAATGGCCAGAGGCAGCGTCTCGTCCACCAGGTACTCCCCAACATTGGACCCTGCTTGGGCCTGCCCTACCTGGGGCCGTTGCTCAGAAGCGCTGCTGCTGTGGCAGCGAGCCCGGAAGATCTTCAGCAGGACGTGCAAACCGGCGAACTCGGTGTCTGACGTGGCTGTTGTGCCCAGAGCCATTGCTGCCTCACACCGAATCCTGGACCACAGTATCAAACAAAGTCTGTGTATGAGCCATTGTTGCCTCACAGCAAATCCTGAACCACATCAGTAT
>JAABUK010011659.1_pt1 | contig 11382 bp, 10 predicted proteins | sample 5559141 | NCBI WGS metagenome assembly JAABUK01 (sample SAMN10711869, study PRJNA513367) | rock metagenome | isolation source: Antarctica rocks | place: Antarctica: Victoria Land, Pudding Butte nord | collected 2016-01-03 | reverse complement strand
CCTGTTCTCGCGCAAGGTGGTTGGCTGGGCGAGGCTGGCCAAGGTTCCGGCGGCGAAGCCGTTGGAATAGCCAGACGAGGGGATGAGCGAGACCATGCCGCAGGAGCTGACCTTGTCCGCACTGCACGTGGCCATCACCAATCGCCGTCCCATTCCGGGGCTGCTGCACCATTCCGATCGTGGCAGCCAGGGTGGATTCAATTGGTCGTCGCAACACCATGACGAGGGAGGTTGCGATGAACACAGGAAAGCGCCGTTCGGATCGATCTGGTCGGGCGCCGTTGCGGTCGCCTGGTCGACCGCCAGTGGCAGGACGAGATGAGCGGCGCCGGTTCTGGAAATCGATTGCGGCGGGCTTGTCGAGCGAGGATGCCGCGGTTGGGGCCGGTGTGCCGCAGGCTGTTGGATCACGATGGTTCCGAAAGGCAGGCGGCATGCCAGCAGCAATGTATCGACGATCTGCGAAGCCGCTTTCCGGCCGGTATCTCTCGTTAGCGGAACGAGAGGAGCTTGCGATTTTGCGTGCGCAAGACCTAGGAGTTCGGGACATTGCCCGACAGATAGGGCGGTCAGCGTCGACGGTCTCGCGAGAGCTGCGACGCAATGCTGCGACGCGCGGTGGCGGTCTGGAGTATCGGGCCACCACGGCGCAGTGGCATTCCGAGCGTGCAGCCCGGCGGCCGAAGCCTGCGAAGCTTGCGCTCAACGCGGTGTTGCGGGCCTACGTGCAGGAACGTTTGGCCGGAGCGGTTGCTAACCCGAGCGGGGCGGCGGTCCCTGGGCCAGCCGTATCCTGGAAGGGACGCCGACATGGACCTCGGCAGCCACGACGATGGGCGGCGGCCTGGAGCCCGGAGCAGATTGCGCGCCGTCTGCAGCTCGACTTCCCGGGCGATGGAACAATGCGGATCAGCCACGAGGCCATTTACCAGTCGCTCTATGTGCAAGGGCGGGGAGCCCTCCGCCGCGAGCTGACAGCCTGTCTGCGCACTGGCCGGGCGTTGCGGGTTCCTCGGGCGCGCAGCCGCGGTCGGGGCAAAGCCCATGTTGGTCCGGAAGTGCTGATCAGCGAACGGCCAGCTGAAGCGGGCGACCGGGCGGTGCCGGGTCACTGGGAGGGCGACCTCATTCTGGGCTTGGGCAGTTCGGCGATCGGCACGCTGGTGGAGCGCACGACGCGGTTGACGATGTTGCTGCACCTGCCCCGCATGGCTGACCATGGTTGCGGACCCCGCGTGAAGAACGGGCCTGCGCTCGCCGGGCACGGCGCCGAAGCGGTGCGCGACGCCATCGCGCGCACGATCACTACGTTGCCCGAGCTGCTCCGGCAGTCGCTAACCTGGGATCAGGGGACGGAGATGGCTCAGCACCCCCAGCTGACAATCGACACCGGACTGCGCGTCTACTTCTGCGATCCGCACAGCCCCTGGCAGCGCGGCACGAACGAGAACACGAACGGGCTGCTGCGGCAGTATTTCCCGAAAGGTACCGACTTGTGCGAGCACAGCGCGGACGAGCTCGCTGCCGTAGCCGCGGCGCTTAATGCCAGGCCACGGAAGACGCTTGGCTGGCGAACGCCTGCCGAGATGTTTGACCAGGTGCTACAATCGGTTCAGCCTGGTGTTGCGACGACTGGTTGAACCCAAGCTGGACGCACTTCTCCCTATGGTGCGCGGCTCGCGAACTGTCGCCGGTTCCGGCCAGCCCGGCCCTGGTCGGCGACTACCTGTCCGACCTCGGCCAGGGCTATGCCCGATCCACTCTGCGCCGAAAGGTGGTGGCCATTTCACGCGCCAACCGGCACGCGGACCATCCGCTCGACACACACCACCCATCGATCCGTGACGTGCTGCGCGGGATCGGCCGCACCCATGGAAGCCCGCCCAAGCGTGCCCGGGCGCTGGCGACCGAAGAGGTGCAACAGCTCGTTGCGACCTGCGATGCTGACCTCGTAGGCCTGCGCGACCGCGCTTTGCTGCTGGTCGCCTTTGCCGGTGCGCTGCGGCGGTCCGAGCTTTGTGGGATCGAGGTGGAGCACATCACCTGGAAGCCGAGAAGCCTCGAGCTGCTGATCCCGCGCTCGAAGACCGACGCCCCGGGCGATGGCGCTTGCATCGGCATCCCGCGAGGGAAGGCAGAGGCCACAGGCCCGGTGCGGGCACTCCGGGCCTGGCTCGATGCCGCCGGGACCGAGCATGGCCCCGTGTTCCGGGCCGTCACCCGCCACGGCGCCCTGCGATCGGCCGCGCTGAGCGGAGAGGCCGTGTGCCTGATCTTACTGAAGCGGGCGCGCCTGGCCGGGATCAAGGGCAGCCGGCTCGAGCCGATCTCGCCGCACGGGCTGCGGGCCGGGTTCGTGACCTCGGCCTACCGGGCCAACATACCGGACGAGGAGATCATGGGGCACAGCCGCACCGGAGCCTGGCCACCATGCGCAGCTACGTCCGGCGGTCCAAGCTCAGCCACGCCAGCCCGGCCGGCAAAGTGGGCCTGTAGTCCAAAGCACCCGCATGCCTCGCGTCAGAGATTAGCAAGGCGGCCCTGGAGAATGGCGGCGAAGCCGACAAGTTCCTGCCTGTCGAGAGCTTCCCCGAAATCTCCGGCATTGTGGGTGCTGACCCCGGGGTTCAAACGAGCGGTCACGGCCGAGGCGAGCACCGCCCTTGGGGCGGAATGCAGTTCGAGAAGACGCCTCTCTGTCCCACCGACGCACGGATCACACGGCTCTGCTTCGTCGTCATGTCACGCCGCCCGCACGCTGTGCGGTTCCGAACTAGGAGGTTCGCCCTGTGCCGGATTGCCCTATAGCCGGTGTCAACGCCGGTGGACGGCGCTAACAGGTCAACTCAGAACGGCCCATCAGCAAACCGCTTGTGCTGGCGACCGCGCCGTGATTCCGTGCCGCTGAACATTGAACTTAGGAGTCGCGACCGACATGGCTGCACGAACGTCAACCGCAAAGACTGCGCCGAAAGCGGCGACGAAGCCCCCTGTCAAAGCTGCTGTGAAAGCTGCTGCCTCCAAGCCCGCGCGAAAGGGCGCGACACCTGCGCCAGAGGCCAAGACAACGGCCAAGGCTGCCGCGAAGCCGGCGGCATCGGCGACTGTCACGCTGAAGCACCTCTCGGCCGGGCTCGCGGGACGGCATGGGATGGAGAAGAAGCAGGCGAACGCGGTCGTGACCGACGTGTTCGAGACCGTTGTGGCCCATCTTAAGTCGGGCGACCGGGTGAGGATCGGCGGCTTCGGCATTCTAGAGGTGAAAGACCGCCCGGCCCGCATGGGACGCAACCCGGCGACCGGCGAGGCGGTCCAGATCGCCGCCAGCAGGAAAGTCGCGTTCCGCGTGGCCAAGGACCTCAAGAGCACGGTCTGAATGCTGGGGCGCCGGGCGCCTGCGCCCGGGCGTCCGCCGCTGCAGCACCCCGCCGATCCATGCCGTGTTTATGTGGGCAACACACGACTGACGATGATATCGTCCGCCCGGTTTGAAACGCGTGCACCCCGGGGCTTTTGCTATGTTCGTTGTTGACGAAGCGGCCGCCGATGCCATCCGTCTCGCGTGGCACGAGGATGGTGAGCTCGCCAGCGTGGTCGAACTCCGCCGGCACTTTCCGCTGATCACTGATCCGGCGAGGGCGCGGTCGTGCGTGCATGCAATCGTGGGCTGGGCGCCGCGCCCTGCCCCGGAACAGGAACCGGATCGGGAGTGAGCGAGGCCAGAGCCAGTCAGGGTTGCGGCTCTGGGCACGTGCAACAGACGGTGTTCGAGCAAGCGCGCGGGGCCGGTTGGTTGGTCCACTCTCCTGTGAGCTGGACCGGTGGAGGCTCGCCGCTCTGATCTGTGTTGCGGCTCGGATGCGCGGGCCCGAAATGCTACACAGCAAGCCATGAGCACATCCGACCCGATCACGGCTGCCGCCTTCACGCCCGGCGAGCGGGACTACATACGGCGCGAGCTTGACCGGTTCTTCTCGACCCTGCCGAGCGTCGCCGACGGGTTCCAGCTCAGGACGTGGCGCGGCGGCCCGCAGGCGGGCCAGCCCAAGGTGCCGATCGTTGCGCAAGGGCTGCTTGAGCGCGGGTTGATGCGCCTCGAACCGACACCCTGGCCGCCGCGCCTGTTCTTCACCGAAGCAGGCCTCGTGGCGCTGCGGACGATGATAGCCAACACGCGCTTCACCGATCCCGTGGCGTTTGCGCACGTGCGCCTGGAACTCGGCATCGACTTGGGCCCAGAGGAGCCATAGCCCGGGTGACTGGCCAAAGAGGTTCCGAGAGGCGCCCGCGCCCTGCCCTGCGCTAACCTGGACACGGTATCGCTTGTCCGTCGAGGCATGGCTCGATCTCCGCGTAGCCGCTCGTGCTGAAGGCTCGTTGCCGTGACCCGATGGAGACCCTCAAGCTGATCGCACTTCCCTATGCCGCTCTTGGCCTCGGTATCGGGCTGCTCGTCGGCGTCACAGGCGTTGGCGGCGGTTCGCTGATGACGCCGTTGCTGATCCTGTTGTTCGGCATCCACCCCGTCACCGCGGTCGGCACCGACCTGTTGTTCGCGGCGGCGACCAAGTCGGTCGGAACCCTCGTGAACGGGTTGCACCACACGGTTGCGTGGCGGGTCACGGGGCTGCTCGCGGCCGGCAGCCTGCCGGCCGCGGGTGCGACGCTGGTTCTGGTGGCGCGGATGGGCCTACAAGACCAAGCGGCAAGCACCCTGGTCCGCGGCGTGCTGGCCGTCGTTCTGCTGCTGACGGCCTTGTCGCTCGTCGGCAGGCGATACGTCATCGCGCTCGCGCAAGCGCGGCTGCTGGATGTCGGCCCGCGCGGCACCGTCATTCTGACCGTGGCGACCGGGGCTGTCGTTGCGGTGCTCGTATCGCTTACGTCCGTGGGCGCGGATGCAGTCGGTATCGTCGGTCTGCTGCTGCTCTATCCCCGGATGCCGATCGCCCGGATCATCGGGTCCGACATCGCCCACGCCGTGCCGTTGACGCTCCTGGCCGGTATCGGCCACTGGTTGATGGGCTCGGTCAACTGGCCCATGCTCGGCTCGCTTCTGGTCGGCTCCGTGCCCGGCATCGTGATCGGCAGCTACGCCAATGTCCACGTCCCCGAGCGCCTGCTGCGAGCCGTGCTGGCAGTGACGCTGACAGCGGTGGCGGTGAGGACGATCCTTTAACGCCGTATCGTGAGCTCGTGGGCAAGTTGGACGAGAACGGTGTGGCGCAGGGGGGTCGAACGTCAGCAGCCCTATGGCTGCGCGGAGCCAGGCTCGCCGGCGGTGCGCCAGAGCCGGGGCAGGCATCCGTCGCGGCCCAGCACAGCGTCACGCCTCGGCCGGGATACGGCGGCGATGGCGCGCACGGCAGCCGCGTGTTCCGCCGGGTCTCCGCGGCGAATGTCGTAGTCCGGGCCGCCGGGATACGCGCCGACCACCAGCAGGTCCGCGCTCTGGCCCATGTTGCGATGCGCGACCCCGGCCGGGATCACGACGGCATCCCCGGCCCGCACCGTCAACTCCTGGCCCGACGGACCGCCGAACGCGACCCGCACCTCCCCCTTCGCGATGCCGAGCACCTCGTGGGCTGTGCTGTGAAAATGGTGGTAGCCGAAGATTCCGTCTCGCCAGCCATTCGACCAATCATGGGCCGCGAACACGCGCTCCATCGCGGCTGGGTCGGGCGGAAGCGCCCGGCGATAAATGAGCAGCGGCAGGGCCGAGTTCGGAAACCTGCCGTTATCCGCAAAGTGGTAGGCCTCGGCGTCGCTCATGCCAGCCCAACGCCGAACGCCGCTGCCGGATGCGTTCCGCATGCCAGGAACCCGCATCGTGAGAGCGCGATCCGACCGGATTGATGCTGCTTTGTTCTCAGGCCCGGCGCCAGGTGCTAGCATCTTGGCCGCATGCCGCCCGACCCCGACCAGGCCCCTGCCCAACGCCGCATCATCCACGTCGACATGGACGCGTTCTACGCCTCCGTGGAGCAACGCGACGACCCGAGCCTGCGGGGCGTGCCGCTCGCGGTCGGTGGCTCCCGTGAGCGCGGCGTGGTGGCGGCTGCAAGCTACGAGGCGCGCCAGTACGGGGTCTACTCGGCCATGCCCTCGGTCGTTGCCCGGCGGCGCTGCCCCGGCCTGGTGTTCGTCCCGCCGCGCTTCGACGTCTACAAGGCGGTGTCGCAGCAGATCCACGCCATCTTCGCCCGCTATACCCCGGTCATCCAGCCGCTCTCGCTGGACGAGGCCTACCTCGACGTAACCGCGCCCCTGCTGGGCCGCGGCTCGGCCACCGCCATCGCAGTCGAGGTTCGCGCCGCCATCCGTGAGGAGACAGGCCTGACCGCCTCGGCCGGGGTGTCCTACAACAAGCTGCTGGCTAAGCTCGCCTCCGACCATCGCAAGCCGGACGGCTTGTTCGTCATCACCCCGCGCATGGGGCCGGGCTTCGTGGAGGCGCTGCCGGTGGGCAAGTTCCACGGCATCGGCCCGGTGACCGCGGCCCGGATGAACGCACTCGGCATCCACATCGGCCTCGACCTGCGCCAGCAGTCGCGGGCGTTCCTCGCCGAACACTTCGGCAAGTCGGGCGATTACCTCTTCGGGGTCGCCCGCGGCGTGGATGACCGGCCGGTGCAGGCCGACCGGGTACGCAAGTCGGTCGGGGCCGAGACCACCTTCGAGCGCGACCTGCTGCGCTGGGACGAGGTGGCGCCGGTTCTCGCGCCGGTGTTCGCCAAGGTCTGGGACGCGTGCAGCCGGGGCGGGCACGCCGGCCGCACGGTGACGGTGAAGGTCAAGTACGCCGACTTCCAGCAGATCACCCGCAGCCGGTCCGGTGCCGGTCCGGTTGCGGCGCAGGCGGTGCTGGAACAGGTCAGCCTAGAGCTGCTGCGGCCGCTCTTTCCGTCACAACTCGGGGTGCGCCTGCTCGGGATCACGCTGTCGAACCTGGACGCCGGGCCGCGGCTCGGTCCTGCTCAGCTGGCGCTCGGGCTGGGGTAGCAGGACAGCACAGGAACCGGCCGAGGCTTTCGTCGGGGTGCGACAGGTCGCACGAGGCTGTTTCGCACGCATCGCTTGTTTTCACGCCAGCATGGATGACGTATCAGGCCCTCCCTGAACCAGAAAGGTGATCCATGGCTCGCAAGCCGAAAACCCAACCCAGCCCTGAAGCCGCCACGGCCACCCCGGCGGAGGAACTCGCCGCCGTGAACGAGGCGCCCACCCCGGCGCGCCGCGGCCGCAAGCAAAAGGCCGACACTTCATCGCCCGCGCTGCCTTCGGTGATGCTCAACGACGATACGGCCACAAACGACGTCGAGGCTGATGTCGACGAGGCGGTTCCGCTCGATGCTCCTCGCCGCAGGGGCTCGAACCGCAAGTCGACGCCACCGGAAACTGCCGCGGCCGCTCCGCTGCGCGGGGAGCAGACCAAGCGAGGACGGGGCCGGACCTTTCGTCAACTCGACGCCGAGACGACACCGGACCCGGTCGAGCAGAACGCGCAGGAGACTGGACCGGAGTCCCGGCCCGAGGCCGCCGCAAGCGCTGACCCTGTCCAATCGGACGCCGGGCCGGGCAGGTTGGGCGACGACCTGCAGCAACCCTTGCCGGGTCTGGATGCGCCGTCCTCCACGAAGCCTGCGGCACATTGGGATCGCGCCACGGACACGGTGCAGTTCGACTGGCCCGCCATCGAGCGGACAGCCGCGGAGGACGGTCCGAACCAGGGCATGGCCAAGCTGCTGGTTGCCGCCCGTGCGGAAGGCGCCAATTCGCGCTGGCCGCTGTAGCACGCGGTCCGGCTCAGCCTGGCCTGACACATGCAACGGGCACCGGGCCAGGGTTTTCCATCCCAATCGGCTCGACCCTGAGCGCGACCGTCGTCGGCCCATTATGATGCATGCCGCCATCCTGCGGTGGCAACCAGTAGTCGTCGTGATATTGTGTCCGCAGGCAAGGCGGATCAACACGGCAACAGGATGGACGCATGCTGGAGCGGGGACCCAAGAGGCTAGCCAAAAAGGCCAAGCGGGGCTTCCGGGGTTATCCGGTGGCGACCGTGGCCCTGTATGGCCCGGACGACGTCACCGCCACCAAGATCGCGGTCGGCATCGTGCCGGCGGAGGGCGCGGAAACCTCCAATATTCAACGCTGGCTGTCGCACGGTTCTGACATCCGTCGCGACGTGCAAGTTGCAGCCGAGGTGCTGGCGTTCATTGAGGCCGAGGGCGCGCTGTCGGTCACGATGGGAGACCGGATCATCGGCTGCCCGCACGAGGAGAGTGTCGACTACGACGGGCCGACCTGCCCTGCCTGCCCGTTCTGGGCAGGGCGAGATCGCTGGACCGGCCGCCGCTTGTCGTGACGCCCTGCTCTGTTGCGCGCTGACGTCCGACGCAGCGCAGCCACCGGCCGTGCCGATGCGTTCACGTTGGGTGAGGCAAGAGCACGCCGAACGCTATCCCCTCGTCAAGCCTTCTGGATACCGGCGTAACGGATCGGGCGTCCTGCCGGGGCGATCTCGAAGCCTGACACGCCGGGCCGCAGCACTGCCGTGTCAGTCTGTTGCAGCATGATCGCGAACGGGCTGCGCTCCATGTGCTCGCGCTGCATCTGCCCATAGAGCGCCAGCCGTCGCTCCGCATCGCGTCCGGACACGTTTGCCACCGCTTGCTCGGTCAGCTCCCGGTCCTGCCAGGCGGAGCGCCAGGCCAGCGTGCGGTCGCGCTTCCGGGCTGTTGTCGGTGTTGACGCAGAACGTGCCGGCGTTCGCCTCGGGATCGAAGTAGTCCGAGCCCCAGGTGAGCAACGCCAGTTGGTGCTGCCGCGCCCGGGTTTTGGTGATCACCTGCCGACCCTCGGCCGCGAGCAGCCGAACCCGGATGCCGACCTGGCCGAGGTCGGCCTGCACGGCCTGCGCGATGTCGCTGTGCGGCGCCGCCGACTGGTGGTCCATCGTCACCTCGAAGCCGCCCGCGAGCCCCGCTTCGGCCAGCAGCGCCTTGGCCCGGGCCGGGTCCTTGTGGAACGGCAGCTCGTTCAGCGCGGCCGGGAAGCCCTGCGGCAGGAACGCCTGGTGCACGCGATAGGTGGTCGGCACGATGTTGCGCTGGATCGCCTCATAGTCCAGCGCCCACTTGATCGCCTGGCGCACGCCGGGCCGGGCCAGCTCGGGGTGCTGCTGGTTCATCGCCACATACATCAGCATCGCCCGGCCCTGCGCAGAGGTCGTGTAGCTCGGGACGCTGCCGAGCGACCGGAGCTGGTCGGCGGTGAGATTACGGGCGATGTCGGCATCGCCGCCGCGCAGCAGAAGCAGCTGCGCCGAGGGGTCGGCCACGTGGCGGATCAGCAATCGCCGGATCGCGCTACCCGCGTTCGGGCTGGCATCCAGCGTCACGCTCTCGCTCGGGCGCCAGCTGCGCACCACCCAGTCCCCGGAGCCGGCACTGTTCGTTCTGAGCCAGGCGTTGCCGAGGTCGTTGCCCTGCTGGTGGGCCAACACGGCCTTCTTCTCCACGATGCCTCCGACCGCCGCCGACAAACAATACAGCAGGAAGCTGGGCGCCTTGCGCTCCGCCAGGCGCAGCACGAGGGTCCGATCATCCTGGACGCGAATGCGCTCGGCGACGTTGTCCCTTGTGAAGCCGAACTGGCTGATGATCGAGGCCGGCGCCTTGTCCAGCATGACCGCGCGCTGCAGGGAAAAAGCGGCATCCTCGGCGGTCACCGGGCTGCCGGAGGCGAAGCGTGCGTCCGGCCGCAGGTGGAACGTGTAGGTCAAGCCGTCCTCGGCCGACTGCCAGGACTCAGCCAGGTCGCCCCGCAGCACAGCCGGGTCGGCGCGGTCGGGTGTCACGAGAACCTGGTAGCAGTTCCAGACGATCTCGTTGCCGGATGGCTCGAAGCTCTCGTGCGGGTCGAGCGACGTGATGTCGTCGATCTGCTTGGCCATGATGGCAACGTCGCGCGGCGTTGCCGCCCATGCGGCAGATGGTCGGGCTACGGAGGCGGTGGCGGCAACGGTCGTGGTGCCGATCAGGGCGCGGCGGGTCAGCATAGGTATGGACTCCCTTGTGCTTGGCGGGAAGCGGCTACGGGTTCGAGGCAGACCGTGCAGCATCCCGGATCGCACCCGGGTTCGGTGCGTCCGACGCGCCCTCACGCTGCATCCTGAAGCCCTGGATCTTGAAGCTGAGGTGGCGTACCGCCTCCGGTGCGTCGGCGAGCTTACGGATATTGGCCCAGGTCTGCTTGAAATTCGGGATGATCAGCTCGTTGGTCGCCTTGCTCACCACATTGCCCACGGGTCCGGCAGGGTGGGCGTAGACCAGGAAGGTCTCGCCCCGGCGCGTTTGCTGTTCCGGCCACACGACCGCCTGGCTCGCGCCGTTGCTGTTCCACACCTCGACCAGGTCGCCCGCCTTGAGCCCGAGCTCCTCGACATCGGCCTCGTGCATCAGCAGCGGCGGGAATGGAAAGCGGTCGGACACGAGGGCGTTATGCTGGTCAAGGAAGGCGGACTGCCAGATGTGGTTGGCGCGGCCGTTGTTGATCAGAAAGCGGAAGCGCTCCTTTTCCTCCTGCTTGCCTGGAGCCTGCAGGCCGCGCCACTGCGTGATGCCGAACTCCGCCCGCCCATCCGGGCGGTCGAATACACCGTCCTCATACAGGCGCTGCGTGCCGACGATCCTGTCGCTCTGGTAGCCGCGCGCGGGCGTCTGCACGCCGTTGGTGCCCATGGCCCGCAGCCGGTCATAGGTGACGAACCCGCCGCCCTCCTCGTGGGCGTGGTAGCCGTCCATGAACGCGTCCTCTTCCGAGCGCCAATTGTAGCCGCGGAAGCGGTCGGCCACCTCCGGCCTGCCAGCTGCGCGCCAGGACGCTTCGAGAGCCTGCGCGAACCGTGCAACGATGAGACAGTCCGGCAGCGCCTGACCGGGCGGGTCCATGTAGCGCTCGGTCAGCCGCAACCGGCGCTCGCCGTTCATCGAGGTGAGGTTCATCTCGCCTGAGGTGGCGGCCGACAGCACGACATGGGCGCAGCCGCCGATCGCGGACGGCACGATGTCCACATTGACGCTGAACAGCCCACCTTGGCGGATCGCGCCCATGATGGCCTCGACCAGGGCAGGACGGTCGCCGGCCGGCACGGCGTCGATCGCCTGCTTCACCAGGTCGGTGCGCCGCTTGTAGACGCGCTTGTATTCGGCCGCGTCCAGCGTGGTCTTAAAGGCGTCGCAGCCCCAAACATGGTGCACGCCGCCGTGCCCGTTGATGAGCAGCTGATCGACATTGGGCGCGGGTCGGCCAATATGGGCGTCGGACGGGCGCACGTAGCCTTCGAGGTGGCCACCCAGGCGCACGCAGCCGCCGCCG
>JAABUK010011657.1_pt1 | contig 11385 bp, 15 predicted proteins | sample 5559141 | NCBI WGS metagenome assembly JAABUK01 (sample SAMN10711869, study PRJNA513367) | rock metagenome | isolation source: Antarctica rocks | place: Antarctica: Victoria Land, Pudding Butte nord | collected 2016-01-03 | reverse complement strand
CTGAAAGGCATGAAACGGCTGACCTTGCCTTGCATCCCCTCACTGAAGGCGTGCTGTCCCTTGGGATCAACTGCAAACAAGGTGGAGCACTTGAACCCAACACAGGATGTGCAGCTCACTCACAAGTGATGCAACTGAAAGCCTGTGCCATGGACCACAACAGGCAGAGGCTGTGCTCTTTGAGACGCATGCATGAGTGCACATTGCATGCTCTGATTGATGTAGTGTTATTGAACATGCAAACATACAAAGCAGCAACAGGCAAAACATTCTGTTGCACAGCAACTCATTCTGTTGCACGGCAACCAGTGCCAGCATTGGGTTGCTAGCTGAACAGACAACATTTGCAAGCTGCTAAGTCGCTTCACAGTATGTGAAGGGACTGCAGGGTACACACTCATTATTTGATACTCTGCCTCAGCTTTGAACAGATGCAAGTTGGTGAGTCGCAATACAGCATGTGAAAATTTTGAGAAGAGTGTGGACACACCACCTGGCATGTACTCTGTATCAAGTTCAAACAGATGCAAGTTGGTGAGTCATGTCACAGCATGTGAAAGAACTGCAAAGAGTGTGGACATGCCACCTGGCATGTACTCTGCATCAAGTTCAAACAAATGTCAGTTGGTGAATTACGTCACAGCATGTGAGAGGACTGAAACGAGTGTGGGCACACCACCCGGCGTGTACTGCATCAGGTTTAAATTGTTTAGAACTTTTGAAACTTTTGAAACTTTTAAACTTTGAACAGATCGAAAAGACTCTGGACGCTCCACCTGGCATGTACTCTGCATCAGGCTCAAGCCAGCGTTCAGGCAGGAAGTGGTCTGCATCTTTGTAGACAGCTGAGCTCATGTGAGGCAGGCCCACAGGAAGAAAGATGTTGGCGTTGCGAGGAATGATTAGCTTGCCATCATCAAGACTCAGATCACGATTGGACATGCGCACTGTCGTGAAGCCAACCACCTGGAAGCACACAGGATAAGACCTTGATTTGACACATGGAGTGTTGCAGGGCTGAACAGCTGGGAGCGAGCAAGTGCTAGTGCTAGCATGAGAAGGGCACTCGTGAGATCAGGTCTAGATGCATGTGTGAATTTATCACAGGGCAGGATGAGTTCAAGCGTGAGTTCAAGCGATGGGTCTGAGCAACACAGCATGAGAAATTTGCCAACATAAGCTTGCAAGCTTTAACATGCATGATGCATGCTGCATCCAAACAAGCAATCAAGAAAAGTGGCCCACACAAGCTTGCAAGCTTTCACATGCATGATGCATCCTGCATTTAAACAACCAGTCCAGCAATCTCTAAATCTAGTCTCAAACTGTTGGTGCTGTAAACCGCAGTTGCTGGAAAGCCAGGATGCCATCATTCTTGATGGGCAAAGCTCAGACAGTCACTGGCCTGTGGCACAAAGGCAACAACAGCAGCAGTAAGCCAGAGGAGAACTGACCTGAGGGCTTGTGGAGCAAATGCAGGAGCAACTCCCTTCCTCACTGTCTTCCAACGCCAGTCCCCAGGATCACTTTGTGCACTCACCAAATCTGCAACCCCTGCAGGGCCCATAAGCTGCAGTGCAAGAAGCATGTTTGTGTACATTTGTCAGTTGTAAGGAGCAATACAAACATTGGGAATATCAATGCTGGTTCTGCAGATAGCAAGCTATCAACAGCAACAAACACAAAGCAGGCAAGACTTGATGATGTGTGCTAACCTGTCGAAAGTGAATGTAATCGGGACGAGCTGGTTTGTATAGACTGTTGTCGTGAAGCAGTTGCGCCATCAGGTGAGGGTCTGTAACTACAACCGTCTGCAGTGCAGCGGGGGTTGCTGAAGAGTCAGCACTGGTGACAGACGCATGCACAACGCGCACAACTGTCAAATAATTGTGCAAGTCATGATACACCTACTTGGCGCCACAGAGCGTTGAAGTAGAGCACTCCGGACCCACTGACAATCTCCTCGTTGATCCTTTGCGCAGCTCGCAGCCGATTGGAGCTCAGCATGTCCAGCAGCCCGCCGCAGATTCTGTTGCTGTTGCTCCTTGGAAGTTTCCGTAACATCCATGCCGTTCTGAACCAGGACGCGAGATCTCCGAGATGCAATGCGAGCAAAGAGCAGGTGATGCTCAGCCAGACAGCGAAAAATAAGATTTCAATAGACATATACTTCTCCGCTTCGACCACACAACTTCCCACTGAGCACTCTGATATGTTCCAGCAGACGTGTCGGGGGTCTAGCCAACTGTGTATGTCAGGAGAACGAGAAGGGGACAAATTCGAGGGTGTGCTCCGAAACCATAAGTATGTATAATGTCAACTGATATGAGAACTGACTGCAGAGTCTCCTGAACTTTTGCAAGCATTGGCGTATACCGCATACAGGGCCCCTCTTGCCAGGGGCAGCCTAGTGGTCCAGGGGTGACGGTACTTCGTGCAGGAGGGATTTTGCTGCTGACCTACATATACACAATTTGTACATGCTGTTTGTTTTAAAAAACCTGGGAGACAGCCACCAGCACTTCCCCCTGACAGGCGCATTTTGTGGTTCGGTCATTGCTCAGCAGCATCCCCCAGTCTACCACCTGACTTTGTGATATGATCTATGTGAGCATGTGTCTCTGGAGTTGCTGACTATTATAGCTGTCTATGTGTGTGGGCCAGCCAATGACCTCAAGTGATCACATTACTCCCTATGGCAGAATCTGCCACCAAAGCAGACTATGAGCACTTGTTGCTGTTGCTCCAACAGTAACTCATGCATCAAGTGATCATGAATGCATGATGCATGTCGTCACCAGACGCCCACGTGCAATGTCTGACCTGTCCAGCTGTACATGATTGGTGGTGATCAGGGACTTGGGGATTGGAGATCAGGCCCACAAGAAAATTGATGCTGCTGTGAAACAAGCAGGCTTTGAGATTGTCAGTGAACCTTTTGAGCTAGGTAAGCGGGGTACATGTAGCTGCATCTATGCAGTGCTTTGAGGGCGCAATCATATACACCTCCGAGCTACAATTGCTCCATGCTTTGGCACATCCTATATGCTGCCACAAGCTATTAGGCTTGTTGGCCAGCGAAAGGCGGTGGTCTTCTCCTTGTAAACTAGAATTCTGCACCTGAAGTCATCCAAATGTTGTGCACGAGTTCATCACAAGTTCAAGGAAACAAGGCTTTGGCTGCACTCCTCAGAAACAATGGAGAATGTCCAAGGTAAGAGGCATGTCAGTGCATGTGTACACATATCCTCAGGCACAAATTTTGGTTCACTGCTCTGTGGCAGTCTAGAGACGCCTAGGGCTGGCATGGCACTTCTTCAGTTTCTTACCATTTGCACGCTTATCTGCCCTTGTGGCCTGCATGGACTCACATATCTTGGCTCTCCTTCTTTGCTTTTCCATCACCTGTTCTGTAGTCAATGGAGGAATGTGGCACACTGGAAAGCCCTGCAGGACCAGCATGGTGCTTCCTCACTTAGGCTCAGCACAGGTGGTGCACTAGCCCAGCACCCACCCATGCTTGGGCAACAGAGAGTAAGAACTTGATGCAGACCAAAGTGTTGAGATGTTGCTCCAGAACAACACAGTTGTAGACACATATACGTGTTGTGTTGTTCTTTGAGCTGAGTGCTTACATCTAGACCTATCAAAGCAAGGGCTGGACTCCCTGGAGTCCAGCCCTTGCTTCAGGTTTGTCGGATCATCCAAGTCAGGTGCAGGGGCAGCACGTGGCTGATTGGCGCCTTTACCTTGCTCTGATGTGGTTGCAGCATCAGCCCCTTGGACCTGGCCTTTGCATTCAGCCTGCTGCATGCTTTCCTGACCACTCAAGGGGTCTGTAGTTGGCCTCTGAAGCTGTCTGGCTCTCTTCTGGGCAAGCAAGTACTTGAAGGCACTGTTTTGTTGGGCCTCCACGACCTCTGGACTCAGCACAATTCCCCCTTCTGGATACCCCTACATGACCATCATTAAGCTTGGCAAAGCGCTGACAACACTAGTTTAAAGCCCCATATCAACGCAGATTTGAGGTGAGTGCTTACATCTGGACCTATCACAGCTGTCCCCCTGGAGTCCAGCCTTTGCTTCAGGTCTGCCAATTCATCCAAGTAAGGAGCAGGCAAAGCCTTTGCCTGACTGGCTCCTGTACCTTGCCCTGATGTGGCTGCAGCATCAGCTCCTTGGACCGGACCCTTGCGTTCAGCCTGCTGCATGCTTTTCTGGCCAGCTTTTAGCTGGCTGGCATCACCTGCAAGGAACAAAACACTTTGGTCCAACGACCAGCATCGTTGCAAACAATGAATTTCTGGCACACTCCAGGCATACAAAATGGCAAATCAAATGCAAGAGATACTGCAACGTTCAAACAGCCACCCTGATACACACAGCCTCCTAGCTGCAGGCACGCTCCATCCTTGTTTTCAATCACTGCTTTTGTTTGTATCAGCACGCTCAGAACAAGCCATAGAGAACTTAGACTGGCCTCATGGGTGCTGGCATATTCTTGGTCTTGCCCAGATTGCTGTTGAATTGCTGTGAGGCAAGGGGCACAACAGCAGCAATGTACCTTGTGCATGGTGCGATGCTCACAGTCTTAACAATGACGGCAACGACAACAGCAACAACAAAATGAAGTCGAAACAAGTGACAACGAGAAGAACAACAGCATTGATGACAAAACCAGAAACCATAAAGACAACTTTATATATATATAAAAGTATACATATAATCACACCCAAAACGTCAAGGACCAGCTATCATCAGCAAAAGTGCAAACCACAAACGGTCTCTTTGCGAATTGGCACAGCAAAATCCACAGGCAATTAAGACTAATGCAGGCAAAACATGAAACAGCAAAACAGAACACACTGGGTGGTGCAGCCAGGCCTTCACTGGAATACATATGGTCATTTCTGATCACAGCACCCGTACCTGCCTGGTGGGGCAGCCCAGCCTGGGAGCCTTGCCGGCCTGGTGAGGCAGCCCTGCTGAGCCCTGCTGAGCATGATGCATCACCAGGAGGCTTGCCAGGGACTGTGTCAACTTCCATGCTGCCATCTTGAACACCATCAGCGGTGACAGCCTGATGTGCCATGTCAGAAGGCCAGCTGCTTGGTGAAGCTTGTCAGTAGGCCAGGCCTGCGCTCCTTGTACCCCCAGACACCCTTTCACAGCAAGGCGTCAGCGTCAATGCAAGACAGTCTTGGATATTTCGCAGAGGTCATCGCAACAAATGACAACTTGGCGAACAAGGTTCCAATTGTACACCACCATAACAACTGACCTAAAAGATACCCTGTGTATATGTTCAGAACAAACATGCTACACATGTGCATATAGCACAGGCACAGGTTGGGGTACAGTTCAAGGTGTGCGCTGTAGTCAGGCAGAGCATTGATGTGCATCGCTCGACTCATCTGCAGAAGCCAAGGGCGTGCTAGTTGTGCAAGACACCACAGGATGCCGTTGACTGTTCTGCTACAGTAGCAGGCACCTGTCTAGAAGCTGATGGCAGGGCAGTCTTGCATGATTGCATATTATGCCTAGCTCTCTATGTTGCAGGCATTGCAGGTCATTACAACCTTGGGACCATGTATCTAAATCACGTCCTAGTGGCAGACCTCAGACTGGGTTCTCCATCCCAGCAAAAGTATCAATCAACTTGTTGAGCAAAGCTTTGTCCCATAGCTGCAGAGTCTTGTTGTCTGCTGTCACAGACAAGAAGACTTGCCCCCTGCTGATTTGCAGCTGCTATTCTCTCTTCCAGCCTTTCTCTCTCACAGTAGTCAGCTGCCTTCCCTGCAGCAATATACAAGACAGCCTGTCGTTTATGCATGCACTGAGGTGATGGTTCAATGGAAATATCCTTTGTGGTCAGCTGATACGTGCTACACTAGCAACTGTGAACGACACCATCACACCAGCCAAGCCTGCATGCCTGATCAATTTATCACAACCGTGTTACACAGAAGTTTCCCTACAGCCATGCATACTTGCACATTTAACAACATGTGCGACAGACTGCAAATGCCATCATGAACAGGCTGATCGATCACTGGACTGCTTGAATGCAGGACTGCCTTGGCACAACGCAGGTTTTAGACCGAATATAAGCATGTCAAACGTGCTGACACTACAAACACCGCAGACCAAATCTTTGTCCCTACGGCTGCCTATGCTTCGACCTGACCACTGTTGTAAATCGCAGCACGTTGCAATTTAGTCACTACACCTTACAACGGCTTCCAACAAGTGAGCTTCGGAAAGGCAGCTTTTGAAAGCAAGAGATACCTGGTCATTGGTCTGGCGAAGACTGCCAGCCTCTACAATAGCATCTTGAAAAGCGCTCTCGGCCTGAGACGCTTTGCTGTTGACTGTCTACACAGCATTCGTAGATTTCAAAATGCACTGTGCTCCAGGTTGGCGACCCTCTTCTTCCTAAGCACTTATTAGTCAAGTTTTGCTCAAGAGAGAACCATTCAATTTGTCATGTGTTTCCTGGACAATACGCAAACAGGTGAGGCAAATGCGAATTTCGCGCCCTGGATCGAGCCCGAATAATCAGCATGGTTGGGCTGGCATTGCGGAATAGATAACCCTCTTGTAAGCTTCCAGGTGGGCATTCAGATCTGATTGTTGCAGTGTGACTCAGATCTAAAACCTGTCTAGACTGACCTGGCATTTTGATTGGCATAGCAAGAAGCTCAAACATGCCAGCAACTGCTTACAAAAGCCACACTGGAGCACACAATGCCAAACCTACACACAGCGTGCTGTCACAGCGCCGCTGTGTGCCTGCTCTAAGCTATCAGTAGCTGTCCCAGCTTTGTCCTTGCAAGCTGAAGGAGGTATCACTGTGTACGCATCAGATCAAGGCTATCTGATGCCTGCCAGCGTGTATGTACATAAGCCAGACTTGACCCACAGCTGCAGTGCATGTTATGTAGTCCTATGGCACCAAAGCTAAAGTGCACTCGCCTGTACGCATGTAACCTGATGCTCGCCACAAGCAAAAGACCAAGCTCATGCCTGAGCTGTCTTCCAATTTGCAGCAGTGATGCTCTTGCATTGCTTGCAGATTACTTGGAATAGTGTGTGCCTCTCAACACTGTAGAGTGCATGCACAAATGCACTTGTGCTGTTCTTGGCCAAATTTCAAAGTGTTGCAACTTAGTCTGTTGCACAAGCTTAAACAGCTCGCATGGCATGTCAGTACACACGACATGCATCAGCTAAGCAGCGTGGCTGTTAGCCGCAGCACATGTCAAAGGTCCTATGCAATACCAGCAGGGCATTGTTCATGGCCCGTTGAACATGCTGCGCACAGGAGTTACAGGTTTGCTTTTGGAGCCTGATCATGGGTGTGTGTGTGATCAGAACAGCACAGGATGACAATGAGGCAGCATGTGCTACTTGAAGGTAAGGCACAATATGGAACCCAATGTGGTGGACAAAGCAAATGTGGAAACTTGCAATGTTGTATGCGTGGGGAGTGTACATATGCCATGCACAGCAGCAGCAGTAGACTACATGTCTGTATGGAGTGCACGATGCAGACTTACGACAAACGCTGTGTACGCGGTGTTCTTGAAATGCTGTCATGACACATTCAACTGCTACCCAGTTTTGCTGTCAGCATTGTTATGGTATTCAAAATGTTGATGCATACGTTGCACAACACAGACAAGCATGGCAGTGCTGGATCACGAAGGCCATCAGGCATCAGGCGTGTGATCTAACAGACCCAGCCAAAGGGTCGCTGCAAATCGCTTCTAAACTCAATCATCATCAACTGTAGCATAATGCAGCACTGTTGGCTACATTTCATCTCCTCTTTTGCTTTTTGCCTTGGTCTGCACCCTGTGTCCCTGAACACTCAAGGGGTCTGTGTTGCTGACTGGCTCTCTGCTGTGCGTCTCTTTTTCTTTTCGCCAGCAAATACTTGTAGGCACTGTTCTGTGAGGCCTCCACGACTTCCGGACTCAGCACATAATCCACTTTTATATAGCCCTACATGACCACCATTAAGCTTGGCAGAAGCGCTGACAACAGCCCCTAAGAGTGATGTCATCATGCTCTGCCCGTCATTGACTTTCTGTCCATACTCTATACGGGCGCTCACAATGTTCTGAGAGTCGGGCACAGCAAAAAATCATAATACCAAGTCACAACACATGTTTCTTGAGCACCTTCCCTTCTTCCATGCATGCTAGAGTTATGCAGAGCAAAGTCACACCTGAGCATCTCGCGCAGCCTTGTCCCTGGCATGCATGCCGCCCATCATTGCAGCTATGTCATCCACACCACCATCAACAGGTGCAGCAGCTGCCTGATCAGAACAGCTTGTAGGTCTGCCCTCTTGCATTTCACCCACATTGCCTGCTGCTGCCTCATGCCGAGCACCCTGACTTACGCATCCTGTCACAGTCAAAGCTACATATACATCACTGTAGATTAAAAGCAATGGCAGACCTGCTTTTGACCAAAAGTATTTTGCTGCGCAACAACCTCGGATGTAGGGGGCAAGTGTAACGACACTGTCACAATACCACTGTACTAACTGTACTACGGATGACACAAACCATAGCCTCACTTTTGGCAACCAATGTCTCACCCTACCACCACCAGAGTATTCTCAACACCTCCAACTTGTGCTAATCAAGCTCTTATCTGCAACTGCGTGACGCTTGCACTCACATTACTGCTGCTATTCGGAAAGACTGCAAGCAAAGCATGTGGGGCAACTAAAATGTTGCTTCATGCATGGATCATTGCAAAGGCATAGGTGATGTCATGGACAGCTTTCCACACAGCAGTAGGTAGACTGAATCAAAGAACTTTGAGCAGCCATGTTTGGCACACCATTTGGCTCTCCAGCCCTGCTGCATTGCTGACCACTACAGCCCTCAGCAGCCCTGTGCTGCCCTTCCCCTTCCCCTTGGCCCTGCTGCCCCCCATCTGGAAAGGCGTGCTCCTCCCCATCTGCAGCCCCTTGCACAGACCCTCCTGATCCTGAAGCACCCTCTACTGCCCCCTGTTGCTGCCAGTTTCTCATCTTGGCTTTCTCGTCTTCGACCAACTGCGCATACATAGCCTTTCGCAAGGCCAGAGCCTCTGCATCCCTCTGGGCCAGATCTGCTTCTGTTATGGCATCCTGCAGGAACATAAGCACGCTTGTCACGAGGTTGCCAGCCGTAGCCCCAACACAGGATGCCACAATATCAAGCCACAGTCTATTTTGCTTCAGCATACTGTTTTCAACCATGCAAGCCACAATCAAGCCGCTGAGCAGATGCACACCTGGGCGTCTTCCACTGCCAGGTTCCTGGCTTTTAGGTCCTCCATCCTAGCCACAATGTCATTCATGCCGTCAACAGCAGGTGCAGCAGCTGCCTGATGTGCGGGATTGCCCTCTTGCCTTTCATCCTTGATGCCCTCGGACGCCTCACTCCGACCACCCTGACCTATCCCCCCTGTCACAGATGCTTTGAGTCATTCCAATGCATAAGCAATGGCAAGCCCTTGCTTTGGGCAACAGATGCTGTGTTGTTGCAACATTAGCAAACAAAGAATGGTTGCAAGCAAAGCACGTGAGGCAGCTGATCTGTTGCTTCATGCATGGGACATTGCAGAAACTGGTACAGGTGGTGGCAAGGATGGCACTTTACACAGCAGTAGGGAGAGTGAGTTAAAAATGTCAACAGCCATGTTTGGCATACCATTTGGCTCTTTAGCCCTGCTGCATTGCTGACCACTACAGCCCTCAGCAGCCATGCCCTGCCCTTCCCCTAGGCCCTGATGCCCCCCATCTTGAAAGGCGTGCTCCTCCCCAACTGCAGCCCCTTGCACAGACCCTCCTGATCCTGAAGCACCCTCTACTGCCCCCTGTTGTTGCCAGTCTGGTTGATGTGGCCCTGCCACATGAGTGGCATCACGCCCCACTGTTCGCCGCTTCCTGCCAACTGGCCTTGCCTTCAGTGATGGGTCTCCAGGGGGGGTGCCAGGAGCCGCCTCAGCCCCCAAACCACACTGCCGCCGTCTCTTGGACAAGCTGGGAGAGGGGGCATCCAAAGAGTTGGCAGGCATTGCACCTTCCTGTGATCCCTGCTGTGCACCAACCTGGTCTGCATGCCCTGCAACACACCAACCTGGTGAGTTGGTGTTGAACATCCTCATTCAGCCAGCTAGTGTCATTCAGCCAGCCAGCTAGTTCTCCAGTCAAATGGGACACTGGGGCATATACGCATCAGATCAAGCGGTTGTCACTGTGTAGCAGAAAAACTCAATACTTGCTGGTAAGTGTAATCATAGCCAGCTTGACAAAAAAAATAAATGGCAGAGCGTAAAACGAAAGCCTGATGCATCCCAGCGATGATATGGCAACAGCAATCAGGCACTTCAAGCTTGATGTCTCAGGCTGAGATGGCCTTGATGATGCAATTGCAGAACACACCAGCTGACACTCAAGTCCCTGTTGTACTTCAGATATGTTACTCAGCACACGACAGCCAAGTATGATGCTCAACAAAGCGATCATGGTGTCCCACAAGGGCAACTGCATTTATTCTGCTTTGCTTTGGAGCTTGGCATGGCTTGCAACTACACCACCATATTCTCACAGCGCACGTTTCACATGCAGCTTGCTGGGCAGCTACAGTACAGCCACCTTCTGCCTTGACTTGATGAAGAATGTGTGTCTTACCAGCAGGGTGTTGGGGTTGGCCATGCTTCTGGTCAAGCAGCTGTGTCTCAAGGCTTGACACCACTTGCTGAGCTGCTGTCAGCCTCTCTGTCAACTGCCCTTCCCTCTCAGAGTGCTCAGCCTGTTGGCGCTGCCTTTCCTGCAGCAACATACAAGGCGACCTGTCAGGCATGCATGCATTGTCGAGGTGATAGCCCCATGACAAACAGATAATCTGTGAGCCACTGGTCAGGCATGCATATGCATTGCTGGTGTGACAGTGTCATGAAGAAGTTTCCCAATAGCCCAGCATACTCGCCTGCATCAAAGCACGTGTGCGATGAATTGGGGGCGTGATCACCAAAGGCTGAGTGATCGTTGTCCTGAGTGCATGCAGTGCTGTCACTATGCAGACTGCAAAGAGATTAGCATTGCATGCGTGCTGAGACTACAAACATCACAGATGACAACTTTGGTTCATACTCTTTGACCAGGTCAGTATCACTTGTTGCAGCAGGCTGTGGAAAGGCACCCACCATCTTGCAACAGCTGTCATTCACCATTCATGCACGTTCACTCACTCACTCACTCACTAACTCACTCACTCACTCACTCACTCACTCACTCACTCACTCACTCACTCACTAACTCACTCACTCACTCACTCACTCACTCACTCACTCACTCACTCACTCACTCACTCACTA
>JAABUK010011656.1_pt1 | contig 11386 bp, 12 predicted proteins | sample 5559141 | NCBI WGS metagenome assembly JAABUK01 (sample SAMN10711869, study PRJNA513367) | rock metagenome | isolation source: Antarctica rocks | place: Antarctica: Victoria Land, Pudding Butte nord | collected 2016-01-03 | reverse complement strand
TAATCAACAATTGTATGTGGATAAATATAAAAAAGCAGCATAAATAATAGAAAAAAATGCAGCAAAAAGTTTTGGCGGTATCATAGCAATCACTCCCTTGTACATTTAGTAATTCTATTCAACATTTTTCAACTGATTTTTAATTATACTTATAAATCAGTAATTTTAATTAATAAACTGGAAAGATGTTAGCTGATATTAAAAAAGAACTCATTGAAAAAATTTCATCAACAAATGACGAAAACCTTTTGATTCTGTTAAATACTGATTATGATTATTTTATGGATGAAAATAAAAATGATGTAACAGACGAACTATCTGCAGAGGACAAAGCTGAACTGATAAGCCTGGTAAGCGAGCCATTTGGAAACCAAACTATATCCCAAAAAGAATTTGATGAAGCAATAGTGGAATGGCGTACCAAATAATCTACAAAAAGCGCTTCTTAAAGAAACTTCTCAAACTGCTTGATTATCTTAAGACCGAATGGAATAAAGATGTTGCAGACAAGTTTATTGATAAACTTCAAAAAAGACTTGAAACTTTAGCTAAACAACCGTTTATTGGGATAAGTTCTGCAAAAGTAAACTTGGTCAGGAGTATTTTAATTACCCGGCAAAATAGAATATTCTATAGAATGAAAGGGAATGTGATAGAGATAGTAAACATGTATGATACAAGAAGCAACCCAAAGAAGAATAAGTACAAATAACCTTTTGATTACACACTTCTGTTACCAACATTTAAATAGCAGCAGAAAAATGTTTATTTTTTTGGCTGGCCTGGTTGCCGTGTTGCTTACAGAACTTTCCTTATTTTGCATGACAGCAAACTAAATGCATGTCTAAACCGCTCATTCAATCGTATTACAACCAGCTCGACCGCTCGTTTGACTTCAGCAAAACCAAAAACGAAGAAACGATAAAAAGTTACTTCTGGATGCTGCTTAACGACTATGCGCACCGGCAAAACTATGAAGTGGTGCGCGAAGTGTTTACCATGGGCACAAAAGGCGCTAAAGTAAGACCCGACGGCATACTAAAAAACCTCTGGGGAATTGAAATCGGCTTGTGGGAAAGCAAAGATGAAAAAGATGATATTGAGGCAGAAATTGATGCAAAGCAAAAGAAAGGCTATCCGCTGACGAATATTTTATTTGAAGACTCGCTCAGTGCAGTGCTGTTTCAGCGCGGCGAACTGGTGCGGAAAGTAAGCATGCGCGATGAAGACGCTTTGGATAAAATAATAAAGGAATTTGTTTCTTTCAAAAATGAAACGATATACAAATTTGAAGATGCCATTGAAAAATTCAAAGCCGATATTCCAACCATCGTCGAAGCCTTTCGCAAGCGCATAGAAGAAGCGTCCGCTCCGCATGCTTCTTCTCCCCTCTCCGCGACTTCTCCCCTCTCCGCGAGGAGAAAGGCCGGGGGTGAGGCGTTTATAGAAGCAAGAGAAGTTTTTCTCAAGCTTTGCCAGGCAGAAATAAATCCAGCCTTTACCTTAGCCGACGTGCGCGAAATGATGATACAGCACATTCTCACAAGCGACATTTTCAACCGTATTTTTGATGATCCCGATTTTCACCGCCACAATACCATTGCTGCCGAACTCGAGAAACTTATTTCTACTCTGTTTACCTACAGCGAGCGAAAAAATCTGTTAGGAAGCATCGAGCACTACTACGATACCATTAATGCAACTGCCGCGGCTATTGCAGATCATCACGAGAAACAGAAGTTTTTAAAGGTTTTGTATGAGAATTTTTACAAAGTGTATAATCCCAAAGCGGCGGACAGGTTGGGCGTGGTGTACACGCCAAACGAAATTGTGAAGTTTATGATTGAGAGCACAACGTACCTGCTGCACAAACATTTTGGCAAAACGCTTTCCGATAAAAATGTTGACATTCTCGATCCCGCTACCGGAACGGGCACTTTTATTTCCGACATTATCGATCACATTCCCAAACAACATCTTGCCTACAAATACAAGCATGAGCTGCACGCAAACGAAGTGGCCATATTGCCTTATTACATCAGCAACCTGAATATTGAATTTACTTTCAAACAAAAAATGGGTTACTACGAAGAGTTTACCAACAGTTGCTTTGTAGATACGCTCGACAATATCGGCGCGCTTTCTTATGCAGGCAAGCAACATTCGCTCTTTGGTTTCAGCAGCGAAAATGCCGAGCGCATAAAAAAGCAAAATGCAAAAAAGATTTCTGTAATCATTGGCAATCCGCCGTACAATGCTAAACAGGCAAATTATAATTATCAGAATTCGAATAGAGCATATGAGGCGGTAGATAAACGAATAAAAGAAACATACATTAAGCAAGGTTCAGCTCAAAATCAAATTGTTTTGTATGATATGTACACAAGATTTTTAAGATGGGCTACAGATAGAATTGATAAGAACGGAGTTATAGCATTCGTATCAAATAACTCCTTTATTGACTCAAAATCTTATGATGGATTTAGAAAGGTTATTGCAGATGAATTTAATGAAATATGGGTTGTGAATCTGAAAGGCAATGCAAGAACATCAGGTGAGCGAAGGAGGCAGGAAGGCGGAAACATATTTAGTGATTTAATAAGAGTTGGAGTGGCAATTTATTTTCTCGTAAAGAATGAAAAGAAAGAACGTTTTAAAGTCTTCTACAACTCAATAGAAGATTATGTAAAAGCAGATGAAAAAAAAGAGTATCTCCATAATAAAAATATTTCTGACCTCACTTTTCAGCAGCTTATTCCTGATAAAAATAATAATTGGATTAATCAATCAGAAAATGAATGGGAAGAGTTAATTCCTTTAGTAGATAAAGATACTAAGAGTGGAAAAAGTGAAAAGGCAATTTTTAAACTTTACTCAAGAGGTATTGCAACGCAAAGAGATGAATGGGTTTATGACTTTTCTAAAGAAGATTTGAAAGAGAAAATTAAATTTTTTACAGCAGTCTATGAAGAAACAAGATTAAATAAGGATTCAAAAGAAAAACAAAAAATTAAATGGGATAGAGAATTGAATAAATATTTAGATAGAAATATCGAGAAGAAATTTAATCAAGACAAAATAATAGACTCACTTTATCGTCCATATTTTAAGCAAGATTTCTATTTCGACAGACATTATAATGGAATGACTTATCAGTGGTTTGATATTTTAAGAATTGAAGAACAAAATAAATTTGTTATTGTACCTGGTTTATCATCTCCCAAGGATTTTTTTTTATTAAGTTCCAATATCATTGTTGATTTAAATTGTTTACCTGCCGGATGTCAATGCCTTCCTCTCTACCGCTACACTTCAACAGGCCAACGCATAGACAACATAACCGATTGGGGTTTGCAGCAATTTACAGATTATTATAAAAATGAAAATATTACCAAAATAGATTTGTTTCATTACACCTATGCAGTTCTGCATAATCCTGCGTACCGAAAAAAATACGAGCTGAATTTAAAAAGAGAATTTCCGCGCATTCCCTTTTATGACGACTTTTTTCAATGGCGCAACTGGGGCAAACAACTAATGGATCTGCACATCAACTACGAAACCGTGCAGCCGTACGAACTCACCCAACACAATTACGAAACAAAGACTGAAACCAAAAAACAAAAAGAATTTTTTACCAAAGCAGAAGAACCCGAAGTTTTATATGCAAGACAACCCAAAATAAAAGTAAAGCTGAAAACCGACAAAGCATCAGGCATCATAGAAATAGATGACCTGACACTTTTGCGCGGCGTACCAAAAGAAGCCTGGGAATACAAGCTCGGCAACCGCAGCGCACTCGAATGGATACTTGATCAATACAAAGAAAAGAAACCAACCGACCCAACGATTGCAGAAAAGTTCAACATCTACAAATTTGCCGATTATAAAGAAAAAGTGATTGATTTATTAAAAAGAGTTTGCACGGTAAGTGTGGAGACGATGAAGATTGTAAGAGAGATGGAAATGATAAACAAACAGCAGTAATATTGATTAGAAAAGTGCTTCTGTAAACCTTAAAATCTATGATGCCTGAATTCAAGGTAAAATCAATTAAAATCTTTTTTAAACTAATTTTACAATTACATAGAAATAAAATATGCAGCCAGAACTCTTACAACGTATCACTATCAACCCCGAAATTTGTCACGGTAAACCAACTTTGCGTAATATGCGATATACTGTTTCTTTTATACTCGACCTGCTTTCTGCCGGTATGACAACAGAAGAACTGATAATTGACTATCCTGCACTGGAAAAAGAAGATATACAGGCTTGTTTATTGTATGCTTCCCGCCTTTATGAAACAAAAACAATTCATAAGCTTTTGACGTGATAAAGTTTATTGTTGACGCTCAGCTTCCTTATAGCCTGGCTTTACTGCTGAAGGGAAAAGGTTTTGATGTTATTTATACAGATGATTTACCAAACAAAGAACGAACTGCTGATAATGAAATACGAATGTTAGCCAAAGAAGAAAACCGGATTGTAATTACAAAGGACAATGACTTCTTTGATTCGTATATTATCAATAAATCTCCTTTCCGCCTTTTATTAATATCAACCGGAAATATTATAAACAAAAAACTGTTTGTACTATTTGAAAAAAATTTAGATCTGATAATCAGCTATTTTGAGCTCTATACTTTTTTAGAACTAACAAATGATGAGTTGTATGCTCATGAATAAATGTTCTTTACCTCACTTGACTAATACAAAGAAAAGAAACCAACTGACCCTACGATTGCAGAAAAATTCAACACCTACAGATTCGCAGATTACAAAGAAAAGGTGATTGATTTATTGAAAAGAGTTTGCACGGTAAGCGTGGAGACAATGAAAGTGGAGAGAGAATGAAGCGTGTAAATGAGAATTAAACAATAATTTTAAACTTCATAAAATTTCAACATTTATGGCAACAATGAACTTTAATACTTCAAATCAAACTTATCGTCAATTGATGGGTAACGGTTTGATTTACACTATTCCAAGATTTCAAAGGGATTATAGCTGGACCGATACAGAATGGGATGATTTTTGGATGGATTTGGAAGATGTATTAGAAGGGCAACCAGAAACATCTCATTATATGGGTTACCTTGTTTTGCAATCAAGTGATAGTAAAAATTTTGACGTAATAGATGGACAGCAATGTTTAACAACTCTTAGTGTATTATTACTAGCAATCCTATCAAACCTTAAAAAGCTGATTGAAGATGGTGTGGAATCAGATAGGAACAAGCAGAGGCAAGAGCAACTTAGAAATTCATTTATAGGCTATTTGGATCCGGTAACATTGATTCCAAAATCTAAACTAACATTAAATCGCAATAACAATTACTTATACCAAACATATCTGGTTCCACTTCTTCCAGCGCCAAGAAGAAATTTGAAAGCAACTGAACACCTTTTAAGGAAAGCATCAGACTGGTTTAATAGCAAAGTATTGGAAAAATATGGAAGATTGAGAGACGGATCTATTTTAGCAAAGTTTATTGATCAATTAGCGGATCGGCTTTTTTTTACTGTTATTACAGTAAGTGATGAATTAAATGCATATAAGGTTTTTGAAACGTTGAACGCAAGAGGTGTTAAACTTTCTTCAACTGATTTATTGAAGAATTATCTATTTTCTGTCGTACATGGACAGAGTGGCGATGAGAGAGAGTTGCAGGAATTAGAGAATAGATGGGAAGTTCTTGTAGGAAAAATGGGAAGTGAAAGCTTTCCTGATTTTTTAAGAACACATTGGAACAGCCGGAATAAATTTGTTCGTCATTCTGAATTATTTAAGCGGATAAGAGACCAGATAAGAGACAGAGAGACAGTTTTCCGGCTTCTTAGAAATATGGAAGCGGATGCTGATACTTATGCAGCATTATCTAATCCTGAAGACATTTTATGGTCTTCTAAACAAAAACGTTTTATTTATGAATTAAAAATGTTCAGCGTCAGCCAGTTATTCACTTTGCTTTTGGCTGCACATAGAACTTTTGACGAATCTGATTTTACAACTTTATTAAAAGTGTGCAGCGTAATATCTTTTCGCTATAACGTAATAGGCGGACTTGCAACAAACGAACAGGAGAGAGTTTATAACGCAGTGGCTGAAAAGATAGCTAATGAAACTTCAAAAACCATGTTATTAGTTATACAGGAATTAAGAACCATTTACTTAAATGATGATCAATTTAAGGCAGCGTTTTCAGAAAAGCAAATGAAAACTATTCAAACCAGAAACCGAAGAATTGTCAGATACATTTTTTTTTCCGTTGAAAAACAAATCTCAGGAAATGATTTCGATTTTGAAAGTGAAATTTATAATATAGAGCACATTTTACCTGAAAATCCAGAGGAAGGATGGGAACATATAAATGAAAGAGAACACGAACAATTAGTATACAGATTGGGCAATATGACAATAATGAATTCAGCTCAAAATCGCGAATTAGGTAATAGCTCTTTTGAGATAAAAAAAGCTGTTTTTGCTAAAAGTGAGTTCCAAATAACAAATAAAATTGCAGCTGAAAATACTTTTTGGAATGCAGACCGCATTGCAACCCGTCAAAGGTGGTTATCTAATCAAGCAATTAATATATGGAAAGTATCGCAGTTATCATAATTTTATATTTGACAATAGAAAAATATTTTATGCTTTGACTACCGTTGTTGGTGTTCTTTACAAAAGCCTCCTATCTTAAATAAGCTCGAAGGTTAGAACGCTTCAGAAGGCAGAGCAACGAACTAAAGATTAACCTAAATGATGCAAATGATAAAAACATCTAAACAAATCCAAACTTTTATACCCAATCATTTTTTTTGAAATCTTGAATCTTAAACCGTCAAATAGTTTACTTCAACTTTCCCAACCTGTAATTAACTCCCAGGAAACCGGCTTGAGACTTGCCGGAGTAATTTGACTGCAGATAACCGGTAACTTTCTTTTTGGTAAGAAAAATAGTAAAATAGATGTAATTGTATTTCAGTCTCTTCCCCGAGAATTGGTCCACGATAAGAAGGTTATGATACTTGCTTCCCAACACTGTGCCTGCAGCCAGCCTTACACCTGCTGAGCCATGCGAAATTTTTCCGGCTAATTCGGTGTATCCGCCAACAGTTGCAAATAATTTGCTTCTCACAATTAAATCTGCATCTTTATCAGTTAGTTTTTTTCTAAATAAAGCATAGCTTCCAAACTCCTGCTGGGCAGATGTTTCTATTCCCAAAACCCGCCATTCACCATTATGTATAGGTAATACAAAATTAATTCCTCCATCAATTCCTGTGCTTCCAAAAAATTTATTCCCTGCATTTTCGTTTATAGCGGCAGGGTCAAAATTTCCTGCGCTTTCATACTCAGAAAAAGGGGTAACTTTATAATTTCCCAACGAGACGTTTGCAGCATAAAAGCCCTGAAAATTTCCAAAATTATGAGCGCGTGATAAACTTGTGAAAAAGGTCAGCGTTTCATCAGCCTTACTGTCATTAGCAGCGCCGTTAGCTATGGATACACCGGCATAGGAAGCAGACTTAACCGAATCCTGTTTAAGCGGCATGGGGTGATATGGATTGTGATTGCCACTATAAGGACTGACATAAAAAGCCTGCCTGGTAGCACAGCCAGCTAAGACAGCCATGCATAAAACTGCAACATTTAGCAATTTTCTATTCATACAGGTTTAACCTTGATTGATAGTACACATTAAAAAAAAGAGTTAATAAGAAAAGATACAAATTAATTTATGAACACGAAGAAATCTTAGTTATACATTTATCTCTTTTAAAAGGATTTCTCTTATAAATGTGGAGGAAGGTGAATGCCGGGAACACGAAAAGATGTTGAAATAAAATTAAATGCAGCAAATAAAATCGTTGCAAAGTCAGAAAGTTAAAATTTATTATATTCAAGCCTTTTTACTCCTAAAACTTACAATATGACCTGTAGATTTTTCCCCGCAATTATCCTGGTTACTTTTTTTTATCCGGCTGTTTTTTCTCAATCACCTAAGATTAAATCTGTACCTCCTGCCCTATCTTCAATTACTGAGGCCGATCTCAAAAAAGACCTTTATCAAATGGCCGGTGATCATTTTCGTGGCAGAGAAGCAGGAACCCTGGACGAGCTGAAAGCATCTGTGTGGTGGGCAGATAAATTGCATGCAACGGGCCTGAAACCCGCAGGAGACGATGGCACTTATTTTCAATTTTTCTCTTTGCAAAGAAATCGTATTTCGCCTAACAGCATTGTTAGTATCGGCAATCATTCTTTACAATTATGGAAAGAAGTTCTGGTGACGCAAACAATGCCTGCCCATATATCTGCCCCGGTTATTTTTATCGGCAGCGGTACTAAAGCTGATCTTGACAAAGCAGATGTAAAAGGTAAAGCGGTTGCAATACAGGCTTCACCCGAAGGGCTTAATCTTAATGTGTCTTTGTGGGAAAGGCGCTACCCTTCGCTCGTTGCCAATAAATTCAGAGATGACCTCACAAGCAGGGGAGCATTAGCAATCATTTTTATAACCGACACCCTTGCCGAAAAAAGCTGGAACCAGGTTGTGCCTGCAATGAGCCGGGGAACGTATAATGTTGAAGCGGGATCAGCCGCAGTTGCCACAGCAAGTATTCCTGTTTTGTGGTTGCATGGTAAAAATATTGATTGGATAAAAAATGAAGGAGCGACGTTAAATGAAACCATTAATGTTGAGCATTTTGAATATCCTTCTGTAAATATCATCGCAAAGATACAAGGCACGGATGCGCAACTTTCAAAAGAGTATGTTTTGTTTAGCGGGCACCAGGATCATGATGGCGTTCGGCTTCCGTACGGAACAGACTCCATTTACAACGGTGCAGATGATAATGCAAGTGTCAGCGTTGCCCTGCTTGCCATTGCACGTGCATTTAAGAAAAATCCGGGCCGCCGCTCTGCATTGTTCGTATGGCATGGCGCAGAAGAACGCGGGCTGCTTGGCTCCAGGTGGTATTCATCGCATCCTACAGTTCCTGCATCTTCAATCGTAGCTGTATTAAATGGTGATATGATCGGAAGAAATAATCCTGACAGTGCAGCTTTGCTTGGTGTGCAGCCTCCTCACAAAAATTCATCAGATTTGGTTGCCATGGGCATGGCAGCGAATAATGAAGGGCCTAAATTTAAATTAGATACGCTTTGGGATAAAATTAATAATATAGAAGGCTGGTATTTTCGCAGCGATCATTTGCCTTATGCCCGTGCCGGAATTCCTGCTATTTTTTTCACTACTCTTTTGCATCCCGATTATCATACGCCCATGGATGAAGCCAACAGGATTGATTATACAAAGCTGAAAAGAATGACAGAATGGATGTACCGTACCGGATGGAAAGTTGCAAATGCAGATAAGCGTCCGGCATTGGAAGCTGATTTTAAATTAGAGAGATAATTATTAGGGGAAAGTTTTTTACCAGCTTGTAATATTTCTCTCGAAATATTACTGACCCTAAAATCAGTATAATTGAAGAAGGTTAAATCAACAGTAATAACCTTTTTACCAAAAAAAATACGATTTGGCAAAATAGAAGATTATACATGGAATTATAGAAGTAAAAAGTAAAAGAATATACTACTTAAAACAAATTATTAATGAAGAATATTCTCAATAAAATTAACGAACTCGCACAATCACTGACAGCTTTACTGCTAATGAAACCGAAGACCAGCAAAGGCTGGAAAAGAAATTCAGACTGGAGTTTAACTACCACTCAAATCATATTGAAGGTAATACACTTACTTATGGAGAAACAGAATTGATAGCTTATTTTATTACAGGAAATGTTTAATAAAAATAACAACTGATGATTTAATGACTCCAATTGACGAATCAGAAGGTAACACATTAGTGCAGGAATTAGAAAATTCATTTGAACAAGTATATGGTGAATCTGTCAAAGAGATTAGAATATTTTGCAGTTATGAAAAGTTAAGAGTGCCAGCTAACGAAACTAAGTTTTGGGCTGGAACAGTAGAATTTTCATTTCATGATAACGCTTACGAAATAAACTTTCAGGACGTAATTCCAACAAAAAGCATTTTATACAATGAATTTTTAAGTGATGAAGAAATGACAAACCTGGTCAACATTTTTTCGCAAAACCTGATGAAACTTGTTAATAATGCAACGCTTAAATAATGTATACTGAAACAATTGAAACTATCAGCACCTATCCTTTTCAAGCTTCTTTAGTTAAGGATATAGAAGACAAAACTGTATATCTGCATTTTTTAATTATCTTCCCTTCTAATCCCTCTTAATAATATGAAACATTTCCGCCTGCTTTCACTGGTTCTTCCTCTTCTTATACACTCCTGCATTTCCAAGAAAGTTTCTGCCGAACAAAACGATACAAAAAAATGGATTAGCCTTTTCAACGGAAAAAACCTTGATAACTGGAAACCTAAAATCGCCGGCTATAAATTGGGTGAAAACTTTGGCAATACTTTCCGCGTTGAAAACGGAATTTTAAGCACCCGCTATGATCAATATGACAGTTTTAATAACAGGTTTGGCGCTTTGTATTATGATAAGAAATTTACAAATTACAGGCTCAAAGTTGAATATAGGTTTGTAGGAAACCTTACTCCGGGTGCGCCTTCGTGGGGATTTCGTGATGGTGGCGTACAATATCATTGCCAGCCTCCGGAGACTTTAGGTTTAGATCAGCCTTTCCCGGTTTGCCTCGAATACAATCTTTTGGGCGGAAACGGCAAAGATGAGCGGCCGACAGGCGAAATATGTGTCTCAGGAATGTTTGTAGAAATTAATGGAATAAGAAACACCTCCAATTGCACACCTCCTGCTGTAAAAAGAACTTTTCATGGCGACCAATGGGTAACTGCTGAAATTGATGTTCGTAATGAAAAAATTACTCATTTTGTAAATGGCGAACAAATTATTCAGTTTGAGAATCCCCGGTACGACTCTGCAAATGCAGCAGCCAAAAATTTTATTATTAAAGTAAATGATGCAGTAAAAGACGGATATATTTCCCTGCAATCAAACAGTCATCCCATGGATTTCCGCAAAATTGAGATTATGGAATATTAAGTGGTTTTTGAAAAAAGTTTTGTATGAACATGGGTAGAAAGTCTGCTGCAAATAATTTGACGACCTGATAAAGCACTATGCAATACACTAACCCGCTGTATTTCTTTGTTAAGTCTATCAGGTGTTTTATCAATTGCCGCAATTCTTGATGGGATACGATACCTGAAACCTGATGCAGAAAACAAACAGAAAGTGCAATCGCAAAACACTTTTCCTGTGTCCTCTGCTAAGGAAATAATATTAGTATATAATGCTTATGGAGGTATTTATCCGGGAATTGAGGATGTTATTCATAAAGA
>JAABUK010011655.1_pt1 | contig 11387 bp, 4 predicted proteins | sample 5559141 | NCBI WGS metagenome assembly JAABUK01 (sample SAMN10711869, study PRJNA513367) | rock metagenome | isolation source: Antarctica rocks | place: Antarctica: Victoria Land, Pudding Butte nord | collected 2016-01-03 | reverse complement strand
ATTAAGCTTTAAGAACTCTTTAGAAATTTGATTAAATATTAGTTTCCAGCTTAATTAGTAGTCAATTAATAGATATAAATAGACTATTATATAGAGATTTACTAGCGCTTTCTAATAATGCTATTTATAGTATGCTAGCTAGAAAGCTTATTCTGCTATAGCTGATTTAAGCCCTTTTTATCTTTTTGATTTTAATATTCTTAATGTCAAGACTGCACCCAATTTTGACGCTATAACGCGGGAACACTATTTCTAATAAGAGAATGTTGTCAGTTCAGTGATACAAGAGATATTAAAACTCATTTATAACTTATATTCTTTATTAATTATAAATAGAGATAGCTAAGTCAATTTAAACATAATTATATTAGTCATGAATTTCATACTTAATAATAACTTCGTTCAATTCTTTTAATTAAAGTTTATATAATTATATAAGTAATACTCTATCTTCACATTTATAATCTTTATCTATCTATTTATTTAAGAGTGAAACATTATTAACAGCTTTATAATAATACTTAGAATCTTATATAAATATAATTATATTATACTCGCAAATTAAGAATCTCTATCTAATATAATTATGTTAGATAGATTGTGAATCCTTCATACATTCTTATATAATATTCTAGCTATATTTTCCATAATTATATTCTCATTAGTAGTTGTATAGATAATATAATGTCTTTTCTTAATTAGTTAATTTATCATATTAAAAATCACATTAAATCTCTTTAATTCCGACAATTTTATTATGAAATTTATAAAGATATTCTTTTAAGATATTTTAGAAATTAATAAAGATTATAACTCTTCTTTTAGATGTTATCTCTTTACTTTCAATCTCTAATAGATGTAACAATTTCTTAAATACTACTTAATTATGTTTGTTAGTCTAGAGAGTTAATATAATTTTCTAATTAATTATAATATTCTTCACTCTTCTATATAATCTATTTCTCGGCTCTTATAAATCTATTAGATTACTTATATTCACAGCTCTTCTAACTCTTTTAAAATAGTTAGTCTATCTTAGAAATAAAGTAGACCCTCTCTTTTCTTATATAGATGTGTCTAATATTTATTATAGACATTCTTAATTCTACTTCTTAAGATCTTATAAATCTCTTTCAGTTTCTAATCATTTCTATTTATCTATCTAATATTCTCATTTAGCGTGTAAATCTCTTATATAATATACATTATTTTATAGTCTCTCTAAATCTTCTTTAATAGCATCTTTAATATTAATAATATCTAATATAAATTAGAATTATTCTTTACTTTAAAAATATTCTTTTTTATTCTTATTAAGATATCTATCTTTTTATTAATCGCTTTTAATTAATAAATCATCTTAAAGTTAAATTATATTAAAAACTTTGTTTATTTTATTTATCTTCTTATTAACTTCTTTATTAATATAAAGTATTCTAATGTCTTATAATCTATAAGCATCTTAATCATATCTTCTTCAATACTTTATAGCTTTGATTCTTATTCTTTAAAATATTAAATTATTATTAATAGTTCCTTATTATATATAATATAATTTCTCTCTACTGAGCTCATACTATTTAAATAATAAGTAATTAAATACAATTCTTTATCTAATTCTTTCTACAAGAGAATTCCTTTAGTAATATAATCACTTATATTATATTTTATATATATCTTCTTTTATAGATTAAAATACTATAGAACTGAATCAAATATTATCAGCTTCTTTAATTTCTTAAATATCTCTGTATAGAATTCATCTCATATTAATAAGATCTCTTTTCTTAATAGATTATTTAATAATCTCATTATATAATTAAAATTCTTATAGAAACATTAATAGTAATTAATAAATCTAAGAAATTATTATATTACCTATATATTCTCTAATTTAGATGTCTCTCACTTCTGAATTATCTTAATTTAAGCTGAGTTTAATTATATTTCATTCATCTCTACTAATAGACTCAAGAATTTAATCTTTATAATATAGAAGTCGCATTTCTTAATATCTATTTAAAGTTCTACTTTTTCTAGAATCTTTAATATCTTCTTAATATATTATTTATATTTCTCTCGCGTATTATTAAATATTAAAATATTATTCTAATACAGCATTATAAATCAATTTAATACACTCAGAAACATATTATTTATATATCTCTAATTAGTTAAGAGCGTTAAGCTTAATTTAAAGAACATTACTAAATAGTAATAATTTTTATATAGTATACTGAATATTATTAAACTATTATCTCTAATCATGATTATTCTAATATAATAAAAGATTTAACAAATATTCATCTTCATTAGAAACTTTACTTTAATAAGCTATCTTAATATCTTATTAATTCTAAATATTAAATATCCGTTCTTCTTTATAAAAGTGTTCAGATCTTAATAATTCATATAAAATTAAAGTTCTCTATTTAATTTTTAAACTGATAGAATTAGAGATGTGAATAAAATATTACTTAGCTTAATAAATCTCTTCTTAAGATTCTTCTTAATATATCTCTTAATTATATTAAGCTCTACAGAATTTATATATTAATAGAACTATTATCTAAACAGTTCGGCGCTATTTTATAGTTCTATTTAATGATTATATTAGTCTTAATATAAAGAAAAAGTGTTTAATATCTTTTTTAAAAAGATATAAGTATATTTATGAAATTCAGACGGAATAGCTTTCTATAAATTCTCTTCAATCTTCTCATCATTTCTCTTCTACTTTTTAATATTCTCAGGAGTGATTATAATAATCTCCGCTTTGAATTTTCTAGATAGCTTCTTAAAAGCTGTTAAATTCATCATCTTAATATTCTTTATATTAGAAGAGATTAAGCTTATATTTAAACTCATATTATCTCTTTATTTTTAAGACTTTTAAATCTTTCTTATTCTTATAAAGAATACTTTTTTAGATGAAATTAATCTCTAATCAATCTTTATCTCTTCTTACTTTAGAATTCTTATTAAAATAGAAGATAATTTATTATTCTTCTCATTTCTATAATTCTATTTAGAATTACTCAGAATATTATTCAAGTCTACTAAATTAAGCCCGTTATAATTTAGCGCCTTTTTCAATATTTCATCATATCGCACGTATAATAAAATAGTTGGATTTTCACTATTATATTAATAATATTCTAACTCAAAGCTAATATTATTAGTGATGAGATTAAGTATATAACTATATAATCTTATCTACTTCTTCTTTAGAATAATAGAGTATGTCGTCTGAGTTATATAGAAGATCTAAGATATTTATCGATGTTCTATAATTATTATAAGCACGTAAATTATCTATATTATAATAAAATACTTTCTTTCTATAAAATCTATTAATAAAATCTTCTTAACTAGATTCATCAGATTAATTTATAGTCTCTTATATAGATTCTTAATTAGTTAATAATTTATTATTATTATAAGTCGATAATTAATATTTATTAACACAGATATGTTTAAAGAACCTGTTTTTTCTTTACTTAATAGAATATTTATTAGAAATAGAGACTCTATTCAGTCTTTAACTATTATAGAGATGACTATAAATGACGTTTATAATTAATACTTCTATCTAAACTTCTTTATAATTATTTCTGCGTTTATAAATCTATTTATAATATCTTTATAATAGACTGCTCTTTTTCTAATTTCTTTAAGATATTAAAATCATCTTTCTTAATAGCTATTAAGCTTAAGCAGTTTCTAATTATATATTCTAATTATTAATATTTATAGCATTTAAACTTTTCATAATCAGTCTTTAATATATAAATGAATATTATCTTCGCCGACTAAGTTTTATCTTCTAACTTCTCAGCTAATCTTCTCTTTTAAGATTCTGAATCTGCTTAAATAAATTAGAAATCTTTTATATATTAATCTACTTTCTATAAATTCAATTTAAGAAATTATAAATTCTTTATAATCTCTTTAATAATTATATATCTCTTTAAGATTATAATTAACTTCAGATTATCAGATATTATTAGAGATGTTAAGAGATTGAGTGACATAATAATATAATATATAAATAGTATGCATCTCGCAGCATAAAGCTCTATTAATAATGACGATAGAGAAGACACTTTTAATGTTTTATAAGTTGAACAATAAAGAACTTTGAGTTTTAGATTATAGAGTTTTTTATATATATTTATAGACTTAATACGTGCGTTATATATAAGTTAGATCTTAACGCGATATAATAATTATCTCTTCTCTTAAAGAAGCTCTATTCTTAAAGCTTAAAATATCATTTCCGCGAATAAATGTGTGAGTTATAAGTGTATAACTGCGCTTCACTCTTTATTAAAGATTGCGATATTTAAATTTAAAAGTCTTAACACGCCTTTATAAATAAAATGTTTAATATGCTTATTAATATTAAAACTCTTCTTTTTGCGATATTTAGAAGCAACTCTTTAATATAAATAGATAATCTATTATTCTCTTTACATCTTTCTTCTTCTTCTTTATTATTCTTAATATTTATAAGTTGTTTATAACTCGCGCGCGATCTATATTAATCTTCTATAATATATAAATAAACTTATAAATTACTTATATTATATATTTTATACACTTATTATCTTATAGCTTAAAGCTTTTACTTAATAAAGTTTTTTATAAGACTTTTATATTTCGCGCGCAATATAACTCTACTGACTTTAATAATTATTGTTAAAATATTAACTATTTATAATATGTTTTTTATGCACTGATTATATCTTACACGCTAATTATAAGTAGAACTTATAACTTTTATAATCTTCTCTTTCTTATGTAAGTAATTTAAAGATAAGTCTGCTTCTTCTTCTTTCTTATAATATATGCGACTTTTAAAGTTAAGAATTTCTTTAAAGTTGCGTTAATATAATTAATATAAGAGATATCTTAAGCATCTTATTATTATTACAATTAAGAGATTAATAGATTATAATATATAATTAAGTCGCGTGTTTTACGCATATTGCGCTGATAATCGCCGACTCTTTTATAAGTGTTTTATAGTAGGTTTTCTTATTTCTCTCGCGCTCTTTATTTAGAATTCGCAGATTTTTTTAAAGTTATAAAGAGAGGCTGCTGCTTTAATCACTTTATATTAAAGCTATTTCGCTTAAATGAGTATTATTTTAGAAGAGATTTAAGAGAATATTAAATCTCTTATTAAATAATTTTACGCTGCTGATTATTACATTAAAGAGTGTTTTAAGAATCTCTTGCTCGGAATTATTCAAACGCGTGAGTTCTTTATCTTAATTGAGATAACTGAGAAACTTAATTGCAGATTATATGTGCTTTAGAAGCGCTCGTCATTCTGTACACAGGATTTATTAAATAGGCGAATTCTCTTATTGAGAATAATAATCCCACTATTATTAATGATGATGAGAATGAGAATGATGATGATGATACTGCTAACGCATAAGAGTGCACTCACTCAAATTTTTTGAATATCTTTTTAAGATTGCTTGATCTTACACTTCTATCTTATAACTTTTATTTTATTTTATAAGTCTTATATATTTTTATCGCGTAGAATATAAGTATTTAAATGAGAAAACTAAATAAGATATATTATATTTATGATATACTAATAACTCGCATATAATTATTATAAGCTAGATTAATTATCTTTCTATTTCTTTTACTTTTTATAATTAATTACACATAATATTAATATATTCATTTTACTTATATAGAAGATATTAATGATCTCTTAAGTATATATCAGATCTTTCTTAAATTGTTAGAAGTTCTTCTTTATTATATAACTCTTTTATTTTATTAAGAAGCTGCGCTTTATTCATAATTCTCGCACGTTTAATACGCGATTCATCTTTCATTTCTCTTCTTAATTAATCTTAATTGATATTAGTAACTCGCAATTATCGCGTTTATAATATAATTCTAAAAGAGAGATATAAAAGATAAGATGAATTTATTTATATATCTTAGATAATTTCAGTTTATATATGTTTTAATTTAACTTCTTAATAATAGAAAATGAATTAAGATACTTATTTAATAACTTCTTACTTGCGCATTATAGATGAATATTATGTAAAGATAATATTATATAATTGCTTATAATATAGATTCTTTACTAATACTTCTTATTATAACATTTCGCAGCTGTTTTACTTACATATTATTATATATCTCTTGCTTTTAATTTCTTTTTCTACAGAATCTTAATATATTATCTTATATTTTGATTCTCATCTCACTTTATTAATAGATCTTCTATATCATGTCTGTGTATTATAGATATATAATATTTAGTTATCTTCATTAATATCTTATTAATAATATTATAAATACTATTATTATACGCAAACTTAATAACTGATAGAAATTGCACTCAATTATTTTAATGATAATTAATATAGCAGCGCAAATAGTACTCTAATATCTGATTTTGATATTTTATTATATTATTATTCTGCGAGTGAAATATAATTAAAAATCTCTGTTTAATTATCAGATTATAATAAAAGATGCTTTATTATTCTGATATAAATAATGTATTTTAATCACTCATAATTAATCTTGATATATTATAATACTCTATTACTTCTCACTTAATAAGCGCAGTAAACTCACTTATAATAATATTAATAATAGTGAATATGTGAATTACTTTATATAAGTATTGATTTATTATATTAAATATTAAATCACACGCGCGTTTCTAATAAAGTAAATAGAGTAGATTAGTAATAAAATTCAAAGTAATATTCTATTAAAGTTCTTATAAAATCAGTAATAGTGTTAATAAATTATAGAATTTATATCTCGACACTTTCATATATTAATATATATCACATATATCGCAGTAGATTCGCACGCTATCTACTAATTTCGATTAATAATATAGTCTGTAAATCGCGTCTAATATCTTCTTATATTCAAAATAATCTTTTATTTAAGAATTATTATAATTCTGATATAATAATTTTGCATAAGTAATAAAATCATTTGAAATATATATTGCGCTATTATATTGCACGAGATTTATATAATTTTCGCGTTACTCATTTCTTATATTATCTTCTTTAACAATATCTTTAAAAGATGTCTTTCAGCTCGCTTATATATATCAGACGTTTCTTAACTGTAGATTAAGCAGATAATTAATAAGCGCATCTAACACTTTATTATAAGACGATATTTTTTCTATTACTAATCTGATTTCTTATTAAGAATTCATAATAGAAACTTCTCTTAAAATAAATATTGCGTCTTATTATTAACTCATCTGCGCTAATAAATCAAGTCGCTTATAAATTATTTATAAGTCTTAGAAGAAGCTTTTTAACTCTCTTAAAATCTTTAACTCTTTATTAATTCTAATCTTTGATCTAATAAGCACTCTTATTATTATATTTTAATTTATATATTTATTTAACTCTTATCTTTATTTCACGCGCTCTTTATTTATAAGTAGAATCTTTAATAGCAAGAACTCTTTCTTACTGAGAGATTTAATGTCTTAAAATTCTAATCTTCTTAAAACTCTATTTATGAGATTCTTTATTTCAGATCTATATATTATTTCAAGATTATAGATTGTTAAGTGCTTTATTTAGTAAGCTTATCTGTGATTTATCTGCGATAGAATATAGAAATATTGTAAATTCAAGTAATTAATAATCACTTAATTTTGTTATTATAGTTATTCAAGATAATGTCTTTATTTCTTATAGCTTTTCATAATAATCAGTATTTTTAAATTTAAAATATTATAATTAAGCTTAATAGAAATTAATTTTTTTAAGAAAAATATTATAAATTATTAGATTGTTCACTTATTATTTATATTTATCTCGCAGAATTGCGATAAGATTATATTAATTCTAAATTTTGAGATATCTGTTTTCAGATAACACAATTTCTGCGAATTATAATGATGTAATATTATCCTCTCAATAAAGCATGCTTTTAGCGTGTGAAACGCTTGCGTTATCTCTTCAGTTTATTTAAAAGATCTCTTTTTCTTCTTCTTTTTTATACTCTTTAATAGATTGATTATAAGAGTGATAATAACAGAAAATCTGCGAATAAAATAATAATAGAAATTAACAAACTTTATAAATATCTGAATGTTATGAAAACTCTTCAACTTAACTCACTCTTTAATAGTAATTATCTTGCGAGAATTCATTAATATGTCTGCAACTTCTATATAATAGTTTAGAAAGTTAATTTCTTGTGTATAAAATATATACTTCAGCAACTTTATATATATATGTGTGAATTATAATTAGTTTAGTATCTATTACATATAAGTTATATACTCTTCGCGAGTATTATTAAAGATTAATATATTATTTATATATATAATATAGATATTGTTTAACAGTCTTATTAAAATCTTATTTATAAAGATCTAAAACATGATTAAAATATTTATTAATCTGAATAATATAACATAATACTTAAAATGTTTGTAATATATGCGAAATATAATCTTTTATTAATCTTTCTTTTAAATTCAGATTTAATAATAGATATTTCGCAGATTTAATATAATAAAATAGCGCGTGTTTAACAGATGATCAAGAATTTCTTCAATCAAGAATAATAAATAACAATTCTTACTTATTATCTGATTTAATTTCTAATAATTAATATATAATTGCAGATTATTATTCTTCTTTTTCATAAAGAGAATGAGGACGTCTACTAATAATATCAACTATTAAATTCATCTCTTTTGCAGACTATTCTTAAAATAATCGCGCAGAATTTACAGCTTAGATTAAAATAAGAAATATAATAACTTATAAGATATTAAATTCTCTTCTTCAGTCTTAATTGCGTATTACACATTATTTATCTGCAATAGATATTTATCTTCATTCTTAATAAATATATCGGAGAAGTTCTAATACTTATTAAATAGAACTAACTCTTTTAGCTATAGACTTATAAGAGAGATGCCTGCGTGTTATAATATATTCTTTAGCTAAATAATTAATATTTCTACTTAAATAATATTATCTTCAGCTGCAAGTTTCTTAACTAAGTCTATCTTAATATTCGCACACGACTTATAATAAAATTATTTATATTCCGCTCAGTTTATATCTAAATTAATAGCTTTTAGTTATAATATTTCTAAAATCAGTTTAAAATCTTTAAAAATAATTATATAATAGAAATATTAATTTAATTAAAATATATCTCGCATATCTATCGCATATATCTTAATTAATTCTTAATTATATATAGTTATAAGATGATTATCTATATTACTTATATAGAAAATATCGAACACAATTCGATTCTAAGTGCTATAGCAAGTTAAGAAGAAGATATTACAGCTCACTGTCTTCTCTATTACTGCGCCACTCTCTTAAATAATAATGTCTCAATCTACAGCATATAAAATGCGTGCGGAGAATAATCGCGAAAATATCAACACTCAGAATTTAATCACTGATAGCTTAATTAGAGAAGTCATAAGCATCAGAATCTCTTTCAATTCTACTAAAGAAGCAAATAAGAAAAATATTTTATATAGAAGAATAGCAAAATTTCTAATAAAGATGAAAGAACTTATTAGTTAAGTGCAGATATATTATTGAAATAACGCGTTCATATAGATGAATAAGATTCTCACTTATCTGAAGAAAATTATAAAGAAATTAAACATAAAAATAGTAATATCTCTCTCTACAAGCGCAGGCGATTTACAGAGAAATTATCAACACTTTTTAATTAAAATCTTTTAAATTCTCTATTTCTTCTTAAGAGAAATTTAGTAAGAGTAGAGAGATAGTTATTTAAATTAAGAAAAAAAAGAAGATTGAGATAATCAGGCGTCTATTAACAAAGAAACTTATTAAAAGAATAATAGAATACATAGATAACATATTTATATCTCGCGAATTACTCACAGTCTATTAGCTTAGAAGCGGGAATGTTATTATACACATAGAAAACGCGGAAAAAAAGAGAAGACTCAAAACTAATATAATATAAATAATAACTCTAGATTAGTCAGTATCTATTAAAAGAAAGATATATATAGTAATCACTTATAATATAAGAGTGACCAACTTTTTGTGTGAAATAGATGAGATAAACGCGCGCATAATAGAAAAGAAAAGTTACTAGTATAGAATAGACAAATTATATAATAACTGAAGATATTATATATAATTATAATCTTAAGACAACTGAGCTATATAATTATACTTACAGAATTACTTAATATTTTATCTATTAGAAGTATGATTATATAAATATATTCTGCAAAGAGAGTGTGAGTTATAATTATTATAATAATAAACATGTTTTAAATAATTGCATAAGTAAAACACGCGCGTCTAATAGATACTGCGCAGTATATAAAGAAGAAGATTATTTCTTATAATTAAAAACATATTCTACAAGAATAATAAAGATAGTTTAAACTCAGCTAGCAAGAAAAACTAGAGCTCTATTTTATATGATCTTCAGATCTATTAAAACAATCTTCTTCTTAGTAATCTTAATAAATAAATTTATTGCAGAGCTCTTGCAGATATTTAATATACATCTCTCAGATAATCTTTATAACTTATCTTGAATAATAATGAAGAGAAGTAAGAAGAGAAAAATAATTTCAGATTATCTGCAAGATATAAATAAGACGCGAGACTTCTCTTCTCTTCTCTTATTCTTTTAAATTGATTTAATAATATTCTCTCTCTCTTAATACAGCAATAACACAGACATCTTATAGATATTAATAGAAGCAGATTTAATAAAAATAATTCTTCTCATATTCTCTAAATAACAGAACATTCTATCTTCTCAAATAAGCTAGATAAGTATATGCTTAATCTGAAGATTCTGCAATATAATATTAATAAATTAAGAAATAAGATTATAATATTTTTATTTCATAATTCAAAAATTCAGATCTTTAACATTTTAGCTATTTAGAAATTATGGCGAAATATCTTTAACTTATATATATATAATCCGCTAATAAGCGACTTTTATATTATCAAGAAGAAAGATTTTAAATCTTGTGTCTATATATATATAAATAAGTGACTATTTACAAATAACTAAAATGCGCATTTTAAGTTAAATAATCTCTACACTCTTTATCTATATCTCGCAGACAATTTATTAATCTCATATATTATTCTAATTCATAATATCTATAATCTCTTCTCAATAACTTATAAAGAGATATCTAATTAGAGCAGTCTAATAATACTAACAAACATAGTATGAGAAAATAATAAGCAGATTATTCTAGACAACTTTAATTTACATTATCTTCTCTATGTCGGCTCATTATATTCATTTCAATATTATCTAGCAGATACTTTACTAGAAAGTATGTAAGCTGTATATATTTT
>JAABUK010011654.1_pt1 | contig 11388 bp, 13 predicted proteins | sample 5559141 | NCBI WGS metagenome assembly JAABUK01 (sample SAMN10711869, study PRJNA513367) | rock metagenome | isolation source: Antarctica rocks | place: Antarctica: Victoria Land, Pudding Butte nord | collected 2016-01-03 | reverse complement strand
CATCTCGCCGACCTTCAGGGTATGACGGCGCAAGGTCTCATGATGCGCTCCCGCGTCGACCGGGAACATCTGCTCCAACACATCTGCGGCCGTCCGGTAGGTCATCAAGGCGCAGAGATGCGCCTGATGCCGGTCCAGCTCCGGTGTCGACCGGCATCGCGATGGCCAGCCAACACCAGCCTCGATCCCGCCACAGGCAGCACAGCGAAAGCGGGGAAGCCGTAGCGTAACCTCGCCGAAGAGCGTCGACACCGCATGGTCGCGGTAGTCCTTCACACGGCAAACATCGCCACAGCGTGCGCAGCTCTGTCGCCGAACGGCGTGCTCCCTGGCCTGCGCAGCCACGATCTCCCGTTGAACACCTGCGAGCAGCAGCTTCGCCTCGGCCAGGGTCATACCAATCGCCGAAAGTCCTGACCTGTGCCCCGCTGTTCGCGTCCTGCAAAGCGCCGTGTGCTGACAGGTCAGAACTTTCGGCAGTTGGTATCATACCCAAATTGGCGATATCGACGAGATCACCAGGCCAGTTGATCTCCATGATGTCCGTGCACGGCCCCTCGCCCTCAGCCCCGATTTTCACCAACCTCAACATCCAAGACACGCATCCACCCTCGGTCAGAGAACAAACGCGAAGATACCCAACTGGCCGCCGCACCCCCAATCTTGCGACGGTTTCAATGGCCAGACGTTTCCGAATGGGCCAACCTGTTCTGGCCAACCTGCCTCGCCTTCGACGCGTGCAGCCGGCATGCCCGCCGCGGTCCCATGCGGCCAACACCTTTTCGAAGATCGGATCCAGCCATCGTCAGGAGTTAAGGCAGTTGATATTACGCCACGAAAACAGCTCGTTGAGGCCGCTGGCGTTGACGTCCTGACCAGGAATCATAGCTTCAAGACGAGCCCGCTTGTCCAAGGAACACTGCCGAATGGATTTGCGACAGCTCCGGACCTTCAAGCTTGTGGCCGAACTCGGCAGCCTCAGCAGTGCCTCCGACCGGCTGCGCGTGGCGCAACCAGCACTCAGCCGGCAGATCAAGCTGCTGGAACACGAATTGCAAGCCGAACTGTTCGTCCGCACCGGCCGTGGCATGGTGCTGACCGCGCCGGGGCGGATGCTGTTGGACCGCACGGCCGGGCTGGTGCGGCAAATCGAGCAGGTTCGGGACGACATGCAGTCGGCCGGGGCCGCTCCAAGCGGCAGCGTGGCGCTAGGTTTGGTGCCGACGGTCAGCAACGTCGTATCCGCCCGGTTCGCGTGCCGGGTCGCGAAGGAGCTGCCGGGGGTGTCGCTGCGCATCGTCGAGAGCTATGGCGGCCACCTGATCGACTGGCTGCACCGGGGTGAGCTGGACTTAGCGCTGATCTACGGCCCCGCAACCGACCTGCACCTGGCCGTGCAGCCAGTCGGATGGGACAGCGTGGTCGCCGTGGGCCCGCCAGGCTGCGGCCTGTCGGAACGGCGCGAGGTCGAGATGGGATGGGTCTTGCAGCAGCGACTGATTCTGCCGAGCTACTCGCATGGCCTGCGCGCTCTGGTGGAGAAGGCGGCGGCACGGCGGTCCCATTCGCTCGACATCGTGATGGAGGCGGACTCCTACCGCGTGCTGACCAGCCTGGTGTCCGCAGGCCTCGGCTATACCGTGCTGCCGCCCTCCGCCATCCGGCTCGAGATTACGGAGGGAAGGCTGGAAACCGCCGCGATCGTGCGGCCCGTTGTCACGCGGGAGCTGATCCTGGCCGCACAGTCGGGCCATCCTGCCTCAGTGGCCAGTGCGGCGGTTTCGGTCATCCTGCTGAGCGAGGTCGCCGCGCTGGCGGCGGAGGGCGCCTGGGCAATCCGCCTGCCGGCTCAACCGGCGGCGTAGCCCAACGCCTGGCGAAACCGCGTCTTAAGGAACACGCCGTCCCGCGACGGCAGCGCCCGTTCCGTCTCGCCGGACGCGATCCGCAGCCGGACCAGGCGCGGCCCACCCGTCGTTGCGTGCAGCCGGGCACGGGCGGCGGCGACTTCTTCCATGGTGTCGACCGTCAAAACCTCGCGGAAGCCCGCGGTGGTGGCGATGGCGGCGAGATCCACCCCCATGCCACTATGGCTCAACTGCATCCCGGTCTCGCCGAAATGACCGTTGTCCAGCACGACGACGCTCAGGTTCTCCGGCCGCTTGACCGCGATGGTCAGCAGCCCGCCAAGCCCCATAAGCTGCTCCCCATCACCGGTGAACACGGCCACCGGCCGTGTCGGCTGGGCCAGCCCCAGCCCCAGCCCGATCAACCCGGCGCCCCCCATGGCACCCCAAAGATAGAAGTTCGCATCGTGATCCCCGGCAGCGAACACGTCATAGGTCGGCGAACCGAGCCCGGTGACCACAAGCAGGTTTCCGCGATCGGCCAGCAAGGCCGCCACGGCCTGCCGCCGGTGCAGCGTGCCGAAACCGCTCATTTCGTCCATTGCTTGCGCCCGATCATTCGTTGCGAGATCAACACCGCGATCGCTTGGTCGCTGTCGAACGCCAGAAACGCCGCGGCATCCACCACGTCGGCCGCCTCCTCCGCGTGCTCGATCCGCATCACCGTCACACCCATCTGCGAGAGAACGCCGGGTGTGCCGCGGCCCATGGGCACCTGCCACGGATTGAACTCCGCCCACTCGCCCCGCATCGTCACCAAGGTCAGCAGCGGGAAGCGGCAGACCGTCATCAGCGACAGCATGTTGATGCAGTTGCCCACACCGCTGGACTGCATCAGCAGCACCGCCCGCTGACCACCGAGCCAGGCACCCGCCGCCAGCGCGATGCCCTCCTCCTCGGTGGTCAGCACCGTCGCCTGCATCCCGGAATCCTCGTGCGCCCGTTGGATCAGCCGCGCGTGCCCGGCATCCGGCACGTAGCCCACTTGCCGGACCTGGTGCGCCTGAAAACGGGCGAAGATCTGATCGGGCCAGGACGGAGGGGAGGTGCGGCCGGCGGCTTGAACCATGAGCCGACGTATAGACGGCGGACTGGCCCGCACCGGCCTCGAACTTGCTTCATCCTGCTATGCCGGAATTGTATAGGAAACCGGCCGGCCCGGGTTCTATCGTTTCATCAGAGGGCGCGTGACAACGACGCCCGCGGGAGGTTGCATGAACGTCGGATTCGTCGGGCTGGGGCGCATGGGCCGCCCCATGGCGTCCAATCTGTGCCGCAAGGGCTTTCGGCTGCTGGTGAACGACGTGAACCGGGCGGCCATGGAGGAACTGGCGCAACTTCCGGCCAAGCCGTGCGACACGGTCGCCGAGTTGGCGGCAGGATCGGACGTGGTGATCACCATGCTGCCGAATTCCACCATCGTCCACGATGTGCTGAGCATGGCCGAGGGCGTGTTCGCTCACGCGAGGCCGGGCACGACCATCCTGGACATGAGCACCATCGACCCCGACACGACCGACACGTTGGCGAAAGCCGCGAAGGAGCGCGGTCTCGGCTTCGTCGATGCGCCGGTGGGCCGCCTGGCGAGCCACGCCGACCGCGGGGAGAGCCTGTTCATGGTCGGCGGCGAGACCGCGGACTTCGAGCGTGTGAGGCCGCTGCTGGAGGCGATGGGCAGCACGATCTACCATTGCGGCCCGGCCGGGTCCGGCACCCGGACCAAGCTCGTCAACAACTTCCTGGCCGTCGCCTCTTGCCAGATGAACGCGGAGGCGCTGTCGCTGTCCCAGCGGTTCGGCCTGAACCTGGAACGAACTCTGGAGGTGTTGTACGGCACCACCGCCGTCAACGGCCAGCTCAAGATCGCCTGGCCGGCCAAGGTGCTGCGCGGCGACACGGAACCGGGCTTCACCATCGACCTCGCGCACAAGGACCTGACGCTGATCGTGGAGTCCGCCAATGCGGCGAGAGTGCCCATGCCGATGGCCGCAGCGGCGCGGGAGGCGTTCAGCGTGGCCCGCGCGCGGGGGTTCGGCGGGCAGGATTTCTCCGCCATGGTCGACGCTGCCTGCGACCTTGCGGGGATCGAGAAGCCTCGCCTGCCTCGGTAAGTCCGCCATAACATCAAGAACGTAGAGCACCGTCATGGCCATCCACCGACGTGCCTTGCTGCAAACCGCCGCCGGGTCGGCGATCGCGGTGCCTGTCCTTGCGCAGTCCGCCAGGCCTGAGGTCAAGATCGGCGTGCTGGCAGACTTCTCCGGCCTCTACCAGGATCTGCTGGGCCTGCCCGGCGTCGAATGTGCCAAACAGGCGGTGATCGACTTCAACCCCGGCGCGCACGGCTTCGGCGTCGAGGTGATCTACGGCGACCATCAGAACAAGCCGGACGTCGGCAGCGCCCTCGTGCGGAACTGGTTCGATTCCGAAGGCGTCGACATGCTGATCGCCGGGCCGAACTCCGCGGTCGGGCTTGCGGTCTCCTACATCGCCAAGCAGAAGAACAAGGTCTGCATGGGAGCCGCCGTCACCGCGAGCGAGTTCACTGGCAGGGACTGCACGCCCAACACCGTGAACTGGACCTACGACGCCTACATGCTCTCCAAAGCAGTGGCGGCCGAAATTACCAAAGCCGGCGGAAAAACCTGGTACTTCATCTCCAGCGACAACGCCTTTGGCGCCTCCTTGCAGCAGGAGACCAGCAACTTCGTCGCCGAGGCCGGAGGCCGCGTGCTCGGCAGCGCCAAGGCGCCGTTGGGCACGATGGATTTCTCGGCCATGCTGCTCTCTGCACGCTCCAGCGGAGCCGACGTGCTGGCCTTGGCGGTGGGGGGCAACGATCTCATCAACGTGCTCAAGCAGGCGGCGGAGTTCGGCCTGCGCGGCAAGATGCGGCTGGCGGCGCTGGTCACCTTCCTGGGCGATATCCACGGGGCCGGGCTGCAGACCATGCAGGGGCTGCTGTTCACCAATAGCTTCTACTGGGATCTGAACGACCGCACCCGCGCCTTCACCGCCCGCGTGCTGCCGAAGCTGGGCGGCATCTACCCCGGCATGACGCATGCCGGCTGCTACGGTATCACCACGCACTACCTGCGCACCGTCGCCGCCATGGGCGTTCCGGCCGCCAAGGCCAGCGGCGCCGCTGCAGTGGAGAAGATGAAGGCTCTCCCGATCGACGACGACGCATTCGGCACCGGCCACATCCGCGCGGACGGGCGCGCCGTGATCCCGGCCTATCTCTTGCAAGTGAAAACCCCGGCAGAGAGCACGAAGCCGTGGGATTACTGCAACGTGGTCTCGACCTTGCCGCCGGACCAGACCGTGCGGCCCCTGGCGCAGGTGGGGTGCCCCCTTGTAAAGGCCTAAATCCCGGGATCACACGTCGTTTCCAAGTCCCCGTGACGGGATGAAAGCTTTAGTTTTGCCCGAACTACCTGCGTATCAACTCGTGCATCTATCTCTCGCCAGCAAACCATGCCGGTTGAGATTTGAAATGCAGTTTCGGTTCGGGAGTGTCAAAAACCTGGGGCGCTACGCCGCAAGCTGGATCGCTTGGTGGCCAAACCGTCCGTCCAGCACTGCGGCCCTGACCTGAAGCACGCGGTGGGCGCCGCGGGGCGACCAGCGCATCTGCCGGCGCTTGTTTATGCGGGCACTCACCAGCTGATTGACGGTGCCCTCGGCCCGTGAGGTCGAGATCGGCTTGCCGGTCCGGTAGCGCTGGCCGTAGTCGATCAGCGCGCCCTCGTTGGTCTCGATGTAGCTGCGCAACTCGGTGCAACGCGCAACCAGGCGCCTGGCCTTCGCTGCGACGGCGGGTTCGTTCAGCACGATGGCGTCCTTGGCCCAACTCGTGATCCGGCCCAGGGCCTCGCATGCTTTCTCGTGGTGACCGTTCCAAAGCGGGTGCCGCAATCGTCCCACATCGATCTGAGGGTGGTCGAGCGGGGCGAGGGGCGGCTCGACGGCGCACAGGCCGCCCATGATCTGCTCGACGTGCTGCACGTGCATGGAGAGATGTCGGGTAGCCGGGGTTCGTTGCCGATCCCCGGCCCCCTCAGAACCGGACGTGACGATTGCTCGTCATCCGGCTCAAGCCTCCGCTGCCTGGCATCAGCCCGCAGCACGGTAGATCCGACCCTGTCGTCGTTTCACAACAGCGTCCGCCGCGGCCCAATCTCTCGGACCACGCCGTCTGCCGCTGCTCGCTGGTCTGTTCGGTTCGCACCGTCTAACATCTCCAGCAATCCCAAACGATCCAAGGCTTCCCAACCGTTGAGACCATGGCGGAAGTCTGCGCCCTTTCGGGCCGGGTATTCCCTCGTCGCCGAGGCCCTGTCCGCCCCATTACAGGACGGCCTTCGCTTGCTCCGCCGTTCCTCTACCCCCTCCGCCATGCCCTTCCTTGCGGTCGGGATACCGCCGCCTCGCGGCGGCGGGGCGGGTGGGGCTTACCCTGTTGTCCAATGTGGAGATGCGAATGGGGCGGCTGCGTCCTATAGTCCGGCGGGTCGTGGTGCCACCGTCGTCGAGGGTTCCACTCGACGAGCCGACCCGCATGCCGTTTTGGCTCCGGCCTGTCAGCACCTTTGGCCGGTTCTGGATGACGGACCTTAACCACGGACGTTCACTCGCGTTCAGCCTACCATCCTCTGCTGGGCCGCCTCCGGGTTGGTGCTTCCAGATTGAGGCCGTTGTCCCCGGAGCTTCACACGTCGGATTGCTCCTTCGCATGTCCGGGTAGCAGCACTTGGGTGGACAAGGTTCCCTCACGGGACACTCCATCATTGAACAGAGGTGGCCCCGGGATTTCGGACAGGGTGATAAGCTGGTCCCGCTTGAGCGAGAGACGGGACGAGATGGGCAAAGTGACACGCAAGCGCTACGGGTCTGAGTTCAAGGCCAAGGTGGCTTTGGATGCGATCCGGGGCGAGCAGACGCTGGCGGAGCTGTCGGCCAAGCACGGCATCCACCAGACGCTGATCGCGGCCTGGAAGCGGCAGGCGATTGAGGGATTGGCTGTGACGTTCTCCGGCAAGGCGGAGGCGGTGCAGGCGACCGGGGAGGCGGAGTTGACCCGGCTGCATGCCAAGATCGGCCAGTTGGTGGTGGAACGGGATTTTTTGGCGAAGGCCTCCGGCCGATGAGTTTGGAGCGGAGGCGCGGGATGGTCGAGGCGTCGCATCCACGGCTCTCGGTCGTGCGGCAATGCGCGCTGCTCGGGATCAGCCGGTCTGGCCACTACTACCGGCCAATAGGTGAGAGCGCGGCGACGCTGGCGCTGATGCGTCTGATCGACGAGGCGTTTCTGGAGTGCCCGTATTACGGCTCGCGGCAGATGGTGCGCCACCTGCATCGGCTGGGGCATCGGGTCGGCCGCGCCCGGGTGGTCCGGCTGATGCGCAAGATGGGCTTGGCCGCAATCTACCAGAAGCCGAACACCAGCGCTCCGCATCCGGAGCACCGGGTCTATCCCTACCTGCTGCGGGACCTTGCGATCGTGCAACCCAACCAGGTCTGGTGCTCGGACATCACCTACATCTCTATGAGACGGGGCTTCCTGTATCTGGTGGCGATCATGGACTGGTACAGCCGCCGGGTGCTGTCCTGGCGGCTGAGCAACACGATGGACGTCGCGTTCTGCACCGACGCGCTGGAGGAGGCGCTGGCCCAGCATGGCAAGCCTGAGGTCTTCAACACCGACCAGGGCAGCCAGTTCACCAGCCTGGCGTTCACCCAGGTGCTGACCGATGCCGGCATCCAGATCAGCATGGATGGTCGCGGGCGCTGGATGGACAACGTGTTCATCGAACGGCTGTGGCGGTCGCTGAAATACGAGTGCGTCTACCTGCACGCGTTCGAGACCGGCCCGGCCCTGCATGGTGGCCTGGCTCGGTGGGTCAGCCACTACAACATGCACCGGCCTCATTCAGCGCTGGCTGGGCGGACGCCAGATGAGGCATACCGCGGAGTGTTGCCGACGCTGTTGCCCGGGCATGCCCGGGCAACAGCGTCGGAACTGAAGGCGGCGGCATAATCAGAACCAGGGGCCAGCTTATCCTCGCCGCCAACCTGTCCAAACAGGTGGGGCCACCTCAGATCGGTGCCGCGCTGGAGCTGGTGCTTCTGCCGCTGTTCGCGATGCTGTCCGACCGGATTGGAAGGCGTCCGGTGGCGCTGTTCGGCGCGGCGCTCACGGCCGGCGGCGCCTTCCCGTTCTTCGCCCTTGTTCAGTCCGGGACCTTTGTCGGCGTCACGGCTGCGATCTGTCTGGCCATGGTGGGCATTAGCGCGTTGTATGCGGTGATCCCGGCCTACATCTCCGAGCTGTTCAGCGCCCGGGTGCGCTACAGCGGTATCTCGGCCAGTTACACAATCGCCTCTGGCCTTATCGGCGGCTTCAGCCCGGCGATTGGCACCGGGCTGTATGCCTGGGCCCAGGGTACCTGGCCGGTGGCGCTGTATCTAGTGGCGGTCGGACTCATCAGTCTCGTGTGCATCTGGCTTGGACGCGGATCGACCGCTTCTGCGGCGACGCTGCCGCAGACGATGCCTGCTCCTGTATCGTCGTATCCATGAGACAGGCGCCGGAAACGACAACCAGGCATCGTCGGCGGCCATCGCCGGTGGAGGTCAAGGCGGCGCCTGTCGCCCAGCCAACCCTGTCGGGAGACGCACCCGCCCGCATCCTCGCCGCGGCCGAAAGGCTGTTCGCGAAGCGCGGCTTCGATATCTCGCTGCGCGAGATCACCGAGCTGGCCGATGTGAACATCGCCGCGGTGAACTATCATTTTGGCTCCAAGATGAACCTCACCGAAGTGCTATTCGACCGTGTGTCGCGGGAGGTCAACGGCAAGCGGCTAGAGGATCTCGATCACATCATGGCCGAGGCCAAACGCCTTGACCGGTCCCCTGTGCTCGACAGCATCATTCTGGCGTTCATCAAACCCTATCTGGGCCTGTCCGAGGGCGGCCATCTGCTCGCGAGGCTGATCCTGCAACATCGCATCGAGCCGACTGATCTGACCCGGCAGATCATCAAAACGCATTTCGACCCTATGGCGAAGCGGTTTATCGAGGCATTCCGGCTTGCCGTGCCGTCCGTCGATCCCGCGGCATTCTTCTGGCGATATGTCTTCATGGTGGGCGCTGTTGTCTTGACGGTCACCGATACCGGCCCTGGAAATCGGCTCGACCGGCTGTCGGACGGGGGTGCGGACGCAAGAAACAAGGAAGAGTTTCAGAACGCGCTGCTTGCTTTCCTTCGTGGGGGGATATCTGCTTTGGAGAACGCGTAGAAGTTGCGATGAGTGCGCATCAGCGGCCGTGGACCCTGGCGCGCAGTGCCAACGTGTCGCCGTCCTGAAGGGAGAGCATTCAAGATTGTGGGGTGCTGATCGGGTCGGGTTAAGGTCCGGGCTCACGGGACGAGGGTGGGCTGGTGCCGAAGCTGGTGTGGCGTGTGAAGCTGATTGCGGAGCTGCGGCCTGGGGTGACGACGGAAACCGAGGTTGCCTGCATCGAGCGCGACGAGCAGGCCGGCGTGGCCGAGCTTGGCTTCGGCTGGACGAGGCGAAGCAACTCACGGCAGCACTCCAGGCTCAGATCGTGCCGGCCCAGGTGGCCGTGGTGGGTGAGCGCCGTCGCTTATGCGTCGCGTGCGGGCGCATGCTGGCCAGCAAGGGCCATTATGGGGCGAGGTTTCGCTCCCTGTTCGGCGACGTGCCGGTCCGGGTCCGCCGGCTGCTCGTCTGCCCCTGTCAGGATGTGATTGAGGGCGGGGCGAAAAGCTTTGCCGCACTGGACCTCGGTGGGGATGCGGTCGCACCTGAGCTGCCCTACGTGACGGCCCGGTATGCGGCGCTGCTGCCCTCTGGCAAGGTCGCGACCTTGCTGTCCGAGCTGCTGCCGATGGGTGGAGCGCAGAACACGGGCACAGTCCGGAACAGAACGCTGCGCGTGGGCCAGGATGTCGTCCAGCAGCACGCCACCGAGAGCGCGAAGCACCCCCCGGCGCAGTCGGCGGGCCCCGTCGTGGTTGGGCTGGATGGCGGCTATGTACGCAGCCGGCACCGACAGGAGGAGCGGCACTTCGAGGTGGTCGCGGGCAAGGTCATCCGTGCCGATGGTGCCCAGCACCGCTTCGCGTTCGCCCGCAACGGCCAGGCGGTCTCGGCCGAGGCGTTCCGGCAGGCGCTCGCCGCGGCCGGAGTGCATGTGGACACGCCGGCGACCGTGCTGTGCGACGGCGATGCCGGGCTGTGGCGGCTGCAGCGCGAGGCACTGCCGGGTGCTACGATTGTGCTGGACTGGTGGCACGCGGCCGTGCGCTTCGAGCACGCGCTGCAGGTCGCCCGCGGCCTCGGCGCAAGCCTGGCCGACACGCACCTCGCGGACAAGGCGGTTCGCGGCCTGGAGCGTGCGAAGTGGCGCTTGTGGCACGGGCGCTGGGCAGGGTGCCGGCGCAAGCTCGCCGCCCTGTGCCGCTGGACGGAGCGCAAGCCGCTGCGTGACGTGGCCGGCATCGGCCGCCTTCAGCGGCACGCAGGCGAGCTGCTGGGCTACCTCGAGCGCAATGAGAATGCGCTGGTGCACTACGCCGCCCGGCGTCGGCGTGGCGAGCCGATCTCGACCGCGTTCGTGGAAAGCGCAGTGGGCGAGATCGTGGCCAAGCGCATGAACAAGAAGCAGCAGATGCGCTGGACCAGGGCCACGGTGCAGCCCTTCCTCGACGTGCGGACGGCGGCGCTGAACGACACGCTCGAGGACGCCTTCCGCTCTCGCCACCCAGGCTTCCGGCCCGCCAACGATGATCACAAGGCGACAACAGCCGCAGCGTGATTACCCCCACGATTTTGAATGCTCTCATCTGAAGGCCAGCAATTCTAAGTGGGCCTTCGGCGCGGGTGTCACCTGGTGACCTGGGCTGCGATGTTGGGCGGTGGTTTTGAGTCGATGAGGGTCTGCATGAGGGTGGCCCAGTCTGGGAAGACCAGGTAAGTGGTGATGGTCCTGATGTGCTCGAAGAAGCGGGTGCGGGCCCGCTTGGCGGTCCTTGCGTTGATCCAGAGCTGCTCGAGGCAGTCGCAGACGGTGTGGATGGCGAACGCCAGCAGGTTCATGGCGGCGAACAGCATGGCGAGGTGCTGCTTGCCGTGACCAAAGTTGTGTTCGAGGTGGTAGCCGTTGGACTTGAGGACGTTGAAGCTTTCGTGGTGAGTAGGCCGGAGGAATTGCACCTCCGGCCTCTCGCAGAACTGTGCGTGAGACTCTCGCCTCACACAGCTCCCATCAGGCGAACGCGCCGATCGTGCCTTTCCGCCAGTGTGCGAAGAGACGCGGGTTCTTTTCTGAGACTGCCTCAAGGAAGAGAGATGCCCGCGTCCGGTGTCCTGAAAGGCGTTTGTACTTCCGCATAGCCCATGCCACGAGCGTCAGGTTGACATGGCGGAACATCGGATACAGCGCTGAAGGAGAG
>JAABUK010011652.1_pt1 | contig 11390 bp, 11 predicted proteins | sample 5559141 | NCBI WGS metagenome assembly JAABUK01 (sample SAMN10711869, study PRJNA513367) | rock metagenome | isolation source: Antarctica rocks | place: Antarctica: Victoria Land, Pudding Butte nord | collected 2016-01-03 | reverse complement strand
TCGCATTGGCACAGATAGACAGTCGGCTTCGACATTCCTTCGGCTCCCTCCCCCCAAGATCAGTCCAGGGAGAAGAGTGTAACAGAATGGAGGAGAATACGGATTTGTTCTTGGACGCCCCCTAAGCGTTTGCCCTTTGCGAGGGCCGGAGACCGCGCGGCCGGCGATCGACCATCGTGAGCCGGTCTCTCGATCCACCCATGGGGACTCGAGGTTGCTTGGGTCCACGACCAACGTCACCGCCTGCGGCGATGGCTCCTCCGTCTCCAGGACATAGGCCGAGGCCGTACGCGTGCGGCCGTCCCAAAGGATCACCGCCTTCTTGCCGCCGATAGGAATCACACGCGCCTCGGGGCCTTCGCCGAAGGTCTTCAGCGGCCAGGCTCGGCTCGCCCCGGATTCGGCCTCGGCCAGGCCGAACACCCGTTCCTCCGCATCAAGTCGAGGGTCGGGATCGGGGCGGGTTTTTCGCGACTCCGCAAGCAGGGATTGGGGGGCGGATCGCGGCTGAAACTTCGCAACCATCGCATAGGCCACCGTGCCGGGGTTGGCCTTCAGCCACGGGCCCCAATCGGTCTCGATCGTGGGGATGGGCACGAGTCGCGCCCCCTTGCGAGGGCCGTCGAAGGCGAGGCCTGTCAAGCAGTCGAAAAGCGTCCCGTCGGCGTGCTTCATCACCATCACGCCGTTGCGCCAGCCGTGGAAGCGATAGTCGAGCGAGGCCGGATAGCCCCTCACGAAGCCGGCATCGGCGTCGTACACGAACACGCCGTAGGTGTCGCTGATCACGCGGTACGGCACGAGGAACCAGCGGTAGGGGATCGCCCCGCCGTCGTACTTGCCGCGAATCCACGAGAGCACCCGGTCGTCGTCGCGAAGCTCGCGGGCCTTGCGGCTCGCCTCGTCAACGCAGTGCGAGCAGGCGGGGTTGATCAGGGTTTCAAACATGTCCGGCTTGAAGACGACCTTGCCGTTGTCGTCGACGGGCCCGGAACCAAGGGCCACAAGAAGTAGTGTTAGCGCGAATATGGGTTAAGATCTCCGAGGGACCGGGACGATTCCGCGACCAACCACGATACCAGTTCCCGACGGTCGCGTCGTCCTCATCGTGGGACGGGCACGGCGCGAGGTTCCCACGACTGGTCGATCGCCTCGATCGCCAGGACCCACCCCGAGGGAGTCTTCACCCGGTTGGCCAAGGCCATCAAACCGGTCTCCGGCTTCCCCCAGGCCTGGACGACGGCGATGGTGTTCGCCGGGTCCAGCGGGGTGCCGCCTCGCGGGGGCGTTTGGAAGAGGGCGAGGTCGGTCTCGACCCATGATGCCGGGTCGCGCTGGAATGTCTCGGACCAGAGGCCCAGCGCGATCGGCCCCCCGGTCGCCTTGAGCAGCGGGTTCCACTGGCGTACGTACGCGGGCCAGCACGCGCCGCTGGCAGGCGACGCTTCCGCAGAGCTTGGTTCCCGGCTTGGCGTCGGGCAAATCCGCCGGCTCGCATTCGGTCACCCAAACCGGGACGATGGCCTTGCCCGGGTGGCGTTCGACAAGTTCGGCCACCATCTTCGCCGCGGAGTCGTCGCCCGGTCTCTTCGCCGCCGTCGCGGGGGAGCCGTAATCGAGCGTCCATCGGCACTGGTCATTGCCGCACCCGCACGACGATGGCCCGGATTGCAGGTCGTCCAAGAATACCCCCGACCACGATCCGGGGAGGTCGCTCAGGAGTCGTTTCAGGCGATCGCGATGTGCCTCGAAGGCTGCGGCATAGCCGATGGGAACCCAGGGCCAGGCCTTGATCACCTCGCCGGGGCGCGACGCTGGAGCGTTGGGGAACCGTCTTCGCCAATCGTCGTGGTGACCGCCGATCGCGGCCATCCACTCGGGATGGGCGTCGGCCATGGCCGGGTTTCGGGCCACCTCAACCCAGGGCCACAGCGTCATCCCCGCTTGCTCGACGTCGCGAGCGATCGACCCCCAGCGTCGTCGCGACGCTTCGTCGAGCGTCACGACGATCGCCGTCGCCCCGTTGGCCTTCCACGAGGCGAGAAAATCCTGAGTCACTCGTTCCGAACTGACGAGGACGCCACGCACCTGAATCCTCACCTCGTCCGCTCGAACCTCGCTCCCAAAGACGAGGAGCATCAGAGGCGCACATCTGGCGATCACGGCTGCGGTACGAGACATTGGGGCTCTCTGGTAAGGACGAGTTAGAAAGGCCCTCTGGCCAGGCAGAGATTGAAGACACGGGACGCCGGCTCCGCCAGTTTAAAGTGCCAGCCGCCAATGTTATCATCAAGAGTCTGACCTCATGGGTTTCCTCCGAAAGACAACTTGGCCGACCCGCATCCTGGACCGTTAGGCTTCGATAATTAAGGAGACTGCAATGGACAGGTCCATGCTCCTGGTGATGGTCGCGACGGCTCTGGTCATCGTCGCCGGTCCTGACTCTTCTCGTGCCGCCGAGGTCAAGCCCATCAAGCCGGACACCCCCGCGCATCTCCAGCCGGGAGAGATCACTTTCTCGACCTCGATCGCCCCGGAACGGGCCCGGCCGGGAGAGACGGTGACGTACCAGGTGACGGCCAAACTGGAGGAACCGTGGCACGTCTACGCCTACCACAAGGCGCAACCGGTGGGCCCCGGGCCGGTGCGGACGCGGTTCGACTTCTTCGATCATGCCGGCCTGGAACTCGTCGGCGGTTGGACACCCTCAGTGGAGCCGGACGGGAAACAGGAGCAACAGGGGGAAGTGACCTGGAGCATCCGCCTCAAGGTCGCCGACGACGCGGGACCCGGCAGCAGACCACTGCGATGCCAGATGTACTTCATGATCTGCGACCCGACGCGGTGCAAGCCGCCGGCCCGTTCGACCCTGCCGACGGCGACCCTGACGGTGCTGGCCGCCGGCCCGACCCGGTAGCCGCAAGTCCCTGGTTTCTCACTCGTCGCCGGTCAGGGATTGATGACGGCCCGATCCTTCCACCGGAGCGTCGCGGCTTGATAGATGCGGCCCGTCTGCGCATCCTGGGCGAAGACCGTCAGGCCGCACTTCTCGGGATCCCAGTCCTTGGCGAGTTCGACCGGGAAGTTCAGTGTCGTCCCCTTGGCGCCGGGTCCGGTGAACTGGACGGCGAGCTTCCGGACGACGTTGTGGTTGACGTAGGTCTTCCCGGCGAGCTCGCCCGACTCGACTTTGGTCGAGACGAGGTCTTCGTAGATCGCGGCGCCGATCAGCGTCTTGCGGTCCGCTACCTTCGATGACAGGGCTCTGACGGTCACCGCCAAGGACTTCCGGTCGGGGGTCGCCCCGGCGTCCTTGAGCGATAGGCTCAGGGAAACTTCCGGCTTCTCGCGGAGGGTCTGGTCGAGCGCCGCTCGGAGCTTGGCCTTGCTCTCCGTTCCCGATCCGAGCAGTGGGAACCGGCCGTCGACCATCATGAGGGGTGTGAGATAGAGGACATCCGGCTTGGTGTCCTTGTTGATGCCGTGATAGATCCGGCTGTATTCCGCCTCGCGCCGGCTGAACTGCGGGTCCGAGAAGGGGTCCTTCCAGGGGTCGTTGAAGTAATCGACGTGGAGGGCAAGGGTGACGACGCGATCGGGGCCGTAGCCGAGGTCGGAGAGCTGGCCGAGCAACTGCTCGGCGGAGGGGCAGAGGTCTCACCCATGCGAGGTGAACAGCTCGACCACGGCCAGCTTTTTCGGTGCCTTGGGAGCCTGCCCCCGCGTGGTCGTCGTCCCGAATCCAGCGGTCAAGGTCGCCAACATGACCAGGGGGACGGCCCATTGAAATCTCATCGTGAACCTCTTGCTGGGATTGAGGAAGGCGTTCAGTACACTGTCTCACCGAGACAAAGGGCAATACTCAGGCTGACCGGGGGCGAGCAGGGCTGAGAAATTCTGGTTCATCCGGATCTTGCGTACCGAGCCGGGGCGGAAACCTTCGGCGACGGGTTCAGAGCCACCAGCTCCGTCCTGGAGGCAGCGCGGGCCGGGACCGCTTCTGCGCGTGGTCAGGCCTTGTCGCGAAACGAACGGATGTTGACCTCTCCTTCAACATACTTCCACTCTTCCGATGCCCGAAGCTCGGCCACCATCTTCTCGAAGGCTGCTGAGTCGACCTTAGCATGGTCGAAGAACGTCTAGAAATCGAACGGTTCACTCTCGCTCAAGTCACGGCAGTGGTGGAAGCGGCGGGCTACGGCCGGCAGATACCTCAGGCCCGTTTTGACGTGATGGGACCGGTCCTCGAATATGGCTCGGCCTTCATCCTGGCTCAGGCCCCACCACTTCGCGTGCTTCCGAATCGGAATGAGGGCCGCACGAGCGGCTTCGGGGCGGACCAGAATGGCCTGCTTGGACGAGAGCAGTTCCTTCTCGGCACGCGTGGCGTAACGTTCGTTGCTGGTAAAACCGCGCAGGAGCCACGTCGCCCCATCGAGTCCGGCGGGAATGGTCCCGTCGATGATATCCAGCCTTTCGACCACCGGAAGGGGCTCCCCCATGACCGCCTTGGTCTCGACGACAGACCACGGACCCACCTCCCCGCCGACAAACGTGAACAGCCGAGGGTTCATATCTGTGCTTCTCTAATTGCGAAACGCGGCGTTCGACACGCTCCCATATCCCCGGAACGACCGCCCCGGCACCGGGGCCCTTGGTAGCGAGCGGCCGGTGTACGAGGTGAGGGGTCCGAGGTCGTGATCATTCGCCGAAGAAAGAGGCACGGTCACGGACGTTCCAGCAACAGCTCGTCGACGAGCTTGCGGACCTTCTCCTCGCCGGGCGCGCCTTTGTAGCTCAACTCTCCTTCCCAGCCATAACGGACGCGGCCGCGCTTGTCGACGACATAGACCGTCGGCCACATCCGGTTGTTCCAGGCCTTCCAGTTTGAGGAGTCGTTGTCGACGGCGATCGGGAATATCAGGCCGTGCTTGGTCGCCTGGGCCTTGATCCGCTCGATCTCGCGTTCGCCCGGCGTCTCGGGCGAGTGGATGCCGACGATCACCACCTTCTTGCCTTCGTAGCGGTCCTGCCACGCCTTGTAGTGACCGTAATTGTTCACACAATTATAACAACCGTTGGTCCAGAAGTGGACCAGCACGACCTTCCCGCGGAGCTTGGCCATGGTCAGCGGGTCGGAGTTGATCCACTGCGTGACGCCCCGGAACTCGGGGGCCTGGGCCGTCTGGCCTGGCTTGAGCAACTGGGCCTGCGACGGATCGGCGAACGCCGCCGCGATCCACGCGACAAGACCCAGCGTGACGATCCACCGCCGGGAGTGATACCTTGGCATCATCGGGTCCTTGGGGATCGGGGAGGGGAAGTTCCGGGGGGTCTGGCGGGCGACGTCGCGGGGGCCTGAGGCGGCCGGCGGCTTGCTGTGGCCGGCCTCGTCGGAGCGGGCCGGCCGGTCGAGATGCGCCCGGGTCTCGACGAGCCGGCGGAGACGGCGGACGGGATTGGGGAGCAGCCAAGCGGCCTTCATGTCCGCCGGTCCCTTCGCGCGGGAGGGCGGCCCGCGAGTCTAGCGACCGGGGTTGGCCTGGAGTCGCCGCGCCACTTCGAGGTGCTTGGCGACGGCGCCCCGCGTGGCGTGGAGGTGCTTCTTCAGCCCCTCATCGCGGGCACCCGAGAGGAGCTGGCTGTCGATCAGGGCCAGGACCTTTGCGTGCTCGGCGGCCATCAGGCCGACATACGCCGCGGCGAAGGCCTCGCCTTCGAGCCGGACCAGGGCGGCGAGATTCGCCGCGGCCTCGACCTGGAGCTTCTCCACGGCCGGGGTCTCCAGCGGCGTCACCCCGAGGCGCTGCGCGAGCTTCATCGCCGCGTCGAGGTTCTGGCCGTGCTCCTGGTGGAGCATCTGGGCGAACTGGAGGGCCTGTGGGTTGATCTTCTCCTTGACGGCGTCCGAGGCCGCCTGGATCTCGTTCAGGTCGACGGCGACGATGAAGGCGAGGATCTCGGCATCGCTCATCCCCTTGGAGTCTCCCGCGGGCCGGGCGTTGCCGCTCGGGAGCGGTAAAGGTGAGCCCTGGATCACGGGCTTGTCGGGATCGGCGGAGCGCTCCGGTGACTTGAACTGGAGGCTCGTCATGATGGCGGGGGGCTTGCCCAGCAGGAACTCCACCTCGGCCTGGCCGAACGCCTGGCGCGCCGAGTCCACGTCCTTCTTGCCCGTCACGATGTCGTGGGCGAGGTTGAACGTGAGGGTGTTCGCCTCCTCCATGTCGCAGCGGGCGGAGAGCTCGCCGGCCGTCCGATCGACCAGGACGCTGCCGTCGAAGGCGAGGAGGTCGTCGGCCTTGTCCGGGGGAACATGGTAGTCGATCGTCTGCACGATATAGTCCATGTGGAGCCGGGGGAAGGCGTGCGGGATCTCCTTGCCCATCACGACGGTGCGCTTCCAGGGGGCGTTGTTGTGCCAGACCAGCCGCATCGGCGTGGCCTCGTGGGGCAGGCCATACTTGTCGATCGTCCGGTAGGCGGCGAGCCTCGGCCGCGCCGGCCACTGGGCCAGGACCTGATCGACGTAGGCGCGATCGGCCGTGACGGCCGGGGCGGCTTGCCCCTGAGCCTGGGCGGTCGCCGTCGCCCCGATCTGGGCGGATGCGAGGGCGAGCAGCAGGCTCGCCATGACGACGCTGGACTTCTTCATGCTTGAGTCTCCCTCGTCCTCGCGCGGGCATCCGAATCGGACACGGACGCCGCGTGAAGCCGTGTGAATGGGGCGAGTACCGGGTTAACGGCCGGTGTCCAGGCCGCGCAGAAACTGCACCACGTCGGAACGTCCGGCGGGGTCGGCGATGAAGAACGGGTGCGGGGCCGTGGCTCCGCGCGCGGGGTCGAGCAGGGCGTCGAGGCTCGGCACTGAGGCGTCGTGGAGGACCGCACCCCTGCGGGCGAGGTCGAGGAGCATCGGCATGGCGTTGCCCCGCCTGAGGCCGCGCTGGCTGGCATCCAGCATGATCATGTGGTCGTCGAAGGTGCCGGGGGCGTCCTGAATGGGGTCCAGGGGGGGCTGCCGGGCGGTGTCGACGACCGGGCTGTACCCTGGCCAGATCGTCCTCAGGTCGACCAGCACGGCCGGCACGGGGCGACCCTGGTCCACGTTGTGACAGGTCGTGCACGCGGCGCGGAAGGTCTCGCGCCCCCGCCCCGCGGCGACCGCCTCGACCTTCGCGCCCCGGGGCTCAGGAAGGCTGTTGAGGTAGGCGTTCATGTCCACGATCTTCTTGTCGTCGACCCGCCGCCCGACCGGCGTCGCCTCCTCGCCCGGCTTGCCGACGGCGGAATGCTTGACGAACGGAAAGCCCTTCACCCCGGTCGTCGCCAGCACTCGTGCGTAGTCGTCGGCGAGCTGATCGCCCGCGGCGCCGGCCAGCTTGTGGAGGAACTGGCGCCCCTCGGGGGTCACCAGGGTCGTCAGGTCGAGGTTGATGGTGTAGGAAAAGTTGCTGATGTTGTCCAGCACGCCGATCTCCCCGCCGGTGCCCCAGGGGGCGGCCAGGTGGGCGCAGAAGATGGGCATCGACAGCGTGGAATTCCCGATGCCGTCGGGGCTGGCGTCGAAGGTCCCCACCGGGTAGAACGCCGGGTTGGTCAAGTAGGCGTCCACCTCCGCCTCGGTGGAGTCGGGGGTCAGCCCCCTCGGGGTGCGCCCGCGGGTCTTGCCGCCGAGCGTCACCTGGAGGTTGGGGTAGTAGGCCCGCGAGTTGTCGGCCAGGGCCAGCAGGGCGCCCATGTTGAGCGTCGGGGTGGCCGGCCCGTCGACCCGGCGGCCGATCGATCCGCCCCCGGGCAGGTCGAAGGCCGTCTTGTCGGTGACGGTGTGGCAGATCGCGCAGGCGATGCCCACCTTGTCCCCCCGCGCCACGTCGATGGTCCCGTCCCCATCGGTGTCCTTGGGGACGACGCCGATGACCGCGTTGGCGTTGATGAGGGCCAGGGTGGTCTTCGGGTCGTTCAGCCTGGGGGCCTTCTCCGGCGATAGGTCGGTCTTCAGCTCCTCGGCCAGGGCCTCGCGGGTCCCGGCGTCGAGGGCGTCCATGTCCACGCTCAGGCCGGCCTTGAGCGCCTGGACCGGGGTGAACCCCGCGTCGATCATCCCCCTGGGCAGGCGCATGGCGTCGGTCCAGAAGCCCTCGTTGCCGAAGGTCTCGAACCGGAAGACGTCTCGCCCGGCGGCGGCGTCACCGACCCGGTGGGGACTCGCGATGACCGCGTTGGCAGGCCCTCGCGAGGGGACCGGGCCCTGGCCGGCCCACGCGACGCAGGCGACGAGCGCGGCGAGGGGAAAGAGGATGGAAGCGGCACGGGGCACGCCGAGGCGGCGGCGCGGCATCGGCTCGGGCATCGGGTCCTCTGCACTTTCTCGCCCGGTCGTAGGCAGATGGCCGCAGCAGGGCGAAGGCGGCGGCGATTCCTGTGACTGGAATGGACCCCCAGGTATTAGATGCCCATGCCCCGGAGAGGTGACAAGAATCCCGGAGGGTTCCGACGTAGAGCCCTGGTGAAAAGATGGAATACCGTTTGCACCATTGGTCCCGATGCGTGAGAATCTGTCGCCTGGGGACGCATTTTCCACTCGAAGGGTGAGTCTCGGAATCCCGATCGCATGCAAGATCCTCCCGCCCCAATGGACCCGGACTCCGGAGATACGAGGGGCATCTTCCCCACCGAGCGGGAGATGGGATCCGGGACTTGCAACCGGGCCGCCTTCGAGGCGATCGTGCGGAGCCACGGCGCCCGCCTTTTGGCGACCGCGAGGCGGCTGCTGGCCAACGACGAGGATGCGCGGGACGCCGTCCAGGACGCGTTCCTCTCGGCCGTCCGGTCGCTCGACCGCTTCGAGGGCGAGGCGCGGCTTTCGACCTGGCTGCACCGGGTCGCCACCAACGCGGCCCTGATGAAGCTGCGTGCCCGTCGCCGATCGCGGGAGCGGCCGATCGAGGAACTGCTCCCGTCCTTCCTGCTGGATGGCCATCATTCCGAGCGCGTCCTGGCCTGGGAGGAGCCGTGCGACCTGGTGCTCCAGCGTCAGGAGTCCCGTGACCTCGTCCGTGCGAGCATCGAGAGGCTGCCCGTGGACTACCGGGTCGTCCTGGTGCTGAGGGATCTCGAGGGGTTGGATACGAAGGAGGTCGCGGGCCTCCTGGACATCAGCACCGACGCGGTGAAGACGCGGCTGCATCGGGCCCGTCAGGCCCTGCGTACGCTCCTGGATCCGTACGGGCGGGGGGAGGCGTCATGACGTGCCGTGAGTTCGTCGAGTTCCTGGGCGCGTATCTTTCCGATGAGCTGCCCGAGGACGTGCGCGATGCTTTCGACCGGCACCTGGCCGAGTGCGCCGACTGCACGGCCTACCTGAGGACCTATGAGCAGACGGTGCGGCTCGCCAAGGCGGTCTGTGTCGAGCCGGAGGGCCACGTCCCCGCTGGGGTGCCGGAGGATCTCGTCCAGGCGATCCTCTCGGCCTATGCGAGGAATTAGCGGCGACACGATCGCGAATTCACTTCGCCCGACATCTCGACAATCCGTCCATCTCCAAGGACCGTGGACGAGTTCCTGGCGGCCATCACGGCCCCGTCGGCGGGCCGCATCGGGGTGCAGCCGGGCGACCGGGCGTGCGGTTCCGACCACGCGGAGATCGGCACGGTGACGAAGGTCGTCGGGGCGACGGGGGAGACCGAAGGCTACCTGCTCGTGCGGCGCGGGCTGATCTTCGGGTCCGAGACCTACATCCCGCAGGATGCGGTGGCCAAGCGGAGCGGCACGGACGTCTTCATCAACGTCCCGAAGCTGGTCGTGGGGACGATGCCCTGGGGCGAGCCCCCTTCGCGGGCCGACCGACGGGCGAAACTGGGCCCTCGCGCCTCGGAGGTCGATCACCTCTACGGCTCGTGTTCTCCTTCCGGCCAGCCGCCATCGGGCCCGGGATAGTTCCGTGCCATCCACGAGACTTCAGCCTTCATATCCGCGGCGAATGTGCAACGAGTCTATGCCATCGCCCGGCTCCTCACGTCGTGCTTACCCGCTTAGCCGGGCGCTCGCCATTCGTGGGGAGGTCCAGTCCCGGTCTGCCCGTCCGGTGCAGGCGCGGCACGGGGGTCGTTGGGGATCTCGGGTCTCGCATCGGGGAGTGATGTGGGGGCATCCGATGACGGCCGGACTGGCTCGGGACAGGCGTATGGGGCGGCGTATGCGAGTCCTCTCCGACGGGCTGGAAAACGCGGAAAGCCCTCGTTTCAAAGTGTTCGAAAGGGGCCCTGGGCCGGTCTCGAAAACCGGACCTTGTCTTGAGTGCTTCGGTGTCGTCGACCGGCGGACTCGGGAAGTCTCTTCTCCAGATCCGAGCCCGCCTGTACGACCGTCGCGCTCGACTCGTGAAAGGTCACCGGCGATGGAACTCGGGGGCCGATCGCGCCCGGCGACCCCGTCGGCATCCTGTCGATGCAGCCCAGGGCCGGACGACCGCGAATCGGGCGGTTGTTGGCATCCTGGGTGCGTTGGGGCCATCATGGGGAATGCGTCGGAACCCTGTCCAGGCTCAGCCCACCAAGGATGGGACCCGTGTCGCTCGAACTTTGCCACCCGGCCAGCCCCCGCCGCGCCGTCGACTGGCGCCGGCGGTCCGCGACCTGCCTCCGCATGGGCCTGCTCCCGGCCCATCCCGCGTGGTCGGATTCCTGGATCGGGCGCGTCGTGGCTTTCCAGAATGCCCAGGGTGACTGCCAAGGCATCCCCCACCGGCCCCGACCGGCCGAGCTGGACCCGGTGCTCGCCGCAGCCCATGACCTCCAACTCGACGGTGGCCACCAGATCCGGTGGCATGTCGAGGCCCTGCTGCTGGCGGGCGAGGGCGACGACTCCATCGCCGGGCGCTGCGGCATCCCGGCCGAGGTCGTCGCCGCCTACGCGGAGGTCTTCTTCGACGTCAGGACCAGATTGGAGCGGACGTCGTACGTCCTGCACCAGGCGATAAACGTCAATCAGGATCGGCCGGAGTTTGCCGTCGGCCGGGCCATGAAGACGCTGGGCTACTGCGGCGGCCCGTTCGTCGTCGACTTCATGGCCGCCGGGGCCGAGGGTACGGGTAGGCTGGACGACTTCGCCGTGGTCGGTCCGGCGGCCCCGCAAACACGGCAAGCTCGGCTCCGGCGCATGGTCGTGGCCGCACTGACCCTCGAACTCGACCCGGCGGCCGCACGGCGGCTGGCGCCCCTGATCGGGGCGCTGGAGGAGATAGACCAGGAGGCTTCCGCCGCCATGAGCAGGCCGATCGACGGCAGCTTCGCCGCGATGGTCGCAGACCTGGACCTCGCGCCGGGTGACGCGGAGCGGGGCGACGACGGCCTGGCCGCCCGTGATGGATTCCGACCGGCCGGGGAAGT
>JAABUK010011651.1_pt1 | contig 11390 bp, 16 predicted proteins | sample 5559141 | NCBI WGS metagenome assembly JAABUK01 (sample SAMN10711869, study PRJNA513367) | rock metagenome | isolation source: Antarctica rocks | place: Antarctica: Victoria Land, Pudding Butte nord | collected 2016-01-03 | reverse complement strand
ATGACAGGAAGCATGAGGGCACAGTGTTGTGACAGAGCTCGCAATGTGTGTAGACTCACCATCTGGACACTTGCAGACATATCCTCTGTAGGTGTCAACACAAGCATCCAAGTGCATGCTCTCATTGCTCCAGCATGTTTGACTATCCACTGCGCAATTCTTCTCTTGAATGTTGCCAGTCAGACAGACCTGCATGAGCGAGCAATTGTTAAGCTGTGGTCATCAAGCCTGCATGTGTGCATCTGTGATGGTCATGGTTCACTGTGCAAGGCTGCTGCAGAGCGGATCAAAACAGGTTGACTACACACAAGCACAACATCAACGGCAGTCGCACTGCAGGTATTGAAACGCATTACCTCTGGCTCTGTTGTTTCATCAAACCCAGCACACAGAGCCTTTGTGATGGACATGCTGTCCAAGCGGCCTCTGTACTGCTTGTTGTTGATGATAACTGTAGGCAGCAACACTACACGGCCAGCAGCCCCGCCAATGCTCTCTGTCCCTTGTGCATTGTACTCTGCCTGCACCGATCAGGCAAGGGCGTAGAGTCTTGTCAGTAGACATGTTGGGTCAAATGCAGCCTGTACATTTAGCATTAGAGCCGTCATCAGCACATCTAGACCTGTTGGCATCAAGACACCAGGTGACAAGGGCTTTGCAATTCTTCACATTGTTGAATGAACAGGCAGTGTTGTTGCACAACAACCTACTGACCTGTAACAGAGGATGATCTGTGTCAGCATCTGAGCTGCCCATGCAGTCTTCAATTGCATTCAGACTCAAGTTTGTGGCTTGGATCTGCTGTTGTGCGCAAGCACTGTCAAAAGTCCTGTCCTGCATCCTGCATGCCCATTGCAACAGTTCATGCTTATGTGTCTCACTGCCTTCAAGCTTCATATGTCCAATTTGCATTCAAGAACCAAATTTGCAGGTTTGGTATCAGTGAATAGGGACCAGCAACCACGGTCTTACTTGCAGTGCATGTTAAACAGCTGAACATATGTCCACCACAACCATGCTTGATGCTTGGACTCAGCTTGTTGCCTGATGCAAAGCTGCCGCTTATTCTCCTCAACAACCTACAAGGCAAACACAGGTGTTGAGGTGCCATTGAATTTTTGCTTGTCAGAATTCTATGCAACATGCACATTGCTTTGCATGTCTTGCAATCACCCATATGTACCTGACGGCCATTGTAGCTGCTTTGTAGGCCTTGTGGAATACTGTCCATTGCACAGTAGCGTCCATTATTGACACAATTGTCTCGGCACGTTTGACTGTTAGAGCTGTCCAAGCACTTCTGTACCATGAAGTGGGGCTTGAATTGTGTGTAGCCACGCTGCAAATAAACAAACACGGTAAGTTTAAGGGTGATATGAGCAGAAACGCAGAGTTGTGTACTGCTTGTGAGTCACCGCTATTGAAAAATGAACAGCTTTAGGAAGAGTGTATCAACATAACTTGGGCACAATTTGCAACAATGGCTTGTGTAAGTGTTTTGAAGAGCGTTACCTTTTCAAGGTCGATGGCAGTCTCAGCAAAGTCAAGCTTGAAGCGAGTTTGCCTGTCGCAACTGCTTCCACAGGCATCATTGCTGCTTGTCCAGAACTCCCACTCCACCCTGAGGACCAAAAGAGCATTAGTCGATGCTGATTTGCAGCGGAAAGTTTGGATGATGTCAAGCCAAGATCAGAGCGCAATGATGCTGTTCAAGAGTTGCTAGAGCTGATTGTCATTTAGCTTTGAAGACAATTACCTGTCATCTGGGTGTGCCATTGACTCCTTGAAGTCCAGCTCAACCACTACAGAGTCCCCATTTTTGAGAGTGTCAGCTAGCTTCTGTCCAGCGGCCTGCACAATAATCCAGCGGTGCTGATTACTAAATTTGGAATGCGCCTGTCTGAAAGCTTGACAGTCATCAGCATATGGACATGCTAACCTGAGTGAGCAGAGCCGTAGGAATGCTAATGTCATTTGCTAGCTTGGCAATTTCTGGGCGGTCTTCTGGAGCAGCCATTGTAAGAAGCCTTTCTACGGTGTTGTCATAGATGAGAATGCCCTTGAAGCCAGCTTTCTCAGCATTGTAGGCCTTCTCAATAAAATAGCATCCTGCAGTAGCACATCAGCGCGGTCAGCTTGCAGGCCGTCACATGAAACATAGCAGTAGATTTGATATGATGCATGCTGACCTCCTCTTTCTGCTAGCAAGAGGGGCGGAAGACCATGTTCTGGCTGTACTACCGCCTTCTGAAATGGCTCACAAGCAAGACTGTTGTCTGTTGAGCGCACAAGCTCCCCAAGCATGGAGGCTCCATACATTGGCACTCCAAACTGCAGCAGAAACGGTTTTGTGACTTGTGTCCAAATGCTGCTTCTGTTGGTTTATGTATCATGTAAGAAAGGTTATGTGAGGTGGCAACTCACGTCCCCAATAGCAGCATCTTCCACACCAGCAATCGTTGCTGGCGTGCGGATGACCAAAGAGTGAGTCTCAACAATCCATTCCCCAGCCATTGACAGGGGCAAATTGATTGTGATAGCAACCAGACATATCAGCTTGGCCAGATGCAGAAGCTGTTTGGCCATTGCACCCACGTTGCTTGTACTCCTGCAAAAGGGTAGCATAGCAGTCTTTCACTGATGCAGCCGTCATTTCTATGTCATAGCCTTCAATCACATTGTTGGCCAGGAAATGAGGATTGCTCGAGCAGTGCATGGCCGAGCTAGCAGAATGGCCCACAGTACCTTTAAAAGCAGTGATTCAAACTGGCTTCCCCAAAGCAGATTAACAGCTGGACACACGATATTGTGTTTGTTTTCGCCCAAACTCGGGAGACTCACAAATACGACTGTGCAATTATTCAAGCCATCCAGGTCATGGTAGGCATGTCCGGATGCTTGAATAGATCGAAGTTGAGAGATCGACTTGATCAGCAGACAGGGCTGGGAGCGACGCTGCAGCAAGTTCTGGCGTCTAGCAAGATCTACCACGCGTAGAGAACTCGGAAGGCGCAGTTCAAAAGTGTACAGTTTCAGAAGTAGTCAGGTCTCGCAGTCAGGACCACGCGGGAACAAAGTCAAACCTATCTCCCTTCATCGTTTGGCTCAATTGGGGACCCAACCTGGTCATGCTTTTCAGGCCGTGGATGTACACGCAGCCAAAAGTCGGAGAAGACATGCGACTGTAGTCCAATCGCACGAAGCTGCTAGCGTAGCATAACCTTGAGTGTCCGGCTGAAGACTCTGTCTTCATCCGCCTGGGCATGCCGATGCGTCGCTCTTGAACCCCAGGTCGACCATGTAGCGACAGCGTCTGTCTGTTGTGCTTAGTCGCGGCTCAGCCGCACTATTGGTGTTTCTGTGTGTGGTGTCTCGACAAGACCATCACAACTTTTGGAAGTATTGGCATGCACGATCGCATGCATATGTCCCGGAGGCCCCTTCCCGCTACAGATCCCATGTTTGAGGCAGGTAACTGGGAACGCGAATTCAAGGCCAGAGAAGCCGCTCCCAGGGTACAGAACTGTGTGATTGCTGACAATGCTCCCTGGATAACGAGACTTTGCCTTTTTGCTGTTAACTGGTTACTCGTATCTTCTGCTTCAGATGAGCCGGCAGGATGAGAAGATGCTGATGAAAGATTTGGAGGCAGATGCATTGCAGTGCACCAGCTGGTGAGGAATGCACTATTGACAGCTGTCTGATGTACAAACCAACTGAATTCCACAATAGTCCGACATCAAAACTTCTTTGATTCAAAAATCACCTACGTAACCTGGCATTGTGTGCCATCATCAGATGCTTTGAGCTATGATGCGAACCATGTTTATGCTTTGAGCCATGACATCAAATGTGCTTACGCTTCCTGGCTGCTATAGGGGCATGAGGTCATCACAGCAGCAATGCTCTACATGCCACACTGTGCTGGCCACGCCATACCTGCTTTCACTCCATGTCTCTGAGCAGCATGACTCCTTTTTCGCATCTCAAGCAGCCCAGCGCATGCCAGTTTTCCAGTGCCTGGTAGAGGGCTGCAACAGTAGATTCTGCTTGGCTGCTCAACGCCATCAGCATCTGACTGACTTTCACCTGATACCTACAGACTCAGGCTTTGACAGGTATTGTCCACTCACCATATGTAAGATTGTATATACACTTTTGCATGCCACATGGCTGCATGCACTGCCATGTAACACACTTGCTGCATGCAGTCTAGGTCTCAGCCAGGTACCCACAGCAGTCATACATTGTGTCATGAGTCACTTCTGACACACAAGCACTTTCATCAGCCATTTTACATAGTCAGTCTTGCATCTCACTGTTGCTTATCCTGTGGATCAACACTGCAACCACTCTCTTGCTGATATATGCAAAAATGACAGTACGCTGTTGTAGGATACATCTAACGTCCCACCATGGTCAGGTGAGGCCAGATGGCATTCGCCACCCAACTACGGCTGATGAAGTCTCTGCACATTCCACTGCTGTCCAAGGGCAGGATCTAATCCTTGACACAAAGGTACAGGCTCTGTTGCAGGCAATTGTATTTTGGCAGGTGTACCAGTGGTGCATGTGGACAGTGTTCAGGAATTAGTCACAGTCGCTGGTAAACGCAACTCTATGTCTGTGTAGCCTGGTGCGCAATGTGTAGCTTGCACAGTGATCAACATTGATGGTGTGCAGCATGTACATACAGCTGATTTGTGTCACACAAATGCAGGTGCAAGTTAGTGCAGCGCAAATGACAGCTGATGCAAACAGGATTGGTCAGGACACAGGGGATCAAAGTTGTGTCTCTCAAAATGCCGACATGGAGTTAGCACTTTCAGCTGCTGTACAAAATGGCCGGGACAGTGAGCTCAGTGCACAAGCGCCACCCGAAACAAACCAGCCCGCAACTTCTGGACTCAGTCAGCAAAGTAGACAGGCAGCTCATTGCCAGGACTCTGGAATTGCTGCCAAAGCTCCTTTTTGTCATCAAGTTCCAGCTGCTGAGCCTTTTGGCAGAAAGCTCGGTGCTAATTCAGGTCCCATCCTGCCTGATGGTAGCGCCTTGCAGCCTGCTGCTAGCAATAGGGGCCGTAGAAGAGCTCCTTTAGGGGGACCCTCTGCCAGAGGCCATGGCAGAGGAAGGCATAGGATCAGCTTGTCTTGACACAATTGCTTCATTCTATGTCTCAATTCCAGTACAGCAAGGACGTAGGGGCCCTGCCTGCTTGGTCGACAGCTTGTCTCCAAGCAGATCATGCAAGCTGGCAGTATGCATGGCTAACCGTGTATGAACAAGCATGCAAAAGTGCATCAGGTTGCTACAATGTATTACTCAGATTGCATGGTGGCCAATCACGACATGCATATAGCTGTCAGGGTGTTCTGCACCGCTGCCAAGACTCGAATACAAGCTTAGTCATTTTTTGGTGCATGAGTGTCACTTTGATATCATAGCTCCTCTGCATGCAAAAGCATTATTCAAACAAGGGATTCATCGCACATCACCGTTGTAGATCAGCAGATGAGCCAGTCCTGAGTGCTCTCTGCCAGGGTCAGGGCGGAATTGCAGTCACCTCTTGAGCGAGCATCATAACTTGCAGTGATCACGGCATGACGAGCAGCTCTGAGCTGCCCTTGCGCAAAATTGCCTTGCGCGTAAGACCCTATTTGCACGTCAGGTGAGGATGCGCAAGCTTTTGCTGTGCAGGTCTGCGTGCGTTGTTGATCACAACCTAAATTAAGAGCAGTTACAAAGGGAGGTTGCGTGAACGGTGGAGTGTAATTTTCTGCGCTGACATGCAGATCGTACTGAAGCTGCGGAAGACCTTTTCAGCTTGCTATGAGCGCATGCAGCAGTCAATTGTCTGCCAGTTTATTGGGTGACAAGTTTGAAGCTGACAGCGCCAGCACAGCAGACCCTGTCAGGCAAAGGCCCATAAGGTCAGCATCAGCAGGCAGGCTGCAGACGTCTAAAAAAGCAAAAAGCGTCATCAGGCCAAGCAAACGCGATTCACCACCAGTCCAGCCTGCTGGCAAAACTCCTGAAGTCAAAAGCAGAACTGCTACTCCCAGGTCACCTGCCTGGCCTGCTGAGTCTGTGGCCAGTCAGAGTTGCGCTGCTGCAAAGACACCGCAGTCATCTGCTTCAACTGGCCAAAGTCATGCCACATCAGGCTCAGGCAACAGCAGCAAGCCGCGGTGGCAGCAAAGCACAGCAGCAAGCTCAAGGCACCAGCAGAGCAGCCTTTCCTCCAAAGTCTCCAAGCCTAGCTTTTTGAACCGCTTGCAAGCTCAGGACAGTCATGCTGCATCAGACAAGCAACAGCAGCATGACGCTAAGGCCGCAGAAATGAAGGCCAAGCTTCAGGAATGGAGGGAGCAGCAAAAACAGCAGAAGCAGCAGCAACAGCAGCAGAAAGTGGCACAGAGATCAGCTGCTGGCTCTGGTCTTGCAAGACATGCTGTGGATACTGCCAAGAAGGCGCCCTTGCATCAGACTCGCACAGCAGCTCCTGCAACAACAAACAGATTACCCTCAGCTGAACCAGCGTGAGTCTGCAACACAGATGCTTGCTTGAAAGCCCAGCTTGGGTTGGCATCCCATGTGAGCAGTTGTTAGCATGCATACAATGCTGCTGTGCCCTTGCCATCGTTGTATTATGCATGCCACAGGGCTGAGCTGTCAGACCCTGCATCACTGTGCTTGCATGGCATATATGCATTTGGCAATTTCCTGTCTTGGCCTGTACTCTGTGTATAGTGGCATGCATAACAACACCTGCTTTGCTATTGCTGCCTGCTGCTGCGTCACAGTGCAAACAGCAATGCAACCCTCACGTGTGCTATGCTGGTACAGGAGCCATACTGTCAACAGACAGTCAGCTGTGGTGAAGAAGCAGCCCCTTGTCGTGCGCCATTCCTCTCATGAGAACCTCCCGGCAAATTTGTTGTCGGCTTCATTGGAAGCTTCTCATGACATTGCCACCCCTAGCGGTGACCCCCTTCACCCCAGGCCCTCAGTCACCCCAGCAGCAGCTGTGCGTCCAGCTCTGCTGCAGCTGCAAGCTGCTCCCCAACAAACAGACATCTCTGCACCTAAAGCTGCTGCTGACAGTCAGAACAAGTCAGTGTCTGCAACTGGCAAGTTGAGAGCAACAGCGTCTGGCGATGTCAAGTCAACTGTGCTGCCCAGCACAACACTATCAAGGGAGCCATTTGCTGCTGTCCAGGCAAACAGCATGAGTACCAATGCTGCACAATCAAGCAGCAGTCATAGCAGCTCAGCGGCATCAGGGCATAGGGTGCAGCGTTCAATGGCACAGGGCCTGCAGTCCCATCTTGCTGATCCATCTGTGTTGACTGCTGTCAGACAGGTGGATGATCCAGCTATGCTGCGTCGCTCTGAACCTGCTTCTGACAGTGGGCTCTGCTCAAGCAGTGGCTCCTTTGGACTGAGTACTCACCACACCAGCCAGCAAGCAAGCCACATGCGTCTACCAGTCAGTGCACACAGTGGGGACACTGCCGCATCATCAAGCACGACCAACACTGATGCCGTCAGGGTTGATCAGGAAGCGTCAATGAGTCATGAGCTGGCAGACCGTCATGGGGAGGCTGTCAGCACGAGCAAGACAAGAGCTGAGTCCCTAGCTGCAGCTGCTGCTTCACTGGGGGGAAGGGCAGGGCCTTTCGATGATGCCCTGGGGAAGGAGGCTGGCAATCATGCCTCGGAAGAAGGTGTTGTTCAGATCAAGGCCGCAAAGGCTAAATTTGGGGCTAATAAAGCAGGCAAGCAAGCCAGGAACAAGGGGCCTTCCATAGAGGTGGGTGGAAACTTGGCATGCAAGTCAACCTTCCCTGCAGCATGTGGATTATCATACACAGCAAGCTGCATCACTGGTCAACTACATGCAGCTTTGGTGGAGCACACCTGCGACCTGCCAAGACAGTTTGCCAGTCAGCACATTCCAATAATGTCTGCTACACGCCAACCATGACCTTTTCACCAACGCAAGCATGGTCGGCCCAAAGATTCACTTCTTTGAACAGTATCCTGCGGAGCTGACTCAAAACCGCAGTTGCAAGAGCTTGCTGTCCCGCTTGTACCGCCGCTTCATGGTCCAGCAGAACAACACAGCTGGGAGTAGCATAACCCTTGAGCAGTATTCGACACATTGTTTCAGCCTAATCAGAGGAGGAAAAACATCCATTTGGCTCTCTGATGGGACACCTCGTACAACAAGGACTTAAACAGCCTCACAGCAGTGTCTCCAGCAGTCCCAACCCTGATTGCTTGATCCACAAACCCAGCTAAGAACAGGCACGAACAGGACTCAAGTTTGCTTGTATGCAGGAGCTCAATCTGGAGCTGCAATGCGAAAGATGGAGGCACTTGCACTGGCGTTTTCTGAACTGCCGGCTTGAGGAAGCAATGGCTGTTGCCAAACCAAAGGTCAGCGTGCACACCTCATAGCCAATGTGCACTGTGTAAGCCTGCTTTCAAGAAGGCACGTCAGTGCTTGGTGACAGCCCTGTGAGCTTTTTTGTGCTGCACTCATGCACACCTCAGCTAACCTTGTGCTTGCATTGTGGTCTGAATGCTGGCTTGTCAGATGCGCACATGTATGGTCTGCACAGTGATAGATCGCCATGCATCTCAAACTGCATAGCTGCCACTTCTTATGCCATTATGAAGGTCATTGTCTTGATCATGCACAGCCACGTGTCTGCTGTTAACCTGATATGCTTCTGGCTTAGGCACATGCATCTTGATGGTCTGCTTGTCTGATGCCATGTTGTGTGCAGTCGCAGTTGCTATCACATCACATGGGCAGCTGCTTTGTACAAGGACATGCCATTGCTGTTTGAGCTGTGCTCCATCCATACTTGTTGCAGGCAGAGCAAGGCTTGGCAGCAGTTGCACTGCATGTAGCTGACCTGCACAAGCAGGTGACTCAGCAGCAGCATGAGTTGCGAGCTGTGGAGCGCCAGAGAAGGGTTGAGGCTGCCTTGGCAAGCCAGATGCCCAGGTTGCAGCGATGGCAAAGCACGCAGGTCAGTCTGTGCATCTTACTAGACATGCGCCGGGACAGCCTGGCAACAGCATTTGAGCTGTCTACCAATCGCAAGCTGTGCAACTTGTTCGTGTCATGTTTCCAGCAGCTATGACAAAGTTTCCAGAATTGTTTTGACAGTCAAACATGGTCTTAGTGACCTTGTGTTGGCATTTGTTGTGGATCATTGTTGCTGTATGGCGTGCATCATATCAAGTGCTTGCTCAGCATGATGGCTTGCAGTCCCTCATCAGGTTGCTGTATGCAGGCTGATCAGCAGAAAAGCATATCGGCTGTGCAGTCAGCTCTGAGCCATGCTCTGCAGCATGTACCCCTTCTCAATGGGGCTACCACTGGCGGCCCTGGACAGGTGCTGCTCTTCTGCAACTTGTGATATGTGGCAACATGCTTCTTGTACATCAGACCATACAAATAGTTCTGTCGCAGCTTGCAGGCAGAGATGCCATCATGCTAAACATACGAGCTGCATGCCCACAGGCTGCAGCACTGGATTTACATCATTGCACTGTAAGTGCAGAATGCTGTAGTCATGTATCTGCAGAGCTTCAGCCTGTGCAGAGAAGATGCTTCATGCAAATTGCCAAGGGATGGGCTCAGCAATTGGCCTGCAATATCAGACACATGTTGACAATCAACACTTGACAGGCATGCTGAATTGCAGTCAGGATGTGAGCATGCTGGCAAATATGTCGTTGTGAGTATTTCTCTGGGTGCAATGCTACAACAAAGATTTGCTTTTGAAAGTAGCCAAGAATGCAAATAAAGCCATCCAAGAGCCGAATCGAAAAAAATAAGCTGTCATACCAAGGGTATAACCAAACATAAGAGGCTCATGTGCAGGGTGCAGACGCATCACTAGTTGCTGGGGAAGTTGCCAAGCTGCGGGACGCTCTCAGGCAGTCACAGCAGCATGTCGACAGCCTCATGGGCCAAGCTGCTGGCGCAGCATCAACACAGGTGACTGCAAAACATGTATGTCTGTAATGCACTGCAATGCCACAGTGATTTGCCTGCAATGTCTCACTGATTTCGTCTTGACAGGCCTATTGTACAAGGCATACCCCGATGGTTGCCAGCATAGATCACAAGTCCTGCTGAGGCTAAGGCCCTACCCCATGAGGGGGCATCGACTCTTGTACAATGCTGTCACATCCTGTCATGCATTTGCAACATGCAAAGATTGTGATAAGAGGCAAGGATTGTGAGAGACTGTGTCTCGAGCAGAGACAAAGGCTGTGATGGATTCAATCTTTAGCAGAGACAACGATTGTGATAGACTCTATCTTGAGCAGACAAAAATTGTAATGAACTCTGTCTTGGGCAGTATTTTCACTGGCTTAACTCTGTCACACATCACATTTGCTTGTGCGTCCATGCCATGATGTTTGATGAGTCACCAAAGGCTTAGTTCTGTCGCTGTGCTTACAAGCCAGGATGTCTGATGAGTCACGACAGACAGACAGAGAGAGAGACAGACAGACAGACAGCCAGACGTACCGACAGATAGACAGACAGCATTGAGGCATGTAGGGCCCAAACAGAAAGCAAAATACACATCAGCATATCTAAAGCGCACACATACACACGCACACATACAGAGAGACAGACAAATGCAAAAATGCATACCCTAAGGGTGTCAGCAGTCTCCCCTGACTGGCTGACAAAGATGTATGCGTCATCCCGGAAGATGGGGCAAAGGCGATCAAGCAGATCAGAAGCTAACTCCAAGCTGACTGGGATATCAGTCAGCTCTTCGACAGTTTGGCGGCAAGCCAATGCAGCATGGTATGACGTGCCACATGCCACAAACACCATTCTTCTGCTTCGCCTAATGGCTGGGAGGTACCCCTGCAGACCCCCCAGGACTACTCTCTGAGCCCCAAAGGGATTGACAACCTTGTCATCCTGCAAAAGCAAATAGCTCAACAATCAGTAGCAGATTTGGCTGGGACCAAAGCGCATTTCACATCAGGTACCATATTACGAAGCAACAGATGTGAGTCAGTCAAACATCATTGACAAACTGATATACAGAATGCAAAATGACATACAGGGTGCAAACTGAAATACAGAACGCAAACATCAGGCATGAACACCCACGCTGGGGAACATCTGCGCCATGATGACAATGTCAGAAGACAACCAGGCCTTGGCAGGCAGTTAATGGCATGTTCATGACAAATAACAAAGACACATTTGTGACATGCTGATGAGATTGGTGCTGGATCAGCACCTGGGACAATGGCAAACCAAAAAACAAAACACTGCTGTACTTCATTTCGACATTTTGCTGAAACTGCTGGTAGAATTGAAAGAAGAAGTGCA
>JAABUK010011647.1_pt1 | contig 11393 bp, 12 predicted proteins | sample 5559141 | NCBI WGS metagenome assembly JAABUK01 (sample SAMN10711869, study PRJNA513367) | rock metagenome | isolation source: Antarctica rocks | place: Antarctica: Victoria Land, Pudding Butte nord | collected 2016-01-03 | reverse complement strand
TGGCTTCAGGACGTGCCACATAGCAACTGCTTGCTTATAGCATTTTGGCGTGTGACTGCGGTATGTACGAATGCCATGGGTGTGATGGCCATGTGCAGGCTCATCTAACAGGCAAAACTCAGCCACACAGAGACAGGGTGGCGCTGCACAAGCAGCTGCACATGCTCAGCAAAATGATCCAGCAGCGCAGCAGGCAGCAGAGGTAAACACAGCGGCTGGTACAGCAATGGTTGCACCCACACCCACAACAAATGATGACTCATCAGGGGCCCCAGCAGCAAGCTCAAGTGCTCAGGACTCGCTAGCGCAGGCTCAGCCTTTCGGGTCTCCAGTGCAGCCTCAGTCTGAATCTGCCCAGCGTGAAAGCTCCACATCTGCAGCAAGGTCATCTGCAGCAGCAGCAAGAGAGGCTGCTGCAACAGCCAGACAGGCTGCATCTCAAGCTCAGGAGTCTGCCTCTCAAGCTAGGGATTCTGCTGCAACTGCCAGGCAGTCTGCATCTGCAGCCAGACAGTCCACCTCTGCAGCAAGGGAAACTGCATCTGGTGGTAGGAGTGAAGACAGTTCCAGACGCCGCCGAAGGAGGGCGGCGATATCACCTGTTGTCACCATGGCTCTGGGGTCCTTGCTGCAGACCACCCTTGAGGGGGATGCCTTCCAGGACCCAGCCAATGTTCTGAGCAATGCTGCGCAGCTCCTGCTGTCGACGCACAGCTTTGATGGGGACAACCGGGCACAAGTCCTGGTAATCCCCTATGTCTGTGTTGTCATTACTTTGATGCATGACACGCCTGTTGAGCTCAGTATGGCTTGTGAGGCCACAGCAATCTGACGCGCCCCTTGTATGCTGGCTATTTCCACTTCCACGTAACTGCCACTCCTGACATGCCCATGTCATCACATTTCCTTCCTGTGTGCACAGTAGCATGCTGGCTGCATTACTGACTTCTTGCTCTGCGTCACTGATGTGCTCAACAGCACTGTTGCCTGGATGACTGACCATGTCAGGACAGCAGTGTGATGTGTCGTGCAGTGTGATGTGTCGTGCAGGCAAACCTAAGGTCAGCAGGATCTCACCTGTACCGCCTGGCCCCTCTGCTTATGGAGCTGGCCAGAGCCTGCTCAGCAGCTGTGGCAGCCATGCAAGGAGACGCAGGGCCCCTGGCCCTCAGCAGCGCCCACTACATCCGCCCTGATGGTGGGTCACACCTCTGTCCATCCTTGTATACAATGGTGTCATTGCATCAGGCAGCTTCCTTGGCGTGCCGATCCTGCAGGTCATTGCACACACAGTCTGTGCTGATCACAAAAGCTGTAATGAGACGGTCTGTGACTTATTCAGTGACAGCCTGTGGCCATGCAGCAATGTAAATGCCCGCGTGAATGCTATGTCAAGATTTTTGGGCAATGTATTAAGATTGACTTCACAATTTGCAACTTCACAGAGGCTTCTTGGTTATTCACTGAGTCATGATTTGCAGGATCTCGGCCAGCCATTGGGTATACTCCCGCTAGTGGACAGCAGTTCATGACATCCAACATGAGCATCCCCTTGTTCCCTGGCATGCCCCTGGGGGCAATGCACCTGGGGCCAGATGGAGTCAGGCCCACCATGGCTGGCCCTGCCCCTGCTGCCAACGGCCCTACAAATGCTGCTGGCAACAGAGGTGGTGCAGCCAGCAGTGCAGCCCCTCGGGCAGCTTCTGGAGCCGGTGCTGGGGCTGATGCAAACAGGGCTGGCCAAGCCATTGGTCTCAACATTGGCACATTGCTGCAGTCTGCTTTTGCTGGTGCCGGTGGTGGTAGTGGTGGTGGTGGTGGTGGTGAGCCAAACAGGCCAGGTCAGCCCCTTATTTTGATTGACTGTGCACTTTCTGGGAGGCCCACAGCCAGGGCACATATTGCTGCTGTTGACTTTGAGTTTTGCAAAGTCTTAGCTGTTTTCTGTCTGCAATGAGCTGATCGTACTTTGCTGATTTGCCCTGCACATACCTAGCTCAACATGAGCCAGAAAGCGCAAACACCGTAGTTCCAATTACTACATGTTGCTGGTCGCAATCTGTTGCCATGTCACTACTTATCTGGCAATTGTCTGTCTGCGACATCTGCAGCTGGCAGCAATATCCTTGTGTGATACCTGTGGTTTGCATACTGTCATTGCTCATCAATATTGCTGTGCTTTGAACTGCCATGCAGTATTGTTGTGCATTCGTTGCTGCATCAAGCACTGTCTCACCCAGGCTTATCTGGCACGACCTGCAGGAGTGAGTATTGGTGAGTCCAGACAGGTGATACAGGTGCCAGGTGCTCCACCTGTCACCATCCGCTTTGGCACCCGCCCCCCCGGCCCTCACCCCCCTGGCTCTCACCCCCCTCCACTTGGTCAGCAGGTACTTGCACCACATGGCGTCTGTAGCCTTGACCAGATCACTTGTTTGCCTTGTGGTTTGGGATCACAGTGTCACTCTATCCTGTCACTCCATCATGTGCTTATTCAGTGCCCAGATTGCAGGACTCAATGCGTTCAGAGGGGCCATGCTCCAATGTTCTTTGCATCACAACTGCTTTTCCATAGTCAACAGACTCCAAACCATTCAAGTCCTCAGGCACGGCTCTGCGCCTCACACCTGCCTTATCCAAGTGTGCCTCGTGGTTGCTGCTCACAGTGTCACTGTATCCTTGATGCAACAGCTTCAATATTCTGGCAGCTGCCTATTTGCGCCACTAAATTGTGTCTGCACTGATGCAGGGTCCTGTCAACAGCCCAGTCAGCCTTCAAGTGGGTAACGGCACCCCCGTTGACCTGTCACCAATCATCCAAAGATTGGGCACCATGCTGGGCTCCGCAATCCAGTCAGCTGTCAGCACAGCCAGTCCATCCGGACCTGCACCAGCTGCAACTGCCACAGCAGCTGCTTTTGCAGCTGCCCCCTCAGGCAATCGCCAATCAGGCCAGCCTGCAGGCACTGCCTCTGCAGCAAACACTGCTACAGCAGAGACTCTCCTGAACCCACCTGTCATGCAACACCTGGCACGTGCACTCATGCATTCCCTCAGTCCTTTCATCAGTCAGGCGGCGCCTGGAGCTGCAACTGGCAACAATCAGGCAGGCACTGCCTCTGCTGCAACCAGAAACACTGCGCCTGCTTCTGGCTCAGCTGGCACCACTGCTACAGCTGCTGCTGGTGCTGCTACAGCAGCAGCTGCTGCAGCTGCTGGTGCAAGTGGCAGTGGGAGTGGACAGAGCAGACCCCAGCTGGGTCTCAGTGACTCCTTAGACGCAATGATTGGTATGAACCCATCAGCTGATGCATTTGTTAGTCAGATGGATGCACAGGGGCTCATAGATGCGCTGACTCAGGCTGGTGCATCATCTGTCAATATCCAGGGGCCCATTGCACCCCAAGAGGCTGGGCTTGCACACCCCACACCTGCACAAGCTACTGCCCAAGCTGCTGACGTGACCTCAGCAGCTGCTTCTTCAGCTGCACCAGCTTCAGAGGCACTGTCAACACAGCAGCTGCCTGTGAATGAGCCTGCAGCAGGCCCAGCATCTTCATTGCCTTCCTCACAGGCCCTGCCAGACCCTGCCTCAGCCTCAGCTGCTGGCCCAGCTTCAGGGGTGACTAGGCCTGGCAGTCAGCGTGCAGTTGGCCTGGGCTCTGCTGCTCTGCCACCCCGTGACAAGGGCAGTAAGAAGTCTCATCCAAGAAGCCCTACACCTGGAAGCACCTCACCATCTGCTGATCAGTCAACAAGCAGTAGGCAGAGCCCGGGTAGCCGCCTTGCCCCTTCACAACCACAGCAGGACAACGTCAAACGTGCCAGGCGGGGCAGCAGCCCCCCTAGTGAAGGGCTGTCCCAGTCCCCCGCCACAGCTGTGGGTGGGTCGCCCAATGGTGCTGAGCCTGGTGCTGCTGTCAGCAGAGGGGAGGCTGTTGAGCAGATTGCTCAGCCCAACAGAGGCGCTGTACAGGCAAGCAGTGCCGGTGGATTGGACGCTTTGATGGCAGGCATGTTTGGCGGTGGCGGTGGTTCAGGCGGCGGTGGAGGACTGAATATGAACAGCCTGCTGCAGGTCAGGAGAGAGCCATCTTGATTCATACCATCCCTCACAAGCATGTGCTAATTGCCAAGCTGGGGTGCTGTCACATCCCACTCTTTAGACCAAGGCTGTATACCTGCGTCAGTATGCTGTATACCTGCGTCAGTCTTGTACCCCTTGCATCTGACCGAAGCTGTCAGCCGTCAGATCTGAGCAAACAAAGCGTCTGCAAGTCTGTCTGTGGACCTGCATGTCCATCAATGCACATTTACAAAGCCAGGTCAGAGACATGAACATCTTACCCTCCCAAAATACGAGCCTTCTTGTGAACAATCACAGGTGGCTGGTCAGATGATGTCAGACCCTGAGGTGTCCAGAGGTGTGACAGGCATGATTGAGACCCTAGGGCAGAGGGCAGGTGGCACCAGGGCAGACCAGTCTGAGCAAAGCCCTCAAGCAGGGGGCGGGGGTGCAGATGCAGGGGGTGGCTTTGGGGCCATCATGCAGAGCCTGGGTCCCATGATGCAGCAGCTGGCTGTTGGGGCTGGTCAGTCCCAAGGCACAGGTTAGCCCTAGGGCAGTTGGCAGCTATGCATCAGTAGCCTGCCTGTTGGATCTTAAGCTTCCCTGCTTACATGCATTCTGCCAGGAAATCCTTCAGCTTGCTCCTGCTAAGTACTACTGGTAATGAGAAGGAAATGTGCCTGTACAGGTACTCAGCAAGTGGCAGGAAGTGCTGGTGGCGTCAGCAGCAGCAGTAGCAACTGGCAAGAGGCTCTCAGTGATCTGGATGAAGGTGAAAAGGCTGAGTGGGAGTGCATTATCAGGTAATTGGCATCATGTTACAAAGCTAGAAGTCAGCTCAGCAGATATGGTGCAGCTTGTCACGGTGTCTTGTGCACAGCCTACAGGACCATGCAGGCATTGATAACGCATGTGTGTTTTGCTGCAAGTCACAGATTTGGGGTATCCCATCTGAATCAAATGCTGCTCTACTGACCTACATCATGGCTGTGGAGTTCTGCATGATCAGCCTAGGCCTTGCTTGTGACATGAAAGCATGCAGCCCTTGTTTGAGCGGCAAGGTTCAATGTGACTATTGTAATTGCTTGGAGTCCTGCTGTAGGGAGGATCTGGAAAAGCAGGCAGAGCTTGCTCCTGAGAGGTACAAGGATCACAGCACAGCTTACGTTGCAGGAAAGCCCCCTGCTGCAGCCAGTACCTTGCTGCCGGGTGGACCTGCTGGTTCACATGATGAAGATAGTGACTAGTGTGCAGCTGTTGCTGATGGAATGCAGCATGAGATGCAATGAAGGGTCTTCAGCGTACCCAGTGCGTGCTTAGAGAAAGTACCAATTCAGCTCAGATTGGCAAGGTCTTTTTTGAGACATGCTGCATCAGACATCATGTCAATGCTGCTTTGCAGCTCGAATGCTGCCATGTCATGTCTCGGTATTCGACTTTGTGCCCGGTAGCTTAGTCAGCTTGTGCATGCAATCAATGTTGGTCGTTTTGCCTGCTAATAATTTAATTTTGGGTCTTCGTCTTTTAGCCACAATGAAGGACAAGTTCTCTTTGCACTGCTATATACAAGGATGACTCATGGCATGACATGAGATGCTATCCATAAAAGGTCATGGGTGTTAAGGGACTTGCAAGGTATACCAAAGCACACTCGGTAGCATCACTCAGAAGTAAACCCAAAATCTGGAATCACATGCTGTGCACTACTGTTGACGGCCATTTGTTGGACCTGCACGCTCAGTCGTTCGCACATGCGTTTCAAGCAATTCTAGACTGCCTTATATCCAGTCTACTTGAGGCAGGTCTTGATGAGGAGCCGAGCAACTGTGTAAGGGTCCACATTGGCTGAGGGCCTTCTGTCCTCAAGGTACCCATAGCCCTTCAATTGCACAGGCAATGGGATTCTGATTGATGCTCCTCGGTCAGCCACACCAGACCTGCACACACATCCCTTCATCCTGGCACAGTTCTGGAAGCTACTAAGCTTGCACATCAAACTCATGGTGACTGTGCACACCAACTCTGTTGTGTACAATTGTGATCACAAGCCACACATGTGAGCTGATGCTGGATGTGCTCAGATGCATTGCATGACACCGCCTGACAGATGCCCACAATGCCACTGTCAAAGCCAAGCTTGTTGTCGACTCTTATGTGTTTCCATACAGTGCTTTTGGCTGAAAAGAGGCTTAGCAAAACTGCCCAGACAACCTTGCATTGCAACAGTGACAGCTCCTACCTGAAGGTGTTCATATCACATGTCTCATGCTTGCCAGTCAGTCGCAGCTCATTGCCGGTCCCATACTGGCTGATGTGCTCAGGGTGTGTCTTGGAGAGGCGCTCAATGGCCGCATCAATGGCTGCCATTCCTCCCTCTTTCCTCATGCTCTCTGTGGAGAAGTTGGTGTGTGCTCCAGCACCTGAGCATCAGCACCACATTACAAACTGTGAAAATGATTGCCTCGCATTGGTATTCACATTGTGTTAGCTGCAAGTCAAACAGTTTGTACTAGTACACGACGAACAAGTGGTATGCTGCATGTTTGTGACATGCTTGGCGTGCACGTCATGAGGTTCCTTATCTATACTCACTATTCAAAGCATGACTGCTGAAATGCCAAACAGGTCATTGGCCAACGTTGGGTCAGCAGGCAAAACGGCTTGACAGATAATGTGCAAAACCAAGCTGGTAATGTCCAAAGAACCAAGGCTGCAACACAGATAGCAACGCAAACTGCACAGTTGGACACATTCCTGCCCTTGAGCTTTTGGTATGCTAAGCTTGATGACTGGGTGATCAAGCTTGATGACTAGGTGATCAAGCTTGATGACTGGGTGATCAAGCTTGATGACTGGGTAGATCAAGCTTGATCATTGAGTAGATCAAGCTTGATGTTGTGCTGTGAATGAGCTGCTCCTCACAAAAGCCAATGCCCCCTCATGGGGTAGGGCCTCAGCCTCAGCAGGATTTGTAATCTATGCTGGCAACCATTGGGGTGTGCCTTGTACATGAGGTTTACAATTCAACACATTTGCATCGGTCGATGTGAACATCGGTCAGGGTTCAAGTGCATCAACACTTGGGATGCAACCGCTTAGTGGTCATATAAGAGGAGATCAAGACTGAATCAAAACGAGGTGCTCACCGTTCCAGTCTCCCTTCATGGGCTTGGGGTTGAAGGTTGCCACAATGTTGAAATCTTCTCCCAAGCGGTGCAGCAGGTAGCGGGCCAGGTGGACCTGGTCCCCAACCTCCAAAGGCCCCACAGGCCCAATCTGGAACTCCCACTGCCCTGGCATCACCTCAGCATTGATACCTGCCACCACACCACACAGGCTTCAGACAGCGGACTCACAGTCTGGATGACGCCAAGAGGCCAACAGCTGCACAACATCCCAATGCATGTAGGCCATCCAGCTGCCCACCTTCAGAGGTCCCACAAGAAGAATGTGAGAGTCCCATTGCCCTGGCATCACCTCAGTATTGACGCCTTTGCTCACACACAAAATCTGTCAAATGGCCAGGAGAAGCCATCGAGCTGATAGCGACTATGGTATCAATGTTGTGACATTGTAATCTCCCAAAGCTATGCAACGACTCAGCATTGGCATCTGCCATCAGATGTCACACATGTCTGCCACCAGATCTCTTCCACGTATGACTATCTTGGCTACACACTCTGGCCTGGCAGACAAAGTCTGTGACAACCCCACAACACAAGCAAGCCAGTTGCATGGTTCAGTCGCTAGCATTTACATAAGTGCATGATCACAGATCTAGAGCAATAAGTTGCAAGTGTCATGCAGATATCTGCATGCACTCACTCAGGTGAACCACCAAAACAATATATCAATGTTGAGCAGCACAACAGCTACTGGCTTGCCACTCAGCATTGACACACAAGCCTTGGCTTGATAGCTCATGTGATCTGACAGTGCGTCTCCATGTGTTATGCCACTTGGTCGTATGCATCTCCAAGTATTATGCCACTTATTTCTGTGCGTCTGAGAGCGCGTCTAGTGGTGCACACGCTGCTGTGCTGACCTGAGATGATGAGACCTGCTCTGACACATGCGTCCATGTGTGCCTCAGCCAGCTGGCGGCCATACACAGCCTCTGAGCCCACCCCGCAGTAGAAGGGTCCTTGAGGGGCGGGGAACCCTCCGTTGGGCCACCCAAATGGCTGCCCTCCCTTGGTCAGCAATGTGTACTCCTGATTGCCAGCAGAAAAGTGTTATGTAAGAACCAGACCTGATGCAGTTGATGAGGACAACAAACGCGCCTCAGCAGGCAGGACAGCTTCTTCTGACACACAGCAGCAGAAAGGTATACACTGATGGCACAAACAACCGCAGAACTCTGCCTGGGTCAGCTACATAAAGCGCAAGCAATGGTCAAGCAAGCAGGTTGGAGCCATGGCATGGTTTGATTAGTCAGGGACAGTGGTCCACCTTGTCTTTGTTATCCCACAACAACCAGTATCTTGCACAGACATGAATGCTAGAACGGATGCCGAGCAAGCAGGCAGGCAGGCATTAGGACCTACAGCAGAGAAGCAGTTGTATGGTATCTGCTGGACTGCGAGGGTGAGGGTGAGGGTGAGGGTGAGGGTGAGGGTGAGGGTGAGGGTGAGGGTGAGGGGTGAGGGTGAGGGTGAGGGTGAGAGAGAATATGAGAGATTGCAGAAAAGGTAGACCTGCTCAAAGCCATACAGGGGAGCTTCTGCCTTGATCTTGTCATCAATCAGAGCCTCCAGCTTGGCACGCGTGTTGGTCTCATGTGGGGTGCCGTCAGGGTAGAACACTTCACAGAGCACCAGCACGTTGTCATCCCCTCGGATGGGGTCTGGGGTCACGTACACTGGGCTGCAAGGCAGGACACAAGGTGTTACCAGAATCCATACAGGACACGAATCCAATCTGACAACGAGCAGATTGTCATGCTTGTGCTAATACACTGGGCTGCAAGGCAAGAGATGAGGTCATTGTACAACTATGCAGGAGTTTCCCATCTGAATGCAATCCCAGAAGTAGCATCCCACATCACTGGCAGCTTGTTTGTCTGTACCATAGAAGTTGCACATGCATGCAGCAGACTGCATGGCACAAAAGCGGTTGGGCTTTCTAATGAATGACTTATGCTGGATCATAAAATGTGACATTGCATGCTTTATCCGGGGTTGAGCTGCTGTATGCATGTAGCACACAGCAGAAGATGCACTGAGACATTGCACAATGCTACACGTCTTAGTTTGGCTAGGTGGTCTGTGTTAACACATCAAGGATGCAGACTTCTGTTCACACAAGCAGACAAACACATTCTGTAAAAGGCAGGGGAAGCACACAATTATGTGTCACAATTCCACAACAAAGTTGGTGCTTAGTAAGTATAGTGATGACGCCGCACTTGAGAATGCAGTCACTGTTGTTGCCTTCTGCCTGACCAGTGGATGATCCGTCAAATGACCAGTCTGGGTAGTCCTTGGGGTTCATGCCCAGAGGCTCCTGAATCACCTTTGTCTTTGCTCTCATCTCGTTGAACACCAGACCCTGTGCACGGCATACGCTCTTACAACTGCAACGTAAGAAGAGAGAGATAGCACGGGGTCTTTAGTGCTCGCTTGTGTCACGTCCGCTATAGGAAGCAACTTGCCTTCCCCTCTGCGCCTTCATTGCCATCCATCCAGATATATTCCGCCTTCTGAGCTAAGGCTGAAGTCTGAACGACCAATGCCCTGCCAGCCTGCACTTGACGACAAATCGATGTTAAGTTGAGGGCATGAGCAACATAGCTCGATTTCGAGATCCGATCTGAAAGCCAACTCCTTCTTTGCAGGCGAGTGCTATCTGTGGAGCGACGTTCACCTGGCGTCTGTGTGGCGGCGTACATGCTCTAAAGACTGATCTGCCCGTGAAATGTGGTTTTGCCTGCATCAACACCACGATCTTCGTTCTTAGACTCTCAATGTGAGTAAACAGAACCAAAGCATGGCTGCGTCGGTGGACGACCTGCAATAGGCTACCCGTCCGGCAATGGCTACATGTGGCAGGCGACGTCATTTTGCAAAACGGCAAGCTAGTAGGCCGATTGTGCGTCGGAAGATGCGTCGGTGCGGACATGCGGCCAGCTTCAAAGATAAAACGCACATTTGGACTTTGCAGTCATCAGTCATCGGCCTATTTCACATGACCCTCTTTAAATGAACCTTTCAGCAGACTGGATGTCTGAACCTTTCAGCAGACTGGATGTCTGAACCTTTCAGCAGACTGGATGTCTTTGTGTAAACCAAATGGTTGTCTTAGGACTGCTTTCCTTGGTGGTATGAATCCGATGATCACTTCCCGAAACTGCACTATTCAGCAAAGCTCGGTAAACTGTCGGGATCAGTGTGTACATAGAGAGTGTTAGTGCAAAATATGTCAGCAGGTATGCATGAGTTTCATGTGCATGTCGGGAATATTGCACTACAACAGTGGCTGGCTGAGTGCTGACACATTGCAAGCTGTCGGCTGTAAAGAAATCTGGGACTGCTTTGCATGTAGGAAGCAACTTTTCATTTGTATACATTCATCGAACTGAACTTTATTGTCTGTTGGCTCCCCAGGACATCGATGTATTGAATGATTGGTTGATTTCAGCACACGAATAAACAGACTCACGGAATGCGTGACTCTGGATCCAGAATGGTAATACCAGGTCAAACAGAGAAATTCAGACCAGCAAAGCACAGAGTCCAGACAAACCCCTTCTAGAACAGATCTGCATCCTCAGCAATGTGACTGGAGGATGTGTGTGACAAGAGTGTACATGTAGCTGAACAACAACTGTGGTTGATACGCCTGGCTGAAAGATCCTGAACAGGAAGCAGTCGCTCAGGGAACTGGTCTGAACATAATTGTCTTGTGATACAATTATAGTAATGAGGTCGGTCTGCCATTGCTGCTGTGTGCTTTGAAGCAGTACGACTTTGGAACATACAGGTGAAAACAGCTGATTGGTTTGCAAGCTGAGACTTCCAGTTGGACCCTGGTGCGTCAATGCTGCTGTCAAGAAGTGTTCTGCTTAGAGTTGCTGACTGTCTCCTGGCTACTGCAGAATTCCTTGCTCCCCTTTTGTCCATAATACTTCAGCATAGCATCTTGGAACAATTCGTTGGATACCCTGAAGGCTTTGTTGCTGTCCTTAGGCAGGCGAATGACCACTGTACAACCGACAGGCACGGAAGCTGAAGACCGGCGTTTCTTGCGCGGCCTGAGGTCGTAGTGAAACTCGGGCATGACGTCTACATAGACAGGCATAATTTTTCATTTGTTCTCTTGCGTG
>JAABUK010011644.1_pt1 | contig 11395 bp, 10 predicted proteins | sample 5559141 | NCBI WGS metagenome assembly JAABUK01 (sample SAMN10711869, study PRJNA513367) | rock metagenome | isolation source: Antarctica rocks | place: Antarctica: Victoria Land, Pudding Butte nord | collected 2016-01-03 | reverse complement strand
TGTTGACAGATGTTACAAGGCGCTGCTGGTGATCCTCCACAGATCGTTCCAGCTGCTTGGTCTGCAGGCTGTGTGTGTGAGCAGCCTCTGAGGCTTGCTGTGCAGCTGCTGCCTGACGCTGCTCCAACATCTCAATCTTGGCACTGACATGAGCACACTCATCACGAGTGCTACTCTGAGTGTTGTTCTGCATGCAACAGAGAAGTTGCAGCAGTCCAATTTAAATCAGGAACATGGCTCTCCTCAGGTTGGCATCTACAAGCCACATATATGACAAAGAGTATCGTGGGAGACATGGCAAGCCACCATTCACCAAATGTATTACAGTGCACAGATACATTTAGGATTGTGTCTCACTGTGTGCAGTGTGATGACAGGCCACCCTGGCCCATGCACGTACCTGGCAATCTTGCATGAGGGCATACATATGATCAAAGTGCTGCTGCATGTCTGCCATCTTTCGTGAGGTATCATGGCGAATCTCATTCAGAGTGGCAGCCAGGGAGTCTCTCTCTTGCTTCACAGACTCTGCAGCACGCAGCAGAGAGAGAGGGTTTTACCTTCAGCCAACCAACTAGGTTGTACAGGTGTGCCAGGGTTGTCAGTAACCTGGTCAGAACATCAGTACTAAGCGTCCTCTATCTCTGAACTTGAGTCACTCATTGCACGCAAAGACAGAAAGACAACAGCATCTGTAGTCAAGGTGACTCACCCAGCTCCTCCAAAAGTGCATCTGACAGCGTCAAGAAGCCTTTCTGCAACGCGTTGACCTGCACAATACAAGGTGATGCCTCAGTGAGAAGAAACCACAGCAGAGACAGGCAGGGACAGGAGTATGCACCTGTACTGATAGATATTGGACTGCCTGTATTGACTCCAAATCTGCAACGCCTTTTGACTGCAGCTGCAGGGTCTGCACAAATACACACCTTCTGACTGTATTCACAATGAAGTCAAGGAATGGAAAAAACTGCATAAGAACCACCCCGCGCCTTGAGTGTGTCTTTCAGGTTGTGCAGAACTTTGCCCCCATACGCTTTGCCTCTGTTCACTGGTACCTGCACCTCAGCTGGCGTCAAACAAGGTACTGGAAGTCAACCCTCAGGGACGCCTTGTACGAGCCTGGATACGTGACATACCAAGCTGCGCAATGTCCCGTAAGGATCTACGTCAGGCTTGGGCGCCCAGGCCATCGCTGCCTGCTTGCTGGTGTATTTCCGTGAGCTGCGGCAAAGCGCTCTGTTGAAGCTGGCTTTGTTGAAGCTCAAACTTGGTCACGTAATAGGCAATACCATGCTGACTCAATGGGTAGTGATGGTCTTGAATTGAAATGGACCAAGCCGTCTCCAGCAATGCAAATGTCCTGATCAGGACTTATGGGCCCCACTGTACGCATCCATTCGCAATGTCATGCCAGTGCATGGGACATGCACCTACAAAACTACCCGATCCCCCTGCTAGCTGCATGAGTGGCTTTGCAAGCTTGGCAGATGACATTGTCTATCAAAAGAGGCATTGCAGTGTATCAAATCCGCCTGCTAGCTCTGATCATACAGTCATTATGCAGATGTTTGTTGCCAAACAGAACACCTGCTGACTTGGACTTGAGCTAGCCAGGGGGGAGACTCAGGCCTGTAACGCATGCCCGTTTCGTTTAATCTTCTTGTCACACTGCCGAATCACATATGCCAACACGTTCGTACAATCCACTTTGACCCTGACCAAGGCATGCTATTGAGTCGTTTGCAAGTCGCCAGGCTTTTAGCTGGCATATCTGTCGTCTCCGGCCCTCGTGTGTGGCCAACCAGTTGTGTAGAAGCTTCTGGTTAGTCTTGATGTCCTCTGCAGGACCTGTATCTTGACACTGCATCCGATTAGTCCTGTCAACTCACGTCCAACCTACCTATCGTAGGGCCGACGTATCAAGCGAATCGCTCGTTAAGCTTGTTTGACGTTCCTCGACGAGCGATCGCTACCCGTGTACAGCTATCTGCTGCCCCCGTCAGAGCGATGACAGCAGAGGCTCCCAAGCAGATTCCAACGCCCAAAGCGCAGAAGGTGCTGCGGCTTCTTCTTACACAACAGGTTTTCACGTGGTCAGGTGCTCCTGCTGAACTGGCCACCTGTGTACAGGTGAAGGTTGCCCTCTGTCAACTTGCAGTTTCACCAGACAAAGATGTGAACATTCACAAGGCACAGAAGGCCATCAAGGTTTGCATGCAACCCACAAGCCTTGCGGCGGTTTACACCAAAACATGTTTGTGCTCGATGTCAGACCTTGATTCAGCATCTTCTACAGCGCACGTGAATGCCCTTACAGGAAGCTGCTCAGGCAGGTGCTAAGTTGGTCATCCTTCCAGAGATGTGGAATTGCCCATACTCTAATGAAAGCTTCCCAAAGTATGCAGAGGACATTGAAGCCGGGAACTCTCATTCAGTCTCTGCAATGTCAGCTTCTGCAAAGGAGGCTGGCATCACGCTCGTTGCCGGATCAATACCAGAAAGCAGCAGCGGCAAGCTATACAACACCTGCTGCATCTTTGATGAACAAGGGAAACTACTTGCAAAGCACCGCAAGGTAGACCATGTCGCAACGCACCTGCTGCAAAGCTTGTCAACAGAAACAAGGACCCAACCCACTGACTGCAGACAGTCACTGCCAATGCCTCATGCGCTCTCTTGCCAAGCTTGGGAACCTGTGCAGGTGCACCTGTTTGACATTGATATACCTGGGAAGATCACATTCAAGGAGTCAGAAACACTGACTCAGGGTGAAAGCTTCACTGTTGTGGATACACCAGCCTGCCGCATGGGCATTGGCATCTGCTACGACTTACGCTTCCCAGAGTTAGCCATGGTCTATGCACAGCGAGGCGTCCAGCTCATTGTATATCCAGGTACGGCCGTTGACCATCTGGCAGTGTTGCTGTGTGTCAGCCAGCACCAATGACGTCAGTCAGCTCGTTGATTGACTGATGTCATGCTGTAAAGCCTTTGCATGATCATCACTTCTCCCTGGCAATAACCCAGCTGAGTTGCTGGCAAACACACAATGTAGTGTTGCATAGTGCTGATGCTGCATGGGGGCTGCAGCTGCAGATCTCTGTCACACAGGTCATGCTTTGAATACTTCTTTTCAGCATGAAGCAACCCATGGCAACTTTCAGGTCAGCTATGTCAGTTATGTCAGCTGAGACATCTGTATTGCTTGCAGGCGCCTTCAACATGACAACAGGTCCAGCGCATTGGGAGCTGCTACAGAAAGCTAGGGCAGTTGATAATCAACTGTTCATAGCCACCTGCTCACCAGCCAGGGACGCCGGGGCGGGCTATACAGCTTGGGGTCACTCTATGATCATCGACCCATTTGCTGCCATCATTGCCCAAACAGAGGAGAAAGCTACTATAGTGCATGCTGAGCTTGACTTTGCGCAAGTTGATGAAAGACGGCAAAACATGCCATTGTTCAAGCAGAAGAGGTTTGACTTGTATGGCTTGGTGGACAAGACTCTCCAGTGAGAGACTGCACAAACACACTGCATGCCATACATACTCCCAGTGGCAGCTGTCAAGTACCGGCAGCGGCAGCAGCAGCAGCAGAACATGAGAGGAAACTCAGCAGGACACATGCTGGCTCAGCAGATGGCCCATTTCACTTCAGCCGACAGCCTTTGCGGTGGCAAGACCAAAGTTGCAGTTTGCTGAGCCGCGTACGCTGTTGGTGTGTTGATGCTGGTTCTCATATTGCCTAGGCCTTCTGCCATAGGGACACCTGATGGAGATGGACCTGTCCATCTTGTTGTCTCTGTAACGCTGTGTTTGGTCACGACGTAGGAGTACTCACGCATACTTGATCTATCCTATTGCTTCACTTGTGCTTACCTTGAGTTAGGCCTCCATTACATGCTGCAAAGCTTCCTCCCTGGACACGCCACCGTTTCTGCACAGCCAGGTGCGCTGCCAGCTGCCAGTATAGACTGTACCACTTTGCACATGTGAGCCTACATGACTGGACATGCACATGGTTGAAAGAGCTTTATATAGTTTAACAAATGCTACACGTTTTGCTCTAGATAATCTGCTCAGATCAATGCCCTCAGTACAGGACAGTGCTGGACCGGGATAGGAGGTACTGTACAAGACATTGCTTGCTTGACTCTTAAGAGCAAGCTTGTTGCTGTACACGTAAAGTGAGATGGGATCCCAATCTGAGCTGATTCTCTCATATTATTATACATGGTAGACATCATGCGCAAGGTTGTCAAGTCGCCTTGCGTGACTTTATACTGACAAATCATGCTGTCCTGTGAGATGCAAGGCATTCGGTCCACTCACCTTCAGGCATTTAATTGGGGATTCGCTAGTCCCGATGGCCGGTTGCATCCCCAGGTAGCGTCTAGACTAGCCTTGTTTGCGCCGCTTCCTCTTGTTTATGTGTGCTGGATCCTCCGCAAGATATCAATCGCTTTCAGGGTTTCGTATCAGAGATTTGGTGGCAACAGGCGAGCATTGCTTAGGAAGACTTAGCAAGACTCGTTGAACATCATGAACAAGCTCAGTGGGGCTGGTGCGTTATGGTCTTTGTGTTGGAATGGCTTACCACGATTAGGCCGATGCACAATGGTCAGATTGTCCTTGTCGCAGGCCCTCGGACCAGACCTGGCGGAGCAAAAGCCAAGAGGCGAACAAAGCCGCATAAGAAAGGTCGGTAGGCCTAACCAATGCCTGGAATATTCGCTGCAAAGTCAACTTGCTAAGGCTTTGTTCAATGCAGTGCCCCGTTCTGATCACGCTCCCATGAAAGCAAGGGAACACGCCTCTGAGGATCCTGGCAGTGATAGTGAAGAGGACTTCTCTGACAGTGATGACGAAGGAACAGACGGTTACAAAAAAGGTTCTTGTCAGCACAGTATGCTGGCATGAAGCTCTATTCAGCATAATCTTAACTCTGACAAGTGGAACATTGTATTCATCTGGGGTTTGAGCTGATTGCAGGTGGTTACCATCCTGTCAAGATAGGGGAGCTGTATAACACAGGGCGCTATGTTGTAGTACGCAAACTAGGGTGGGGCCATTTCTCCACTGTGTGGTTGGTGCGAGACACAGTCTCTGGCAGAGAGGGTGCTATGAAGGTAAGCTGCTGAAGTCATTACACCACATCTCTCTTTGCTGGTGATATGCTTTTGGCAGGCAAGGACAGCTTCCATACTCATCTGTGCATCATGCTGTAGGTGCGAAAGAGCGCACAACACTTCTGTGCATCATGCTGTAGGTGCAAAAGAGTGCACAACACTACTCAGAGGCCGCTCAGGATGAGATCAAACTGCTGTCTGAGATCCGTGATGGGGATCCAGAGGACAAAGCTCATTGTTGTAGGCTGTACGACTGGTTTGAGCACACAGGTCCCCATGGCCGGCATATCTGCATGGTCTTTGAGGTGCTGGGTGACAACCTGCTGTCCCTTATCAAGCAGTATGACTATCGGGGCATCCCCATTCCTGTTGTCCAGCGCCTTGCCAAGCAGATCCTCACAGGCTTGCATTACCTCCACACGGACAGGAAGATCATTCACACTGATCTCAAGCCTGAGAACGTGATGCTGACAGAGTCTGTCAAGGAGCGGAAGATGCGAGAGCAGCAGCCAGAAAACACGCAGCCTCCCCCTCCCAGGCTGCAGCTTGCTTATGGCCCCCCTCTGACAAATGGTGCTGCTCCAGTCAGTTCTTCTGGCCTGACTAAGAATCAGAAGAAGAAGATCAAGAAGAAGCAGAAGAAAGCAGGCACCGCGGCCAGCGGCGACAGTGCGTCACAGGGGCCCACACCCAGTGGTGACTCTTGCACAACTAGTGTGTTGAAGACAGACACGCAGGACAATGCTGACTCAGCTACCACCCACGCAGAGGCTGCTCCTGCCATAGGTATATTAGCAGATACATCATATGATTGTACATGTTGCTTTGTTGTGTGCAATGCTGTTGGCAAGGCATAACCAGGATGTACATGTACATATGCTGCATATGGGCTGATTCAGCAGCTTGTCAAGCAGGTTCAAATCAGAAGCATTGTCAAAGCAGCCTGCACAAAATATTTGTGTTTTAGATTGCCATCATCTGCTGACACCATCTGTATTGTGCATTTATGTAGAGACAGCAGAGGTAGAGAAGCCTGCAGACAGGCAGGTTGCTAGGGACCAAGAAGCAGTGTCCTTGTCCCTGGAGGAGAGATTACTGGCTGCTCAGTGCAAGATTGTAGACTTTGGCAATGGGTGCTGGACGAGTAAGCATTTCACAGATGACATACAGACAAGACAGTACCGCTGTCCTGAGGTGGGTCTGAGCTCCTGTAAATTCGACACTTGCATGTGTATAATGTTGCCTGCAGCTTCTGCTTGATTTTTGTTGCTCCCGTCACAAAGAAGCATGCATGCTCTTGTTTTGTTTTGCCAGCATATGCAAGCCGTGAAGTTGTCATTTGCAGGCTTTAATATCACCATTGTCATTGAATATTGTCCTGTATAGGTGCTGTTGGGTGCCAAGTATGACACTGCAGCAGACATGTGGTCACTGGCATGCATGGTCTTTGAGCTCATCACCGGAGATCTGCTGTTTGATCCAAGAAGCGGCAGGGACTACGACAGGTACTGTTGCAACATTCCCATGCACACACACATCATGCACATTGGTGGCCAGACCAGACATATGTGCAGCTGTGCAAGTCATGTCTTAAGCTCACCCATGCAAAGTCTGTCAGCTTGAGTCATTCAGCATGCACTGCATTTGTGCAGGGATGAGGATCATCTGGCACTGTTCATTGAGCTGTTGGGGCGAATGCCTAGGCGCCTTAGTGGTACTGGCAAGTATGCCAAGGACTACTTCAACCGCCATGGCGAGCTGCGCCACATCAAGAAGATGCGCTTCTGGCCTATTGAGAAGGTCTTGAGCGAGAAGTACCACCTGCCTGTGGATGAGGTATAACCCTGCTGACTGCATTTTGAACTCTGCATTTGCATGCAATGAGTTGTTGTCCAGAAAGTCATAGTGATAAAGACCTGTCACTCTTGTAATGTTAAGGTGGTCGTAACCCTGGCAGCTCATTCAGTCATTGAACTTTATGACAGTCCATAAGGCAGTCAGCTCAATCTTGCACCCCTGCTAATGAGGCACGTGTCATGCATTGATTCCTTTGCAAAAAGTGACCAAAAGTTTTCTGCTGAGCAGGCTCAAGGCTTGAGCAGTTTTCTGCTGCCCATGCTGGAGTATGCTCCCGACAAGAGGGCCACAGCTGCTGACATGCTGCGCCACCCCTGGTTGCAAGGCTGCCTACCCAAGATCGCAGCTTTGGACCTGAACAGGGATCCAGCCAGTGACAAGCCGCACCGGCACAAGTCCTCCCACTCACGCTCGGCGTCAGCATATGCTGCCAAGCGTTCTAGGTAGTTATCATGTCCGGCATGCAGCTTGTCCGGCTGACAAGGCACAGACCTGTTGTGCTGATTGGGTTGTCATCAGTTTCCTCAGCTTCAGTCCGACATATCTGCTGGGCTGTTTCCAAGCAGTGGCACCAACTTTGGTCCCTGGCACGCCTGTGTCTGCAGACATCGCTACTGAATTGCTCAAGGAGTCAATGATCTGCCAAGAAGCCATCAAGCACAGCCATCTCAGTCACCCCTGCTAGTACAAGCTTGCATAGAAGAGTCTGGCAATGAAGAGTGCGGTCAAAAAGGCAAATGCCCTCACATTGAAGATGCATGCCTGGAACGGTGCCAAGAGACGCTTAAATGTGAGGGGCAGCGGGTTGGATGCCTGTTGAAGACTCTGCCTTACACACAGTCCACATGATGCCATTCGGACACAGCCAGCAGTCAGCCCTGTTGTTGAGAGTAAATTTCTGCTTCTGTGACTCCTCAAGACGCCTATGCCACCTGCAAACAGCCTAGACAGTGTTGGGGCCTGCTGTGTAATGGACTGCACCTCGCTCACCTGTGCTCCTGCAGCAGACCATGTTTCAGACTACCAAATAACAAACAAGTTGTCCCTTGATACACCTGTCCACACAAGAGCCCGGAGCAGCAGCTATTCCTGGGCATCACTGTCTGTGCACTGCTTTTACGGCCTGCTTGTGCACCAATTTCTCCTTTGTTCTGTCCTATGTCTATTGCAAACATGTTCCTGATCAAGTTTGTTGATGGGAGAGGCCTTCTGACATGCTCTTGCATATCACACTGCTGTGGTGGTCACATGTCACATGTAGTCACTGTCATGATATGCATGTTTTGCCTGCAGGTCACCTTCCCCTTCACCACCAAGCCAGAAAGAGCGGGCACAGAACGGGTGCAAAGCTGCCAAGGAGCAGTCTCTGTCATCTGAGGCTAGTGATCAGACTGCAATGGCTGATGCACATGGCGTTGTGTCACCAGAAGCATCCTCCCTGGCCAGGTGTGCATTACACTTTCACAGTTTAGCAGGCTGTACTCACAAATCACTGTTGCTGGTGCAGAGAAAAGCAATGTGCATGTGCCAACAACATGAGTCAGTGAGGTGCCTGTATGAGGAGGCAGGTCTTGTCAAGCTGTATGTTCAGCAACGTTTCAGCGCCATTGTACGACAGGAGCCTCAAGCATAAAAGCAGTCCCTGTATTCATGCTCAAGTAGACTGTTTGATTGCAGTTCTGGGATCTTGCTGGATCTGCTGTCCCCTCAAGCCAGTACTGGCCTGGACGGTCTTGCTGCCAGTGCAATCCTGGTCTCCAAGTCAGATGCTCCTTCTGTTGGTGGTGTGGCTCGCAACACGCCCACCAAGCTCAAACCAGCTGGCGGCGAGGCTGATGGCGACTGGCATCTGCTGTGAAGGCTCTCAACTTTGAGAGCTGTTGACTGTACATTATGTTCCCAAAATGTGACTCGTGCTTGATGGCTTCTTGGACAGACATTGATCTTTGAACTCAATTGAACTTCAAACGAATGAATGAATGTATGCTGGTGTGTGAGAGGACACTAAGAGCTGTTGTCATCCAAGTCTTGGTCATGAAGTTTGCAAACGTCTACAGTGAATTCCTGGAATAGTGCTTCACCATTGCACTGTTGCCCTTAGGTGCGAGTTCTGAGTGAAAATGTAACGAGATAGTGACAGCCTGCTATCATGGATGGTCGGAGTTCATATGCTGTCCATGTACTCAGTTGTTTCCTGGTGATACTTGCAAGGTAGCACAAACTTGTTGTCTTAGTGGTATGAATCCGATGATCACAAACTTGTTTGCGGATTTCATATTCTACACAAGTAGATACACCACATACCATTTGTGTCATTAGATGTGTCAGGTGATCTTGATGTGCATGGTTGTGATGATCCCAGGGACGTAAATTGATTGATTGACATGCAGCAGCTTGGGCTGTTGAATTACGCAAGGAATCCTTCTGGTGCTTGTTACTATTTGCAACCACTGAACACAGCAGCTGTAGCCCAAGGGTAGCTGATCAAGTGATACTGTCAGCAGTGTCAACACTAACCAGTGGAGAGCTTGCTTGACCAATTTTTCTTTGTGGGCAAGCTACAGTTCTTATCATGCCAACAAGCACATGCTGGGCGTCCATAGCAAAGAGCCAGCATGCTTTGCAATAGTGTCATGTTCAGATGTTACATAGCTATAGCTTCTAGTTCTTGTTCTTGAGGTACTCCTGAAGGACAGAGTGTCCCTCTGTTTCCTCGCCGTAGTCCTGCAGAACAGGAAGCTTCAGGTCCATCCACCCAACAAACATCACAGCACAATTGAGCAGCTGCAGCACTGCATAACTCACAGTGACGACCACAGACGAGCAGCCGACGACCTTGCGCGCCTCACCCTCCTGGTCAATCTTGCAGAGCTGCACGAACGGAACAACAGTAAATGTCTTGAACAGTGTACAGACGACATTGGCTGCTGGCGAGCATCAGACTCACCCCTGCCCACTGACCAAGCTGCTTTGCCTCTGGCACTGACAACAGGTTAACGTTGTTCTCAGCACATAGAGCCTCCACCAGCTTCTTGTAATCAGGCTGGTCGCAGTCCTCTGCTAGAATGCAAAGCTGAGCTTGATGCTTCTCGATGGCGCGAGTTGTCTCTCGCAGACCACGGCAAAGACCATCGTGAGCCAGAGCCTTCTTGAGCACAAGCTTCACAGCTGAGTTGACATCCATAGGCTCGCCAGGGGCGGGGGCCGCAGTCTCGGTGGCCACAGGGGCATCGGGAGTTTCTTCGCTACACAGATGAACAACGAAGGTCGGTCATTCACTCGTGAGACCTCAACAAGCTCTAAAGAACAAAATAAAGCTGCTGTAGAACTGATTACGGCCGGACTCACGTGTCAGACATATTGGTCCTCGACAGAAAGCTCTGTCTCCCTGTCTGGGTACGTTGAGCCCGACTTGTGCGGGTATAGTGAGCAAGTATACGATTTGATGACGGAGAAGCCTTCCAGTGTGCAGAACTGCTTAAGATCACGGCGGCGAAACCCTAGAATCGGACTTCAAAGCCGGTGTTCTTCTTCCTGTCTCAGTTGGCAAGTTCCCTTTTGAATTGCAAGTTGCAATGACCTCAGTTGCATGTGTGCACGCCTGCGGAAATGGCAGGCCAGGGCGAGTCATGGACAACAATCGGTACAGTCAGCTGCATGCGATCTCTGCGCTGCCATTGAGCTGCTTCTGCTTCTTCTGACGAGTCTTTTGTTTGTTCAGAGTCTGATCCTGGTGTTTTCACCGAGCTTATAGAAAATATGGGGGTGCAAGGCGTGCAGGTGACCTTTTCCCTGCACCATCGAGAGGTATAGTGACAAGAAAATATTGTGATGCTCCTGTGCTTTACAGATGGAGGAGCTATATTCCTTGGACTGGGAGACACTATCAGTCCTCAGGTACTGCCTGAATGACTGTGGATGCTGTACTCCTGCGCAGGTCAGAGCACAGCTGAGCGATGCTGGGTGTTCTGCAGACCGGTGTATGGGCTCATTTTCTTGTTCAAGTGGAAGCAAGAAAAGGATCCTCGTCCTCCAGAGTCTGACTATCATGGCAAGGTGTTTTTTGCCAATCAGGTCATCAACAATGCTTGCGCCACACAAGCTATCCTCTCAGTTTTGCTGAATTGCCCTCACATCAAGCTTGGTCAGCAACTGACAGATTTCAAGAGCTTCACAGCAGATTTTCCACCTGATTTGAAAGGTACGCACCAGCAAGTTTTGCTTAACCTGTCACGTGATTTATGCCAGCAATCATCAGCCAACAAGCATTCAAGTTAACTCTCCATGCAGGCCTGGCCATAGGCAACAGTGAAAGCATTAGACAAGCTCACAACAGCTTCTCACCTCCGCAGCCTATAGTGCCTGATGAAGCCAGATCTGCTGACAAAGATGATGAAGCTTACCAC
>JAABUK010011643.1_pt1 | contig 11395 bp, 11 predicted proteins | sample 5559141 | NCBI WGS metagenome assembly JAABUK01 (sample SAMN10711869, study PRJNA513367) | rock metagenome | isolation source: Antarctica rocks | place: Antarctica: Victoria Land, Pudding Butte nord | collected 2016-01-03 | reverse complement strand
AGTATGAAGCCGGCAGCAATTGATGCTCGCTTCCTCCTTTGGAAAGTCTGCACTTCAAAATTTCCCGATATCACAGCTAACTCTCTTTAGAGGCATCTCCTATAGTTCCCGAGCACCTCGTCGTCCGATTTCAACCTGTCTCCTTCGCCGGAAATGATCATCAAGAAGGTCATCATAATAATCTTTCAGCCTATAATCTGTCAGCACTGTCATCTGCGCCGCAGTGGCGGAAAAGCAAGATCTACTTACGGAGCCACAACATCACTGTATAACTCAGCCAAGAGCGTTTTCATATCGTCGTCCATTGGAGCCTCTGGATAGACTGTGGATAGACAATATCGCACAGCCTTTCGAGCAGCTTGTTTCCGGCCAAACGCGGTGTATACGCGATTCAAGACTTGATCAAGGGTCTCTGAGCGCCTTACCAGGCCGGAAGGGCGACCTTCCACAAAAGTAATGGTTTCGATGATGCCCCGTCGGTTACTCGTGATGCAAAGAATTGGTGTGCCGAGAATGATCTCAACCAGCAGGAGGCCAAATCGGCGCAATGGTCGAGTTAAGAAGTTCCAGCTGTTCTCCTCGGCAAACCCCCAGCAGTTGTCCATGATAGTCGTTCCCCATCTAGGAGCTTCGTGGTCAACAACGCCCATTCGCAGTCCAAAATTGTACATGAACTGGGATGAAGCTGAGGATGAGCGCGCACATCGAATTTGGCAACTACATATGTCCGGAAACCATGAGGTCCGGAGAAGCAAAAGACAGGCCTGCGCCAACTCAAACGCAACCCTGAACTTCGAAACTTCTCCCAAGAGATTCTCATCTGCAAAGGAAGGGGGGCTGACCGCAGAGAGAATGTGCCGTAACGTTTGTCGAGGCTCTGGGCTGGACTGATTCGGGATCGCGGCCATCGCGATACTAAAGCAGGTGCCTGAGCTCGTGAAATGGCTTCTCTCCGCATTGCCTTGCATAACAAGCGTTACAGCGACTGATGCCACAGGACATCCGGAACTCGGTAGCTCCGCTTTTTCCACCTGCATCCGAACACTTTCTAGATTCCCAGTCGCGGAGTTCTGACCCAAGATCTTCCACCCCAAACGGCCCTCTTTTGCTGCTTTAGCAATCCCGGCAGCGCATGTTTCCCTAGAGGCGACTGCAGAAGGCGCCAGGAGCCCGGCTTGAGTAGCAAGTACAGAACTCCACTGGTCAAAGATGTCAAGGTCCAGATCTAGACTTGCATTGCCTTGGACAGCCTCACAGGAGCGGTGAAGCGCGTTTGCGTCGTCTCTTGTTCGCATGGCTATCGGGATGATAAGATGAATGATACCAGCATGGTACACGTGTTTGGAGTCGACTGTGTCCTTCCGCCTGTACTCATTGCGTAGCCATCCGGCTTTGGCTGAGCTGCGAATCCCTTCGATATCTTTGACAATGCTGTCCATCAGCTTCTGGATATGGTCTTTCTTCATGCTGATAAATCTTAACCGTTTCCCTGCTTTCGACATGTTGGTCCATCTATCCTTTTCAAGCTTCGTGAATTTCTTCAATTTCTTCTCTGCCAAATTGCAGTTGATGACCATGTTGTTGAGCTTTGCCTGAATTCCACAATACTCTACCTCACCCCAAAATTCTAGGTACATTGAATCTGGAATATCCTCGAGAATCAGCCATTCCATCTTCCCAGTCCTCAATTGCACGCTTTTGTCTCAACAGCTCTTCCGCCATTGCCACGACATCTCGATCAAAGGATCTAGCTGCTTGGATGTCATTATATACCAGCTGGACTCCATTGCGTAAAGCGCCGTACCAAGTGCATATAGCTAATGCAAACGCGCATATGGAAGCACCAGCTGGCAAAATGATCTCAGGCATCTTGTCGGTGTCACAATTATTACTTTCCTGTTATATTTACAACGACTGCTTTCTGTCTCCAGCGCGTAGGTGGTGATCCCCTCTCAGGCTTGACCGTACGTTAGCGGCGTTCCTCGCATCCAGTAAGATATCCGTGCCCCGCACCAAGTGCGTTGCTCGTGAGAAAGTATTCATTAGCAAAGCCTTTCAGAAGATAGAACTCGAAGACACTGCATGATGCAAGTACTCCCTGAGGCCACCAAGGGCTTTGTCGGCAAGAAATCTCTTGCGGATCGATTTGACGAAGTCCTTGGAAAGTTAGACCAAACCATCATTGAGGCAATCACAGCGCTCGAAAAACATACCCAGCGTGCGCAAGATGATACGGCGCGCCGCGACCTCGAGGGTGCCGTCCGACGGCTCGATGACTCCGTCTTTCAGCTGCGCATATGGGCGACCGATCTGACCTGCCAGGATCTCACGTCGAAGATGGAATCATTCGCAACACGGGATCTCGAAGCTCATGATGTCCTGCGAGTCATTGACGGCCACCGAATGCCCGTCGTAAACAGCTTGCGTGCAACGTTCACTGGAATAGAGGCGGCCGCTTTGAAAATATCAGGCTCCTTGGATGTATTGAACATTCGGGACTTAGGCGAGGCTGTCATCGACATTGAGCAATCTCTGCTAGATCTGGATTCTCAGAAGACAGATATTCAGAAGAGTATCATTGGCATGACGACAGAAGACGTGGAGCGCGCGCTGTCGAGCGCGACCAGGAACTCTGCCCAGGGGTCTGTGTTAAGTATTGGTACGTTATAATCTTCACTTTCAACAGGTCGGTACTCGAAGTACCTATATTAATGGAAGACAGACGGAGGTGGGGTGAGAAGCTACTCGAGTATCCTCATAATACGAGCGTTGATGGACGAGGTCCGTTCGATAATGTGCTCGAAAAAATCAATGGATTCACCGCAAGGTCTGTTCCGGATCTCCCTACCACGATCAAATCTAACATACCGTTTGAAGCCAGTGAGCCATCTGTAATTCGGCCAGGAACCGTCTTCGAATACATCTTTGGGTCTAGCAGTGGCGGGTAAGTCACCAAGTGTTTCAGATCACATAGTACTACTTCAATCGCTCACAAATAAGTCTGATTGCCATCATGCTGGGTCGTCTAGGAATGTCAGAGGATGAATGCCTTGAATCATTTCGAAAATACGGAGATGCTCTATTCCACCATCCCAATTGGCTACATAGCGCTTCTGCGGGTCTGTACGGTTCTAAGTACAGCGCTCAACAGCTCGCACAGGCAACTCGAACGGTCCTCAGAACTTTTGACCCAAGCCCCGAAGACATAAAATGGAAGCGAGACTTGTTCGCATCCCCTGCAAGCAAGTGTAAAACGTACTAGTCACGAGTCTTGTAGGAGTACTGTCTTGCTTACGCATCAAGAACAGGGCGGTCACCGCAAACAGCATCGACTCTGAAGACGGTCGCCCTCACATCTTTCGCTCTTACGAAACATATGGTGATACCCAGTCAGGTGCGAAACCTCCAGCAGCTGCAGTTGTTCCCTTATGGCAAGTCGCACGAGCAACATGTGCAGCCCCGATGTATTTTTCGCCAATTACCATCGAAGACAAATCCTACGTAGATGGGGGCCTCGGGACCAACAATCCCGCTTTCGAGGCTTTCTGTGAGATCAGAACTGCCCAAGAAGGTTCCGCCCGTAAAGAATCGCTCCCTAGACCATTGGTCATCAGCATCGGGTCAGGCCAGAGCACACAAACCCAAAGATTTGCAGGCTCAAATCTTAAGGTTGTTATATCTGCTATAGCGCGCCTCATTACCCAGACGCAGAACGTTCACAACACACTGTTAGAGGTGGCGCAGAGATCAGAATTGGACTACTTTCGATTCACTATGGACCCTGGACTCAAAGGCATCTCTCTAGATACCTGGAAGGTGAAGAAAAGAGGAGGCAAAACCATCTACAAGACCCTGGAGCGTATTGAAAAAGAGTGTATGAGATACTTGAAACAGGAAGACGTGCGTGTTGAGCTCCGTCGGTGTGCGCAAATAATTGTGGAACGGTGCAGCTCTGGATCCACTGTGGTGCAGCCGAAGCCTGCTGTTCCTACAATCAACCCTGGATTCAATGTGCCGCAGTCAAAGCCGGCTATATTTACGATCCCTTTCGGCCAAGATCATGACTTCGTTGGACGTGAAATGATCCTGGATGAGCTGCGCCAAACGTTCAATTTTCAGAATCGACTTGCCTTGGTGGGAATGGGTGGAGTCGGGTGAGTCAATCATGCATCGAGTGGGATGTCGGCAGTGAGCCTCGCCCTTCGTCTGAGGCTGTACTGACCAAATCGAAAAATCCAGGAAGACACAAATTGCAATTGAATTCGGCCACAGGTTCGGAAAATGCTACCCTCAACGACCAGTATTTTGGATAAACGCGAGTACTGAATCCAGACTCGAGCAGAGCTACAACACAATAGCCAATGTGCTGCAAATCCCAAATCAGCGAAATTCTGGAACCAATGTCTTTCGGCTGGTCTGCAACTGGCTACGATATGAGGCCAACGATGGCTGGCTGATAATTCTTGACAATGCTGACGATGAGGGTTTGTTCGAAAATACACCCAAAGACAGATATACAGACGCAGAGGAAGTCTGGAGCGAAAGCCCTTTACCGCTATCCACGTATCTTCCTCAGACTCCGAACGGATTGGTCTTGGTCACCTCTCGGAACAGGAGCGCTGCCTTCAGACTGGTTGGAAATAACAAGAACATAATCACCGTTTGGCCAATGTCTGTACATGAGAGTTCAAGGATGTTCTCGACGAGATTCAGTGGGGTATGCACTCAGGACGATGTGAATCGACTTACTAAACAGCTTGAGTACTTACCACTTGCAATTAGCCAAGCTGCAGCATACTTGAGCCAAGGCACACTGACAGTGAGGGAATACATGACTGCATTCTCGAAAGCTCGTCAGCCGTTCATCGATGCGGACTTTCCCGATCTTCGAAGGGACCCCACTGCCCTCAATTCAGCTACCAAGACCTTACAAGCCTCTATTGATCATCTCTACATAAAGACACCGTCTCCTGTACGACTTCTGGCGCTGATGAGTCTTTTTGACCACGATGATATACCAGATTATCTGGTTCGGGACTACGTAGTTAACGAATACTTCGAGCCAAGCGCCAAATCAAAGGACGAGCTTGACCAGGCTTTCAGGGACGACGTAACAACCTTAAGAAGCTATAGCCTCTTAGTCATCGGGAGCAACAGCGACTCTTTCAGTATACATCGACTAGTCAAATTGTCCATGCAGCGATGGTTGGACACGCGCGGCGAATTGGATATTTGGAAGCTCAAATATCTTAAAATACTTTCAGCAGCCTTTCCTAGCAATCCATACGTTGACTGGGGAAGAGTTCAGAGATTGTTCCCGCATGCAGAGGCTGCATTGGAGTACATACCGATTATTGAGCATGACTGGGAATCCTGGGCCGCAATCATCTTGCCTGCTGCGCGGTTAGCCGAAGCAACAGGTAGATACAATCGGGCGCAAGAACTCATTCAAACCGCATTGGGCCGGCTCGACGAAGGTCTAGGACCAGACCACTTACTAACACTTACCGCAATCTCAGATCTGGGATCCGTACTTTGGCATCAAGGCAAATACGAGGCGGCGGAGGAGATGAATCAGCGAGCGTTACACGGACGCGAGAAGGCATTGGGAGCCGAGCATCCTGATACATTGGCCAGCGTCAACAACCTAGCATCAGTGCTACGAGACCAGGGCAAATACGAGGCGGCGGAGCAGATGAATCAGCGAGCGTTACAAGGACGCAAGAAGGCATTGGGAGTCGAGCATCCTGATACATTGACCAGCGTCAGCAACCTGGCATTGATACTACAAGGCCAGGGCAAATACGAGGAAGCGAAGGAGATGAATCAGCGAGCGTTACAAGGACACGAGAAGGCATTGGGAGTCGAGCATCCTGATACATTGGCCAGCGTCAGCAACCTGGCATTGATACTAGAAGGCCAGGGCAAATACGAGGAAGCGGAGGAGTTGAATCAACGTGCATTACAAGGACGCGAGAAAGTGTTGGGAGTCGAGCATCCCGATACATTAGCCAGCGTTAGCAGTCTGGCATTGATACTAGAAGACCAGGGCAAATACGAGGCGGCGGAGAAGATGAATCAACGAGCGTTACAAGGATATGAGAAAACGTTGGGAGTCGAGCATCCCGATACATTAGGCAGCATCAGCAACCTGGCATTGGTACTACGAGACCAGGGCAAATACGAGGCGGCGGAGGAGATAAATCGACGAGCGTTACAAGGACGCGAGAAGGCATTGGGAGTCGAGCATCCTGATACATTAAACAGCGTCAGCAACCTGGCATTGGTACTACGAGACCAGGGCAAATACGAGGCGGCGGAGGAGATGAATCAGCGAGCGTTACAAGGACGCAAGAAGGCATTGGGAGTCGAGCATTCTGATACATTGATCGAGATCAGAGCAAATACAGGTCGGCGGAGAAGATAAACCGACGAGCGTTACAAGAATACGAGAAAGCGTTGGAGGTTCAGCATTTCGATACATTAATCAGCGTCAGCAATCTGGCATCCGTGTTTTGATTTCAGGATAAATACGAGGAAGCGAAGAAGATGAATCGACGAGCATTACAAGGACGCGAGAAAGCGTGAAAGTCGAGCATTCCGATACATTAGCCAGCGTCAGCAACCTGACATAGATGCTAAAAGGCCAAGGCAAATACGAGGCGACGAAGGAAATAATGCAATGATTGTTATGAGAACAGAAGTCTATATAATGTTGATTTCTACTTCAGATACTGTATATCTACCCATTAACTCAAATTGATATACGAATCTTCTTGACGTCTTATAATGTAAATAGCACTCTGCTTGACTTCTCTATACGATCTCAAGGAAAATAGTTCATTAACATCGTGGTTTCTAACCTCTAAATGAAAGCATTAAAGTGAATCATATTTTCAATGGCTGGACGAGAAAGACACGGTGGCAGGAGTTCGACCGATCGAGAGGTTCGGTGGGAGGCTCTGGGGTATGAGGAGTATCTAAGCAACCGAAGGTCGTTGGATCTTCCGTCATATGTGAGTTAAGGAGGCCCGCGGTTCCGATCTCTGGCTCCGCGGTGGTGGCCGTGGGTGAAAGGATCGGTTTTGTCGGCCATTACGCTGTTATCGTCAAGGACGAGAGAATTATCTGCAGTATGTCAGCGGAAAGAACGGGACATTGGTCAGAAATACAACGGCGGAACCAACCCTGACTATCGTCAGCCCCACTCGATCGACTTGAGCTGGTTGTATTCTCCCGTCGCTGTCGGTCTCGCCGAGATGGCGGTGGTCTGAGGACAGGCCGAGGTTGCGAGCGCATCCGTGCGAGAATCTGGTCATGATCGGTATCATCTGCATTATCGATAGGGTCTTTCGGGAATCATTAGACGCAGCATATAGCAGTTAGGGCCTGCGACTGACCTGTACGTCGGACCTTCCCCAACCTGGGCACACCTTCGCCCCTTTCGTTCAAACCTGCATTCCCCGCTGTGCGCTTGAAGGCATCGCGAATACCCGTGGTACGTGTGGCCGTCTGGTCCCGGTCTCGCTTATGCCCATCTCCACTTTGCTTATCTACCTTATGCCCATCTTCATTGCGCCGGAGAACGTGAAGGTCGTTAGAGCGGATTGAACGATTCGGAGGTTGGAAGTCCAGACCAATCTTACTCCTGACGCGGCTGATCAAGATGGCTTTTAGCCTATGAGAACGAGGACCTTGTTAGAAACTGTGGGTGGCGGAGAGTTATGATTTTGATAGCGCTGTCACGGTAGTAGAGACTGCAATGGTAGATATGAATGTAGACGGTGTGAAGAGTAAAGAAGAATAGCGAAGAGTTGTTTGGCTTTGAGGTGGTGAAGTTTGAGAGTATGATTTGTACGAAAAACTAAAAGTGCCGTCGTCGCTCTACCCGGATCAGTACACAAGATCTCGTCGCTAATACTCAGGAGGCATAACTAAGTAACCATCCAAGGTAGAAATCCTCTGCAAATAAAATCCAAATACAGCTCTTAGAGTTCGAATCCGCAGGTCAAAGAAGTAACCTTAAGCCTTTTCCCACACTTGGCACACTGAACAGCGGTCAAAACAGCCCAGAAGTCCAAGTAGTCCAGTAGTAGGCCGCCGAACCCAAGAACCCAGAGAACCGAGATCCTGGCATTCGCAGCCCTCAGAACCTTTGATAGAATGAACAGTAGCCAAAATGGCCTAAAAATGTAGTAAATGGACCGCCGAACCACAAAACCCAGAAAATCAGGATCCTAGGATCGAGAGAGCCTTATTGCCTAACATGCCCGTAGATACACTTCGGATCATAGCAGTCCTTACCCCTCTGAGCCCTGTAACACAGTCCATTTCGCGCCAGGTACCATAGGCAGTCGTACTCGCGCGGACTCAGGGGACCAAAAAAATGGTTTTTGCTGCAGCCGGTACATCCGCCACGCAAGTAGTACCAATGGCACAAGTTCGCCTTTCGCAAAACCTGAAAATATGGGGAGCTCGGGTCGATCTTTAATGGCTTGTCGACACGTAGTCCACCGTCGTTGCGTATAACTGGTCCGAGTCTGCTGGCATCGATTGCGGGGTTTGCATACATCAGCCTTGAACCCGGAGATTTAGGAAAAGAAGAAATGGATGGATCGGAACTTCCGACTTGGGGATTAACAGTTGGAGCCGAAGCCACGATTGGGAAAGGCGCAGCTACGGGCTTATTGATATCCTGCGAGCCAAATAAAGTCTTGAGCGTAAGAGTCCGTGTAAAACCAAGAGCTGCAATCTGTGGGTGAATTGGGCCACCCTTGAGTAAGGTGATTCGCTCACGAGTATCATCATCGGCGGCAAATTTCTCCAAGAAAGGGGCATATCCGCCATCGTGAGAACAACCTAGGATGACATGCTTGCACTGCGCGTTGCCAATGTAAAAGCTTAGGGTTTCTGTTGCGGAGCGCATATCAGTAGGGCTCCTTATCGAAGCTGGGAGCATGTATACCGCGTATCTTGTAATCAGCTCGCTCCTTCCCAGCACCGACATCCACAAAGTCAAACAAAGCTTGACGCTTGGTAAACCCAACAGCAAAGAAGCCCAGGTCGGCAGCATGCTTCAACTTGCCGGACTGAAAACAAGCTTGTGCCAACCCCTTGAGATTAGCGTATGCTCGAACCATGATGTCCATATCGTCAGCGTAAATGCTAGAAGATTTCAAGTAATCCTTAATTCTAGCAAGGAATTCATCCGCGGCATCTTTGCCTCCCTCTTCACCCTTCTTGACAAACCTCTCTTGAAACTGTAGAGTCGCTCGCAGTGAGTGAGAGGTACTTTGTACGAGGGTAGGAGAGAGGGCTTCGTACCGTGTAGTCATCACCGTCAGCATCGATTAGTACCAGCACAAACGACCGGCGGGCCTGACGGAAGATCCGGGTGGTCAGTATCATCTCCAAGCTTTTCGAGATATAAGGCCTATACCTACCTTAACAGAATTCAAGTTTTCGCCAAGCTGGTCCACAAGCTGCTGAAGCCGACGACGCTCGTTCCTCTCGCTATCGAGATCGTACGAGATCTTCCGCCGGTCGTCCTCTGACTTCTCTAAGTGGCCAACAAGCTCCTACTCACCAATGATTGTAAGCACTTCAGGCCCAGAAAGTGAGTAGACAAAGGTAAGGGAATTGTACGTTGACGAGGGTAACTCTCTCCGCATCAGATTTCTCAAACCCATCAAGAAGAGCATGGTAATCCTTGACGAGACTACCATTAGTGCTGGCAGCCATCCTTCATCCAGGCAGATTCGTAGGAAAGGAAGCCTAAAACAAATATGAAGCATAGAAAAACAGTGGAGGTCAAGAGACACTTCGATGTTCACATCGCAGCCTCACACCAACACGTTTGCTTTGTGCTCATTATTCAACAATGTTAGAACTTTCCAGACAATTTGTCACTCCCATCTGCAGAGGTGGAAATTATGCATATACATGCGGAGACAATGCGTAGTTCCTTTCCATGAACTCGTAGCTGCTATGTTAGTCTCTCATAGACTATTCCGTAAGGTTCACTGAATCTCAGCCTTACCTTGCCTTAGCGGGATGGGTTGTTAACGCGTTTAGGCCTAGCGTGGCTTGAGAACAAATTCTCGACGCGTCCTGTATCTTCCTTCCTTAAGGTACGGTAGCTTTAAACTCCTAGTTAGATCAAACCCATATGACTCGCTCTATGCTGGCTCATAACATTAGCTGCACTGAAGCTATATGAGGAGACGAATGCTCAGTGTTCATGAAAGGAAGCTTTTAAAGCATCATATGAAGAGCTTGAGGCAGAGGGATTTGAGGGACTGGTTAGGGTAGGGTCAAATGAGTTGCCTGAGGCATATACGGGTGCTTATATAGTAAATATGAATAACGGAGAATCTCTATATTACTGAATTGGGGAGCCGATTTGCCACCTCCGTTATAGGCAGCTTTGACTGTACTACTTGATGGTCCAGAGTATTAAGTGGGCCTCTAAAATTGAACGCCTCTGTAATTGTCCGTTGCAGTGGAACATATCTTAACAACCACGTATTTTGATATCATAAAATGCAAAGTCATAATACATAAGAATCAGGTAATTAGTGATTCAATTTATCGTGATTTTCGTATATTTTTTGCGTTAGAACACCAGGATAAGAATTTCAATGCTATTTTAGAAGGCCCACTTAATACCCTTCACCACCAAGTACTACCATGGAAGGACACGTATTACTGTAGTTTCCCCTATAGGCTTAGAGCCCCGGGTGTAAAATCATACTACTACTACTACTACTACTACTACTACTACTACTACCATGGAAGGAGGAGCGACCATGATGTTGATGGGGTCAGACTCTGATACGAGCGAGCTGACTATGAGTCCCATAAGAACTTGCCGAAAACATCAAGAACATCAGGCCAGCTATTTCCTCCTTTCACACCGCTCTTCGGAATGATGTTGGTCCTTGAGTCCTTTGAAAACCACAATCTCTCTCGCTTTTGTCACTATGGCATCTTCTATTTTGTGGTCTCTGGACCAACATGAGGCTGAGCTATCAATCTCCCAACTCGGGGCAGAGTGCGCCTTGGCCATGACAATGCTGCTCGTCTCAATCTGCAGCTGAAGTGTGCATTCTCTTTTTGCTTCGTTTGCTATACTTGTGCATACTGATGAGGGGACTGCTAAGATCTCACCTCATACGAAGGGGTCTCCGAATCGTCGATGTTGATGTATCTGACATACAAAGCTCACGACGTTCCTCCCAACAAACATGGCTGGCATACACACACCTCCAGCACATTCTATAGGCACAAGAACCCTTTTTTTCTCAGCGACTACCGCGAATTACGAGCACGATGCCTTTCAAACTCGCTTTCCTTGCTACTCTAGCAGTTTATTTCCCGTTCCCTGCATTCTGCT
>JAABUK010011642.1_pt1 | contig 11396 bp, 8 predicted proteins | sample 5559141 | NCBI WGS metagenome assembly JAABUK01 (sample SAMN10711869, study PRJNA513367) | rock metagenome | isolation source: Antarctica rocks | place: Antarctica: Victoria Land, Pudding Butte nord | collected 2016-01-03 | reverse complement strand
GTCGAAGCGTCAAGCGAGCAGGGCGACGATCCGGCGGCACCTCAGGTGCATCAGCTGCTCTTCTGGAATCGGCCGAAAGAGGGCGCACAATGAGCGTCAAGAACCTCCCGGAGCCGTACAGTTAGTCCGCCGCCGGCGCTGGCCAGGGGCGCAGGTGGCAGCCGCGACGGCCGCAGCGAGCTGACTGCTTACCGCGCTGACGGAGAACTCCTCTTCGGCGCGTTGGCGGGCCGCCCGCCCGCGGTCGTTTAGCCGTCCGGCGTCGCGCAGGGCCTCCTGCAGAGCGGCGGTCAGTGCGGCGCCGTCCCCCCGGGGAACGAGAGTGCCCCCGTGCGCGCCGCTCCGCCCGATGGCGTCTTCCGCGCCGGGGGCGTCGCTCAAGACCACAGCCCGCCCGCTGGCCATGGCTTCGAGCGGCGCCACCGCGAACCCTTCATGCCGGCTCGCCGACACCCAAACGTCGCAGGCCGCCAGACGCTCACCGACGTCGTTCGCGCCCGCGTACTCGGCGAGCCACTGGACCCCCCGCAGCCCTCGCCCGGCAAGCAGCGAGCGCAGGACGTCCTGGTCCGGGCCCGCGCCGACGAGCAGGAGGCGCAGGTCGGTGCGCGGCTGGCGGGAGCACAGACCGGCCCAGGCCGCGATGAGCACGTCGAGGCCTTTGCGCCGCACGTCCACGCGCCCGTGCCAGGCGGCCACAAATGCGCCGGGCGGGATGCCGAGGCGGGAGCGGGCAGCTGCGCGGTCCTTTGGCAGCCACACCGTGGTATCGACCGGGTTGACCACATGATGCACCCGGGCAGGGTCGGCGCCTCGCACGGACACCAGTCTGTCGGCCTCCTCGGCCGAGCCGACGAGGAGGCCGGCGAGCCGGCGGACCGAGGGACCGCGGACGAGGTTCTGCACCGGGGCGGCCCGCCACGGGGGCACTCCGCCCTGGAAGGACGCCATCACCCGAACACCCTGCAGCCATCCCCACCACGCCAGCAGGTCCGCCCGGGGCTCCTCGTACTCCTGGACGAGGACGACCTCGAACCGCGAGAGGACACGCAGGAGCCCATGAGGCAACGCCCGCCGGTACGCCACGACGTCCTGCCGCAAGCCGGGCCGGCGCGTGGGCCCGGACCGCTCCGGCTCGGGCAGCACCGTGACCGCTGTCCCTGTGGGCAGGTGCACCCGGGTCGTTTCCGCGCGCACCGCCCGAGAGGAGACGATGATCCCCGGCTGGTGGCCGGCAGCGAGGATCGCGTCGGCGTAGCCGAACAGCCATCCCCCGGAGAGCCGCTCGCAGAAGTCGTCGAGGGTCTTGCCAAGGGGGTCGAGGAACACCTCGAGGGGGGTTCCCCACGGCAGCAGAGCAATCCGGACCGCCCCGAGGCCGGCCGACGGGCTCATTTGACGGTCCACCGCAGGGCGACCTCGCTTCCGGCTCCCGCAGGTGCGTGCCATCGTGCCGCTGGCACGACCAGCGGCGCCAGGGCCAGACCAACGGCGCGCTTGACCCGCGGCCGCAGCCGGGAGAAGGCCACGTCGTGGGCGAGGACCGTGACGGGGGTGATGAAGGTCGCCATGTCGTCGTGCGCGCGACCTACCAGACGGTCCAGCTCGACGATGCGGTAGCCCCGCCGGACGTGGCCCCATTCGGCCATGACGTCCTCATCGGTGGGGGTAAATCGCCGGTACACGCCGTAGTAGGGGAAGCGCCAGAGCTCGGAGGGGGTGGTCACCAGCAAGTGCCCGCCGGGGCGCAGGACGCGCAGCGCCTCGCCGAATGCCGCCGCGTCGTCCGGGATGTGCTCGGCGACGTCGAACAGCGTCACGACGTCCACGGTCCCGTCGGCGATCGGTAGCCTGGTCGCGTCGGCGCAGGCGAACGTCCGGCCCTTTGAACCGTACAGGTCATGGCGTCCGCCGAAGGACCGCTCGAGGTCGACGGTGAGTACCTCGGCCGACGGGTACAACGCGGCCGCGAGGCCGCTCTGGCCGCCACCCACCTCCAGGACCCGGCGGACACCGCGATGGGGGCTGATGTGGTGAATGGCCCGCATCTTCTCGCCGTAGAAGGAACCCAGGGTGCGCGGGTGGGGAAACGGGTTGGTCGCCTGGAAGTCCGCCAGTGAGGCCTTCACGACCGGGCCCTCGCCGGGCGCGTCGTGCGGCCGGAGTGGCAGCTCCACCCGCCGCACAAGGGTAACTGCGACGGCCAGACCTTGCAGGTATCCGGTGACCTGGGCGCCCAGCGTGGGGATGCTGTCACCCCCGAAGAAGTTCCGGGCAAGGGCGCGGCGGAGGAAGTGGTTCGGCAGCGAGGCAAAGGCGCGACGAGGCTCGCCGAGCTGGCGCGTGCGGGCCCATTGGACGGCGAGCGAGGCGACGTGCCCGCGCAAGTAGGCGACGGATTGGTCCTGAAGCTCCGGCAGCGTCTGCCGGTGCCGGTGGTAGACCACGGCCCACGGCTCATAGCGGCAGCGCCATCCGCCCGTGAGGAGGCGGTACCACATCTCTGAGTCCTCGCTGCACCCCGCCGCCCCCGCCCCGAGGCGTGGGTCGAACCCGCCGACCCGGTCGAAGGCCTCGCGACGGAAGGCGGCGTTGGCACCGGCCCCGACCTTCCAGACGTGAGGTGTCCGCCGTCGTTGTCGGAGCGCCCACTCATGGCCGAAGTCCCGAACCCGGAACCCCTGCCCGAAGCCTCCCATGTCGTCCTCGAAGGCCAGCTCAGCCGGTGTGGCAAGCACGGCCGGCAGGACGAGCCCCGTCACGGCCATTACCTCCGGCTCCGTGAACCCGGAGAGCAGGCGCTGCAGCCACTCGGTGTTCACGAGCACATCGTCGTCAGTGAAGGCGATGACGTCCGAGGTCGTCGCGGCGATGCCTGCGTCGCGCGCCCGGCTGAGCCCCGGCTGCGGCTCCGCGACGCAGACGGCCTCGAACTCCTCGGCCACCCGGCGAGTCGCGCTATCGTCCGCGCCATTGTCCACGACCACGAGCTCATCGGGCGGGTGCCTCAGCGCCGCGATCGACCGCAAGCAGTCCCGCAGCTTTTCCGGGCGGTTCCGGGTGCACACGACCACGGCCGCGGTGCGCACGCCGACGGGCGCGGGGACAGGCCCGGAAACGAGCACGTCCAGGCGTGCGAGCGCGTCGAGGTCGATCAGGGCCGCGAGGGGCGGGGGCGGCCCGGCGGGGACGGCGAGGTCAAAAGGCAGCCGGGCGGCGAAAATGGTCTCCGGATGGAGCAGATCCCCGACGGCGGGGCCCACGGCGGCAGCAACCAGGCGCACCAGCCGAGCCCTCGACATGGGGAGCTGCCAAGGCTCAATGCGCAGTAGCCCCAGGGGTCGGCTCTTCCACCAAAGGTACCAGCGGTGCGTCGACCCATCGTCCTCGTCGAGGGACGGCAACCCCTTGCTCAGGTCCACGTGGCGCAGGTCCACCCGCGTCACGGACGCACGACGCCTACGAGCGCGACCCGGCGCCGTTCCATGCGCCGCTGTGACCGCTGATACCCGCCGAGCGCACCTATCCCTCCGCCTGTCAGCTCGGCCAGCGCCATGCGCACCTCCACGGCGTCCCTCTTGCATGCTGCCGACATCACCTGCTTGCGCTGGTAGTTCAGCCACCACGCCGCGAGACGCAGGATCTGGGCCCGCTCACCCGGGTCCGTCCACCTCGCCCCGAGGTAGGCAGCGAAACCGGTCCCCCACGAGAAGTACTGCCGCCGCAACTCGTCCATGCCCCGCCGATGGCGATGGAAGACGGCCATACGTGGCTCATACACCAGGGGGAGCCCGGCATCGAGCACTCGGAAGAACATGTCGAGGTCGCCTCCTCCCGGCAGGGGAGGGCCAGTGTCCAGGGCCTCGTCGAAACCCCCGAGCCCGCGCACTATCGCGACGTCGAAGGCCATGTTGCAGCCGGCGCCGAAGACCCCGGCGCCTAGCGGGTGGAGCCGCCCTCCGGGGCCCTGCCGCCCGTCCCAGCGGCGCTGGACGAAACCCCGCCCGAAACCGCCGCGGCTCTCGAAACGGATCTGTGCCTCCGTCCCGAGCTCGGCGGGCAGGACCAGCCCCACGACCGCCGCCGCCTCGGGATGCTCCTCCCAGGCGCGGACGAGGCCGTCGACCCACCACCGGTCGACCCGCACGTCGTCGTCCACGAACGCGAGCCACCGGCCGCGAGCCTCGGCGAGCGCGCGATTGCGGGCGATATCGAGCCCTGCCACGGTCTCGCGGACATACCGGACGCCGGGACGGCCGCGCACGACCTGCTCGGTGGCGTCGTCGGGCGGAGCGTTGTCAACGACGAGGAGGTCCACGCGTTCGCGGAACGCCTCAACGGCCCGATCGATGCTGTCCAGGCAGCGGTCGAGGTCGCCGGGGCGGTTGCGTGTGCAGACGGCGACGGTGACGGAGCGGTCGCCGGGCACGCCGTGCGAGTCGCCGCCGCCGTCCCGCGCCAGCAGCGCGCGCCGCAGCCGCTCCTCCAGCAGGTTCTCCGCACCGGCCTTGACAACCAGACCGTCCAGGACCGAGGGCGCCAGCCTGCCGTGGGGAAGCGCGAGGAGCAGGAGCCCGAGCGGCCGAGGACCGTCACGGAGCACGAGTGCGGCTCCGTCAGCGTCGCTCCGTACTGAGAGCTCGTTGAGCGGCCGAGTGACGTCGACCTCGACGAGGGTGTAAGCCATACGACTATCTTGCCTGTTACAAGCCCGTTGGGGATCGCCACCTGAGAACATGGACGTTCGAGCAGGCCGACACGGAAGGTGGCGATGGTCGTCGACGCCGAGGCGTGGGTGGAGAACCGCCCGACGGCCGGACGCCGTGCCCTCGACTGGCGTGAGTTGTGGCGTTTCCGCGAGCTCGTCGCCTTCCTCGCGATACGTGACGTGAAGGTGCGGTACAAGCAGGCCATCTTCGGGATGCTCTGGGCCGTCGTGCAGCCACTGGCCGGACTGCTGGTGTTCACCATCGTCTTTGACCGGCTCGCGAAGGTGCCGAGCGACGGCGTGCCCTACCCCTTGTTCGCCCTGGTGGGGTTGACAGTCTGGACGCTGTTCTCCGGTGGCGTAGACGCCGCAACGACCAGCCTGGTGTCGAACGCCGCCCTCGTGACGAAGGTGTACTTCCCCCGGGTCGCTGCGCCCCTGGCGAGCGTGCTGCCGCGTTTGGTGGACTTCGGGGTGGCTCTGGTGCTGGTCGCGGTCCTGCTGCTCGCAACAGGGCGGGTCCCGGGGCCCCAGGTGGTGCTGCTGCCCGTTGTCGCTGGCTGGGCTGTCCTCCTCGCGTTCGGCGTGGGCCTCACCTTGGCCACTGTGCAGGTGCGCTTCCGCGACGCGCACTACGCGCTGACCTTGCTCATGCAGCTGTGGCTCTACGCGAGCCCGGTCGCCTACCCGAGCAGCCTGGTGCCCCCGCAGTGGCGGTGGGCGTACGCGGTCAACCCGGTGTCCGGACTCCTCGACACCGCACGCTGGGTGCTGCTCGACACGGTGGGCCCCGGTTGGCACGTGCTGCTGAGCCTGGCGGTCAGCGCGTTCCTGCTGGCGTTCGGGATCAGGACGTTCGCACGCGGGGAGCGCCGGTTCGCCGACGTTATCTGAGCTCGTGAACAACGCCATCGAGATCGAGCACCTGAGCAAGCGCTACCGACTCGGCGACACGGTCACGACCGGCACCGCGCGGGACGCCGTCACCGCCGCGGTCGGTCGCTGGTTCGCCCGGGCCCCGAAAGAGAAGGAGTCCACCGATGTCTGGGCCCTGCGCGACGTCAGCGTGGACATCCCCGAAGGCGCGACTCTGGGCATCGTCGGGCGCAATGGTGCTGGCAAGAGCACCCTGCTCAAGGTCCTGTCGCGGATCACGGAGCCGACCGAAGGCGTCTCCCGGACCCGCGGCACGGTGGGCTCTCTGCTGGAGGTCGGCACCGGATTCCACCCGGAGCTCAGCGGCCGCGAGAACGTCTTTCTCAACGCCGCCATCCTCGGCATGCCCAGGGCCGTTGTCGCTCGGCGCCTCGACGACATCGTCGACTTCTCCGGGATAGGAAGGTTCCTCGACACGCCCGTCAAGCGCTACTCCTCCGGGATGTACCTGCGCCTGGCCTTCGCCGTCGCGGCCCACGTGGACGCGGACGTCCTGCTCGTCGATGAGGTCCTCGCGGTCGGCGACGCGGAGTTTCAGCGGCGCTGCCTAGGTGCCATGGAGGACATCGGACGGTCCGGCCGCACCGTTGTGTTCATCAGCCACAACCTCGACGCGGTCACCCGGTTGTGCTCCACGACAATGTGGCTCGACGCCGGCCGCGTACGCGCCGTCGGTCGCACCGCCGACGTCGTGGACGCCTACCTGGTAGAGGCGACGCCCGACGCGGGCAGCCGGATGTTCGTCGACGACCCTGAGAGGCTCGTCTCGCTGAACTCCATCGACCTGCACAGCGCTCGGCGCCAGTCGGTCGGGCGGATCCGCCGCGAGGACCCGTACGTCGTAGAGGTCCGCGTCCGCGTCCGCGACCGCGTCCCGGGCCTGGACCTTGCGGTCAGCGTCGAAACGCTGACGGGGGTGCGCCTGCTGGACGAGGCGCTGTCCGACACCATGACCGGCAGCTGGACGTCCCTCGCAGAGCCGGGCCAGCACCGCGTCTCGCTGACGCTCCCGGCGCTGCTCATGCCCGGCGAGTACCTCGTCAACGTCTGGCTCGGCACCACGTACGAGACATACGTCTGGGAGCACTCCGCCGCCCGGCTGCGACTCGAGGGCAGTCACCAGGCCCGACCGGACCGCCTCATCGCGGCTCAGGGGACCTGGGTCATATCTGACCTGGAGCCTCAATGAACGCCAGGCGCGTCAGCGTGGTCGTCCCGACCCACAACCGCGCGGACCTGCTCCCCCGCCTCCTCCGATCGGTCCTGGGCCAGGACCTCCCAGATCTGGAGCTGCTCGTAGTCGACGACGGGTCCTCCGACGGCACCGCGGAGGTGCTAGCGCAGTGTCGGGACCCACGGCTCATCGTCCTGCGCCACGACAGCGCCCGGGGAGTGGCGCATGCACGCAACACCGGGACAGCAGCGGCCACCGGCCGGTGGGTAGCGTGGTGCGATGACGACGACGTCTGGGCCCCCGCGAAGCTCCGCCTGCAGGTCCAGGCACTTCACGACTCCCCGATGGCCCTTTGGTCCAACGGTGGCTCCGCCTACGTCGACAGTGCCCTCCGACTGTCCCGGGTGCGACTGGCCCCGTCGCCGAAGGACATCGCCGACGACATCCTCCGGATCAACGCCGTAACTGGGGGTGGCAGCGGGGTGCTGGCGGACCGGGAGCTCGTGCTGTCCCTAGGGGGCTTCGACACGCAGCTCTCGATGTACGCCGACTGGGACCTATGGGCGCGGCTGGCGCACGCCGCACCGCTAGCCGTGGTCGATCGTCCGGTCGTCGGCTACGTGGAACACCCGGGGGGGATGTCGCGCGGACGGCTCCACCTTGCTCTGCATGAGCTGACTCTCCTCAGGACCGCCTTAGCCCGGCTCGCGCAGGCGTCCGGACGCGAGGCCCATCTGGACGAAATTGCGCTCGGCAGCTGGATGCTGCGGCAGCAGACCGGGGAGCGCCGACGGATGGACAGCTTCCTCCTGCCCTATAAGCTCGTCCGCCAAGACCTCATGAGGCCTTGGCGAGTGCTGCCGTACAGCGTCGTGTGCGCCCTCGCCCCAGACAGGCTTGAGCGCAGGTGGGCAAGCCGGTGGACGCTCGACGAGGGCTACATGCGGTACGCGGAGGCGTGGCTCGCCGAGTTGCGGCGCAGCGTTCGTGACGGGGAGGTGGCGAGGTGAGGTTCACTCAACAGGTGCGAGTTGACCCCCTGCGCGGTACAAGCTTCAGGGGACTGCAATCTTGTTGTCCGACGGCCTTTGGCAGAGGCAACTGCCGTGAGTCGGGATGACGACCCGGGCGGTCGTGACCGGCGGTGCGGGCTTCCTGGGTTCCCACCTGTGCGAACGGCTGCTTGCCGACGGTTGTGAGGTCGTCGCTCTTGACAATTTCCTCACCGGCACCCCCGCTAACGTGGAGCATCTGCTGGAACACGACCGCTTCCGGCTCATCCGCTGCGACGTCACCGAGTATGTGCATGTCCCCGGCCCGGTTGACCAGGTCCTACACTTCGCGTCGCCGGCCTCCCCGATCGACTACCTGCAGCTGCCGATCGAGACGCTCAAGGTCGGCAGCACGGGCACCTTGCACGCCCTGGGCCTGGCCAAGGAGAAGGGTGCACGCTTCGTGCTGGCCAGCACCAGCGAGACCTACGGCGACCCGCAGGTCCACCCTCAGCCCGAAACTTACTGGGGGAACGTCAACCCCATCGGGCCCCGGGGGGTCTACGACGAGGCCAAGCGCTACGCCGAAGCCCTGACGATGGCCTACCGGCGCACCCACGGCGTCGACACCGCAATCCTGCGGATCTTCAACACACACGGCCCACGGATGCGCCCGAATGACGGCAGGGCGATCCCCGCCTTCGCCATCCAAGCCCTCACCGGCCGGCCCATCACCGTCGCCGGCGACGGCAGCCAAACACGGTCGATCATCTACGTTGATGACCTCGTCGAGGGCATCATGCGGCTGCTGCGCACCGACCTACCGGGACCGGTCAACATCGGCAACCCGCGGGAGGCGACCGTGCTGGAGATCGCCGAGACAATTAGGACACTAGCGCACAGTGACAGCGACATCGTCTTCATCCCTCGGCCCACCGATGACCCCACAGTCCGCCAGCCCGATATCGCGCTCGCGCGCCGCGAGCTCGGATGGGAACCCCAGATCGGGTTCGAGGATGGCCTGCTTCGTACTCTCGCCTGGTTCGCCTCCCATCCGGAACTGGTTCGCCCGGCCGCACCGCCGGCGTAGCAGCGCGGACGGTCACCGGCAAAGGACACTGCCACGCAAAGGTTGCACATGCTAAAGGCATGCCGAGGGTTCTCATCGCTCCCGGCGCTGTGACGCCGTCCGGAACGCACGAGCCAACAGGCGGCTCACCCAGACGTCGTGGGCCGGAACCTGCTCGGCCGGCGATGAGTCCGCCGGCGGCATGAAATCCACCCACACCCGACCCGGTAACCCCTACCTTAAAGGTACGTTTGGGATCGCCGCAATGTTATGGTCCGCAGCAAGGGCACCTAACCTTGGCCGCGAAATACCGCCGGATCGCATCACGACACGGATCGATCAAGGCGATCGCCGCGGTCGAACGCGCGATGCTCTTCGCCATCTGGAACATGACCCCCCACGGTGTCTTCTGCAGCGAGTCCGGCGGCGTCTCCTACACCAAACTTCATCGCCAACAAGACCAATCAGCGCGCCCTGAACCAGCTCCCGACAGATGGGCGACCAGGTCACCCTCGACTCCGCAGGCAGCCGGGTAACGTGAATATTCGCCTCAGCGAGTCGGGTGGTCCGCCCCGATGTCGTAGGGGCCGCTGGCGATGGGGAGCGGGTTGCCGAAGTAGTCCGCGGTGCCGGCGTCGATGCCGTTGACGATTAAGTCCATGCCCGCGCCCAGGAGGGGCGAGGTGGCGCTCAGCACCATGCCGGTGGCATCCCGGAGCGCCGCTGGGTCGATAACACGCAGCGGGCTGTGGCCATCTGTGAGGCGAGGGTCGACCGCCAGTCCGGTGGCCCGGCCGCCGAAAGTCTCCTGCCGCGTCATGGCGCGCCAAGCGTCCAGAGAGGTCACGCTCGATGAGCCCCAGCCAACCTGCCAGCGCGTCCCCGCGGTCGCCCAGTAGTCGTTGCCCTGCAGCATGACGTCGGGAGCCGGCAGCGACGGGACGCTCACGAGCGGGCCAGCCCCGTCGGAGACCAAAAGGTTGTTGCGCATCGCAACGCCTACGAGACCGGGCATCAGCTTCACTACGGGCGGACGCACCGCGACATTCGGCAGAGCTACGACGGTGTTGTCGTAGACCTGCGCGTCGCTGATCCGTCCCCACAGAGTAAGGGCGCCGTACCTCCCGCTGCGCGCGTCCCCTTGACTGATGTTGAACCGCACCACGTTGCCGCGGTGCAAACCGTTGGCGAGACCCGTGTACATCAGGATTCCCGCGCCGTCGTTGCCGTAGGACAGGTTGCGCTCCAGGATCGAGTTGCTGACGTTCTGGTCGAGGTCAAAGCCATCGCCGTCGGCCGCGCCCCCCGTGCGGTTGTCGTACGAGATGTTGCCGCGGATAGCGACGCGGTCCGAGTCGTAAGTCCAGATGCCGACGGGCCCCTGCGCGGCTTTGCACGCCGAGCCGTTGGCCCAGGCGGACGACCCCTCCACGCTGCCGCCCTGCACACTGCCCAGCACGATCCCGCTGCCGGTGTTATGCGTCCGGTCCGTTGCGTCGCCCACGTTGCGGTAGGCCTGCACCCGTGACACCGTGACCCCTGCGTTCGCGTATGTCGGGGCCGCCGCGGACAGCACCGGGCCGTAGGTCAGCAGGCCGGTCACGAGGTTGTCGTGCAGTTTCGCGGACCTAACCGCCACGTCCTGGAAGCCGCTCGCGCCGGAGGCGCCGCCGACCGCGACGCCGTGCCGGAACCCGCTCACCTCGACCCCCGTCACGAGCACGTGCGCGAGCTTCCGGTCGCCCGGCAGGTCGTTGTAGAAGCTGATGCCAGATTCTCGCCGGTAGGCGGTCGCGTCCCCGGTGAGGACCAGGTTTCGTACGTCGACTCCAGCGGTGTTGTACACGAAGATTCCGGTCGTCCCGGTGGTGATGATGCGTGCACGGCCTGTGCCGTATGAGCCGATCTCGACGGGGTGCCGGGCGTCGCCGGCATCCGCCGCGTCGAGGTAGACGCTGCCGGGGAAGCTCGCCCCGCCCTGCAGCAGCAGCCGGTCTCCGGGGTGGAAGACAACCATGTTCGCGCGTTGGAGGGAGCGCCAGGCGGTGGCGACCGACAGGCCGTTCGCCGCGTCGTCGCCCGTGGTGCTGACGTAGTAAGTCCTCGTGGTGGCGGTGGCCGCGGTGGCGAGGGTGACACTGCCGGTCAGCATGCGGACGACAGCAGCGGCCAGCACGGCGAAAGCGAGCCAACGGTGACGGCGAGTGATCCGGGACATTCCCATGACATCGGGGCTCCAGTAAGCCCCCTGGATCGTCCGAACGGGTTACTGGATGCGCCGAGCCCACGACGACGGCTCTTTCCGGGTATAGGTGCAATCCCAGTGGTGCCAGCACCGTGACCATCGCTCCCCCGCCTAGCTGGCGCGTTGGGCTGTGGGACACACCGCTGTGAGGCGAGTCGTCGGGGGAATTGCACCCCCGCCGCTCGGAGCGGCCGCCGACGCGTTGAGGAGTCGGTCGCCTAGGACCATCCAAGTACCCGTTATGCGGGGGTGTTCGACCGGCTCCTGGAAGC
>JAABUK010011641.1_pt1 | contig 11398 bp, 11 predicted proteins | sample 5559141 | NCBI WGS metagenome assembly JAABUK01 (sample SAMN10711869, study PRJNA513367) | rock metagenome | isolation source: Antarctica rocks | place: Antarctica: Victoria Land, Pudding Butte nord | collected 2016-01-03 | reverse complement strand
ATACTGCGGGCCGCAACCAAAAGGAGTCTCCCCACATGTCCTACCTCCAAGCGATCGTGATCGCGATCGTCCAGGGCATCACCGAGCTGTTCCCCGTCTCGAGCCTTGGCCACTCGGTGCTCGTGCCGGCGTGGTTCGGCGGCAGCTGGGAGACCCTGGTCACCCAGTCCTCCCAAGGAGACAGCGGCTCGTCGTTCTATCTCGCCTACATCGTCGCCCTGCACTGCGCGACGGCGCTGGCGCTGCTGATCTTCTTCAGGGCCGACTGGATCCGGATCGTGCGGGGCTTCATCCGCAGCGTCGGTCCGACGCTGCGCGCCCGCCGGGTGGTGGCCGCCGACTCCGACGAGCGGCTCGCGTGGCTGATCGTGCTCGCAACGATTCCCGTCGGCCTCACGGGCCTCGCGCTCGAGCACACCTTCCGCACGATCTTCGCCAAGCCAGTGGCCGCGAGCGCGTTCCTGGTGGTCAACGGGCTCATCCTGCTCGCGGGCGAGCGCGCACGCCGGCGCGGTGAGCAGAACGCCGGGGGATCACGGCCGGAGCCCACGCCCGCACAGGCAAACGGTGGTCGCGGCTCCGCCAGCGCCCGCTCCGTGGCCGACGTCGCGGAGGCCTACGCCTCCGACAAGCGGATATCGCACATCAGCTACCGCGACACCTTGCTAATCGGCCTGCTGCAGATCACCGCCCTGTTCCCGGGCGTCAGCCGCTCGGGAGTGACCATGGTCGGAGGGCTCTGGCGCGGGCTCTCCCAGGAGGACGGCGCCCGGTTCGCATTTCTGCTTGCCACGCCCGTCATCCTCGCGGCGGGCGTGCTGAAGCTCCCCAGTCTGGCGGGCAGCGCCGGCGACCACATCCACGGCCAGCTCGCCGTCGGCTTCGTCCTCTGCGGGATCACGGCGTACTTCACCGTCCGCTTCCTGGTCCGGTACTTCGAGACGCGGACCCTCACACCGTTTGCGATCTACTCGTTGATCGCCGGAGTTGCGAGCCTGATCCGCTTTGCTGCCTGAGGGCTGGTTCGTTCGGCACCGCGCACGCGCCAAGAGCGTTGCGCCTCGTACCAAGCTGTAACCCGTTCTCGCCCAGCCCGCATGGCCGACTAGGTTCGGCCCGTGCGAGTCAGAAGACAGGCCATCCGGGGAGCAATCGTGGCGTGTGCCACCGCGAGCGTCGCCGCAGCCGGCCTCGCTCACGCGGCCACCCCGACAGGCCAGATCGGGCCTTCGCTGTCGGCCACCGGCAACGGACGCCCTGGCAAGGCGGGCCGGTTGATCAATTGAGCAACCTGCAGATCCAGCGCATTGCGGGCTCGCAACAGGCCAGCGAGCTGGTGGAGGTCTTCGACGTCCATCAGCGATCACTCGTCATCCACCGCACGCGGGGCGGGGTTCGGTCTCTCGCCGCTGAGGATTTGACCATGGAGCTCGAGGAGCGCCGCGTTGGCCGCTCTGGAGTCCCGCGCATACTCCGCCGGCCAGCCGTACGCTCCAGCCACCTCAAGGGCGAGCGCCGAGTCCGCGGCTGCAACCTCGGCGTAGCCGCCTTCGTCAATCAAGTTGTAGAGCTCCGTGAGGCCGATCTCCTCGCGTTCACACGTCGTGCGCCGTTTGGCGAAAAGCTCGATGCATGCCGTACTGATTGCGAGGCGCTGGTCCACGGTAGGAGTGGGCCACGGGAAGGTCTCGTACGCGGAGCTCGGTGTGTACCGGATCCGATCTTCGAGCGTTGAGGATCGGCCTCTGGCCCACTCGGCGTGGATGGTCGACGAGAGAACGCCCATCGCGTAATCGCTGGTCAAGGCGAACATGTTCGTTGAGTTGCTGGGACGCCAGTGAGGCTCGCACCAGCAGAAGAAGATGCGCTTTGCCGTCGCGCTTCCTGCGATGAACCGCGACGAGTCTCCGAGAGCCTCGCGGAAGGCGGGCCTTGGCCAAAGGAACTGCCACCAGCGGGGGTTGCGGGAGTAGGAGTTGCTCGTTTCCCGTGCTTCCTTCGCTTGGCTGCGTAGAAGTTCCAATGCCCGCGGGTAGTGCAGAGCACTCTCTAATGACATCTGGGCAAAATCGATCGTGAATCGACCCGGTGTCTGACGCGGATTGCGAGCTATGTCCCTTCCATCGAGGTAGGGCTTGACCACTTCGTCGTACGCGCCATCTGCGTCGGAAAGAAGCTCGCGGGCCAGCTCGATGCTGATGTCGAAGGCCGCGCCAGGCAGAAAACCCTGAAAAGCCACGCCCGATTGGCCTGGGAGTGCGGCAACATCGGCGATCGGGACCGTCGATGGGCGAAGAGCGGTGTCGATTCCTTCGACCGCGACGGCGTCAAGAAGGACGGTCAGCGGGCGCTCGCTCGGTGCTCGGATCCAGTTGACGATGCTGACGTCGACGTTTGCCTCGCCGGGCCAGTCCTGTGTGGACACGGCGTCGGTGATGACGCCGTCGTTTTCGACGATGTAGTTGAGGCTGGCGCCACGGGCTCGGTTCTGGCTGACCGAGTTGGTTCCGACCAGGCCCGCACGTTGGCCTTCCCGCAGGTGGTCGTGGGCCTTGCGGAACCAGTAGACGCAGTAGTCCTTGATGCAAACGTTGAACTCGTCTTTGAGCCAGTCGAGATAAGCGTCGCCGAGCAGGCTGCGTAGGTTGCGATCGCCGTGGAAGGGCGGGTTGCCGACGATGACGTCGCAATCGGGCCACGCGACGCGGAGAGCGTCGGCTTGCTGGATGCCGGAGAGGTTGGCAAGCGGCAGGGTTGCCTCGTCCAGGCCTTCACGGTCAACAGCGATCTTGTGGCCCATCCAGAGCGTGACACGGGCGACGGCCACGGCGTACCCGTTGAGTTCGATGCCCTTGATGTTGGTCAGCGGAAAGAAGCTCAGGGCCTGTTGGTCGGCCATGCCAGAGTCGCGGCGTAGCTGTTGCTCGCGGTCACGGAGGCGGGTTTCGATCCGGCGGAGCTCCTGGTAGGCGACGTAGAGGAAGTTGCCCGACCCGCATGCCGGGTCGAGCACGACGTAGTTTGCGAGGTCGTTCTGGGCCTGGACGGCTTCGGCGTGGGTGGAGATCAGGTCGATACACCGCTCCCACGGGTCGATGATCGATGGGCCGATCACCTTGCGGATGTCGGCCTCGTGGGTGTAGTGGGCACCGAGCGCCCACTGCATGTCGTGTCCCAGCCCACCTCGAGTAGCGACCCGAAGATCGACGGCTGCACCTTGGTCCAATCGGACTGGCAGGCAGCGCGCAGCAGCTCGAGTTCGTCCGTGTCCAGGTGGACTCTGACGGGATCTTGAAAGAGCCCGCCGTTGGCGTATCGGACGCCGGCGTAGAGGCCGTGGTCCGGGCCACCGCCGGGGGTCTTGAGGTAGGTAAAGAGCTGGCCGATCTCGTCCAGGCTCGACCGCTGGGGATCCTCGATTAGACGGTCCACCAGGCGGGTGAAAAGTTGAGCTTCGATCTGGCCGAGATCTTCGGCGAACATGCACCAAACGGATTGCAGACAGAAGTCGCGCAGCACGTCCGCGTCGGCCGCTCGGCGCTCGCGCAGGCGGGCATACAGGTCGGTGAGCTTTCCTACGGCTTCCCGCGTGATCGCCTCGTGGCCACCAAGGAACACCGGTTCACGGCCGGCCAGGAATAGCAGCGTCTCGTAGCGGTCTGGCAGTTCAATTAGATCGAACTCCGCCCGCGGGGCCTCGGGATAGGCGCCGGGTTCCCATACCTCGAACCGCTTGAAGGCACAGAGCACGACGTATCGGGGGGCGGGAATGCCGCGCTCGGCGTCGGCGGCCTGCCGCCAGTACCGAAACGCCTGATCGCGTGGCGGTCCAGGCGGATCGACTCGGAGGGGCGCTTCATCTCGATGATGCAAACCCGCGGCCAGATCAGGTCAATGAATCCGCCGGCCTGCGGCTCCTCGAATGTTGCGACTGCGTCGCGCTGCTGGTCATAACAGGCGAAGAGCTCGTTGAGAAATGTCTGTGCCTCGGCCCGCTCTGAGCCGAGGTACACGCTCCATTTCTCGGCGAGCGCGACGAGGCGCAACCGGATGTCTTCCCCCGTCAGCGGCACCCCGCGCCGACCCTATCTACCCGTGAGTTAGACGACGAGTTGGTCTTGCCTTGAGGGCAACGCGAAGAAGGTCCCCTGCATCAGCTTGCGGTGGTCATCCTCGAGACGATCCTGGGTGTCTTTGAGAGCCGCGACCAGGTGTTCGGGAGCACCCGAGCGCTCTAGCTGAGCGCTGGCCCGGGCGGCGCGCTCGCGTGCTTCCGACACGTACAGGAGCACCTTTTCCACTTCGCCTAGATGGGCCTCGTTTGCCATGGCCAGGAAGCTAGGGGCCAAACCGGACGCTGTGGGCACCGTAAGCCGCACGTTGCGTGAAAGTTCAGCGACAGGTCTGTGCGGCTTACGGTTCCAGCCACTGAGCGATACGGGGAGGCAGTAGCTCAGGCCTTTCGGTCATGAAGTCCACAAGGTGCTCGCGTTTGATCTGGGTCACGCCGCGCTCCGAGGGAGGCTCCGCGTAGGCGTCGTGCGTGGAGTGGGCAAAGGGTTCGGCCCGTCCGGCCGCTTCAGCTAAGTCGGCTACCGGGACGGGGGCACTCGCACCACTCTTGCCCGAGACGACCAACCTCGCGCACGCGACCCTCGTCAACTACCGCGTGATGTGGGAGCGCCATCTAGCCGGCCGGATCGGCGACCACCGTCTGCGCGAGCTGCGGCCTCAGGTGATCGCCTCCCTGATAGCCGATCTTGAGCGCGACGGAGTTGGCCGACCGACGATCCGCAAGACGCTCGGCCTGCTCCAGGGCGTGCTCGCCCGCGCCGTCGAGTGGGGGCGCATCGCCAACAACCCGGTCAAGAGCGTGCGTAAGCCGAGCGTCGTCCGCCAGCACGTCGTGCGCGTGCTGACGCCGCGTGAGGTCGAGGCGCTCCGATCGGAGATGGACCACAGGGACGCGACGATCGTCTCGTGCCTGGCCTACTCCGGACCGCGGCCTGGCGAGCTGCTGCAGGCTCCGCTGACCTGGCCCGACGTGCTCGAGCGCAGCCTGCTCTACCGCCAGCCAAAGACCCAGCGCCACCGCGCACCGTGCGCCTGATCACTCCGCTCAAGCATGACATCTCAAGCTGGCAGCTCGCGTGCGGGCGCCCGAGCAAGGGACCGGTCGCTGATCGAGGTCGCCGCTCAGATGGGCCACTCGGTGCAGCCGCTGCTGGATAACTACGCCCACGTGCTCGCGGAATTGTCGGGCGAGCACCTTCCCGTAGGACCTGATCCGTGAGGCGCGAGCACCCCAGAACGTCCCCACGAGGGACTCAGAACATCCCCTCCGCTCTACCAAGCCAAGCCCTCGTCCGGACTCGAACCGGAGACCCCTTCCTTACCATGGAAGTGCTCTACCAACTGAGCTACGAGGGCGGGTCGGGGATTCTAAGCCTTCTACGCGCCGCCGGCCCTTGGGCTAGGCGGCTTATGGCTCTTAGAGCGCCTTTGCGAACCCCGCCCATGCGCGGTACGAGCGAAACGCGGCTCGAGCTTCTACCCGTTCGTTGACGCGTCTGGTTGACGCTATGTGTCCGAATCGTGTCCGCCCGGAAGGCTGCTCTCGGTCGCCTTCCTGGTCACCGGCGCGGCCGCGATCGCCCTGGCCCCCACGGTCCAGGCGGCCCGACCTCCCCCTCCCACGCGGTGCCAGCCTGATCGTTTCCTGTGTCCCGCCACAGTGAGCCGGACCGGGTTCTGCGGAGACCGTGTTAGTTGGGTTCCAACTTTGGCATTTGACGGTAACTGGTGTGGGGTCGGGGACGCGCGGAGCGAGCCCGGAGGGCGAGCGCAGCGTGTTCCCGAGCGCTTCGAACTCGGCGGGTGGCAGGTCTCCGAGTTCGCTGTGTAGGCGTTCGTTGTTAAACCAGCCGACCCAGCGGACGATCGCGAGCTCGAGCTGGGCTTTGGTTTGCCAGATCCGGTCGTTGATCAGTTCGGTCTTGAAGCTGTCGACAAAGCTCTCGGCCATGGCGTTGTCATAGGCATCGCCGACCGAGCCGACCGACTGCAGCACGCCGTGGTCGGTCAGGGTCTGGGTGAAGTCGATCGAGGTGTATTGGCTGCCGCGATCGGAGTGATGAATCAGTGCCAGGTCAGCGCCGCCCTGGCGGCGACCGAGCGCCATCCTGAGCGCGTCCAGGACGAGGTCGGTGCGCATGTGTCCGGCCAGCTGCCAGCCCACGACCCGCCGGGAGTAGACGTCGATCACAAACGCGAAGAACACCAGCCCCTCCCAGCAGCGCAGGTAGGTCAGGTCAGCGACCCACAGCTGATCGGGCCCGCTGGCTGAGAACTCGCGCTGCACCAAGTCAGGACGGCGCTGGGCCTGCGGATCGGGTGTGGTGGTGCGCCACGGCCGCCCTCGTCGCTTGGCGCCCTGGATGCCAGCGTGACGCATCAGCCGCTGCACTTGGCCGCGGCCCGCGGTCTCGCCCGAGCGTTTGAGCGCGACCCACATCCGCCGGTAGCCGTAGGCCTCGTAGTTGGCCGCGTGGACCGCCCGAATCCGGGCGGTCAGCCGCTCGTCCTCGACCGCCCGAATCGACCGCCGGCCAGTAGCGCGCTGGTAGTAGGCGGACGCCGACACGCCCAAGGTCCGGCAGATGGGCTCGACGCCGAAGCTGCCGCGATGGGTGTCGATGTAGCGGCTCACTTCGTCCGGTCCTCGTCGAGCTCCTTCGCGAAAAACACCGACGCCGACTTCAAGATCTCATTCGCGCGGCGCAGCTCGAAGTTCTCGGCGCGCAACCGCCGGATCTCTTCACGCTCCTGCGAGGTCGGCAGATCGGGCCGGGCGCCGGAGTCGGCCTCGTGCTGGCGGACCTTCTTGCGCAGCGTCTCCGGGTGCATGCCCAGATCAGCCGCGATATGCGCAATCGGCCGCTCGGACCCAAGCGCTAACCGGATCCCTCGCTGGATCAACTCGTCGGGGTACTTCTTCGGTCTGGGCATCGCTGCAGCCTCGACTTCCCCCAGGACAGATCCTGGCATCGAGGTCTCCGCCAAACCCGGCCTGGCTCACCCCACCAAACGCCAACGCGACCGCCCACGACTCAACGAACCCCGCCCACACCAACAAGGCTCCGGCCGCAGCTGGGAACAACGCCCACGTCCACCGAAGACGCAACCAACCCAGCACGAACTGCATCGGCAACGCGAACAGGCATCCGATCCCGAGACCGATCGCGATCTCCTGGACGGTGCTGAGCAACGGATTAGGCCCCATCACATCTCCTTAGAACCGTGGGGGCCAGACTCACCCCCTGACTCTTAGAAGTTGTACGCCCAGAAGGGACGGATCAAAGGGTTGCCCCGGATCCGCACCTCAGTGGCCTTCTATCTACGAAACCGAAGGTCAGAGTCTGAGCCAGGGACTTCACGACGCCGGGTTCGAGCTCATCGCCGCCGCCGATCACGACCCTGACACGTGCGCCACGCACCGGCTGAACTTCTCGGGCACGACGATGGTCGGAGGCGACCTGACGGATCGCGAGAACCACGCTGCCGTGATCGAGGCGGTCGGCTCGCCGAGACTCGACTTGCTGGCGGGTGCCGCCATGTCAGGCGCTTCAGCCAGATGCGTAATCACGATCGGCTGATCGAAGACCCCCGAAACCGGCTCTACCGCGAGTTCGTGGAGATCCTCAATGAGCTGCGTCCGCGCGCGCTGTTGTTGGAGAACGTGCCGGGCATGGGCTCGGCGGCTCACTGGGCCTTGGCTTCCTCGTCACGGTGTTCGCCGCCGCCGACGCAACCGGCCTCGGAGCAAACGGTCTGCTGGCCCACCGCGTCGGGGTCGCGCTGACTGCCGGCACCGTGATGCTCTTGCTGGCCCTCGTGCTTGTCGTCGCGCTCATCGTGCGGCCGCGCGTCGCGCTGGGGCTCGCGCGCCGGGTCGAATAGCCCCAAGCTCGGGAGGCGCAGGCGGGGGGCGATCTACGGACGCGTTTGCCTTGCACGGCACTTCGGCGACCTGGGATTCGGCCGGAAGGCTGCGGCGAGCAGTCGGGCGTCACCGGCACGGCTGCGGTGGTGCATGTATTCCATGGTGGTCTGCACGTCGGCGTGGCCATCCACGCCTGGACTTAGACGATGGTCGCCTGGGCGATCCGGACAAATGGACCGCGAGAACCCAGCGGAACCGCCGGGACGTCATCGCCGTCGCGCGACGTCGATGGGAGGCATGCGCTCCTTACGGCGTGAGAGGCCGTGGACCCGCAACGTGGTCGATGCCGCGGGCGTGGGCCTGTATGGCCATCTTGGCTCGGCCGGTATTCGTGCGCGAGGTCCGGTCTCACCGGACCAGTCGGGCCCGCTCAGGCTCGTGAGTCGTTCTCAGGGACGGGGAGTGGGGACGCCGGTCGGCAGCCGGAGCACGATCGCTCCGGTGCGGTCGTGCGCGATCGTTCCGTCGTGAGCGCGGGCGATGGCTAGGACTATTGCGAGTCCGAGGCCGGATCCGCTCGCGGTGGTGTCACCGCGGACGAAGCGGTTGAAAGCCGTGTCTGCGATGGCCGGGTCGATTCCGGGCCCTTGGTCGTGCACGCTGATCTCGAAGGTGTCCCCGTGAGGAAGCAATTCGATGGTGATGTCGCCCTTTCCGTGGCGTAGTGCGTTGTCGATGAGGTTTCCGATGGCTTGTTGCAGGCGTAGCGGGTCGATCTCGGCGACGACCGGGCCGCCGGTGACCGCGATGGTGCGGTGAAGTTCGGAGGCGATCGGTATGAATCGGTTGGCCGTCTCGTGAACGGTGTCGCCGATGTCGGTGAGTTCGCGTGACAGGGGGACGCCGTGCTCCTCGAGCTGGGCGAGAATCAGCAGGTCGTCGGCCAGGCGGGTGACGTGGTGGGCCTCTTCAAGCGCGCGGGTCATTGCTGTGCGGGTGCTCGCGGCGGCGTTGGGATCGTTGAGGGCGAGTTCGATCTCTGCTGCGAGGGTGCTGAGCGGGGTGCGAAGTTCGTGGCTGGCGTTCTGGACGAGGATGCGTTGCTGTGCGTGGGCGTGTTCGAGTCGTCCCAGCATGGCGTTGAGCGTGTGACCGAGCCGGGAGATCTCGTCGTCCGCCGGAGGGAGCGGCAGCCGGGCGCCCGACCCGTCGGCGGAGATCTGCTCGGCGCGCTTGCGCATCTCGTCGACGGGGCGTAGGGCCGAAGCCGCGGCGAGGTAGCAGGCAGCGGCTGCGAGCAGGAGGCTCAGAGGTCCGCCGATCAGCAGTGCGCGAGCGAAGCTCTCATTGGCGCGTTCGCGCCCCTTGACGCTCCGTCCCACCACAACGGCGCGACGTGTGCCAACGGGTAGGGCGAGCAGTCGCGACCGGCCGGTGATCGGCGGGACGTCGGGTCGTTCGCTGCGGTAGCCGTGCAGCGTGGCACGGGCCGCGTCGGACGGGTCGAGCAAGGCGACCGAGGCAACCTGCCGACTGCTGGCCAGCACGCGCCCGCGCCCGTCGAGGACCTGCGCAAAAGCGCCTTGGGGGACGAGCAGCCGCTCGCCGCTGCGGCTGAGAATCGCGGCGGGACCGCTTCTCGCGATGAGCGGCGCCAATGCCTCGGCGCGTGAGCGTAGGTCCGCGTCAAGCCCCGAGTTGACGGCGGACTCAAAGCGCAAGAAGACGAGCCCGAACACGCCACCCAAGGCAAGCGGCAGCAGCGCGGTGGCGGCGAGGACGAGCCGGACGCGCAGCGGGAGTCGCTGTAAACGCTGCCGCAGTTGATGGGGCCCCATGCGCCCGTTCAGCCGTCCACGTCGAGGCGGTACCCGGTGCCCCTAACGGTGTTCAGCAGCGCCGAGTCAAAGGGGCGGTCGATCTTGTCGCGCAGCAAACGCACGTAGGCGTCGACGACGTTGGACTTCTCTTCATAGGCGACGTCCCAGACCTGCTCGAGTAACGCGTCACGAGAAATCGCTTCGCCGGGGCGCAGCATGAAGGCCTCAAGCAGGCTGAACTCACGCGGGCTGAGGGCCAGTTCGGTGTCGTCGCGCCATGCGCGGCGGGCCAGCGGGTCAAGGCGCAGCGGACCAGCCTGTAGCGGAGCGGCGTGAACCGTGCTGCTGCGCAGTCGCGCCCGCAGCCTGGCCGTGAGTTCGAGCAGGGAGAAGGGCTTGGTCAGATAGTCGTCGGCGCCTGCGTCGAGCCCAGTGACGCGGTCCGGCACCGCGGTCCGCGCCGAGAGCATGATCACCGTGGTGGCCTGATCGCGCTGGCGCAATCGTCGGCACACTTCCAGCCCGTCGATGTCGGGCAGCCCGATGTCGAGCACTACGGAGTCGAAGTCTCCCGATTGCGCACGCTCCAAGCCCATCAGACCGGTGGGCGCGAGCTCAACGACGAACCCGGCGTCGCGCAGCCCTCGCACGAGGACGCGTCCGAGCTTGAGATCGTCCTCGACGATCAACACTCGGCGTGGCTGCGGTTCAGACGCCATCATCGGACTTTCATTGTTCTTTCACGAACGTATCGTACGGTCCCCGTTAATGGCAACCATTACCACCGCTCCGGCTGTGCAAGCCCAGGGCTTGGCCAAACGCTACGGCGATCTGGTCGCAGTCGACCACATTGACCTCGATGTGGCCGAGGGCGAGATCTACGGAATTCTGGGTCCCAACGGCGCTGGCAAGACGACGTTCCTGCGGATGCTGTTCGGGCTCATCAAGCCCGACGCCGGGACGATCGAGGTGCTCGGCCACTCCTTCGCCACTGAAGGCGTCTCTGCCCTCGGCGGCGTCGCCGGTTTCATCGAGACGCCACGCTTCTACACGGCGCTCACCGGCCGGCGCAACCTCGAGCTGCTCGCGTCGCTCGACCTGCGCGAAAAGCCCAAGTCGAAGATTGACGAGGTGCTGAAGGTCGTCGATCTCGCAGGGCGCGATGGCGACAAGGTCGGCAACTACTCCTACGGCATGCGCCAGCGCCTTGGCGTCGCGGCAGCGTTGCTGCGTGACCCTCGGCTGCTGGTCATCGACGAGCCGACCAACGGCCTTGATCCCGCCGGCATCCGTGACATGCGCGCGCTGGTGAAGAACCTCGGGCAGACCGGGCTGACCGTGTTGCTCTCGAGCCACAACATGCTCGAGGTCGAGGAGATCTGCGACCAGGTGACGATTATGAGCACCGGGAAGGTCGCCTTTCACGGAACGCTGAACGAGTTACGCGCCCTGGCGCCGGAGACCGAGTTCGTGGCGCGCACGTCGCAGCCCGAACGGGCTGCGGCGATCGCCCAGCGGCATCCCGACGTCACCGCGGTGTCGATCGACACCGACGGGGTGCACCTCACCGCGCGCGACGAGGTTGTCGAGCGGGTCAGCGCCGCCTGGGGCAAGGAAGACGTCGGCGTGCGGTCCC
>JAABUK010011640.1_pt1 | contig 11398 bp, 2 predicted proteins | sample 5559141 | NCBI WGS metagenome assembly JAABUK01 (sample SAMN10711869, study PRJNA513367) | rock metagenome | isolation source: Antarctica rocks | place: Antarctica: Victoria Land, Pudding Butte nord | collected 2016-01-03 | reverse complement strand
GAGAGGGGACCGGAAACCCCCTCCCCCCGCGCAGCGTGGGGGAGGGCCGGGGTGGGGGGCCGCCTTCGATTCGAGGGACTTGGCAATCGGCCCGGCGTCCCGCGGCGGTGTTCGTGGGGGGTTGCCCGGTCCGCGCAAAAGGACGGGGCGGGCCCGGCGGCCCGCCCCGTCTCGTTTCGTTTCGTCGCGTCAGCCAAGTCCGGCGATCGGCCGGTCCGGCTCAGGAGCGTGCGGTCCGGGGGCGGGCCGGCGCGGTGGTCGGGGCGGGGGCGGCCTGGAGGATGGCCGCGTGCGGGACGGCGACGGCCGCGGCGGCGGCGGGGGTCGCCGACCTGCCGGCGGCGGCCAGCCTGAGCGGCTGGCGGCCGAAGTTCGGGGCCGCGCCGAGGGTCAGCGGGGTCGCCGCCACGGCGGCGGTGCGGACCCCGCGGGGCGGGGCCAGCGACGGGGCGCGGGGCGTCCGCAGGGACTCCGGGGCGTCGATGGCGAGGTCCCAATCCGAGCCGATGAACTGCTGGGTCCGGAACGAGCCCCGGCCGCCGTAGTCCAAGATCGTCCAGGTCCCCACGACGCCGGACCCCACGGGCCGCCGGTAGGACGCCACGTCGGTGAAGCCGTCGCCGTTGAAGTCCAGCGGGACCGGGACGACGTCGGGGCCACCGCCGCTGAAGCCCCGGAGGGTGTCGACCCCCATGTTGGCGGTCCGCAGGATGATCCAGGTGCCGTCGGACGGCCGGTAGACGGCCGGGTCGTCGCGGCCGTCGCCGAAGAAGTCCCCCTTCAGCGGGACGTCGCCGGCCCGGGCCCCCGGGATCGTGTAGGTGACCAGGGGCGAGGTCCCGGGCCGCGCGCCGGTGTTCAGGACGACGAGCTGGCCCAGCGCGGGGCGGTAGACGGCCAGGTCGGTCTTGCCGTCGCCGAGGTAGCTGCCGGGGGCGGGGATGTCGCCCGGCTCGAAGTTGAAGAAGACGTCGTAGCGGACGCCGTAGTTGAAGCTGAAGATCGACCAGTGGCCGTTGGCGGGGTCGTAGGTGGCCAGGTCGTCCTTGCCGGCCCCGTCGTAGGAGCCCGGCACGGGGATGCTGTTGGGCGTCCCGAAGAGCACGACCTGGGCGCCGCCGCCGGAGTAGGCGAGGCTCCAGGCCGGGGCGGTGTTGGCCTGGTTGGCGGGCCGGTAGGTGACGATGTCGTCCCGGCCGTCGCCGTTGAAGTCGCCGCCGACGGGGACGTCCAGCTGCGCGGCCCCGAACTGCTGCGAGATGGCCAGGCCCCCCGGCCCGACGATGTTGAAGACGGCGTTGTTCTGGCCGAAGACGGCGAGGTCGGCGTTGTGGGTGCCGAAGTAGTCGCCGGCGGTGGTGACGATGGAGAGGACCAGGGCCGCGCTGAGCGGTCCGGGGTTGTTGACGACGTCATGCTCGCGGGCCCCCAGGACGACCCGGCCGTTGCTGAGGTCCGCGGGCAGGGCGATCGCGAAATTGCCGGCGCCGTCGGCCACCGTGCTGGCCTGGACCGGGCCGCCGGGGCTGGCCAGGTTGACCAGGTCGACCTGGCCGAACGGCTCGGCGTGGCCGGTGAAGACGGGCCGGCGGATGCTGGTGACGTTGTCCCCCTTGAGGCCCGTGTCGCTGGCCGGCGCGAGGGCCAGCGTCGGGGCGACCGTCGGCCCCTGGGTCTTGATCTGGAGGTACAGCGGGTTGCTGAGGCTGGTGTTGCCGACCAGGTCGCGGGTCCGGATGTAGAGGGTGTAGACCCCCTGGGCCAGCGGCGCCGCCGGCATCGCGCTGTAGGGGGCGAGGGTTTGGCCGTTGTTCTGGACCGGGACGTTGCCCTGCAGGACGATGAAGTTGGCGGGGTCGGTGAGGTTGCCCGGGACGGGCAGCGGCGACCGCAGCTGGACCAGGTCGACGGTCAGGCCCGAGCCGGCGTTGCCGAAGAACATCGGCCGCGTGACGCGGGTGACCTGGGGATTCTGGGGGCTGGGGTTCGCCGGCGGCGGGGTGGCCTGGCCGGTCTGGACCTCCACGGGGTCCAGCGCCAGGGTGGCCGCCGGGGGCTTGGTGGTGATGATGGTGACGGTGACCCCGCCGGTGCCGGCGGCGCCCCCGGTGCTGATGGCCCCGAGGTTGCCGGCGACGTCCTGCGACCGGGCCAGCAGGGTGTAGGTGCCGTCGGGCAGGGGCTGGGCGAGCCGGACGGCGTAGGCGTAGGAGCCGTCGGGCTGGGCGGTGACCTGCGCCGAGCCCAGGACGGCGTAGGTGCCCAGGCTGGTCTGGCGGATGATCTGCACCGACGGCAGCGGCTCGATGGGCGGGGCCGAGGGGTCGGCCGGCAGGGTGCCGACCAGCGTGGGCTGGTTGACGTTGGTCTTGTTGCTGCCCGGCGGGCCGGTGTTGCTGGCGGCCTGGAGGGCCGGGGCCGAGGCGCGGGGCGGCGCGACGGTGTCGATGGTCACGGCCAGGGCCGGCGTGCTGATGCCGGGGGCCTGGTTGCCGGCGGCGTCGAACTGCAGGACGGCGTAGTCGTAGGTCCCCTCGGCGACCGGCCCCGGGTCCCGGACGGTGATCGGCGTGCCGTTGGTGGCCCCGCCGGTGGCGGTGGCGACCACCGTGTAATCGGCCGGGTTGGTGTCGTTGGGCCGGGCCGCGTCGTGGGCCTTCCGCAGGAGCTGGACGGTGGCCGGCCCGGCCAGCGACTGGGCGACGTCGAAGGTCGGGGCGTTGACGTTGGTGAAGCGGGCGAACCGGGTCTCGCCGGTGATGCCGGTGTCGCTGCCGGGGTCCAGGACCGGCGGCGGGAGGGTCGAGGGGGGCGTCCGCTGGAGGATGAAGGCGAAGGTGACGATGTTGCCGGCGGTGCCCGAGGCGTCGACGGCCTGGACCCCCAGCAGCTTGGGCCCGTCGCCGTTGGCCGAGCCGTTGCCGGCGGCGCCGAAGGCGGGGTTGGTGAGGTTGACCGTGAAGTGCCCCGTGGCGTCGGTCTGCGCGAAGCCGACGACCTGGCCGAAGGTGGCGCCGCCCGGGGTCTCGTCCAGGAGGTTGACGGTGACCACGTTGCCGAAGGCCGTCTGCTCGCTGAAGCCGCTGACGACCAGCTTCGTGCTGGCGATGATGGCGCCGCTGGGCACCGGCGTGACCCGGCCGGTGCTGACGTTCTGGACGCCGAAGGTCAGCAGGCTGGGCTGGGCCGACGTGTTGGGGAAGACGACCGGGGCCAGGCGGATGGAGTAGAAGCCGTTGCCGTAGGTGCTGGCCGTCAGGACGTTGGGGTCCCCCAGCCGGGCCTGGGGCCGCCCGGTGGTGGGGTTGATGGCCCCCAGGGCGGTCTGGAGGTCGGTGATGTCGGTGACGGGCAGGTAGCCCATCGTCGGCGTGGTGACGGCGGGCAGGCCGGCCCCGGCGGCGGTGGTGGGGATGGTCGCGCCCTGGGGGAACGGCGCCCAGGTCCGGCCGTTGTCCAGCGAGCGGAAGACGCCCCCCTGGCCGCCGGCGTAGAGGATCGGGTGGGTCGGGCTGCTGGCGGCCGTGGGGTCGTCGGGGATGGCGTACCGCCAGTCGGCCGCGATGGAGGTCAGCCCGCGGAGGATCGGGCTGCTGAGGGCGGGGTCGCCGAAGGGGTTCTGCGTCAGCTGGAAGATGTTGCCGTTGATGCTGGCCCAGGGGGCCGCGGGCACGGCCGGCCTGCCGTTGAGCGCGGGGGTCGGCACGGAGTTGGGGTTGAAGTAGATGCCCTGGTTGGTGACGGCGTAGGCCCGGTGGCTGCCGCGGGTCGGGTCGGTCACGATCGCCTGGACCGGGCCGGTGCCCAGGCCGCCGGGGGTGGTGTTGACGAAGCCGTTGCCTGCGGCGCCGCCGCCTGCGGTCTGGGTGATGAGGATGTTGCCGTCGCCGGTGCCGACGTAGATGAAGTTGTCGAGGTTGCCGATGCCGGCGGGGCTGTTGGGGTCGGGGGCGCCGAAGGCCTCCGCCGGGGCGTAGGCGCCGCTGGGGCCGCCGGTGGTGCTGGTCGTGCCGACCTGCGACCAGGTCAGGCCCTGGTTCTCGGTCAGGAAGATGTGGCCGGCCTGGGAGGTGATGACGACCTGCTGGCCGCTCAGCGGGTTCAGGGCGAAGTTGGAGCCGCCGACGAACGGCCACTGCGGGTCGGGGGTGGGGCCGGGCAGGGACTGCTGGAGCAGGCCCAGGGTCCGCCCGGTGCCGTTGACCTGGAAGAAGTTGGTGCCCTCGCCGCCGCAGCAGGGCCACCAGTACTGGTAGAGGGTGCTGTCCCCCTGCTGGTCGGTGGCCACGCCGGTGGCGTCGCCGCCGGGCCCGCCCCAGGTGATGTTGCCGTAGTCGGGGCTGCCGGGGCTCAGCACGCCGCCGGCGGACGCGGGGCCGCCGTTGTCCTGGGCGCTGCCGACGAAGAGGAAGGGCTGGCCCTGGTCCTGGCGGACCTGGTTGAGGGTGACGTTGGTGCTGGGCTGGACGGCCCCGTAGTAGAACTGGGTGATCTGGAGGTTGCCGTTGAAGCTGCCGGCGGGGGACGCGGCGGTGCCGATGCCGGCGTCGAAGGTGCCGTTATTGTCGACCTCCGAGTAGACGCCCTGGTCGTCGCCGATGATGAGCCGGGCGTGGCCGGTCAGCGGGTCGACGAAGGTGACGATCCGGTGCTGGTCGGTGCTGTCTTTGGCGACCCGGTGCTGGTTAGTACCGCCGATGTCGAAGGGGATCCACTTGGCGACGGCCCCGATGTTGTTGAACTGGGTGACGTTGCCGACGTTCAGGGTCGCGGCGGCGCCGAAGGGGTCGTTGGGGTCGCGGAAGAAGTTGAAGTAGGGCTGCGGGGTGACCGGCTTGGTCGCGTCCTTCAGGGTGATCGGCGGGGCGGACGGGCCGGTGTTGGCGTTGGTGGCGTTCTGCAGGAGGCCGCCGTCGGGGCCCTGGTTGTTGTAGGGGACCAGGGCGTGCGGGTCCTTGATGCCGGTGATGTCGATCCGGATGAAGCCGGTGGGCTGGCCGTCGGCGGTGCCGCCCAGGTAGGTGACGTTGGGGTTGGTCGGGTCGATGGCGAAGCTGAAGTCGTAATTGCCCTGGGGCGAGAAGCCGGTGCCGGCGGGGCCGCCGCCGATGTCGTAGTTGGGCTTGGTCGGGTCGTTGCTGGGGGCGGCGAAGACGGTGGCGATGTTGTTGGTGACTATCGGCGGGAGGTTGGGGATGCCGACCTTGGTCCAGTTCTGGCCGAAGTCCTTGGTGATGTACAGCCCCTGGAAGTGGCCGACGCCGTCGACCACCGCGGCGTAGAGCCAGCCCTGGTAGTTGAGGTCCTCGGCCGCGTTGCCGGTCAGGAACGGCTTGGCCAGGACGATCCGGCCGAAGGCGCCGTTGGGGGTGGGCCCGCTGCCCGGGGCGGGGACGACCGGGACCGGGCCGTTGTCGTCCTTCTTGTCCTGGATCAGCGGGTCGCCGACGTTGCCCAGGACCTGGCTGAAGGTCTGGCCCTCGTTGGTGCTGGCGTAGACGCCCTGGCCGCGGAGGGCGCCGTAGACGTTCTGGAGGTTGCCGCCGCCGCCGGTGGCGCTGGCCGGGTCCAGGACGAGGTCGGTGGCCTGGCCGGGGAGGTTGGCGGTCCGCAGGCCGCCGGGCTGGACGACGCCCCAGGTCTGGCCGCTGTCGGTGCTCCGCCAGATCCCGCCGTTGCCGCCGCTGAGGGCCATGTAGACGACGACGTTGCCGTCGGGCGTGAGGTGCGGGTCGACGACGATCTTGAAGGCGCTGGTGCCGTTGAAGGCGTGGTCGCGGTGGTTGGTGGGCTGGCCGGCCGGGGCGTTGAACGGCAGGTTGTTGTTGGTGCTGTCCAGCAGGGTCCAGGTGGCCCCGCCGTCCATCGAGCGGAGGACGCCCACGCCGTTGCTGCCGGTGTCCCCCTCGCCGGTGGCGGCGAAGACGATCGACTGGTTGGGGTCGTTGTTGCGGGGGAAGACGGCGATGCCGCCGATGTTGATGGCGAAGGTCGGGCCGAAGTCCGTCAGGGGGATCCAGGTCGGGCCGCCGCCGGCCAGGAAGGAGGTCGTCTTCCAGATGCCGCCGCTGGCCCCGCCGATGTAGACGGTGTTGCCCGAGGGGTCCGACGGGTCGACGGCGATGCCGCCGATCCGGCCCGACCGGCCGCCGCCGCCGCCCCCCTCGGGGCCGTTGCCGCCGCTGCCGCCGATGGAGGCCGGGCCGACCGCCGTCCAGACGCTGCTGGCCAGGGCGTTGGTCGGGTTCAGCGCGAAGATCCGGAAGCTCTCGGAGGCCAGGTCGGCCACCGGCTCGCCCAGGCCGCTATTGGGCACCGGCTTGGTGAGGTTCAGCGTGAAGTTGGTCAGCGTCCCGGTGGCGGCGTCGCCCGGGGAGACGGTGCCGTTGTTGAAGATCGTCAGCGTCCAGGTGCCGGCCGGGTTGAACGGCTGGTTCGGGCTGGCGATCGTCGCCAGCGCCTTCTGCGGGTTGAAGGCGCCGAAGAAGGGGGCCCCGCCGTTGCGGATGGGGGTCAGCGGGCTGGTCTTGTCGCTGAAGATCGTGTTGAAGAAATTGGCGTGGTTGTTGGTGCTCCCCTGGCCGACGCCGCTGAAGAGCGTGATGGTCGTCCCGTTGGGGGCGGTCAGGGTCGCCGTGAGGTCGGGGTCGTAGGGATAATTGATGTTCAGCTGGACGGTCACGCCCTGGATCGGCGTGGTGTCGGTGACCACGACCGTGGCGGTCGCCTTGCCCGGGGTGACGACGCGCGTGGCGGGGTTGACCGTGGCGGCCGGGATCACCGCGGGGCTGGCCGCGCTGATGGGCGCGTTGTAGGTGACCTGGACGGTCTGGCCGTTGGGGTTCCGCGACGGGTCCAGCAGGTAGAGCCCGGCGTTCTGGTTCTCGTCCAGGGCGTTGCCGTGGACGTCCCGCAGGCCCGGGCCGAAGGTCACGGTGTAGGTGCCGCTGAGGACCTGGGTCCGCCCGGCCGGGAAGCGGATCAGGAAGGTCCGCGGGTGGTTGGCCGCGTCGGGGGCGTTGGGGTCGCCGCCGGGGTCGGGCACGATGGTGAACGGGCCGGGGATCAGCCCGGCCGGGCCCATCACCCGCGTGACGGCCGAGGCCGGCAGCGCGTTGACGTCCATGTCGCGGTCGAAGCGCACGATCAGGCCGTCGACCCCGGCGTCGGCCACCGGCCGGCCGGCCGGCGTCGGCGCCGAGCCGTCGGCGTGGTGGGCCAGGGTGGCCACGACCGAGGGGCCGGGGATCAGGATCGGCAGCGAGTCCTGGCTGAACGGGCCGGTCGGCGCGCCCCCCCCGGCGTTGAGGCCGAACGTCGGCGTGGGGACGGCGTAGACGTCCCCGGGGTCCTCGCCGGTGATGGCGTTGGCGTTCTGGTCCATCGGGGCGCCGAGCTGGAGCGCCGGGACGGCCGGGGCCGTCGAGGTGGCCGTCAGCGACCAGTCGGCCAGCACGCCGGTCTTGCCGGTCTGCGTGTCCGTCACCAGCAGCTGGTAGACCCCGTCCAGCAGCGCCCCGTCCAGCACGCCCAGGGGCCGCTCGGGCCGGAACGACCCGTCGTAGGGGGCGTTGCCGAACTGGATCGGCAGGGCCGCGCGGTCGTCGAACGTGGTGCCGCTGAAGTTGGCGCCGGCGGCGAAGATCTCCGACCCGCCCGCGTTGTACAGGATGATGTCCGGCGCCTTGCGGGTGACGCCGTCGGCCCCGAAGGCCCGCAGCGTCAGCACCAGGTCGCCGACGTTGGGGTAATTGATGTCCACGTTGACGGCCAGGTTCCGGATCGTCGTGGCGCCGTGGCCGCCGACCGTGATGGTGGAGGTCGTGACGTCCGAGCTCGTGCCCGTGCCGCCGCCGCCGGGGGTGCCGGGGACCGGCAGCGGCGTGTCGGGCGACAGGAACCGGGCCGTGGTCTGCAGGCCCGAGCCGATGACCAGCGCCGGGATGCTCGTCCGGGGGGCGGGCCCGACCTCGTAGCTGTACGTCCCCAGGCCGGTCTGCGGCGAAGTGGTGACGTCGAAGGTCGTGTAGCCGTAGTGGCCGTCGTTGCTGGGGTCGTTGGGGGTGACGACCGGCGCGATGCCTAGCACGGTGATCGGCACGGGGGCGTCGCCGGCGTTGGTGTCGCGGTAGAAGAGGTGGAAGTCGGCCGGGGTGAACGTCCCGGCGTTGATGGGCCGGTCGAAGACGACCCGGATGGTGGTCAACTCCGGCGTGCCGTCGGCGGCCCGCTGGCCGTTGAGCCCGTCGGCCGAGCGGCCGATGGGGCCCTCGGTGCTGCTGACGACCCGCGGGCCGGCGGCGATGACCGCCCGCGCCGTGTGGATGTTCAGCAGCTTCTGGCCGTCGAAGCCGCCGTTCTGGTTGCTGGCCCAGACCGGGTAGACCCGGCCGTCGAAGGCGGCGACCGCCTGGTGCGTGCCGAAGCCGAAGGTCGTGTCGCGCAGGGGGTTGCCGGCGGACTGGTTGTCGGGCAGCGGGCCCCGGACGATCTCGGCGTTGGCCTCGCCGCCGGCGACCTTGATGGCGTCCTGCGCCTGGTCGGCCGGGTTGACGAAGGCCTGCGGCCCGAAGGTGTTGCCGCCGTCGATGCTGGCGCCGACGTAGGTGGCCACGCGGGCCCGCGCCGCGTCGTTGCGGGCGTCCAGGTAGGAGACCACCACGGTGCCGGTGGCCTGGTCGACGGCGAGGGCCGGCTGGAACTGCGGGCGGTCCCCCTCGGAGAAGCCGTCGACGGTGGGGTTGTCGTCGTTGAGGGGGTTGGCGGCGCCGGGTCGCTGCCAGCTGGTGCCGCCGTTGTCGGAGTAGGCCAGGCCGATGTCGGTGTTGTCGGCCGGGTTCGCCTTGGCCAGGCTGCGGCTGACGTAGGCGACGTAGATCCGCCCCTCGTGCGGGCTGGAGGCCCCCAGGGTGTTGTCCGAGGCGATGACCGCGTTGGGGCCGATCCCCTGGTCGGGCGCGGCCGGCGCCAGCAGCGGGTACGCGTTGTTGGCCACCGCCCCCTGGACCGTCGTGGTGGCGGCGGTGACCTCCGCGCCGGGGGTCAGCCCCGAGGCGAAGTTCAGCGCGAAGCTGACCAGGTTCTGCGCCGGCGGGTTCGTGCGGGTGGCGAAGTCGGTCACCTTCAGGGTCCACGTGCCGCTGATGGCGGCGTCGTTGCCCGGGAGGCCGGCGAAGCTGGCGATCAGGTCGCCGCCGTCGGGCCGGAAGTGGGCCGCCGCGGTGGTGCCGAACTGGCTGAGCGACTGGACCGAAGTGCTGTCGAAGGTGGTCCCGACGTAGTTGCCGCTGGCGGACTGGCCCAGGTTAATCCCGGCGATGCCGGTGTTGGTGCCCCCGCCGCCGGCGTTGGTCGCGTTGTTCAGCAGGCGGACGGTGACGCCGGCGGGGGAGACCAGGTCGATGGCGATCTCGTTGAGGAACCCGTGGGCGATGCTGACCACCGCGTTGAGGTTGGTGACCACGAAGTTCGGGTCGGTGATGCTGACGGGCAGCGGGAACGAGGTCGTCACCGGGATGTTGGGCTGGCCGTTGCCCTGGGCGACCGCCTGGGCGATCGCCGCGCCGCCGGCCGACCCGTTGATGCCGGTGGCCGCGTTGATGAGGAAGTCCGCGGCGACGGCGCCGTCCTGGACGCGGTTGGCCTGGATCAGGTCGACCGGCGGGGTGGCGCCGGGCTGGCGGCCGGAGCCGGAGTCGTCCCAGATCACCGAGACCTGGCCGCCGGGGACCACCGCCCCGCCGGCGACCGCCGGGTCGGCGGGCCGCCCCTGGCTGATCACGATCTGGGGGGACGAGTCCCGCGCCGGGCCGAAGTTGCCCGTGCCGTCGCCGCTGCCGTTGGCCATCGCCGGCGGGGCGAACGTGTTGCCGCCGTCGGACGAGCCGGTCAGCTCGATGACGTTGGGGGTCGGGTTGCCGGGGACGTTGGCCGTGCTGTTGTTGGTGCCCCAGGCGACGTAGACGTTGCCGACGTAGTTGTCGACCTGGGTGTACGACTGGCCGGCGGAATTGGTGTCGGTGAAGGAGGGCCGGTTGGCGTCCACGGCCAGCGTCGGCTTGAAGGCCGGGTTCGCGCCGGACCACACGTAGACCGGGTTGGAGAGCCCGCCGCCGATCCCGGGGGCCGGCGGCGTGATCGCGCCGTTGTTGGCCCGCGCCGCGAGCCGGACCGGGGCGACCGAGGCGCCGGTGAAGTCGAACTTCTGGAGCTGGATCTCGCCGGCGTTGTTGCCGTCGTCGTGGAACATCGAGGAGACGTAGAACTGGTCCCCGGGGCCGAAGGCGACGCTGGCGTCGGTGACCCTGGGGAAGTAGAACGGGCCGTTCGTCTGGTTCCGGCCGAAGTCCGTCTGGAGGTTGTTGAGGCCGCTCAGCGGGGACCAGTTCTGGCCCCCGTTGACCGTGTACGCCCCCTCCACGAAGACCGCCGTCTGGCCGTTGTTCATCGCGTGGCCCGGGTCGTTCCGGGTCCAGACGGCCACCAGCTTCTGCGGGTCGTTGGGGTCGATGGTGACGGTGGGGGTGTTGTCGTTGCCGGTGCCCCCGGAGATGTCGACCTGCCCGTTGACCGTCACCGGCGGCAGGACGGCCATGAGCGTGCGCGCTTCCAGCGGCTCCAGGGCCAGGGTCCGCAGCCGCGAATTGGTGTCCGCCGACGTGCGGGTGCGGGGACGGGCCGCGGGACGCGCCCAGGAAGGCACCTTGCTCATGGGAACCTCTTAAGGATGTCGGACTAGGTCGCACCCGCGCCGCGGCCGCGGGGATGGCATGCTTGGGGGAGTTGATTGGTTCAATCAGGGGATACGGGTCGCGAGGATCATACGAGCATGCAGGCCGGGATTCGGTTCGTCAAGAGGCCGCGTCGGCCGCCGGCCAAAATTTGTCGACTTAATCCCACGTCCCGGGCCCCTGCCCCGCCCCCCAATCGGCCCCGCCGACGCAGCCCGCAAACGCAGCACGATTGCATCTTCTCGCATCAGGGGTCGGGCGACCCGGCCGGCGGCGCCGGCGGGCCCCGGCGGAATCCCTGAGATCGTAAAGCGTGTCGATACCAGCGGTAGGGAGTCCGCGGCGGCCCGGCCCGCGGTTTCGGCCGGCGCCGCCGGCCCCCGGCTTGCATCCGGGTCCGTGCTTCGACGTCGCGCCGGATGGCGATCGGACCCGAAGGACCCCGCCGATGCACACCCTGGTCTTCTGGGCGGCCGCCCTGTCGCTGATCCCCTTGGCTGCGGGGATCATCCTGGAGTTGTTGGCCCGCCTCCGCGACGGGATGGCACCGCCGGCCCCGGACCAATCGCCGGCGACCCCCCAGCACCCCACCCGGGCCGGGGGCCTCGGCCCGGGCGTGGCCGCACCTCATTGAATTTCTGAGCAGGCGAACCCGGCCCACCCCCCGG
>JAABUK010011639.1_pt1 | contig 11398 bp, 14 predicted proteins | sample 5559141 | NCBI WGS metagenome assembly JAABUK01 (sample SAMN10711869, study PRJNA513367) | rock metagenome | isolation source: Antarctica rocks | place: Antarctica: Victoria Land, Pudding Butte nord | collected 2016-01-03 | reverse complement strand
AATGCTTGGTGTACAGCTTGTGACAAGCATGTTACTTTCAACTTGGTCAGTCTGTGTGAGCAAGTGCATGCTGAAGATGTACCTGCTGGCCTCTTCAACTTCAGCTTGTCTTGCGCCACGGTCAATGAAAGGCTTCAATGCCTGCCCACTGAACCACGCAGAGTGCTGGGACTTCTGACTGGCATGGTGCTCACTGCTATTGCCATGGCCATCCATGCCAACAGAATTGCTGCTGAGGTTTGTAGCAATGCGGCCAATGTTTGCCCCGATGTCCCATTCCTCACGTCTTTGCTTAGCTAGAACAGCAATGCTTGTACCATAGCCACACTGCCCCTCTTTGTTCTCACCACAGCTGAATACTGCGCCCTTACTGTCTAAGAAGAGGGTGTGCTGCGACCCCAAAGCTGCTGATGTAATTTCACCACGCCCTATAAGAGCTTCTACTCTGCAGTAAAAGGGCTTGCGATGTTGCCAATCTTGGCTGCGTTTGGCTGCTGCAACACCTAGAGTGTTGCTGCTCATTGTTGGGCAGAGCAAAAGGCAAGAAGGCTCAGGGGGTGGTGCTGACTGATACATATGTGTAGCACGTTCCTCCATTGCTCTCACCTTGTCGGTTCTGAATAGTTTTCTGAACTGCCATGACCCAGCTTCCCAGCTTTGCCACAACCCCAGGTACAGACTTCACCTGTCTTTAGTATAGCAGCTGAGTGGACTTTGCCAGCTAACACTGATTGCACACCAGCTGACTCGAGACTGTGCAACACCACGGGCTCTACACACACTGGCTTGTTCTCGACACCACACTGGCCTTCCGCATTTCGGCCCCTGCGTTTATCAGGCACACCAGTTTGCGAAACAACCTCGATAACAGCGAGTAGGAGCACGATGGGCAGCAGCGAAAAAGCTCACCAAGCGAGGACCGAGAGCTTTTTATCCGCGACGGCTTCACATTTCGTCTGTCTTGGCACACTTTGGAAGAACTTCCTCAGCATCACTGCCGAAGTCCGCTTTTAGGTTCTCAACAGTCTCACTGGTACCAACTTCAGGGGACCATTTTCGACTTCACATCAACTTCTGCACCTAGCTCAGCGGTTGTCAATTCAGGCGCTCCCACAGTGTCACGAACGCAGGTTGCATGATCGTTTTCTGCAAATGGGCAGAACTCTTGGCAAAACCGTTTACAAGTTCATTCATTCAGTCTTTTTCATTAGCAACACCAATCACACTTGCCCAACTTAATGCTTGCAAGGCCACCTCAGGATTTGGAGACCTTTGCGCGAGCAAAAGGGTTGCCAGATTGTGCTTGTGGAGCTTTGCGTTTTCCTGGATTTTTGGACGGTAAATCTCTGCTAACATTGGTTTGAGACATAGTGTTGGCTGATGAGAGTAGGGGCTTCCTGCATGTCAAAAAAAGTCATCTTTACTTGCGGATGTGCATGTGGCCACATAGCACAAACGTGCATGTACTTTGCAATGGGTGGTAGAAGCGGTCCACAGTTGCCATACAGCCAGTGCAGTAGCTACACAACCTGATTTGTGAAAAAGCGGGAGACAATGCAAAGGCCAAAACCAGGGGCATATACCTGGTACCAGGGCCGCTTGATGTACCAGCCTGCACAGCAACTGGGCTTTGAAACGCATTCTCCTGTGGTTGGGAGGGACTGGAGCTAGAAGGGCCATCCTGCACCTCTGGGGGTTCCATCATTGCAGCTGGCTCTGGGCTCATGGCCTGCAACAATGCATGTGCCATCATGTACCAGCAATCCTTTTTCATGTTCAGTGCTTCTATAGCAACCATCTGCTTCTTCATCTGACTGTGCAGTCATGCAGTCAAGGACATGTCAAGCGTTTACAAACTAGATGGTCTGGAAGCAAGTGGGAATCCAAATATGGTGTCTGACACCCAGTACATATCCTCTGACATGCAGACCCAGTGATTGGCATTGACATTGCCTGCAGTTTAGCAGAATCATGCAGAACCTCCATGACTCTTCACTCCTACCTGGTCAGCCTCTGCTGCCTCCAGCTCAAGTCTTGTCTGGAGGAACAGGGCTATCCTGTCAGCCAGGGCAGTCTGGCGGTTGTGATTGGCCAGCTTGATAGCACCCTCCAAGGACCTTGCTTGCGACAGCTGACAGGCAGCCTCCAAAGCCTGCTGTAACCTGTCGCCTCTCACAGCAGCATTGAACAGCTTCAGCAGGCATCTGTCCAAGGCCACTTCACTGGCAGCCACACCCTGCTCTGCATCGCTGCTGCTCTCTCCTGCCTCGGTCTGCAGACACAAAAGTTTTCGCCCTCTCAGCAGCGTTCAAGCAGGCAGTGATACAAGGCCTTGTCACTGGCAGCTACGCCATGCTCTCCCATCAGTACTGGTAGCCATTTCCTGCACTGGCACCTCCTACTTGGGTCTGCATGCACACCAGTAACAGCACGGCATACCAAAGAGACACCTTGTGTTTTGCTTGTATATGACACAATAAAAGCCAAGATGTGGTCCTACAAGCATGGACAAGCACAGGTCCAGTTCTGCATTGTTGGCTGCCAGGCCCTGCTGTGTACCTCAGCTGTTGCTCCCTACCATGCCACCCTCAAACAGGTGCCAGTGATGATTTTTGTGACATGACGATATCAGTAAGTGCTGCCTCAGTAGGAGCATGTTGCACCACAAGATGCGACAGGGATAACAGTGTTGCAAGCTGTGGCTTCTGAATGTATGTGGAAGCTCACCAGCTCGGCCAGGTGAAGGCGGCAATGGTTGAGCTGCAGGTTGCACTTCAGCAGATCTGCTTCCAGCTGCGCTGAGGAAGCTTCAGCGGCCAACACCGGTACTTGCAGTGCTACGTTGGTCAGCACAGGGCGAGGTGCGACCTGCAGCAACACGTTGCTGCAACAATGATTTGCCCATGTAAGATGAGTCTTGGGTTGCACTACAGAGCACATTGGCTAGTGCATGCGTCCTAAGCTTCACAGTAACTAGTATGCAGACAGGCAAAAGGTGCACGCCTCAAGACTCAGAGGAGTTGGCAGATCCATACAGCAAACATGGCTGCCAGCATGTGGGCTGTAACTGCTCAGGTGCATCTGCACATCCCTCAAGACAGCATGCTGTTGATGGTTCTGTGCAGAAGCGATTCATGCGCAACTCAGGACACTGCAACACAGCAGTGATGGCTGCATGCCAAACTGACCTGTGGTATGGGTTGAGTGGCAGTGCACACTATGCAGGTCAGCTGAGTCATGGTCAGACTGACAGGCCAGTACACTTCACTGTTCTTGCGCTGCTGTGCTGAGACAAAGACTGGCACCCAGCAGCCGCCGTACTCTGGAGTGCGCAATCTGAGCACGCCCTGTACAATGTGCATGTGATGGGTGAAGAAGAGTGAAGCTCTTACTGACTGTGGTGTAAAGGCAAGCCCATAGGCTGACAGATGACCTTTGCAGTGTTGTGTGCAACATGGCAGTGCTGCTGTTTGACCTAATTGAAGCATACAGTGGCAGCACACATGCTACATGTTAGCCCTGGCAGCACAGCCCTGTTCAGCACAACCTGCTTGAGCACACAATGGTTTGCCCATGGGTGGCCAACACATGTGTATTGCTGTCAATACAATTTTGATGGGGTAATGCACAACTCCCAATCTACTAGTAGAAAAGCACTGGCATGCAGCGTCAACCAAGCAAGGCTGCAGCTGTCTTGCTGGCACTCCTTGAGGAAGATAATGAGCTGACCCACGCCAGGTCACGTCTTGCAATTCATGATGACATGACGAAAGCCCACGTAGTATGCAGCATGAGACAAATTCTACTGAACCCATTTGCACAATTGGTCTGGTGCCTGACATTGAAGGGTCAGTTTGAGGTTGCAAAGAGCAGCTCAGTGCACTGCTTTCACATGGCCTCTGCAGCAGCCACTGATCAAGTGTCTGGACTGTGTGCGGTGGTCACCTCAGAGTCATATGAGGCTAGGAGAGTCTCCTCAGTGAAGCCCAGCCAGGCTAGTGTCGCGCCTGGACTGATAGGCAGGCTGCCACAGTGCACCTGCAATGAAGGCGATAGGCATGAATGCGATAGGCATGAAGGCTTTAGGCATGAATGTGATAGGCATGAAGGTGATAGGCATGAAGGCGATAGGCATCTAGCCTGGTCTGCAAGTACTGCGGCCTGGTTCAATGTAGATTGTGCATCTGCATCTGCAACAAGTTGTAGTCAGTGGTCCATGCTGACTTATACTTTGTGATTGCCTTGCTTTTTTGAACCACCGAGTGCAGAGCACAAACAGCCTGTTGCCTGTCATGCTGCCTTGCCAGACAGGCAGTATGTTATGCAGACACCTACACAAGGTATGTCAGAAGGTGTCGCAACTCCTTTAAGCATGAAGTCAAAGAGCACACACTGCTGTGTTGTGATTTTAGGCAGGCAGGGTTGTTTCTCAGAGCCTCAGTGAATGAGAGAGCTGCGCTGCCGTTACGACTTGACCACTCAAAACAGCTGTTGTTCATGTCAAGCTCTTCTTGCCTGTCTGAGGCCCTGTCTGTCCACAGAAAGTGCTGTCCATCACAGGCTTTCCAATGCCTTTCTGGTGCTGATTACCAAGCAGATAGTCACAAGGCAGAAAAGACAGCACAGTCTTGCCTGTTGTTGCTGGCTGATATCATAGATAGCATACTGCAGGCTCTGGTCATCAGTGCTAGCCGGAAGGCTGCCATGCCACACCGCGGCAAGAAGGTGCCCCTGAGCAGCCAGGGCCACAGCAGGGCCGTTCAGAGTCATCACAAAGCTCTGAAGCCCTACATGGCGTTGCAAAGCCAATCATTTGACATATCTGGTATGTTATGATAGCGCTGATCAATTGGGCCATGTGGACCCCACATTGTTTCAATGATGCAGTGGTATAATGCTGTCACCCCGGAACTTTGTTCAGCCTTGGGCATCAGATCAAAAAGCGTGCCTGACCAACCGCATGTATTCAGCTCATTGCATCAAGCAGCATAAATTCTGCAAACTTCTTGGTAATCCAAGCATTTCTTGGTGTTGCAAACAGATTGCAGAGGTCAGATTCACATGCTGGAGGGACTCCACAACCATTCATGTGAATGGGCCCTGCCTGTCTAATGGTCTCAAGGAAAATGTACTATAACAATCGCTATTATCAATATTCACGCATGCATCATTGCAGATAAGTCATGTCTTTGGCACAAAACCGCCATCAGTGATGCAGTACCTGCTGGTGAGAAGATTCTGAGCATGTGTTGGGAGGTGGCCACAGCTGAGAAGCTGTGGCCAGCAGTGACAGCTGTGGCCTCCTCCCCTGGCGGCAGACTGACCTGCCAGTCACTGTTGGCAGCCCAGCTGTCAAAGGGCCGATACATGACTGTGCTTGGGGCATCCTTGCTGGATTTGCTGCCATATATCACACCCTGTAGGACAAGCCAAAGCTTGACTATGACTGTCAGAAACAAGCAGCAGTAACAGCAGCAGCCTCCTGATAGGGTCACGTAGGGTGCTTACATCAGTAATATGTCATGGAACCACCGAGTACTTGCCCTGAAGGATTGTGTCAGGAAACAAAGCAATTTTTGCTGTAAGATTTCGATTGCCTGGACCAGCTTATCATGACGTAGAGCTTTGAGATGGAAACCAATCTGATGTCTGCCAGCAGCTGTGCCTGCTGACTGCAATACCACTGTTGTATGTGCAAGAAAGGGCAATCTGCAGTAGCAGATGACCAAACCCAGGAGTGCAAGCCAGTCATGGCTATGTGTGTGTTCATTGCTGTCCCATGCAGGTGAGTGGAAGAACAGGGCAGAAGCACGAGGGGGCAAGGGAAAGAGGACCCACTCTGTCCCCTAGGGCTGCCATGGAGAAGCGGTAGAGATCATTGAGATGCGGCATGCGGCGCCGCTGAGCCCTGGTGTCATGCATGGCCACCTCCATCACGTTGAAATCCTCTTCTTCCTTGCAGATGATGCAGCCCATGGCATTGTAGGCCATGAAGCGCTTCTGAGAGCTGTCACCTGTTCACACATATGTTTGAGCTTGAGTCCGTGTATTCATGCAATCATCAATTTGTTTCAACACTCACAGCATCAATCTAGCTGTTGTCCATCAATTTAGGCTTTTCGCTGACAATGGGTGGCCCATACTACAAATCAGCACCCCTAGGTCAGGATGCATGTGATGTCACGAAGTGTAAGTATTGAAGTGAGTGGCAGAGAGTCGTAATCTCAAGCATATGAGCAGTGTTGCTGAATGCAGGCATCTTTGATGAAAAATGTATGCAGGCATCTGCCTGGTTATGCTGGATTGGACAACAGCAGCACCTGAAGGAGTAGCACCCGGCTGAATGGCTGCCTGGGGATTAGCGCCTCTTGACATTCCATAGACTGCCCTTCCCTGAGGGCCCTTGCGTCTCTTGGTGGCACTGCCCGGGGCTGTTTCATCGCCAGCCATGTCATCTTCCATGTCATGGTCTATAAAGCTGTCCATTCCTTGCTCTTCCTCTTCTGTATGGCAGCACAGATGTGGTGTGGTACAATCTGGGGAAGGGTGGGTGCAGCATAGTGGAGGGGACAGTTCAGCATGTAGCACTGTTGTACTAGCAACTTCCTGATCATTTTTTTGATTGCTTTGTTTGTAGTCAGCCCTGTGGTTGCCTTGAACCTTTTTGATATAGATAGCGGCGCCAAAGTGCATTGAGCTGCTATGAGGCATATGATGGACAGATATGTCACTGTCAACAGCTTGCAAATATGCCTGTGATGTGCATACAGTAGCATTGACGTGGTCATGCATCACACCGATGCAAAAGCACTCACAGGAGGGAAGTAGTGCCTCGCAACATGGTCAACAGTTCATTGCCTGCACACTGCAGCCTGTGCTCAAAATCAGCATTCAGGTGCTCATGCCTTGCACATCCACACATGTGCTTGCCTACCTAGGGGGTCTACACTACCAGCCCTCTCTCCGCCCCCCTCTTGATGGGAGGCCACACCATGGGCAGGCAAGCTGTCAGGGCTGACATGGGGACCAGGATGATCCCCAGGCACGATGTCAGACCAGACAGCAACACTGCCCTCTTCAGAGACGCATGCCAGACTGTTGTGGTCTGGGTGCCAAGAGACTGCAGAAACGGTAGCTGGGGTGCTGCGTTGATTCAGTGCTTTGCGCTGGCTGACATCCCAGAGCACCAGTAAGCTGTCTGTACCGGCACTGACCAAATACAGCCCTACAGGCAGGCAGTGCCTTGCTGCTGAAGCACAATCCAAGCCTGTCTGTGCATTGTTGAGCAGGCAGGAGATGGATTCAGTGAGGAAGGTAACATTACAGGCAGTTGACCAGCAGTGTTGAGTGAGCAGCTTACACAATGAAGATGCCCAGCTGACCATTGGAAACAAAGACCACATGCAAAGGGACCCTTGATCTAGAAGTAAAACAGCAGCATTTGGGCCACAAGTAGCTTGTAGATTGCAGCTGCCAGCTTACCATTGGGTGAGAACAAGACCAGGTTGATGGGGGCTGAATGGGGCCCTTTGAGGCTGAAGGCGACTGACCAGGATAGGCGCTCAAACATGCAAACATCGTTTTCTGTGCCGGGTACGGCCAACAGGCTGCCACCGTCCGGATGCCATGCAGTGCCGCTGCGCCTGGCAGAAGTCACATCTACCTGGACACATCACGCATGTCATATTGCTCATGCCTGCCCCTCTTACAATGTGTGATCAGCAGTATATATGTTGCATAATGACTCAGCAAGGGCGTCATATATTCTAGCCACTGTGAAGATGATGATGCTGCATTACCTGGCTTCACAATTACCTTGGGGCGACAATGTATGCGTAGCTTTGTAGGCAATAATGAGCATATGCTGACTCACGCTACACATGCATGGCACAGGAGTGTAGATGGTGTGACTGACATAGGGTACATATGTGGCCAGCCATTGATTCTTTGCACAAAATAAAATTGTGTAAAATCAGGCAGCATTGCATAACAGCCTTAGGCAAGTCACTTGAAGTGCGGTGTCTGTGTCAGCATGGTGTATCCTGACAATTGGTTGCTGCAAAGCTGATGCAGAGTAACCAGTGTAACCAGAGTAAACAGTGTAAAAGCATAGCAAGGCAGAGATGCAACAAGATGCCACCTTTGGTGCAACTCTCTTCTGAGCATACTTCACTTTGCCATCTGCCATATCCCAGATCTGAAGTGTGCCTTCTGCTGATACAGATGCCAGGAACTCACTTTCAGGGTCAAATGCAAGACTTCGGGTATAGGCACCAGCCCGCAAAGTCCGAAAGACCTGTGACATGAGTGGCAGCTGTTGCTGGCTTGGCAATCTTTGTCCAAACCCAAACCAGAGTAACAAACTGATTGAGAAGCTGATTGAGAGACCATCATACAGCTTCTTTTGTCTTTGTGCAGTTCAGCTCTTCATCAGGCAGACCACGTACCTTGCTTTCTGCAGCGCTGATGAGCTTGATGCCTTCATCATCCCCCGCTGCAGCCAGATTAGTTCCACTTGGGCTGTAGGCAAGAGCACGCACTGGCAGACTGAACCTGGTTGCTACACTGTTGAAGGTACCATCTGGAAGCGTGTAGATCTGCACATGCATGGATAGACACTCTGTGCACTTATGTATCAGGAACACTTACCAAAAATAGCAGCTTTTACAGTCGCAGATGCAGCAGCATACCTTCACGAAATGCGCCTGATCCCCAACTGCAAAGTTGTCTTGCATCGGGCTGACTGCCAAACAGTGACATGCAACAGCTTCAGTTTGCATGCTTTTGGTGATCTTGTCAGACAAGTCATCTGCCTTCTGAATGCACAGCTGGCCATCTTGCCCACAAGATATGACTTTCAAACTATCGCTTTTGCCAGCGTAGCCAATTCCTGCCATGCCTGCGGCATGGGCGGACACAAAGTCGAGAGTGGCAGATGCCATGCCCGGCCAACCAGTGTATGGAAGTTATAAAAGCGCGAGTCTATTCTGGCAAAAGAGCAGCGCATGTGCACAACATGCGCAAATGTGTCACTGCGGGGCAGACTGCGGGGTGCGTTTATGCGCAAGAGATGATCGGTGTGGCGGACATGCATGCTGTGTTCGAAAATTCAAAGATGCATATGCATGTGACTAAGCTGTTGAATGAAATGCAGTTTAAGCGCAGTGTGTACAGCACGTTTTGTGGCCTGGCTTGCAGTGCTGAGATGAAATGGAGCCTGCACTGCCCTATCACATGTTGCAGCTACATGTTGCAGCTACATGTTGCAGCTACAATGGCACGAGATGTCACCTTTTTTTGGCCATCTGACATGCAGAAATGTCTTGCTCAAAATTGGCAGAATGCTGAAACTGGAACAGTGGCCACAATGCATTGTCATATCTTTCGCGATGACTAACACTCGTTCTCTCCTGATGCCACATGGATTGTCGAGCATTCCTCTTCAGCTTCCTCCAGACCAACATGAACCTCACAGCATCTTGACTGCAGAAGCAAATGCCAGGCATGTTGACCGGGGCTCTCGGCGTATGGCCGGCAAGGTTCAATGCATCCTGCACGTTCAAATCAAATGTTCACCACAAGCCTTGTCGCTCGCGCGTCGTGTCGGTTCATGCAGAAAGTCGTAGGTGCGACAGCACAGGCTAGTAAAGCAGATAAGCCATGTGGGTGGTTTTTCGTGACCTTTTTCCGCTGTACAGGCAGCTGGTGTTGCACAGCGTCAACGTGGGTGTCCTCGGGGCTCTGTTCACATTCGGAGCTGCCCCCCGACCGCAGAAGCTAGGTACACAAGCAGTACACATGGCATGTGAATCTGCTGTTTGTAACATCATGAAACCTCTTGCAGTTCGTCGTCGGCAGAGCATTTCGCAAAGTTTGGCGGCAGTGTTGATGCTGTTACTGCTGGGCGCAATTCTGCCTCCTTGCAGGTGTGCAAGACTTGTATGGCACACCATCGCTGGGACTGTGTCCTTCAACACCAAACTGTATTTCCACAGCAGAAGAGGCTAACATGAGTGAAGATGTCAATGGCGGCAAAAGCCATTATATTCCTCAATGGTAGGCGTTGCATGAGTTCACAACAGCCCTGATGGTTATTGCACTTCACACTCACTGCAAGCTACATGTCAAACAGCAACAGTTTTGAGGCTGATACTGCAGGACCTACAACCCCATCCCTGGACGTGGCCGGAACAAAGCTGTTAACCAGCAGCAGGCCATGGATGAACTGAAGTCCGTGGTACGGTGCTGTGCTTTTGCCATGTTTTGCCTCCGGTGGTGTAAATGTTGATAAAATTAACTGCACTGCTCCACATACAACATCACATCTCAAGTGAGACTCCACGGGTGTTCACCATTGTCATTCAATGGCTGAATATTGCCAGGGTCGGCAAGGTTGACGACAAGCAATCAGTTGTCTTGTTATAGTGACTCTGCAATGCATGCTGTGCAGAACTGAGTAAAACATGCTTCAGATGCACAGCATCTCATTTGTGCCTTTGCAGGTGGCAGTGATCAAGCCGGACAACTTCACTTCCACAGTCATCCAGCAGACTGATGACTACCTGTATGCTGAGTTTCAGTCTCCTACTTTTGGTTTCATTGATGATGTCGAATTCTGGTTTCCAGCAAACAAGCAGAAAGATGGTATTTGTGAGTACCGCAGTGCATCACGCATTGGTGAAAGTGATGGAGACATCAACCGAAAGCGAATTAAAGCTATCAGATTGGAGCTTGAAAAGAAAGGCTGGAAAAGCATTGGCTACTCTTAAATACACGGTCTAGCAAGGCCTAATGCGGCCATCAGCCACATGCCATTCTGCCTCAGTCCTTTTATGAGATCTGCCAGTGTTGTGTGTGTTGATAGACCATTCCGGTCATTGCAGGCCACACAATGATAGGACTCAGTAGTCAAACCAGGTTGTCATTGCGTCTGTTCACCAAACAAAAAGATGCAAGCTTTGCAGTGGCCTGAAGAACTTACAATTTGTTCCCGACAATGATCACCTTAAGCTTGCGAATTATGTGTTTCAGCACAAAGCCAGCCTGCTTGAGTGTCTGCTCTGCACAGCGCCTTTTGCATTTTGTCCTGCGTACTGAATCAGATGTCTTTCTGATGCTTGACCTTGGCACACATTCTGCATGCTGGTCAGTCGAATGATTATGCAAAACGGTGCAACTGGCCCGTAACAAAGCAATACTTTATATTCAGACCTCAGACATACGTGCACGCCTAGCAAGCGCTCAGCATTACACCTGGTACATGTCGATCCTTCCAACAGAATGGGGTACTGTAACATTTTCAAAGCTCGTCCACGACAGCACCGATACAAGATCCTGTACTTTGTACTGCAGGATCGGTCCCAGTCATGGTTTGCAGTCTCCGCGCTCTCTGTCTCCG
>JAABUK010011636.1_pt1 | contig 11401 bp, 11 predicted proteins | sample 5559141 | NCBI WGS metagenome assembly JAABUK01 (sample SAMN10711869, study PRJNA513367) | rock metagenome | isolation source: Antarctica rocks | place: Antarctica: Victoria Land, Pudding Butte nord | collected 2016-01-03 | reverse complement strand
TCAGATTCACTGATGAGTAGAATGATGAGAAGATAGATCATTGCATTGAGAATAGATGTCATTGAAGCAGACTCACTAGTTGCATGTGAACTGATAGACAAATCGATTCACAGATAGATAAAGTGATGAGAAGATCATTGCATTGATGATGTCATTGAAGCAGATTCACTGAGAGTTTGCTTCTCAAGATAGAGACTTCACGCAGTTTTATGACTGATCTCGTTTGATTGTTCAACAAATTCGAAGAATTTCTTGTGAATCTGAATGAATGATTAATTCGCTGATCTTTGACTCAGTTGAATGATTTCAATCATTTGTTTATACTCGCTGATCAGCGCACAAGTTCAAATCTTTTGTTTATTCTTTCTGAATCAGCTCACGAGAGAAGAAAGATGAGTGCTGCTGCACGAACGCAAGTCACTAAATCAAAGTCAATAGAGAATTGAAGAACTACTAGCAGAAGCACTCAAAGAAATCAATGCAGATTATTTCACTTCGCCTGTAACGAAGAAGCATTTATATAATGTTAGAGATCAGCATAAAGCGAGTCATATGAGTGTAATGTAATGAGTATATGAATGCTAAGAAAGAAAAGTATCTAGAAGGGAAGAATTGACTATTTATATAACTCAGAAGAACATAAGCTAACTCTGAATAGAGTTGACTTCGAAACAAGTCTATGCTCTAGCGACGAGTGATCAACGATAACTCTCAGAATAGTCATCAACATAGTCATCAACATAACTATCAATGAAGATGCGTAGCTAGAATTGTAACAATTATCATACATTGCAAACATAGCTTTAATGTCACACAGACTGCTTAAAGTGTTCAGTGTATCTTTTATTCTTTAGTAATTAATGTCATTATAAACATCTTGATCATTTTTCTCAATATTGTCACTCTTTTCTTATTGTGCATTTGCATCACTTCTAACACTATGTTCTTTCATGACAGCATCTGCAACATAAGCGCTTGCGCATTCTTGAGTAAAATGTTCAAAGTGTTCAATCAGTGCGCTTGCATCACTATCAATATCATGTTTTCTCATGTAAATACATGTGACAGAAGTGCTTTTACAGTATGAAGCAAAATATTCGCTTTGTTCGAATTATTTAATTATAGTGACTACTATGCTTGAGTTCTATTCTTCTTTAATTTCTTTCTTTTTGCAAGTTATGTTCATGATGCTTTTCTTTCTCATCTTACACATGAAGCTTTCATATTTCTTCTTGTCGCTTAGAATCTTGTCTGTCTTGTCTGCTTTATATCATAAACGTTTATTCTTCTTCATGTTTAAAGCATTTCACAAGTCATTAAAGTTTTATTCTCAGTTGATCTTAATCATTGTTGATTCAACATCATTCTGTTGTGCTATCATGAGTTCATATTCATTGCTTTGCAATATGATACGTGATTGATCTTTAGTTTGTGATGTAGAGTGAGATTTCTTGCTAAGAATTTGCTTCTTGCTGACTTGAACATCATCAATCAATGATTCATTCTTTGTATTCAATTCAATCAATCTCTTCTACACAGAATCAATAATTGAAGATTTAGTTATGAGTTGTGATATTTACAACTTCATTCAATAACACTACATCAAAGACAAGCAATGTTAGTTTTGAAGATTGAAAGATGAAAATGCTTTCTGAACTCAAAAGTGTTTTTTTATGACTTGCGTTTGAATTGAGTTGCACGTTGTTTTCTAACTTGTATAATGAGAGATCATTGAGACAATCAATGTATACATTGAATACAGCTTGAATGTTCATAATTGCTTTGATATCATCATTATTGATCTGTTGCTTGATATGACATAGCAGAATCTTCAATATTAATTGTTGATGCTTGTGAGCTTGTTGATTTCATGTCACATTGACGCGCATTCATGTTGCTGCATGTTGTCAAGTTCAGCTTTGCTTCAATCACTTTAGTCATTGATATATGCAAATGTTCACTTACTCTTCACATTCAATTTCTTAAACTTGTTTAATCTGTGCTCTTCTGATTCATATTCTTGTATACAATGAGTGATCATTGTCACTGCAATGAGAACAACATTACTAGAAAGTGAATCAAAGAATATCTTCAAGTATTCTTGATATGCTATCTCATCTTTGACTTTGCAGTAAATCTTCTGAATCAATACATTTGTTATGATTCTTGCACAGAATCTGTCTCAAGAAGTCTTTTCACATTAAACAATGTTGCAATCTTTGATTAGTATATATCTTTTCACATGCAAAGTCATCATTATTTAACAGACTTTTTGTTAAATTCTTTCGCTTTTTTCTTGTGAATTGCTTCTGTCAATCATATTCACTTTCAACTATGATTTGTACTCGACTCAGTACACTAAATTATCACGTCTCAAAGATGTCATACATTTATCTATTATGAGTCTTATTCGTAACGAAAGATCTGAGCATATTATTTTTTGAGTCTCTCTTGTCGTTGAAATGTTTTCTACTTCAAAACGTTTGTGATCTAACTTTTTGTTTAAATGATTTGCAATATTCTTTCACACTTTTCTCATTTTCTCATTAAGTTATTTCTTTTTGAAGTTTAATCATAAACTGCTATTGCTATTAATATGATCACTCAATATTCACGCAAGTAAATAACGAGTGCAAACTTCAACAATTGACTCATGATCAATGATGAAGTTACATTTAGTTCAACGTGATGTCTTTTCTCATAAATATGATGTTATTGATTTTCAGTTTGCATTGTTGACATCATTATCATCAAAATTAATTCTAGTATGTCTGTTATTGATTGATTGAAAAGAATCAAGCTGTTCAATGTTGCATACATCAAGTTTTTGAAATGTCATGATGACTTCATGAAGATACTTTCATTGAATGCTCTGACAGCATTCGATTCTGTCTTTTTTCAAATTAGTCATTTATTCTTTTGAATTCTTAAGCGAATTATTACTTCAAGAGTGACATGTCTGTCTTCATTGAAAACTTCTTTTACAAAATCGCTGTCGCTTGAATCTGTTGCAATCTTGTTGTCATTGTGAGTCTCTGTGTGTTCAACTGCGCTGCGCTTTGATGATAATGATGTCTTGAAATTGCTCATGTGACAACATTTTTTCTATAATGTCACTCAGTATCTTGATAAACTCATCATCATAAAGATCAATGTATTTTCATGTTGCATTTGAGATGAGAATCATTTGATGTGACTCGACAATGTATGATCATCAAGAAAATTTATGCAACAAACGATTGAGAAGAAGAATAAAAGAGAATGTCAGATTGTGTCATGATGAATTGACATATAAAGATTAAATCAGAAGCTAAAGTCAAAGATTGAGTTGAAGATCAGATCTGAGTTAGCTTTGAAACTTTATAACTTTGTCAAGACATCATTTAAACTACGTCATATCTTCGACTTAATATGTTATGAGTTATGTCGTGCTCAACTTGACAATGCTTGACAAACTCTTTATAGTCGATCAATCTTCTCTTGAGATATCAAGAACTTCTTAATAATTAACTTTATTATAATATATACTCATTTTGTGTCTGCTTAGAATATCACATTGTCATATCACTCTTATAAATCTCATTTATTCATTTAGTAAATCTGATCATCACAGTTCTAATTATTTCAAACTCTTCTTAAAGATGATGATTTGATATTCAAGCATGATAACAGCAACGCAATTGCAACAAAGTTGAAACGATGACATCTTAATTTCACAAGACATCATATCAGAAAATGAACGTTGCATAATGAAATCAGAAAGTGAAGAAGCAGAAAATGAACTTTCTCTTGATATTAATGAACAGCTGACATGAGTAATGCTTCAACGTAATGAACTGCAAAAGAAACAGAAGTTAACAACTATTCAATCAAAGATTGAGACTTTGCAAGTCATTGAAACAATGAAGAGAAGTTGTGAAGCTTTCACTTGAGTTCTCATGAAGAACTTGAATGATTTACACATTGTCTTCATAATGTCGACGATGACAAAATGAAGTCATCACAAGATTGTCTTGCAGAAGCGAAGATTCTCAATGTCTTTGAAGAAATATCATGACAAAATCATAAAAGAACATAGAGAGTAAATTCGTGACATTGAAATCTTGTTTCAAAATATCTCTTGACATTTTGAAAGTGATGAGAAAAAGATTTTATACTGCATGATTTATTTGAAGAGTGAATCAAAGAAACTTTGATTCAATCACGAAGAGACTATGTCTGCAGCTCAGCAAATGTAATTCGATTTTATCAATTTTCTTCTGAATTTAATTGAAGACTTGATAAATCAAAGCATAAACATGATTCAGCAGTATGCAAATGCATTGCAACGTTCAGATCAGATAATATGAACGTTTGCAGCTTATCTGAGCACTCTAAAACATCAACTTTCGTTGTATAATGATGAGCATAAGTGAACTCATTTATTCATCAAGTTGAGATTTGAGCTTCGCATGATTATTATTAATGTGCAGTTGATTTCTATAATACAAAATGCATTAATCGATCTTGTCGCTTAATTGAAAACAAATCTGTGAAAAGAACACGTCTTGTTGTCAAAATGATCTTAAGACGAGAACTTGCATGATCAAGATAAAGTCAACAAGAAGACTCATTTAAAGCGAAAGAAATCTCATCAATCAATTAAATCTGATTCTTCATTAAAGACAAGCTTACATGCTTCATCATGTTATAGCAAGAATTTGTTCAACATAATGTGTTACACATGCAATTGAAAGAATCATTACTTTACTGATTGTAAAGATGAAAAGATCAAGAATAGATCAAAAGAATTTGATGTAAATTGAGTATTCATTGATTCAATGTCACATATGAGTTGTTTCAAGATTTTGAAAAAAGACAAGCTTTTGATAAATACTTCAAATCATTGAGAAAAAAACAAGAAGTTCTCTTCGTAAAGATTCTTATATATAAAGAGCATGTAATTCAGAAAGATCAAAAGATAGAAATGAAGATTTATATAAATATTGATGTTGAAATAAATGTGATTAGTCAACATTTCATCATCAAGCAAGATATGTCATTGTTGAACGTTGATCTCTCAAGATTTATCTGAATAAATGATCAGAGTGTTTATTGTTATGACGTTTATAAGATGTGTTATCGACTGAGAGACAGCTGAGACATAGAGAAAAAAGATATAAGTATCTTTTATGCTATTGACAAGAAAGAATCTTTCTTGATCTTAAGTATGTCAAGTATGCAATTCAAGCGTATTCAAATAAACATGATTGCAAGAACATGATGTTTCAACGTAAATGAGCACGCATTTGAGTTGTTCTTCGCACAAGCATTTGCAAAAGCTCTACAAGATGAGTCTACTGTGTATGCTCTTGTTATGATCAATGTTGTTGAAGAATCAATCATTGAACATCAAATGAAAGTAATAAATAACGTAATGAGTTGTATCACAAATGCGCTTGAAACGCAGACTTTACTTGTTGAATTAAAAGAATATGAAAATGTATTCTTAATAGAAAGTATCAACAAATTGCTTTTGTATGAAAATCATGATCATGCAATCGAAATCACTGCAAAGTCATCATATAAATCGTTGTATAATTTGTTGAACATAAAGTTAGCAACTCTGAGACAGTATCTAAATGATATTTTAGCGAAAGAATGAATTAAGCACTTCGTCAGTTTGACTGACGCGTTTATTCTATTCATTCTTAAAAAGAATAATAGTCTTCATTTATGCATGAACTATCAAGATCTGAATAAGATCACTGTTAAAAATCATCATTCACTGTCTTTAATTAGTGAAACTTTAAACAGACTCAGTAAAATCAAGCAGTTCATTAAGTTAAATCTGAAGAATGTTTATCATCATCTCAGAATTCAACATGAAGATAAGTGAAAAACAACGTTTTGTACTCATTATGATCACTTCAAATATATGATCATATTGTTTAATTTAATCAACATGTTTATCATCTTTCAGACTTATATTAATAAAATCTTAACAGAACTTTTAAATGACTTTTGTGTTATTTATCTGAATGACATTCTAATTTTCTTTGTAGAGAAAACTGATCACATAAATCATGTGAAGCAGATTCTCAAGAGATTAAGAAAGTTCAAGCTATATGCTAGCTTGAAGAAGTGTGAATTCTTCATCACTAAAATAAACTTTCTAGAATTTGTCATATTTATTGAGAATATTTCAATGAACTCAAGTAGAGTAAACATCATTAAAACGTGACTCAGATCGAAGATGTATTGAAAAATACAAGTTTTTCTGAAATTCATCAATTTCTATCAATGTTTTATACATCACTACTTTCAAATAGCAGAGTCTTTAACAAAACTGCTGAAAGATAGTGTAAAAGATGTAAAAATGAGCTCATTTATATGATCAAGCAAAGCAAAACAAGCTTTTAATCAGCTTCGCAACGTCTTTATGAAAACGTCTATACTAAGACACTTTGACTCAAAGCAACATATACACATCGAGATTAATGTGTTCAATTATGCAGTCGCGAGTATTTTATCTCAGTCAGATGACGAAGATCAGTGATATTCAATTGCATTCTGATTCAGAATGATGATAGACGTTGAAAGAAATTATGAAATACATGATCAGAAGCTTCTAGTCATAGTAGTGATGTTTAAACATTGATGACACTATGTAAAAAACAATTATCATACTGTCAAAGTTCTGACTGATCATAACAATCTGAAAAGTTTTATGAATGTTCAAGAATTAAATAAAAGACAAGTTAAATAAGTCATGAGATTGTTGATCTGCAACTTTGAAATAATACATAGATCAGAAAAGACAAACTTGATCAATGCATCATCAAGATGACTTAACTATAAGAATGAGAACATCTTTGCAAATCATTTGCTACTCACTCTGCAACGAAAGCTGACTAGAATAGAAAGTTTAAATAGCTTTATATTCGTAGTAATCAGAGAACTATACTGTATACAAGTGATTAACAATGTCGAGAAAGCATTCATTCACAGTATAAGTATGAACAGATATTCAGCAGAATATGTTGAAAGCAGACTGCAAGATGAAACTCATTGATGAACATAAGTGATTAATGATGTTGAAAAAATGTTCGTTCACAGTGTCAGTGAACGAAAATATTCAGCAGAACATGTTGAAAGCAGACTGCAAGATGAAACTCATTGATGAACATAAGTGATTAATGATGTTGAGAAGATGTTCATTTACAGTGTCAGTGAATGAAGATATTCAGCAAAACATGTCAAAAGCAGATTGCAAGATGAAATTTACTGTATATGAATAATTAATGAAGTCAAGAAGATGTTTGTTCACAGTGTTAATGAAAATATAAGTACATGTTTAGCAATGCATGTCAGAAGTATGCTGCTAAAGATCATAATTTTAGCAGTGCGAGAAACGCATTTAAATGAAGTACATTTCTTAAAAGATAGAATTTCTCAACTTGAATTAACAACTTCAAAGAGCACAGATGTTGAAACATCAACTCATAAAGATTGCAATGTAGCTGAGAAACAGCTTAATTCTGTTGCTGAAACTGTTGATTGCAGACAACTTATTTCATGTGCAATTGTCAGAGTATTGACAATTCATGAAATGACATACAACTTCAGTAGTAAATTTGTAGTTAAACTCATTAAGATTTTACAGCAAGAAGATGAATTTGCTGTGAGATTAAAAGCAGACGAAACGATGAGTATATGAAAGAATGATGTCGAAGCTTGAACATTAAATAGTTAAGAAATGATAGAGTACAACAAATCATTGTATGTTTCAGAAGATTTTTCTGTCAGAGAAGAGCTGTTGAAACGTCATCATGATAACTTGTTAATGAAACATTTTGATGCTGACAAGATCAGCAAGCTATTAGATTGCAAATATTACTGAAAAAGTATAATCAAGAATGTCAAAGAGTAAAGATGAAATGTCATCTATCATATGATGAGTTGAAATTATTATCTCGACTCACAGATTCATGAAAAGAAATTATTATGAATTTCATAACAGATCTGTCGTCTAGTAAATGAAAAGAAGTCATGTATAACTTGATTCTCATGATAGTTGATTGCTACATGAAGATGACGCGTTATCTGTTTATAAAGAAAACTCTGACTATTATAAAGTTAGCAAAGTTGTTCTTTGAGAAGATTGTTTTAAGATATGAGATATCAAATGATATAGTTATTGATAGAAATAATTTATTTATTAGTGCGTTCTGATCAAAGATCTGCTATCATGTCAAGATAAAATAATGATTAAGCATCATCTTTCATTTGCAAACAGATGATCAGACAAAATGACAGAATCAAACGCTGAAACATTATTTATGAATATATTGTTCAGAAAAGCAAGATGACTGAGCTACACTTCTACTTGTAATTGAGTTCATGTATCATCAGACGAAGCACTCTTCATTGAGCTGTAGTTTCTTTAAAGTCATGTATGACTATAAGTTAATCTTTAACATATGCATTAAGAATGATGCTATGAAAGAAGAAGTGTCAGCAGCAAAAGAACGCGTTGAAATGCTGCAAGATGTGTAAAACACGTTGATGAAACAATGATAAAACGCGATCAATGCTCAGACAAAGTACTATAATTAAAAACATAAGTTTAAGTTCTTTAATATTGATGATTTAATCATGCTATCAGCAAAAAATCTGAAGCAGAAGAAGTTGAGTAAGAAGTTATCAAATAAGATGTTAAAGCTTTTTTGTATACAAGAATCTATAAACAAGCAAATCTATCATCTGAGTCTTTCAATCATTTATAAAGTTCATTCTGTCTTTCATGTATTTCTTTTAAAGTTGTATAATCATAGACTAAATGATAACTTTATACTTGAGTATTTTGCTCTTGAGTTTATTGATGATGAGCAAGAATGAAAAGTATAAAAGATTCTACAGAAGCGAAAAAGAAAGAGAATCTTATATTATAAGATACAATGAAAAGAATATCTCATTGAATATAATTAATGAATATCAAGCGAAAATATGAAAGATGTCTCAAAGCTTATAGAAGCTTTTGAAATGAGACTGAAACATAAGTGAAAAGCATAATCACTCACTTTTAAGCATAAACTCATTATTAGAAAAGAAGAATCACTGTATTATGATAGTTTTGTTTTCTAATGAGATGATCACATATGTAAATCAACAGACAGAAGAAAAAAGCGTAAAGATGCTTAAATGCGTTCAACAAGAGAGTGCAATCATCACAACACAACAAACATCATGCAATTATCACTTCATCAAACATTTTTCACATGAGACAAGATTACAAACTTCTTCTTCTTTTTTATTATTATTATCAGATTTACATTGAGATGCGAAGACAAAGATTCAAAAGACAATAGATTATGTTAAAAATATATCAGAACAATTAGAAATGTTGACAAAATAATATATAATTGAGATTGAATGTATCACAAAGCGCTTTACATTCAGAATTTCTCTAACAATGTCATTGATAATTATCATCTTTTTGAGAATGAGTTTTTGAATCTTTAGAAACTTGAGTTTATGAGTTTCTTCAAAATGATTCTTTACACAAGTCACTGTTATCAACTTCTTGTAAAGAATTTTCTGATGAGCAGTAAATGTTTTTAAAGCAATGTTCTCTTCTTCATTCTCAATTGCACTATCATGAATATTTTGTAGATGAAAGAATTCATTGATAATCAAAATGCAAATGTTGAAAATTTAAACATTAAATCATGAGTGTTTAGCAGATGTATCAGATAAGTATACTCATTGTGATACAGAAATTCTCATTACTTGCACAGTGAACACACTTCTTGTACATTGTTTTTCTCTGAAAAATGACATTACACAGCGATGCTCTGTTCTTGATGTGTAAAACTCAAGCACACTTTATACAAATCACTTTATTTAAAGCTTCAAGATTAATAATGCTTCTTTTGCTGATTCTTACAATTGACAGCTGAAAAACATCAGTAACAACATTAAGAAGTTGAATAAGTGAATCTCATCATCGTTCTTTGATTTTGCAAAGTCTGTGAGTTTGACAAGATCATTAATGAAGCATCAACAATCATTTCTTTTCTTATCATCTTTTGAATTTTCTCTTTGATAGCTGAAATGTACTTGAAAGTTTAAATAGCAGAAGCAATGAGCTTTTGATCAGAATTTAATGACATTTGCATCATCACAAGTGATTCAGCATCAGCAGCATCAGCAACATCATGATCATCACGTCTGATCAATGTCTTTTGAGCAGACTTATGATACTGTTAGTCACAGTAATAGTCATGAAATCTCAAGTTGTAATATCACTTATTTTCATAATGATCTTGATTCAAGCATCAGTTAACTTCATCATTTTACAATTCTCTTTGAGCATCATTATGCATTCATAATTTATGATCTAGATTTTTTACTCTTACGATACAAATATACTTAAAGTTTATCAAAAGTAATTATACAATAATAAAAATATGATCATAATTGAAAAAAAATGAAGTTGATGAAAATGAAAAGTTGAAAGAAACTGAAAAAGTGATAAACAAATCAACAATTATTATTCACTCTTGTTTATATTCTATCATCTCAACAATATTATTTACTCAAAAGATAAACAATGTTTATGCACTATTTACACGTCATCATTGCTGTCATTTACATCAACTACACATCACATATACTATTTATAATGTCATCTACACGCATTATAATTGAAGATGAATCATCATTCAATTGAAAGTTTCTCTTTTTCTTATTTTCTCACAAAGATTTGAAGATTTTTATCGAGAGCTTCTAAAGCAAATCAATGAGTGTGCATCATTATTTATTAAAATAAACAAAGACATTAATTATTAAGATTGAGAATGAACTCACTTAGAAAAGAAAACAATTGTCATGATGAATTGACACATAGAAATTAGATCAAAGACTAAAGTCAAAGACTAAGTTGAAAATCAGATCTGAGTTAACTTTGAAACTTTATGACTTTGTCAAAGCATTGTTTAGACTACGTCATATCTTCAACTTAATATATCATGAGTTATGTTGTGCTTAACTTGACAATGCTTAACAAACTTTTTATAGTCGATCAATTTTCTCTTGAAATATCGAGAGTTTCTTAATAATTAACTCTATCATAATATATACTCATTCTGTGTCTGCTTAGAATATCACATTGTCATATCACTTTTATAATTTTTTTTTTAATTTCTTCATTAAGTGTATGCAGTTTATGACTATGACACTATCTAGACGCTGTGTGTATGCTAAATTACATGTAATCTAGTCAAAATCACTGCAGTGTATCTTCTCATTGATCAATCACATCGATAAATTTTTTTTTATTTCTTCATTAAGTGCATGCAGTCTATGACTATGACACTGTCTAGACGCTGTATGTATGCTAAGTTACATGTAACCTGGT
>JAABUK010011635.1_pt1 | contig 11401 bp, 10 predicted proteins | sample 5559141 | NCBI WGS metagenome assembly JAABUK01 (sample SAMN10711869, study PRJNA513367) | rock metagenome | isolation source: Antarctica rocks | place: Antarctica: Victoria Land, Pudding Butte nord | collected 2016-01-03 | reverse complement strand
TAACCTTTTCGCAGCTCTTGACACCAAAAAGAAAAAGAAGTCGAAGTCTTCAAAGGATCACGACAAGAAAAAAAAGCCTGACAAGGCAGAGAAAGCAGCTGAGCTAGACAAGGCTATATTTTCTCAACCAGCCCCCACCACTACTAACTGGGCCGACGACGACGAGTTCGACGACGACTTCGAGAATGATCTTGGACCCTTGCCGGAAAGCTGGGCTCAGGTGAGTAACTGCTCAGTGTAGCGTCGTTTGCATGGCATAAGTTGCGTTCAGACTTGGCATAACATTTGGCATACAGGCTCAAAACAACCAGCCCGAGGCTGTTGAAGAGGATGGTGTAGATAGCGATGAGGTCAGCACCAGCAGTTTGCTGCTGTCCACAGCTATGCTTCTGCCCTGGACAACTCAACCTGAACAAGTGCTGTAGGAAGTTGACCAGCAAGCCATAGAGGAGGCGTTGGGCATTGAACTTGGTAAAGACGACGACGAAGAGGATGAAGAGCAAGAAGGTACACCAGAAGGCTTTGTGCGCGGTTATGGGGACTAACAATCTTTGGTGTTTGCCTTATGCGCAACTTCCACACATCTGAATGCAGATGAGCACTCTGAGGAAGAGGAACCAGCCACAACTAGTGCTGATGATGATGCAACCAAAAAGGCCACTACTGAGCAACAGAAGCAGCTCTCTAAGAAGGTCAGTTTGCTTTTCTCTTCAGCTACTCCGTGTGTGAGGTGTGATCTTGACAGCTTGTTCTGTCCAGTCTGTCTGCCCCACACAGCCAGGGCAACAACAGAACATCCTGGTGCAGCCATATTTGTTGTCAAACCATACTGCTAGAGCAGCATGGTGTATGTTGCCACCTGGGACAGTCTTGCAGCAGCATAAAGATGTGTCTTGAACTTTCTTTGTGATGTCCGTTTCTGACAGTGCCGATGCAACAACAAGCACTCACTGGACAGCAACGCCTCCTTGTGACAAGATCAAACTCCTGGTGGGTTTTGCAGGAGCAGAAGAAGAAAGAGCTAGAAGAATTGAATGCCATGCTAGCAGAGATGGGAGTTGCGCCGAAGGAAGCTGAGTCTGATGCTGGTGGCACAGTGCCCTCTGGCAAGAAAAAGAAAAAGAAGGACAAGGCTGCTGTCAAGGAGAATGCTGCTACAGCTGTGAATGGCAATGGTGTAGCGCCCAATGAGCAGCCCAAGGCTGAGCAGCCCTCATCTGAGGAAACTCAGGAGTCCATAGAGGTACTCATTGCACTCTTTGCAAATTTGCCCCAACAGCCTATGCATGCTGGCCGGCGCTGCTGTGCTCCAGCATCACAAGTCTGTTCTTGTCATGTGCTACTTAAGTGTTGCGAATCAGAGAATTTTCACCGCGCAAATTTCTTATCAGACTCAGTGTCAGCAATGGGTACCTACCAAGTATACCTTTGACGTGCAGATGCAGCATGCCATTTTGCTTTGATAGGTTATTGTGAGGAATCATCTCAGATGATATCTACAAGACTTTACCTTCATGATTTCATACTGCACACTGCATACTGCCTTTGACGCTACAGGGAGGCTTCAAGAAGGTGCCCCCAAAGGTGAAGAAGCCATCAGCCAAAAAGTCATCATCAGCGATTGCTGCTGCAGCAGCAGCTGAAGCAAAGGCGCGAGCTGCCAAGAAAGGCAACAAAAAGGACAAGTCTACATTTAACCAGGTAGGCTTGTCTTGCAAACTTGTTTAGGCTTCTGCCATTAGCTTGTTCTGCCTGCATGCTTTATTCATATACCCATCCATCCATCTGATGCTCCAGCTTAATACTATGTGCCGTGTGGTGGTGAGTTGTCCTGTCTTAAGATTGTGAATGCACGTGTGAATAGCATGGTGTTCTGCAGGCTCCCACACGATGATGAGCACTGCCCCTGAGGCATCTGTCCAGCTGTTGGTATCACATCTGCAATGTATGTGAGCAACTTTGGCACAGCAATAACCTGAGCCCGCCATCAGCACAGAAGCAGCAAGAAGGCGCTATCCTTCTTGCCTCTCCAGCAACATACACTGTTTGCAATTGCTCTGTAATTCTCCTCCATCATTATCCCGACCATTTCCGAGATAATATGAATGCATGCTGCTTGATTGCTTCACAGGCCACTGTTTCGCTAAGTACTTAAGTCCCTGCTGGTCTGGCCAGTGGACGTATTGTATTCAATCAGAGCAGCATGGCATACGTCTCATGATACTGCAAGTTGGACGTCAAGTTCTTGTGTGGACTGTTGAACATGTCTTAGGGTCTGGTATCCATCTTGCTGTATTGATGGTGTCTTGTGCATTACATGCTGTGTCGCTAGCAGGTACCAACACTACGTCATACAAACAATGCGTGAAGTCCGAAGTGCTTCATGTGCAATGCTCAGAGCTGCCCTGTAGAGGGGCAGCTGAAAGTTACCTAGTCAGCTCCACATGACAGCTGCTAGTCAGCCCCCCAGACAGCGCCTTTGGGGTCAACGCTGACGCGATCGAATGTAACCCACATACAGATTACTCAACCTCGCAAAATTAAGGGAGCTGGCAGAATCGCACATTCAGGAAGGGCTCTCAACACTTGTGCACCTGGAGAGAGAAGTGACGACAAAAGCGAGCAAGCACGTAGTGATTATCTAGATTTGCCAACAGGATGGCGGCTGAACCTCTTGATGCTCTTAAACGAGCAAGACGCTTGTCGGGTGGCCTCTTGGCTCTCTCTGCAACCAGCTGCTGACCGCTGCAGACGAGCGCGACAACGGCCGCTGACCAGCATAGACCTAACATCTGCTGTACTCAAGGTCATGGCGTGCTAGACAGCTGTTTGCCTTGTCTGACCAGGAGCGGCTGAATCAGTACACCCAACGCGAAAAGCTGGCAACTGTTCGCTTGTCAACGCAAGCGCCATGAGGCAAGCGTATCAGACTTCACCACCGCTGGGTCAGCTATCGCCGACATTCCAGGCTCATGCGCTTCGGCCGCGGTTCGACGGTCCAAGGGGAACCTTAGGGCATCCGCCTGCGACCGTTGCGCGGCATCTTTGGACCGAACAAGAGTGCAGCGCGGCGCTCGAGGCAAAAGGTGCGGCTTGCTCTTCAGAAAATACCTGTCAAGCTCTGCGAACGGTGAGCTGTCAGCTGTGGTCACGCCTGTGCCTCCGGCCAAAGGTGGTTAGTGCCTGTTATCGAGGCTGGCAATGCCTAGCTTTCTGCATTTTGCTGCCTGCTGCTTATTTTGTGAAGCCAAGCCTATGCAGACATGCCTGCCAGTCCGGGAGCCTGTCTACCAGGGCATAACTTGCAGCACATTACACAGTGTATTGTGACTGCTGTATCTGTAGATCACGGTTCTCATCAGACTGTGCTGTATGCGATGATCCCGAACACATATGCTTAACTTGCCTTTGTTCAACTGCAGCTGCCCCCATCCAATCCACAATTGGACATGCTTGGCAATGGGGAGGAGAGCGTGCTGCCCAGCCTTGTCTGAATCAGATAGCCACAGGTATGGAGCACCAAAAGTATGTGCATGTCTCATCAGTCCTGTTGAATGGCAACAGTTGGGGAAGGCATTGCGTTTGTGCTGGTGAATGTGGCTCAAGCATGCTAATGAGAAGCTGCACATACACAAGGCCTGTGTTGCATCTTATCAGTGGATACGCCTGTGTGTCACCAAAGGCTTGCAATTGCATCTCCACTAGCTTGCAGCTGTGGCTGCAGGGCAGAGCCAGAGCGACACCAGCAACACAAGCATGGACTCGACAGATACAGCAACCATGCACAACCGTGAGGGGGTGCACCCTGCTGGCACCCACAGCAACCCCATCCCCTCCTCAGTCCTCTCAAAGCCCACCTGGTCCACACCACCGGCCCCTCCACAATCAGGTGAGCCTGCGCATGTAACAAAACAGGAAACTAATCTCCTGACAGACTACTGCAATGTCTTGACCTTTGCTCCGCTACAAAGCTTGCTACAGTACCATCACAATGAGATGAAATTGAAAAGGAAAGTCACTGGGTTGGCGAAACTACAGGAGACAATGCACGGCAGCAGCCCAGAGCTGGCAACATACAGTATCAGTCATCAGTGGTGTATGTAAAAAGCAGTGTGGTTCTGGACTGCTTTGAAAAGTGTCAAGTCAATCTCAGATGCTCAGCACAGAGACCTGTGCCACTTTCCTGCTGGAACTCTCCAAATGCCCTTTACAGCCTGTACCTGCAAGTTTGTCTTAAAATGCAGGGTTCCACCTGTCTTTGATACCATAATCTGCCCATAGGCAACTTGCTGCTGCCCTTGAAGTGATGTGCCCTTGAAGTGATGTGCCCTTGAAGTGATGTGCAACGTATGTGTGACACCTTTCACACATCTTCTCCAACAGCGTGATGTCCAACATTTCCGCCGCAGTTCACAACTTCACAGGACTGTTTGTACAACTATGTCAGGGTCTTGAGGACAAGCAAAATCATTGAGCTGTTCTCCTGTGCATTATGGGACAGCTGGCTGCAAGCATTTGTCTGCTGCTGCAGCGCCCCAGGAGGGCTCCATGACACGGCCCCTGTCATCCAGCCTCCTTACCGCCCCTAGCCACCTGCACCCTCACATCAGCTATGCAGAGCGGACACCTTCTGGACATTTTTATGAGGTGATTTACGCTTTGCATGTTAACGCACATTTAGTGCTGTCTGCTTATAGCAGGAAGGGTCCAGCGTTTCCCACTTTGCAAAGTGTGCTGCATGCAGATACGCTTGTTGGGTCGCATGCAAATACGCTTATTGGGCTGCATGCAGAACATTGTTGTTGAGCTGCGTGCAGATATGCTTGTTGAGCTGCTGCTGCACAGTGTGAGAATAGCATGTGGTCTGTGTAAGACTTTGTTAACACCATGAACACAACAATGCAGCTGTCAAGCAACAAAACTGCCACAAAACAATTAGGTCTGCAAGACATCAGATTGCAGTCACATTGTCTCAGCTGCATTGGCTCGTGTTATGTGTAGCATGTGTGATGACATGTACAGCCACCACAAATGCATCAGCTCACCTTGCATGTGATACCTGCAGACACCTCAAGGGAACAAAATGACCTTTGTGCCAACTGCTCAGACCCCTAAACCCTCCCAAGCCCACTCCAAAGCAGGGTTGACAGCTCCCCAGGGTGCCTCACTGCCCCCAACCATTCAGCAGGCTGCTGCTGCCACGGCTGCTGCTGCCACTCAGGTGTGCCTCTCTCAGGAGTCAACATGCCTGTTGATTAAGGCAGTCCCCTGGATCTGGAGCTGCTGCTGCCAATGACTGCATTGGCAATGGTAGCCAAGATCAGCTGGCCTGTCTTCTGTGTTTGTAAAGTCCTGTGCAGTTGACAACGACCATTGTGTATACAAACGCTCATCTGGCCTGAATCAAGGAATGTTTTACCACAACTCTGCATGTTTATGCTGAATGTTTGCAGTGCTGTCTTTGAACATAAAACACACCGATGATACATTAAAAGCTACCTTCAGATCATCATCAAAACATCAGATCATCATTGAATCATCAGAGCGCCTATCAGTCACGAGTTGAGCTGCTGCACGTCTTGTGCACTTCTTGTAGGCAGCTTCTGGACTGAGGAATAGGCGTCGTGCCTCCAGCGTTGACAGGCAGGGCAGGACCAGTGTGGCTGCAGGCCGGGTTGACAAGGCACGCTCCTCTCGTTTCAGGGGCGTCACCAAGCACAGGCGTAGCGGCAGGTCAGACCCTTCACCTTGCAACGTCACCACATGTGTTGTGTCTTTGACACGCGTTGCATGTTTTGGCTGGCTGCATTGCTGTCTTGGCAGATTATTACGCACTGCATGCATGCATGTCAGCAATGCATCTTAGCTTGCCTGCTGCTGCTGTAGGGTAGCTGCTTTGCTGTGTGCCACCTGGTTTGGCGTCTGCAACTAATCTTGCTGGTGAAGTCAAAACAGACTGCACACAGTAATGCAGGAAATAATGCAGACCTGAAACTTGCTGCTGACAAGCACTAGGCGGAGGAGCCTGAAACAGCAAGCAAGCCCTGTGGCAAGGTGATTGGTGCATCACCTTGCCACAGCGCTTGCTTGCTGTTTCATGCTCCTCCTCCTAATGCTCCTGTGTCTATTGTCAGACTCAGACCTGGTCAGATGTTGCTTCACTGGTGCACTCTCGCAGCGCATGGGAGGTGTTACACTTTTACTACAGCAGTAATAGGGTACGGCCGCTGTCATCATGGGAGTTGTAGAGCCCATATGCGCATCCCAGACATCACAGGAGGCGTGTGTTGTTTCCCATGCAGGTGGGAGGCGCACATTTGGGTGAAGGAGCTAGGAAGGCAGGTGTACCTGGGCGGGTATGAGCATGAGGAGCATGCCGCGGAAGCCTATGATGTGGCTGCCCTCAAGTGCAAGGGCTTCAGAGTCAAAACCAACTTTGATGCGGATAGGTATGCTCCACACAGCTTCACTGCCCGGCTCATGATGCATCATTGCATCCTCATGTGGTGACATCAACATCATCACCATATCACACGTTACACGCTTTTCAGTTTCACCGCAGGACCTGCTTAGCTATGCACCAACGAGACCATTTGTCTTCAAGCAGCACTAATCTGGTTAACATAGGTCCATAACATGGCATTAGCATCTGAGTAACATTCCAGTAATATAGGCCATGCTACCATAGACATGAGGTCAACACAGAAGGCTGCTGGGTTGAAGGTTTGAGTCCTGTACTGAGCCCTACTACTTTGTGATGAGGTCACGATGAGCCCTGCTTTGTGATGAGGTTGTGATGAGCCCTGCTTTGTGATTGAGCTCTTTTCTCTGTAATATTGATCTCAAGCAACCTCACAAAGGACTAGTTTTGTGTGGCATGATAGGTACAGTGACCTGACAGAGTGCTGGCATGAAAGGGTGCTGGGTTGAACATTTGAGTCCTGCACTGAGCCCTGCTTTGTGATGAGGCTCTTTAGTCTGTAAGATCATCCTGAAACAATATCATAAAGGACTGGTTTTGTGTGGCATGACAGGTACAGTGACTTGACAGAGTGCATGGACAGCATCAGCTTGGAGGAGCTGATCATGGCAGTCAGGCGCCAGAGCCAGGGCTTCTCCAGGGGTACCTCTGCCTACAGGGGGGTCACCCATCACCCCAGCGGTCAGCCCCCCCCCCTTTCCCACCCCCCCCCTTTAGAAGTGCCTTCATGTCCCCTTGCACTTGTCACCTATTACTTGACTCCCTTCCCTGCCACCAGTTTCTGTGGCTCTCCACCTGTCCTGCTGTGTTGCTCTTCAGCAGCTGGGCAGGATGCCTGACTTACAGCTTGTGAGCCCATGCAAGAATGCCATAAGTACTGTGTTCAGAGGTTTGTAGCTGTAGTAGATCCTCTCATGGTGTGTTGCTGGCTGTCAGCGCAGCTCTGGGCCAAAGAGCCACACAAGAGCAGGCAGCTGCTTCACCAGCTGCCAAGAAGGCCAAGGAGGAAGCTGAAGCAGAAGGCATCAATGAACTTGATACCAACATTGCTGATGAACAAGGTCACACAGCAATGTGCGCAACTGTAGCTGAACAGTTCCTCACATTGTTCTTCAACCTTGTTCATCAGCAACCTTGTGACATCAGACCTTGCGACGAAGCCAGTTGAGGGACAGACAATCAAGACACACTAATCAATAATAGTTTGACGCTTTCCAGCTCATGATGATAATAATAACTAAAACGTGTACTTAGCCAGCAGGCATCAGGTATGTGCGACGCAAGCTCATGATGAACAATACATGAGGCATGATGTGTGGCATGCAGGGCGTTGGGAAGCACGCATCGGCATTCCTGGGTCCAAGCACATCTACCTGGGTCTGTTCAACCAGGAGAAGGAGGCAGCCCAGGCCTACGACCGTGCCCTGGTGCGTCTGAGGGGCATGGCAGCTGCCACCAACTTTGCCCTCTCAGACTACCGGCTGGACCTGGCAGAGTACCACAAGATGCAGACGGTGCACTCCCGCTGCCCCCTCCCCCCCCACTCCCCTGCCTTTCCCCCCCGCGTAGCATTTTCCATTGCACCTGTCATCATCATTGCAATTTTTGACTGTTTTGATGGCTGTAACACATGCCTGAGGGTGTGAAGGCTAACTAAGAGTCTCCAAATAGTTTTGGCATGGCCGAACCTGTCCCACCTGTGGACAACCTAGCTGCTAGTGTGTAGCTGGTGCAGACTGTGCTGTTGGTTGTCACCAGATCCTGGATCATGTACACGCATACCCTTCAAGTGATGCTATTGCCGTTAGTGTGCTGCTGCTGCTGCTGCTGCTGCTGCTGCTGCTGTCAATCAAGCTGATCTTTCTGCCGCCCACAGCCTGACAGCCTGGTGCGTGATGGCATGTCGGGCTTATTGCCAAGGTGGGTGCATGCCGGTGGAAGCAGCATTGCGGAGCATCATGCATTCCAGCAGTCCTGCTTTAGCCTGTGCAACGCTGCATGTTGTTTATGCAAGCATGCAATCCTGTCGCCATGGTCAAACTTCATATCTCTGTTTAGTAACATGGTAGATCATGCATTGGAAGCACATGCATCTACACATGTACACATCTATTGCAGCTGGATATGGTGTGCTGTGCTTGGACTTCTTTCATGGTCAAGATGCGTATAATCTCTGTCTAGAAATTCTGTGACCCAAAACAGAGATGAGATACGTCATTCGATGCTGTTTCGGGCCACATTTCTAGACAGAATTTATACGCATCTTGACCATGAAAGAAGTCCAAGTATCTCATTTCCACCCAGAATTCACTCGGTGCCTGTTGACTCCTCTGATGAGTCGTCAAGACAGGAAATGCAAATTCATTGCTTGATTGAATTGAGTGAGAGAAAGCGGTGGATGTGTGCAGGCGGTGCTGCAAAGCGACAAGGACTTGCCAGCCTTGTTGGGCAATGGCCACAACTACGAACGCTGGATCAAGCATGGCTCAGGCGCAGATGATGTCATCACCAACAGCAACAGCAACGACTCAGATGAGCCCTTACTAGGTGACTCATGACTCATGCTGTTGAGCGCCACATGCAAGCAGCAGACCTGCATCCCTTACCTCTTCACGTGTAACATGTGTGGCTGTACTGTCATGTCCTAGATTGACAAAAAACGGATAAAGCGTTTAGGTAGCAACATGTATGGCTGTACCACTCCCTAACCCCATATCCTAAGCCCCATACTCTGTTCTCATACCCTAAGGCCATGCCCTGAACCCTGAATGCATGCCCTGATCTCCCTGAGCACTGCAACAGCTGCAATGCTGTGCAGGACGTTCACAATTTTCAATAGCTTGTACAAGCCAACACAGCCAGTGACAGCCTTCTGTAAGAAGATAGGTAAAGTACTGTAAGCATATTCTACAGGTAGTAGAAGTTGTTGTTTGTGATGGTGCAGTGGGTACAGCAGCCGGGGTGGGAGGGTTGCTGCGGGCCAGGGCAGGCAGGAAGAATGGAAGCAGGTCCAGGTCCAGATCCCCACCTGGTGATGGGTCTGATGCACAGACAGACCAGGAGCATCATGGCAGTGCTGATGGTGACGACAACGAACCAGGTAGAATTTAGCTTGCCTGCTCAAGTGTCTGTCCAATGTCTGTCCAATGTCTGTCTGATGTCTGTCCGTTGTCTGTCCAATGCTGCGCCCAGTAGACAGCACAAAGGCTGCCCACATCTGGTGAAGCATCCACAAACGCAAGTTACTGAGATGTCATACCAATAATTTCTGCAGATGTTGCTGTTGCACTGCCATTCATGGCTGTACTGCTGTGGGCTGAAGCTGTTCAAAGGCATCAAGCCTGCTGCAGCTGCGTTGAGAAAAACGCTCAATGCTGTATGTCGTAGCTAGAAAGCCATTGTTGTCTGTACAATGAAATTTATCCCTAAATCTATAATTGTCTGATGTTAGAAATTGCATGACGTGTGCAGGTGACTGGCCCGAGGCAAGCGTGCCACACAAAACGCGCAGCGGCCGCAGAGTTATGAGCCCAAAGCCTAGCGGTGGTCAATAGACTTCTGTGCATCTACTGTGCTGTTGGTAAGGGCTGCACAGTAGTGCAGGAGCAACTCATGCAGCCAGACACTATGTTAAGCAAACGCAATATATTGGATGTGATGCTGCAACATGCAACACGCCTACAAAGTCTGGTGATTGAGTAGAAGCCATGGTAGAGCAGTGCAGCCCCTGCCTCTCAGCATGTATTAGGAAGGCAGCTCATCACCGAGTCCGGCAACACCTGTCAGACTTGCATTCGCATTCATTGGCCCAGCAAATGTACATCATGCGTGCCGTCAGTTGTACACCTTGCCAAGTTGTGAACGCCATGAATTGAAATTGTTGACATCGACAATAAACGATATTGTACAGCAACTGCTTTAGTCGTGGCCCTATTTTGGCCCTCACAGAATTCTAACTGGCTGTTGACATGTGTAAAGGCAGTCAGTTTGAGTGTGGGTTAGCTGACTTACAGGTGCTGCTGTTTTTGTCATTGAAATGTTGGCAAAAGTGCTGCCTAAGGACCGCACGCTGGCATCTGCACAATTGAAATGCTCACATTGAGATGCCCCAGAGAATTGACCCTCTCTGACCCTCGCTGAAACCCAGAGAGAGGGATCTGCAGAACCTAAGATGGACGGCAGAACCTAAGATAGAAAACCTATGACTTTGATGTTCGTCAACCCCTAGACACAGATTTCGACGCGCTCTCTGCCCTGATCACTTTTGCGCAGGCAATTTCACCAAGCAAAGCACAGTGACTATCCGCTGCAATTGCCTATACGTCTTAGGCAATTGTAACGGATAGCCCTCTGGGCTGCTCGTGAACTTCCTGTGCAAAACGCTTTCTAGTGTGCACAGGTCTACTGACACCGAAAAGGCGGTCAAGTCTTGTCTCACTTGCGCTATGCATAACGGTAGCTGTGTTAAACCATGCGAAAGCGTGTGAGCTTTTAGCTCAAGCTCTGATGCATCCTACGATCTGAAGGTCGTAGGGCCCCACCTTGCTCTTGATTAGTCTTAGCTTTAGCCTACGGTGTGATGTCTGATACAAACAAAAAAGCGAGCGCCAAGGCGGAGACCCAGGTACGCCCATCATGTCGATTGTGTGGCGGCACCATCAACTGCAGTGCCTGTCAAGCTTCGCTAGCTCTCAGCACCTTGAGAAGCTCGCATTCACTGCACATACATAGCCGACAGCCTGTACGTATATTCACACGCTTCGTGTCCTTCCCTCAGAAGGAGTGACTGTTGGTCTGTTGGCATAGGACAAGCCCAAAGGGCCTATCAAAAGGTCTGAACCACCCAAAAAAGTGCAGATGATAGAGCCCGTCCTCAGGCGTGCTCCCCAACATAGAGCCCCATCTGATTCAACTGCTGCC
>JAABUK010011634.1_pt1 | contig 11401 bp, 11 predicted proteins | sample 5559141 | NCBI WGS metagenome assembly JAABUK01 (sample SAMN10711869, study PRJNA513367) | rock metagenome | isolation source: Antarctica rocks | place: Antarctica: Victoria Land, Pudding Butte nord | collected 2016-01-03 | reverse complement strand
CTTTGCCTTCAACATCCTCAAGGCCAACCAAACCGACACGCTCAGTCAGGACCGCTATCGCGCCGGTCTCGCAGGCATCAAGAACCTGCTCTCACTCACCGTCATTCGTCAGCGTCGAACAGCCCTGGCTCGCGCCCGTGGTCACGTGTCGGCCTCCCAGCAGTCGTGCACGCACCACGGACATTGGGAAAGTTCAGGACGATGCTGGCGCAGCGGCTCCTGTTGGCTTCAAAGACGTGCGAGCACGTAGCCGACACTGACGGCAATCAGGAGCGACGTTACGGGATATTGCGTCACGAAGCCGCTTGCGATGCTGCCTGGTGCCGGAGCAGCTTTACGTCCGGATGCCCGGGCAAAGGTGCGGTTTTTCCGCAACCGGCGGGGAGGGTGCTTTGGCACGTTGGCTGGCACGGGCGCCTCGCTCGCCACATCGGCATAGACGTCCCGCATCTTGCTGCCGAGCTTGTCAATCTGGGCCTCGTCCATTTTGCATCCTTTGACGGCCAAACCCGCCGGCATTGGCGGGCTGCGCACAGGGGCGGTTAACACGAGGCGCCTGGATAATTCCAGGGCCGCAGGGCGTAGAGAGTGCCAGGCCACCACCAACTTGTTGAGCACAACGGGCGGAACCAGGCCGCGGGTGGGCGCTTATGGGAGCTTTCCAGCCATCACTATCGATGCCTACTCACCGTGGATCATTTGCCTTGCTTCCCGCTTCAGGAGACCCGATCCATGCCGAAAGCCGTGATCTTCGACGTCGATGGCACCTTGATCGACGCCGTGGGCCTGCATGCGAAATCTTGCCAGGACGCGTTCGCCGAGTATGGCCGCACCATTCCGTTCGACGACATCCGCAGCCAGAACGGCAAGGGCGGTGACCAGTTGTTGCCGGCGTTCCTCAGCAAGGACGACATCGAGGCGTTCGGCAAGGCGCTGGAGGAGCGCCGGGGCGCGATCCTGAAGGGGCGCTACCTGCCGGAGGTGCAGGCGTTCCCCCGCGTGCGTGTGTTGTACGAGCACCTGCAAGCCAAGGGCCTGGACGTTGCCCTGGCCTCGTCGGCCAAGGAGGACGAACTCGAAACCTACAAAAAGGTGGCGGATATCGAGGACCTGATCGACGAACAGACCTCGTCCGACGACGCCGAGAGCAGCAAGCCGCATCCCGACATTTTCCTCGCTACCCTGAAACGGCTGGGCAACCCTGACCCGCGGGACGTCATCGTCGTCGGCGACACGCCCTACGACGCCGAGCCTGCGGGCAAGGCCGGCCTGCGCACGGTCGGCGTGCTGTGCGGCGGCTTCCCGGAGGATAGCCTGCGCAAAGCCGGCTGCATCGCGATCTACCAGGACCCGGCCGACCTGCTCGCCCGATACGAAAGTTCGCCTTTGGCCGCGGAGTCTGCGTTGTGAGCCGGCCTCTTGCGTGGCTGGCAGCCGCCATGCTTTGCACCGGCTGTGCCCTGGCGACGACCACGCCCCCGCAAATCGAGGTGGCAGACGTCCAACTGCGCGGCATCGGCCTGCTCAACCAGACACTGGGCGTGACCCTGTGCGTTACCAACACGAACGCCTCGGAGTTGGCGTTCCGCCGCCTCCAGGTCACGCTGGATACCGCGGGCAGCCCATTGGCGGAGGGCACCAGCGACGCGCCGGTGCGCCTGCCGCCGCAATCTTCGACACTGGTGCCGTTCACCGTCGTGAGCACTGTGCGCCACCTTGGTCCCCAGCTCATTAATGTCCTCAGCACCGGAGCGGTCGAATACCGGGTGCATGGGTCCATCACGCTGGATGCTCTAGGCGTCACCCTGCCGTTCAGCCGCAGTGGGCGGTTTGGGCTGCTGGCAGCCGGGCGGGAGTTGCTAACAGCTGGGCAGGGGGTGCTAAACGATGCCGTCGCGCCGGCAAGCCTTCGCTGTACGCCGATCCTATAATGGTTCTGAGCCCGAGTCGTAGGCCAGTGGCGTAGGCTGGATAAGATGTTTTCCAGAAGGCTGGACAACGATGAGTGACAGCAAAGACGACGCGGACTTCTCCATACCTCCAGGAGTATAGGCTGGGGAACCAGGGAGGTTGCGTCACTCTGAGACAGTCACGGCAACGGTGTTCTGGGTTTCATCAGCAAAGCGGCATGGCTTTGCTGATAAATTTTGGGTTCTCCCGCACTTCCCGTGCTGCCATTACGCTTATAGATCCCGCATGCCACTGAACTGTTTTAGGAAAGCCGAGGATTGTCGGTTGTGGTGCACGATCCCTGGCGCAAATAAATTTAGCGGCGTATTTCCTGGCAAAAACAGTGACTTACACTTCAGAAAAAGAAACGACAGCATGGGAAGTGTGGGAGATCCGAACTTTGGCCCACTGGTGCTGACGGATTTTGGCCCAACCCCCCGTCCCTCAACCTAGGGTCTCCTCGGCTTTGCCGGGGGGCTCAGAGTGGATTGGAACGCCAGAGTGGGGAAGACGGCTTGTGGGAGGCCGGCTGCGTCGCCGTCTATCGCGACCCGGCCGACCTGCTCGCCCATTACGAAAGCTCGCCCTTGTCCGACGACGAGGAGCCTGCGTCCTGAACCGGCCAGCCGCTTGGGCCGCCGCGGCCTTGCTGTGCACCGGCTGCGCTCTGGCCACGGCCACGCCGCCGCAGGTCGAGGTGGCGGGTGTCGAGTTGCGCGGCATTGGCCTGTTCGACCAGGCACTGGGCGTCACCTTGTGCGTCACCAACCCGAATAGCTTGGAGCTGGCGTTCCGGCGCATCCAGGTCGTGGTGGACGCGGCAGGCAGCCCGCTGGCGGAGGGCGTGAACAACGCGCCAGTCAGGCTGCCGCCACAATCATCAGTATTGGTGCCGTTCACGGTCGTGAGCACGATACGCAACCTTGGACCCCAGCTTCTTGGCGTCCTGCGCGCAGGAATGGTCGACTACCGGCTGCACGGGACCATCACGCTGAACACCCAGGAACGTGCCGCCATAGGGGATGAGGCCGCCGTGCAATGCGATGCGGTTCATCGCCGCCGCCATGGCGTGCTCGCGTACGCCGTAATGGACGTAGGAGCCTTGGAACTCTCCTGGCTTGATCTCGACCTGGTTCTTCGCTTTGGTGTTGTTCGATGGCGTGAGGTCGGCCGAGCCGCCCAGCATCTCGGGGATCGCGTCGAACAGGTGGTTGAGCACGGCGCCGCTCGCCTGGCGGGTGGCAAGCTCCTTTCCGCTCTCGATGAACTCGCGCCGCGCCGCGGCGATGGCCCGCTTCCAGTCTGCCGGCAGCTTGCCGTCGTTGCGGCGCTCGAACTCCTGCCGTAAGCCGTCCGGCGCCTGCTTCACCCGCTCGGCCCAGTCGGCCCGGGCCTTTGCGCCCTTGGAGCCGATCGCGCGCCACTCGCTTAGAAGGGCATCCGGGATGACGAAAGGCGGATGGTCCCAGCCGAGGATCTTGCGCGCGCCGGCGATCTCGTCCTCGCCCGGCGCGTCGCTGTGCGCCTTTTGCGTGCCGGCCTTGGTGGGGAAGCCGAAGCCGATGATCGTGCGGCAGGCGACCATGGTTGGCTGGTCCGTCACCGACCGGGCCATGACGATCGCTTCGCGGATCGCATCGGTGTCATGGCCGTCGATTTCCAGCACGTGCCAGCCGGAGGCGCGGAACCGCTCGACTTCGTTGTCTGAGACCGCCAAGCTCGTCGCGTCGTCGATCGAAATGGAGTTGTGGTCCCAAAAGGCGATCAGCCGGCCGAGCTTGAGGTGGCCGGCGAGCGAGATGGCCTCTTGGCTGATGCCCTCCATGAGGCAGCCGTCGCCCATGAAGACGTAGGTGAAGTGGTCGACGAGCTCGCTGCCGAACTGGCCGTTCATGATGCGCTCGCCGAGCGCCATGCCGACCGCTTCGGCGACGCCTTGGCCGAGCGGCCCCGTGGTCAGCTCGATGCCGTCGGCATGCTTGTACTCGGGATGGCCCGGTGTCCTGCTGCCGACCTGCCGGAAGCGCTTGATCTCCTCGATCGGCATGTCCTGGTAGCCGGTGAGGTGGAGCAGGCTGTAGAGCAGCATCGAGCCATGGCCGTTCGACAGGATGAAGCGGTCGCGGTCGATCCAATGCGGGTCGGCCGCGTCGAACTGCATGAAGTCCTTGAACAGGACGGTGGCGATGTCTGCCATGCCCATCGGCGCCCCGGGATGCCCGCTTTTGGCCTGCTGCACGGCATCCATCGACAGGAACCGAATGCAATCGGCCATGTCGCGCAGGTGCCGGTCGCGCGGCGGCGGCACGGCTTTCGGCGCGGGCGGCGTCGATGCGGCATCGGTCATGTCGCGGCCCCTTCCAGGCTGGGTGGCTTGCCGCCGCAACTGCGACAGGAGTGAATTCTTCTTCCGTCTGACCTCGCGGCGCCGCCAGCGCTGCGGAGGCTGAACCAGGCCTTGCTCTTGATCGACAACGATGGACGCGGGCCGAAACAGGTCACGCCGGCACCTGGCTTCCCGTTACGCGCGGCGCCCCGGCTGCCGGCGCCGTGTCCTGGCCTCCCTCGCCGCTCGCCGGCTTGACGGCGCCGGCGGGCATGACCTCGGCCCCTGACTTCTCCAGCTGCCGGGTCACCGACGCGATCAGCTCGTCCCAGCTCTTGGCGAAGGACGCGACGCCCTGCTGCTCCAGGGTGTCGGCGACCTCTTCCATATCCACGCCCATCCGGCTCAGCTCCGCGAGGAGCGCGCCCGCCGCCGCGTAGCCGTCCCGGACCGCATCCCCATGGACTTGGCCGTGGTCGGCGACGGCCTGCAGGGTTGCCTCCGGCATGGTGTTGACCGTGTCCGGGGCGACGAGGTCGACGACATAGCGCGTGTCGCTGGCCGACTTGTCCTTCACCCCCGTGGAAGCCCAGAGCAGGCGTTGCGGATGGGCGCCTCGCGCCGCAAGCGCCTGCCAACGGGCCGACGCCAGCATCTGCTCGTAGATCTCGTAAGCTAGGCGCGCATTGGCAATCGCTGCCTGCCCGCGGAGCCGTGCCGCATCCTCAGCCAGACCTTGGCTGTCTCCTCGGGCCGCGATCTCGGCAAGCCGGTGGTCCACCTCGATATCGACCCGGCTGATGAAGAACGAAGCCACGCTCTCGATGCCCGCGAGGCTGCCGCCGCTGGCCTGGCGCTGCTCAAGGCCAGTCAGGAACGCCTCGAGCACGGCCCGGTAGCGGTCGAGCGAGAAGATCAGCGTGACGTTCACGCTGATGCCGTCGGCCAGGCTGGCGGTGATCGCCGGCAAGCCAGCCAGGGTGGCCGGGATCTTGATGAACAGGTTGGGCCTGTCGACCAGCCACCATAGCCCGCGCGCTTCGGCCGCCGTTCGATCGGCATCGCCGGAGATGCGCGGATCCACCTCGATGGACACCCGCCCGTCGCGGGCGTTCGTGCGGTCGTAGACCGGACGCAGGACGTCGCAGGCGGCCCGGACGTCCCACGCGGTCAGGAGGCGAAGCGTTTCGCCGATGGCCGTGCCTCGTAGCGCCAGGTCTCGCAGCTGGTCTTCGTAGCCGGATCCTGCGCCGATGGCCTTGGCGAAGATTGTCGGGTTGGTCGTGATGCCGACGATGTCGCCTTGCGCGACCATGCGGGCCAGGCTGCCTGTCTGGATGCGGGGCCGGCTCAAATCGTCTAGCCATACGGAAACCCCGGTTGCGGCAAGGTCGTTCAAAGCTTTGGCCATGCTGACCTCCGGTTAAGATCCAGCTGCCACCCGTCGGGGGCAGAACGGACGCCTTGTCCCTAAAGCCTGCAGCTGGAACGAAGTTGCGGAGGGCCGTATCACAATGTGAAGGCATATCGAACGTTTCTGGCCCTCCAGGCACGCCGTGAAAGGGAGCCATATCCGTATCACGTTGCCTGCACGCCTCGTTGCGACTGGGCGCCGTCTGCTCACGTCGCCTTGCCTCGACGGGATCGGAAGAGTCCAGCTTGCCCAACCAGGCAAGCCTGGACGGAAGAAGGCGAGGGCATCACAGGACGTCACGCGGGCATCCGTCTTTTCGATGTGTTGGCATCCGTCACCTTCAGCGTGCTCGCCATCCCAGCGAGACGGAAGGCGAGTGCGGCAACCCCGCCGCCCAGCAGCGGACCGGCGCAGCGGAAAAGCCAGACCGGAAACGTCCCCGCGACGATCATCGGTCCGAGAGCGCGCGCGCCAGGTTGCTGGCGCCGCCCCTGCTCCTTCCGGCGATCGGTCCGTCCGCTGCCCTCGGAACCGCGCTGCCATGTCCACCCTGGACTTCGACATGCGGCGGGCGGCAGCGTCCCCAGCTCTGCCTGTCCTCGACGTCGCATCGGTGGTAAGGCGATGGCCATCATGCGCCTTCAGATGCCTGAACCTATTATCCCGCCTCGTCCGCCATCTCCGCCCCCCAAGCCGGGTCCGGACGACATGCCGCTGCCTGAAGGCACGCCGCCGGTCAAGCGGCCGCCTGCACCGAAGCCGTGGCAAATGCGTGTCGATGCCGTGCTGGCCGTTGTTCGAGAAGCAGGGCGGGGCCTATCGCGATCAGATCCTCGGTACGGCGCCCTGCATGGCAGTGGAGGCGCAGGTGCGAATGGGCTGAGACCGCCATATCGGCCGAAGGCAGGTTTGTCGACACGGGCACGTTCGGCATGTCCGGAAAGATCGCCGAGGTGTACGAGCATTTCGGGATCACGACCCTTGCAGCGGTGGAGGCTGAGACGCGCGGCCGTCCACGACTGAGCATTCCGCCATGGCCGCGTGTCGCAGCTGGCGTCCTGTGGACCGCGCAGCCTCATGCTGGAACAACATCGGCAGGAAGAGTGTCGGCATGGGGTGGCATGGTCGCAGCCTTGGAGTTGCTTGAAGCAGACAGCGCCGAACATGCAGTCTTCCTTTCCCTGCACGAGGCCCTTCGAACGGCGGCGGCTTGGGCCTCAGTGCTTCAGGGCAGGCCAAATACCCGGAAGCAGGAGTGGCGAACCTGCTTTGCTTCGTAGGCATCCACCGAAGCCGGCTGATCAAGGCCTTGGCTCTTCTGGAGCCTCTCGCATCCAAGGCGCATGACCGATGCAGCTTTCGGTGCTGGGCAGGATGGGAGGCTCCATGCGGGTGATCGTGATCGGTGCCGGCGTGCTCGGAGCCAGTGCTGCCTTCCACGTCGCCCTGGCCGGCGCGCAGGCTGTGCTGGTGGACCAGGCGCACGATGGCCGCGCCACTGCAGCCGGAGCCGGGATCGTCTGTCCCTGGCTGTCCGAGGCAGCCGATCCGGAGTGGCATCGCATCGCCCGTGCGGGCGCGCGTTATCTTCCCACGCTGGCCGGGCGCTTGGCCGGGTTCGATGAGCACGAGCTCGGCTTCCGCCAGGTTGGGGCCCTCTCGGTTTCTCGAAGCGAGGAGGACCTGGACAGGATCGAGAGGCTGGTGCTCGCTCGGCGGGCCGGTGCGCCGGAGACGGGCGAGGTCTCGCGGCTGAGCCCGCGGCAGGCGGGCCTGCTGTTCCCGCCTCTGCATCCGGAACTCGCGGCGGTCCACGTGTCTGGCGGCATGCGGGTGGACGGACGCCTTCTGGCCGCCGCGCTGTGCCGCGCAACGGAGCGGCAAGGCGGGACGTTGATCCGGGGAACAGCGAAGTTGCTGACCGACGGAACGCGTGTGACCGGCGCATGGGTCGGCGGCGAACGCGTCGAGGCAGACGCGGTGATACTCGCTGCAGGGGCCTGGGCGCCGGACTTGCTGGCACCGTTGGGGCTGGCCCTCGCCATCGAGCCGCAGCGCGGCCAGATCGTCCATCTCCGGATGGAGGGAGTGGAAACGCGCAACTGGCCCGTCGTGCTGCCGCCGGGAAGCCACTACCTGCTCGCCTTCGAGGGGGGCCGCGTGGTCGCCGGCGCAACGCGCGAGCGAGGGGCGGGGTTCGACTGCCGGGTGACCGCCGTTGGCCAGGCGGAGGTGCTCAACCAGGCGCTCGCGGTGGCACCGGGCCTGGGCCAGGCCACCGTGGTCGAGACGCGCATCGGCTTTCGCCCGCTCGGCCCGGACGCAAGGCCGCTGCTCGGCGCTGCGGCAGGGATGGGCGGGCTGGTGATCGGCAACGGCATGGGCCCGTTCGGCCTGACAGTCGGCCCCTTCGCAGGACGCTTGCTGGCGCAGGTTGCGTTGGGCGAGCCGCCGGACCTTCCACTGGCAGCCTACGATCCGTTCAGGCCCCGAAGCGGCACGTCCACGTTTGACGCCGACGCGATCCGGTAGTGGTGCCACGAGATCCCGGAGGCGACCTGGCTGTTTCCGCAGAACAGCTTCAGGCCGGCAGCTCTCCCGTTCCGAGCTTGGATGCTGGTCCGGCTTTGGGAGCAGGGTTGCACGCAGCATAGGCTAAGGTACAGCAGCCGCCCTGCTGTTGCCGTCAGATACCAGCCTCGCGTTGCATCCGGCGCGCAGCTCGTGCGAGCAGCATGCGGTCATGGGCGACGCCGATGACCTCGACCACGCCGTCGCGCCCCGTGCGGTATACGACGATGTGCCGTGGCCGGTCGACGCGCTGGCCTTGCTCCACCCGGCTGCGCCCAAGCCGCAGCGGATACGTCCTCACGCCGGGGACTTTCCCGATCTCGTATGAGCCGCGCAGGGCAGGGGAAGCGCCGAGGGCAGCGAAGACGGCCAGCATCAGCCTGTGATAACGGCCAGCAGCCTCGATGCCCCATTCGCGGGCACTCGCGAGAAGGATGTGGTCGACTTGGTCTTCTGCCGCCCGAAGAAGGCGGTAGCTCAACCGGCAGAGGCGTCGTTGGCCAGACTGGCGCGCAAGCGGTCCATGGCGCGTTGGTGGAGGGCCTCGTTTTCTTCCAAGGTGGAAATCGTGACGTAGTGCCCAACGGCCATCTCGGCATCGGCGCGCTCGGCCATGTCGGCGATCTCGTCCTCGGCCTCGAGGTGGCCGGCGTAGAGGCGAAGCGCTTCCGCGACATATTCAGCTTCGGACGCGGCACGTCCTTCGGCGACCTGACGATCGATGACGCTCCTCAGATCGTCCGGTAGCTGAACCTGCACGATGCCCACGGCCCCTCCAATGGGTGACAGAATACCCTGATACCTGCCCCACGCCTACCGCGTGGTCGCCAAAATAGATAGCCGTTTGCCTCGGCTCGAACGTGAGTGGCCGAGCGTGCCTGCATGAGGGCGAAAGGGAACGTGGTCGTCGCAATCAGGGAGACGGAGCCTGCAACCGGAGCGCTGCATCGAGTGCCGCCAAGCCAGAGCACCGGCCCAGGACTAGCCCCCAACGCCGATGTTGGCCGGACTACGCCTTTTCCTTCTCCGAGGCATCTCGACGCATGTCCTTCAGCAGGTTCGCCGACGCCTGCATCCCCTCGCGCTCTCCCGCGTCCAGCTCCAACTCGATCACGCGCTCCACGCCGTTCTTTCCCACCACGCACGGTGTGCCGAGGTACACGCCCTCGACCCCATATTCTCCCTGCAGCAGGGCGGAGACGGCGAGGACCGCGCGTTCGTTGCGCAACACCGCCTCGCAGATGCGCTGCACGCACAGGCCGATCGCATAGGCCGTGTGCCCCTTGCGCTTCACCACCTCCGGCCCGGCGCGGCGCACCCGATCGAGGATGTCGCCGTAGTCCGGAAGCGCCCGCGCGCCCGGGTAGCGTTCGAGCTTGACCCCCGCGATCCGGGCACCGCTCCAGACCGCAATCTCTGAGTCCCCGTGCTCCCCGATGATGTAGGCGTCCACCGCGCGCGGCTCGACGCCCAGCTCCTCCGCAAGCAACCCGCGCAGGCGTGCCGTGTCGATGAGCGTGCCCGTCCCGATCACCTGTCCTGCCGGCAGCCCGGACGCCGCCTGCGCGACTTGCGCGAGGATGTCCACAGGGTTCGACGCCATGACGAGGACGCCGGCAAATCCCTCGGCCCTGAGCTTGCCAACGATGTCGCGGATGATCCCGATGTTCTTGGACAGCAGGTCGAGCCGGGACATGTCCGGGTCGCTGGTCGCCTCGCCCGCCGTCACCACGACGACCGAGCTCCTCGCCGCCTCGGCATAGTCGCCTTGGATGACCTTGATCGGCGACGTCATCGGGACCGCGACGGCGTGCTCGAGGTCCATCACCTCGCCCTCCGTCCGCTCCGGCGACCGGCCGACCAGGACGAGCTCCCGGATGAAGCTGCTCTGGATTAGGGCGTAGGCGCTCGCCATCCCGACACGGCCGCAGCCGATGATGCAGACGCGGTTCTCATGGGTCGCGGGCGCCGAGGTGTCCGTCGGCGCCGGGTTTTCGGTTTGACGGGCATTGCTCATTGTCGGAACTGCAATCCTGGTGGTCTGAACCCGGAGGTCGGAACGATTTGGGCCGGCGTCGCCCAACCGGAAACGTGCCAGCGTTGCCAGTCGTGCATCGCGCTTTGCCGTGCGGGCAAGAGTTGAACCCCGCTCACCTGCGAGGCGGGGCGCTATGGTTCAGGATGCCTGCCCCAGCTTGCGCGGCTTGCCGTCCTCGTCCAGCGCCACATAGGTGAACACCCCTTCTGTGACCTTCTGCGGGTCGCCGCCTGCACGGTCGCGCGTCCAGGTCTCGATCCGCACCGCAACCGACGTGTCCCCGGCCTGCGCCAGCGAGCAGTAGCAGCTGACTTCGTCGCCCACCGAAACGGGCTGGAGGAAGCGCATCGCCTCGATGCTGACCGTCGCCACCCGGCCGTCGGCACGCTGGGCGGCGAAAGTGCCGCCGGCCAGGTCCATCTGCGACAGCGTCCAGCCCCCAAAGATGGCGCCGCCGGCGTTCGTGTCGCGAGGCATGGCGATGGTGCGGAGGTGCGGCCCGCCTGGAACAGTGGGCACGTGGTCGGACATTCTTCTTCTCCATTCGGCACTACGTAAGCAAGGGGTAGCAGCTTGGTTCCGAGGGTTGGACAGCCCAGTGACTGTTTGTGAACCCCGATCAACCCCGCAGGCCCGGATCGCCTCCGTCAGCATGGGTTTCGGACATGCGCCCTTGCGGCCTCATAATGTCATGGCTGCCGTCCTGCTTGGGCCCTTCTACGCCAGAGCGGATCATGCCCGTCGTGCGACGGGCCAAGGTCCCTGCTAAGGTCCGCTGTCGCAGGGCGGGCACCCGTGTTCTTTGCCGCCCTCTCCTTGTGACAAGTCTGCCACAGCGGGTTCGGTGAAACCGCACCAATCTATCGAAACGCTATCGGCCGGCAAACCTCTGACGTACGTTTTTGCTACAAATGGAGGAAGCGCGCATGGCGTTCTGGAAGACGACGCTTGCTATGGCAGGCGTGCTTCTGCCGCTTAGGGCTCGTCCGGAAACATCCGAATCGGGTGGCATGTGATCATCTCGTTCGTGGATTCCCGTTGCTTGAAAGGTTTGTTATGCCGTTCGGATGATTGACCCTCACCCGATCCGTAAGCGCTTCAC